>Ga0364919_10311_pt1 | contig 18703 bp, 5 predicted proteins | sample SorcelJu500001C7_2_FD_206953 | JGI IMG/M metagenome (GOLD analysis project Ga0364919, IMG submission 206953) | Enriched cells from Trout Bog Lake Hypolimnion, Wisconsin, USA - BchlTB.June20.5000.01.C7 | ecosystem: Environmental > Aquatic > Freshwater > Lake > Hypolimnion/Profundal zone | place... | reverse complement strand
CTGTATAATCATCCAATTCTTTCGGAGTAATATCGATTTAAATGTTCCCATTCTGTTGTTGTTGAACCTGTTTTTACTGACTTGATGGCGCTTGCGTCGGGAAGTCAGTCCGTCTTTCAGGTTAACTAACAACAGTTTCCCCCTTTCGGGAAATTCGTCTGAGGAACAGATACATGATTGCTGCTTCAAAAAATTCTTTTATATCCCTAATAAATAAAACTACTGCTTTTGGCTCCATCAGCAGAAAACTTCATTGTTATTTTCAGTGTAAATAGCAGTCCCACAAATTATGCGAGGCTGCTTTGCTCACTAATTGCTAATAACAGAAAAATCTATTAAAGGAAAAATAAAAAATGAAAATGAATAAAATCGATGAGAGTAAATATAGTATCCCTACACGTTTGATTTACGGACAATCGCCTGCTGCTCAATGGGATTATAGTCATCACGTCATTCCTCCTCTTACCGCCTCCTCCACTTTCCGCTTAGGTTCTGCTGACAGAGGCGCTCGCGGATTTACAGACTTTTCTTTGCCACCCAGTCCAGGACAAGACACAATTTATATCTATGACCGCTTTGGAGAACCCACCAGTGACATGCTGCAGCACGCTCTAGCAACTGCAGAAGAAAAAGAAAGCGCAGTTACATTTGCTACTGGTATGGCTGCTGTCCACGCCGCCGCTTGCTTTGCTCTTAATCCTAATAGTGAAATAATTTCACATACAACAGTTTATGGCTGCACTTACAGCCTATTTACAAATTGGCTACCGAAATTTGGTACCAAAGTACATTTTTGCGATATGACTGACCCAAAGTCTTTTCTTGCCCTGGTTAATGAAAATACACGTGTTTTATATCTGGAATCGCCAGTTAATCCCAATTTAGAACTCATAGACACAGAAGCAATAATTGCCGAAGTAAAAGAGATTAATGCTAAGCGTATTGAAGAAAATAAAATCATAACTGTATTTGATAATACTTTCTCAACACCATTTTGCCAAAGACCGGGCAAACACGGTGTGGACGTCATTGTTCACAGCCTAACTAAAGGTCTGTGCGGATTTGGTACTGATATGGGCGGTGTCGTAATCACAGATCAAAAGTATCAAGATGCACTCATACGCTTTCGCAAAGACTTTGGTGGCACTCTTTCTCCTACCGCTGCCTGGCACATTTTAGTCTATGGTGTGTCAACTTTATCTTTGCGCATACCTAAACAACAAGCAAATGCACAAAAGGTGGCAGAATTTTTGGCTAGTCACCCGCTTGTAGAAAAAGTACGTTATCCAGGCTTACCTTCTTTTCCTCAATATGATTTAGCGAAGCGACTATTGAGAGACTATAACGATGAATTTGCCCCAGGATTTATGATTTATTTCACTCTCAAAGGCCAGAATCCTGAACATTCAAAAGCGCTTGGTGAGCAGATGATGAACTATATAGCAGAACGTGCCTATACAATTACCCTGGCAGTAAGTCTTGGGCAATTGAGAACTCTCATCGAGCATCCAGGTTCCATGACACATATCAGCTATTCCGCTTCTCAACAAATTGCTTTAGGAATTGATCCAGGTGGTATTAGATTAGCAGTAGGCATTGAACAAGCTCAAGATATAATTGCCGACTTAAATACCGCCCTTGAACAATTAGCGGGAACAATCTAATATGTCGTCCAAGGCTTTTTCCAAATGGGAATAAAAAATGGAGCAAGATAAATTTCTGCAAGCGTTTGCCACATTAGATCACAATCATAACAAACGCTTGACTGAAGCTGAAATTGATCAGGCCGTGATTGATCCATCTCTGGATACAAACCTGGCTGAAATAGTTGCAGTTCTCAAAGCTGACTTTAAAGAAATCGCCCACTTGCACAAAGACGGTTGGTTTGCTCGCCGGGATAACATAACGCTGGCAGACATTTTGGTCTTTGAACATATTCTCAATGAACATACGAAAGACCTTAATGGTTCACAAAGCGATATCATGCTGGCTCTTAAGCACGAAAAACTTCAGATTGCCGATCCAGAAACTTTGGCTGCAATTGCCTCTCAAATAATGGAAAGAGTCCGCAATATTTCAAATATTAGTCTCTCGCTCTATAGCACTGATGACGATCCAGTCAAAAGCATAAAACCAGAAGCGATCAGGCAAGGAATGGTTGGTGACTGCTTTTTTCTTGCTGCTCTAGCATCGGTAGCTGCTACTAATCCCCAAATCATTACGAGAATGATCAAGAAAAATGAGGACACTACTTATACAATTACGTTTCCTGGGCTGCGCAATCAGCCAATACAAGTAGAGCTTCCCACCCTCGTAGAGCTTGCTCTTTATGCAAGATTAAGTGAGTGGGGCATTTGGCCGGCTCTTTTAGAAAAAGCTTATGGTACCTACCAGGCAGAATTTATGAAACATCCTAAGCTTGTTGCTGCTGAAAATACAGATGGCGCTGAACATATGAGTGAGGCTCTTCAACTTCTCACTGGACAAGCAGGTAAAAGTCAGTTTTTGCATAATATCTCTCACTCTGATTTATCAAGCATTCTCACAAAAGCGTTTAGAGAAAGGCGTGCTATGGGGGCATCCAGTACACACAGTAAAAGCAGAGGGTACACAGCGGACGCCGGTCTTCCCACAAATCATGCTTATAGTATTATTGATTGGAATGCAGATTTCTCAAAAATTACTCTCAGAAATCCATGGGGTTCAATAAGACGAAGAGAACCCGAGCTAGTTGGTGGAAAACCTTCTGATGGAGACTACGATGGCATTTTTACTCTTGATCTGCTTCATTTTCTTCTCAATTTCGATTTTCTGTATTACGAAGAATGGGCGCCAAACGATAATTTTATTGACTCATATGAACCACCATTTGGCGCTCAAGTAAAAAACATAGGGCGAATATATTAACTAAAAGACTAACAAAAAGTATTGCCATACCCGCGCTATCACTAGTTATAGAGACTTTTAAAGCAAGTAACGGTCTTGAGATATATCGTTATCAGTACTTCATGAAAACCTCATGTTGCGATATAGTAGCGGCTTAAGAGTAGAGCCCCAAAGTAGCAGCTTTGCAATTGTCATTGTCAAAAATTAAAAAATAAATGAACAAACTGGAAACTCAGACGGTTAGAAATACTTCTGACCTTAGAATACGAGAAGTCAAAGAACTGACTACACCTTCCGACCTCTTGCAGGAATTTCCTTGCACCCACCGCGCTGCATCAACAACAATTGATGCTCGCCAGGCAATTCACCGTATTTTGCATGGTGCTGATGACCGTTTAATCCTGGTTATAGGTCCTTGCTCTATTCATGACACTGTCGCTGCTAAAGAATATGCTTCTCGTCTTAGTAACCAGCGTCAAAAACATATTCAAGAACTAGAAATTATTATGCGTGTATATTTTGAAAAACCGCGTACTACTGTTGGCTGGAAAGGGCTGATTAATGATCCAGATTTAAACGGCAGCTTTCAAATCAATAAAGGTTTACGAACTGCCCGCAAATTGCTTCTAGACATTAGTGAATTAGACGTACCTGTAGGTTGTGAATATCTTGATATGATTACACCACAATATATTGCTGACCTTGTTAGCTGGGGTGCAATAGGAGCTCGCACAACCGAATCTCAAACTCATCGAGAGTTAGCTTCAGGATTATCTTGCCCGGTTGGTTTTAAAAATGGTACTGACGGCAACATCAATATCGCAATTGATGCTGTTAAAGCTGCCTCGCAACCCCATCATTTTTTATCAGTTACAAAAGAAGGTAATTCCGCCATTTTTTCCACTAATGGCAATGAAGACTGCCACATCATTCTACGCGGTGGTAAAACACCCAATTATGACGCTCAAAATGTTAATACAACCTGTCAGGAAATCAGCAAAGCTGGTCTTGCTCAATATCTAATGATTGACGCCAGTCATGCTAATAGCGGCAAAAAAGCTGAAAATCAAATTCCAGTCTGCGCCAATATCGCTAACCAGGTAAGCAAAGGCGAAACACGTATCATCGGAGTGATGATTGAAAGTCATCTAATTGCCGGACGGCAGGATCTAAAACCAGATAAAAAGCTTACTTATGGACAGAGTATTACTGATGGCTGCATTGGCTGGGAAGAAAGTGTGCAAGTATTAGACTCTTTAGCTGCTGCGGTTCGCGCGCGCAGATTAGAAAACGAACGCTCAAGTTTAACTTAAGAATGAATTATATGTCTATTGAATGGGCTGCTCTTTTGCGGCCATCGATTTATTAGCTTCGTCCAGCACTTTTTCATCATCTTCTGCAGGCGAGTGTTCATCATTCCTCGGACGATTTAAATTAGCCAATTGCTGCATATCCACCGTGCTGGCAAAATTACCGAGCATGACCGCGCTTTTCACTATCTGATTCATAGCAATCTTGTCCTGTTTATCATCGGAGTCAATGAGTTGCTGAAGTGGCTCGATTGCCAGAAAAGCCGAAGCTATAGAGTACTCAGCAACAAATACTTTCACTTCTTTTTCTGGCATTATTACTTCTTGTGCACTATGATAACTTACCATGTGACAATCAGCATCAATGTTCTCAAAATCATGAACATTTTGTCGCGTTAATACCATCATTTGACCTGGATGCAAGAAAATCCTGTGTTTATTAACGAGCACGCTTACTTGTTTTGGACCGCTCTGCCTTAAACTATATATGCATACATCAGCACCTGATTCCATAACAAAAGCAATAGAGCCTGGCAACATATAGACATTTCCTTCATGTGTCCCCACGATTATTTCTTTGCCGGGTGCCAATAAAATATTTCCTCGGTCAATATTCAGATAATTACTTATAGTCGAGTTATTGAGCTTCATACCATAAGTCAATAAACGATTATTTTCAGCCCCTATAAATGAATGTTCATAGCTCTTTGTCCCAGGAATATAAGCTGTAGTTTTTCGTTTATAGGCTATTCCTAACTGGAAGTGAGGGTGTTCTTCTCTGCGGAAATCCAGGTAATGAAAATGCCCCCATGGTGTATAGTCAGTTGCCGTTTTAGATAAGTCTGGACCAGGATTTACCAACGACACTGATGAAGCAAAGAATGGTAAAAGACCCAGCCGCTGAGGCACAATCGGCGCGACGGGCGGTGTCGGTAAAATACCATTGTTGGCAAAGTTATTGGTGATTGTCACTGTTGGTGAAACAGTTACCACACCAGCGGGAGTACTCAAAAACTCCAGTGTAAATTCATCCAGATTACCTGCATGTACGAATTCACCACCATTGACTATGCCCGTTCCTAATAAACTAATATTTTGGTTTGGTCCGCCATTAAAGCCAACCCGTCCTAGATTATTAGCATTATTAGTAGCCTGTATCAATCCACCATTGAATACAACTGTTAGTGGACCACTACCTAAAGGCTGATGTCCTTCAAGTTCTACTTTTCCGCCAAATCCAGTTGTTGCATTGGACGTTATTTGGCCATTAATTACTTGATTAACGGCTCCAGAACCAATATTTTTCAGAATAATAAAGCCACCATTTAAACCATTGCCGCTAATATTGCCAAAAGTTCCATTCCCAGTCAGCGCACCATTTCCGACAGTAAATGCTTGCGGACCATAAGTAACGATTATGGCATTACCAGCTGTGCCTTTAATTCCACCATTAACACTAATACTGTTGCCACTGCTATCTGCTCCAGATAGAGCAAGAAGTGAGCTAGTGGTGTATATATCACCGCCATTTCCCTTGCCAGTGCCTGTAGCACTGATAAATGTTCCAGTGATTGTTCCTGAGCTAGAAATATTCACTACCCCACCTGAAGCTCCACCCATACCATTGGCATTTATATTGCCAACATTGACTCCCGTAGCACCTACAATAGTTACATTGCCTGCTGACTTACCCGCACCAGTACCATTGGTTATAATAGCGCCACTATTAACAGTGCCACCATTGGCAGCAATATTTATAGATTCCCCAGACCCGACTGCAGACGATGTATTAATACCTAAACAGAAATCTAGATTACCTACCGCTGTTTGAATAGCTATAGATGATCCATTTACATGAATACAACCGATAATTTGTTGATTGTTACTATTAACAGTACCTGGACCACCGTTCATAATAATGTCAGTGCCAGAAATAAGACCATTGTTCGGTCCACCGTTTATAGATATAGCACCTGCTGCTAAATTATTGAAATTCACATTTCCATTATTAGCGGTTAATTGTGTCGGTACACCACCTATAGCTGGTCCGAAATTTACTGTCAAATTTTGTCCGACAGCATTACTTTGCAAAGTAACATCACCTGTCTGTGCAGTGACGATACCATTTATATTTTGCACTGGGGCAATGAAATTAACCCCTGAACTAGCAAATACAGAAGTGCCAGAACCGACAGTTAAGGAGCCTTTAAAGCCACTTTCTAAATTTACTGTTGATCCAGCTTTTAGATTTCCCTCCGTTATTATGCTTCCTTGATTGCCTGTATTCAAGGCAGTAATGGAATGCCCTGCGCTTGTAGCAAAATTACCAAGCGTCAATTGTCCAGTAGAAGTGACTATAAATACATTTCCTGCCTGCGGACTAGCAAAGTTAGCATTAGGATCTTCTACAATGCCAGCGATAGATTTAGCACCTACTGTAGCAAAACCAGTACCGATATTGAGATTTACTTCACCATTGCCACCATTGGCTGAGATCGTCCCTAGAGGATTAGATCCTGTTTTTGGCTCAATGGTTACTGAGCCTGCATTAGTGCTGTTGAAATTCACATTGCCTGTCTCTGCTATTAAGCTAGATTTAGCGCTGGAAATGACCGTTAGCGCATGGCTAGCACTATTGCTTTGCATACTCAAATCACCAGTATTAGCAATCACATTGCCATTATTGACTAATTTAGGTGATGTTAAAGACACACCAGTATTCCCTGTAATGGTAATGCCGTTATGTACACGGATAGCGCCCTGATCACCGCTTGCAATACTGACCGCATTTCCGGTAGAAGAAATTGCTCCGGCCACTATCACTCTGCCATGATTTGCACTGTCTACTATACTTATTGCGCCTGGCGAAGTCATTGCTCCTAATACAACATTTCCGCTTGTACTGGATAAATTGAACGAGCTCCCTATGAGATTATCCACGCCCCCACCTATAACTGTTCCGTTTACAGATGTTAGTGAAGCCAGTACTGAATTAGATCCACCATTGAATGAAACATTACGTCCGGCATTGATTGCTACACCAGTGACAGTTATCTGGCTAGCATTGTTATAGCCCAGGTTCACATCCCGACCGGCTGCTAAAGCAAGTCCAGTTGCGGCATTTATTGTCAAAGGAGCTCCTGGACTTAAGCTTGAAACATCCAGATCTCGTCCTGCTATCGCTGTGCCTGGACTACTTATACTGTCCGCAGCAATAATTAGATCGCGCTTGGCATTAACATTACCAGCATTGGTAAATGTCTTAGCAGTCAATATAATATCCGTACCATTAGCTAAAGTTCTCACTCCACCTGAAGCGCTTATCGCTAAGGTGCTATTATTTCCGGCCGTTAAACTTATCGGCCCACCAGTGGAGGATATGCCTCCAACTACAGAAATATTTCCATTTACATTGTCGCCGTTAATTACTATTATTGCTCCAGTAGATATAGCTGCACCTAATTTAAGACTGCCAGAAGTATTAGTTAAATTGAACGAGCTACCGATTAGATTGGCCGCTCCGCCACCTATTATTGTTCCTGCTACTGAAACAGGCATTGCAATCACTGCATTATTACCACCGTTAAATGAGACATTGCGTCCAGCATTGATTGCTACACCACTTACCGTTATCTGGCTAGCATTGTTATAACCAAAATTGATATCTCGAGCCGCGATTAGAGCAAGCCCATTACTTGAATTTATATTTAATGGAGCACCCGCTGTAAAGCTAGAAATATCCAGGTCACGACTTGTAGTCATTGTTCCAGTATTGCTCAGATTATCCGCAGCAATAATAAGATCACGATTGGATGTAACTAGACCAGCATTAGTTAATGTCTTAGCAGCTAATGTAATATCAGTACCACTTGCTGAAGTTTTGACGCTAGCTAAAGAATTTATCGCCATTGTGCCATTTGCGCCTGAACTTAGACTTATTGCTCCACCGCTAGACAAAATATTTCCTAATACAAAAACATTTCCATTGCTAGAATTATCACCGTCTTTTACTGTTATTGCTCCAGTAGATATAGCTGAGCCTAATGTGATACTGCCTGATGTATTGCTTAAATTGAATGAAGCACCTATTAAATTACCCGCTCCACCGCCCATTACAGTGCCTGCTATAGAGGTGACTGTTGCTGTTACAGCATTAGCACCCCCATTAAATGAAACATTACGCCCAGCATTAATGCCAACGCCGCTTACAGTTATTGGGCTAGCATTGTTATAACCAAAATTGACATCACGACCAGCAGTCAATGCTAATCCATTAGACGAGCCGACGTTTAATGCTGTACCTGGTGTGAAACTAGAAATATTGAGGTCGCGACTTGCATTTACAGGTCCTGTACTACTTATGCTATTTGCAGCCAAAAATATGTCGCGATTAGATATTACGCTTCCGTTGTTGACCAATGTTTTGGCAGCTAATGTGATATCAGTGCCATTGCCTGAAGTCACTACACTACCGGAAGAACTTATTGTTAAAGTGCTATTTGTTCCACCGCTTAAGCTTATTGTTGACCCAGTTGACGATAGAGCTCCCACTACATTGATATTTCCGTTACTGGAATTATCACCATTGTTGACCATTATTATTCCAGGCGTACTTATTGCACCCAGAGTGATACTGCCTGATGTATTGCTTAAATTGAACGAGCTACCTATAAGATTATTAGCTCCCGCACCTATTACATTCCCTGTTATAGATGTGACATTTGCTGTTACTGCATTATTACCACCATTGAACGAAACATTGCGTCCGGCATTAATTGCCACGCCAGTGACAATTATTTTACTGGCATTGTTATAGCCAAAATTGATATCACGCGAAGCTGAAAGTAATATGCCATTAGCAGAACTAATAGACAACGGTGCTCTGGCAGTAAAAGTGGCTATATCTAAATCTCTATTTGCACTCATCGGACCTGTAGTACTTAAATTATCTGCAGTCAGAATCAAATCACGATTAGCATTGACATTGCCAGCATTCGTTATTGTTTTACTGCTCAGCGAAATATCTGTTCCACTCCCTGATGTAGTAACACTACCCAACGCACTGATTGTCAAAGCACCATTTCCTGGAGTACTCAGATTTATTGCTCCGCCTGTCGAATTTACTGCTCCCACTACTGAAATGACGCCATGGTTAGGTCCACCACTATTGTCGGTATTTACTACACTGATAGCCCCTGTGGAAGTCATAGCTCCCAAAGTCACATTCCCTAAAGGACTGCTTAAATTGAAAGAGCCACCGATTAAATTGCCAGGTCCGCCACCAATTATCGTGCCATTTATAGTAGTCGGAGTAACTAAAACGGCATTATTTCCACCATTGAACGAAACATTGCGTCCAGCATTTATCGGCAGTCCAGTGACTGTTATTTGACTGGCATTGTTATAGCCAAAATTGATATCACGAGCAGCAGTCAAAACCAAGCCTTCGCTTGGATCAATAGTTAATGCATGTCCTGCAGTAAAGCTAGAAATATCTAAATCTCTGCTTGTAGTCATTATGCCTAAATTATTTAAATTATCAGCGGCTAAAATCAAATCACGATTGGCGGTAACATTCCCAAAATTGACTAACGTTTGTGCAGAAAGGCTTATATCTGTTCCACCAGGAAAAGTTGTTAGGCTAATGCCAGGATTTACAGTAAGCGATCCATTAGAACCACTCTCCATAATCGACAGAGCACCACCACTGATAATATTGCTGCCAGCCGTGATGCTGCCATTTGTGCTTGAATCAATAATAGAAATATTGCCTGTAGAACCATTATTAATATAAGAATTAAATGCTCCTAGATTTAAATTGCCGTTAGCCACAGTTAAAGCAATCGAACTACCATTGGCTACTGTTGTTCCGACAATCGAACTCAGATTTACATTTACTGTATTAGAAGAAGCGCCAGTTCCACCGTTAAAAGTAACTACGCCAGAACCATTTCTAGCATTAATGGTGCCATTACTACTTGTAGTAGTAACTATTGAACCGGGATTGCTAGCGCTATTGAAATTAACGTTTCCAGATACGGCGGTAATTGTAGAACCACTACCAAAGGCTAGTGTAAGTGCATTGGCAGGACCATGCCCTGAAATATTAACATCACCTGTAGTAGCAGTTAATGCTGCATTACCAGCCAATGTGAGATTTGCAGAAGCAGTTGTGATAGTAGTGCCACTCGTATTTGTGCCATTACCCAATATTATGCTGCCTGAGCTGCTTGTTTGAGACATAACAAGACTACTAGCACTCTGTATATTTCCAGAAGTAATTATAGAAGTCCCATTGCCGGCATTGCTTACTGTTATGCCACCAATTGCACTGGTTAAGGCACCCAAACTGAGATTATTTGTTGCCGAGGCAATAGAGATGGTACTACCTTTACCAGTGACAATACCATTCAAAGAAAGAGTATTTACATTTACAGCAGCATTACTACCTGCATTTACTGTAATTGTTCCCAATCCATTATTGGCGGAAATCGACCCTGTGCCACTAGCAATATTGATGGCTCCGTCGTTAGCACCATTAAAGGCTACATTTCCTTTGACAGCATTAATACTAGATCCACTAGCTAAATTGACTGTTAGAAGATGTCCGGCTGCGCTACTTTGAACAGTAATATTGCCAGTATTAGCATTCAGTGCTGCATTGGTAGCAAGATTTAAACTTGGACTATTAACGTTTATCGCTGCTCCGGCTGCAGTTGTACCGCTACCTATATTTACACTGCCACTGCTGCCATTGATACCACTAGTAAATGTCAGTGTCCCAGGAGTGCTGATATTTTTTGTTGTGAACACAGATGCATTAGCAGAATTAGCTACAGCCAATACATTGCCCGCACTATTACTTACATTACCTAAAACCAAGTTGCCTGTGCCGGGCATATAAGTAACCGCACCAGCAGAAGCATTATTATTCACCACAGCATTTAAAGCACCAGGTCCACTAACAATTATGGCTTGATTACTTTGCGAGGTAAAATTGATATTGCCCGAGTTAGTATTACCACTCGCTGATATATTGCCTGTTAAAGTTACTCCAAGAGTACCAGCAGCGCTGTCAGTAATGTTTACCGTTCCACCTGTTACTCCAGAAGCACCAGCATTCGCTGTTATATTACCGGCAACATAACTAGCAGAACCAACTGCGCCTACAACTAACGGATTTACACCGTCTCTATAAGTAACGCTTACAGTGCCACCATTACCGGTGCCTGTTCCATTGGCACTCAATCCTTGATTGACTTGCAATATTCCACTTGCGCTAGCAGCACCAGCTGTAAGATTGATTGTGCCACCGTTACCATTTATTCCAGAAGGACTGACATTAATAATATTTGCCAACACAGGAATAATAAGATTGCGTCCGGCATTCAGCATTACTGTTCCACCATTTCCAGCTGTAGAACCACTCGAGCCACCCTTCGCCGATATGGTAGCGATATCGCCAGCACCATTACCTAAAATAATATCCCCTGTAGCACTGGTAGTTTTTGCACTTATACTGCCACCGTTACCAGTGCCTGAAGCATTGGCCAACAATGACAATGTATTACCACTACCACCACTAAGAGCAATGGAGGAACCTGTGAGACTTATGCTACCACCATTAAAATTACCTGGTCCAGCAGCACTAACATTAATCGTGCCATTAGGAATAGTTAACAGTCCGGTACCTGCATTTAAGATAATACTGCCTCCCGCGCCACCGGCAGCACCAACTGCAACTGAAATATTTGCATAGTTCGGTAAAGTCATACCACCACTACCTCTATTGGTTACACTGATATTTCCACCATTGCCAGCTCCATTAGCTGACACAGTACCGCTAACACCATTAACTGTGGTTCCTGGTTGTATCACAAAAGAAAAGCTCGAATTAGCAGATATGGTTATTTGACCACCAGCGCCTGTACCAACACCATTCACAGCCAGACTTTGATTTACAAATATTATACCTGTAGCAGAAGTACCATTGGTTAAACTGATTTTACCGCCATTACTATTAACTGCGCGAGGTCCAACGTTGAATGAAAAATTATTGGCTACAGTTAAATTACGTCCAGCAGATAGACTTATTGACCCACCATTACCTGAAACAACACCGCCTTGAGCAAAAAGATTAAGGGTATTGTCTGCTGTTAAATCACTGTTTGCACCAGTCACCGCTATAGATATACTGCCACCATCCCCTGATTTGGCAGCGTTAGCATTTATTTGATTAGCTGCGCTGTAAGATTTTCCACTTATAGTGATATTGCCACCATTACCTACAGCGCCCAATGCTTGGGCACTAACTATGCCCGTACCAAAAGTTATTGCTCCATTATTTGCTTGTATGGATATATTGCCAGCATTTCCAGTAGAAGAATTAGCAAGAATGGAAGTTGTTCCATTAATTGTTATGCCACCACTACCACCGGAGAGCGTCACTCCTGTGCTGGATAAAGTATTGCCGGTCGCAGCCGTAATGGTACCAGCTGATCCACTAGTAACTGTTAATGTTCCAGTGCTTGTAAGATTATTCAATATCTCAACATTGCCACTTGTAGCACTATCAGTAAAGGTCATATTACCGCTAGAACTGCTCCAAATACCCAATGTCAATTGTCCATTAGCTACGCTCAACGCTACCGAGCCACCCTGACCGGTTGTTGTGCCGTTTATACTATTTACACTGACATTTACGGCCCCTGTGCCACCATTGAAAGTAACACTTGGATTAATCCCTGTAGCATTGATTGTGCCATTACCGCCAGTCATAGTAATAGCTCCAGCCGAAGCACCGCTGCCATTGAATGTCACAGAATCGCCTGACAAATTAGAACCAGAACCCAAGTTCACGGTTAAAGTATTGTTAGTGCCATTTCCTTGAACAGTTAGTGCAGAGCTGGCAATAAATTGACCATTGTTAGTGAAACTGGATGTTGTCACATTAGCGACGCTAGCATTAACAGCGGCAGTATTTGCTACTACAACACTACCTGTGTTAGTGGTCTTAACAGTTAAAGCAGCTGTATTTGTAGTACCACCATTAAAGCTAACTTTGCCGCCGGCAGCATTGTTGGTCAGCGTTGCTGCTTGTCCGCCAGTATTGAATGGTCCTTGAATATTTAAATTACCAGCAGCCACAGTAATGTTAGCAGAGCCAGCATTACCAGTAATATTTCCATTTAACGAATGTACACTGATAGTAGAACTAAAGCCTTGCGCAGCAAGTGTAATTAAACCAGCACCGCCACTTGCAGAAATATCTCCAAAGCCGCTATTCATATTGATAGGTGCATTCACCCCATTATTTATAAACACATTGCCGGCTACCGCATTAATAGCAGAACCTGCTCCCGTATTTACATTCAATGGACTGCCATTGGTCGTACTGGTTAAAACTATATTTCCGCTATTAGTTATTATTGAACCGTTCAAAGCAATGTTAGGCGCCGTCACACTAACAGCATTTGTATTAGCCGCTGCTGTACCAGATATGGTGACACCAACTGGAATAACAACATTGCCGGAAGTTCCACCATTAATAGATAATGCTCCAGCGCTATTAATATTCTGTGTTGCTGTTATTGTGCCACTAGCATTATTATTTGTTAGCGCTATATTACCGCTAGCATTGTTGATAGTCCCAACTTTTAGATTACCAGTGCCCACAGTATAAGTAACTGCACCAGCATCATTATTATTATTGACTATAGCTGTCACTGATCCAAGTCCTACTACACTTACGCCCTGTCCAGCTTGTGAAACGAAATTGACATTGCCCAGTGAGGAACCATTAGCAGATATTGATCCGGTTAGATCAACATCAAGACTATTTGCAGCAGTATTAGTTATTGTGACACTGCCACCATTTATTCCGGAAGCACCAGCATCAGCCGATACAGCACCCTTAACAAAATTATTTGCACCATTAGCGCCTACAAGAAAGCTACCAGAACTCATATAATTTATATTTATAATGCCGCCAGCACCAGTACCGACTCCATTTGCATTCACGTCACCCTTGATTTGTAAATTAGCAGGACCGTTTTTGGCTGCTGTAATATTTATGGTACCGCCAGCAGCATTTGCTCCCACGCCATTATTTGTAATTTTGCCTGTCGTCACATCTGCGCCAGCTGTAATAGTAATAACGCCACCCGGAGAAGACAAAGCAGCGGTACTAATAGAAGCACTATTAACAGTGCCACCAATATAGGATGTCCCATTAGTAATAGAACCATTTTTAATGGTCATTACTGGAGCGCCGCTTATTACAGGCGCTTGGGTTGCTAATGTTATATTGCCGCCTCCGCCAGTACCGCCCGTTGTATCAACTTTGCCGGTACTTATAGCTGTGCCCGAATTAGCGCCAGCAATGATATTTACTGATCCATTACTTCCGCTTCCGCTGCCATGACTTATTAAAGTAACACTGCTAGGAAGATTGACCACACCAGCCGATGAAGCAGAACCACCATAAGCAACCAGAGTAACATTGCCACCATTTCCATTAGCAGCATTGCTAGCAGAATTAAATGAACTAATTGCCGCATTGGATCCGCTTATATTTCCATTCAGATCGATATAGCCTCCTGCTGTAGTACCACCACTTACAGTTAAAGTAGCTGCCTTATTATTAGATCCTGACGCTGCTCCAGAAGATGTAAAATCGGCTCCAGCTATCATAGTAATATTGCCACCATTACTTGTAGGCGAACTAGTTCTAATTGAACCTGCACCAACAGCGGTGACAATATTATTTTGAGCTACTATCGCTAAATCTTGTCCAGAAAAATTTAAATTTCCACCTATCGTGACATCGCCAGCCGTATTAAAGAAGCTAGGATCACCACTAAGATTTGTATTACCGATAATCAAATTCTGTGTTGCGGCCGATACATGCGCTTCAGCAGCATTAGTATTGATTGCCCCAGTTACCTTGCCTATGTTGGCCGCTGCTATACCAGAACCTGAATTTAAATTGACATCTTTTGATAACCAATCTCCGCCGGTCAAGTTAAGATTGGCACTTCCAGCATAAGCGTCATCTCTAACATTAATTGAGCCCTGCAAAGCCTGTACCAATCCATTTGTATTATTGATATTGATATTTAGTGCTGCTACAGAATTAAATTGTACATTGCCTGTGCTTGCTATTATCTGTCCGCTATTTCTTACAGAACCAGACGACGAAAAAAGATTCACATTTTGACCAGTCATCATAGCCTGGTGACCAGACGTGCTTACGTTGGAAATTTGGCCGGCATTTATTGTTAAAGTGCCAACTGAGCTTATTGTGCCTTGATTGGTTAGATTTCCTACAACGCCTAAGTTAAGACCATTTGCTCCAAATATAGTATTGAACAAACTTTGATTACTCAAACTATCGCTGATTGTTCCTCGTCCACCAACAAAAAGAGAACCTGAATTTAAAGCAGCTGTGACATTTGCCGTCTGCTCCAGATTATAAACAGTACCAAATACTTGGGTCGCCCCTGTCACACTGAGTGGATTAGAGCTGGTGAATCCAACTGTATCTAAAAGAACATGAGTTGGCACTTCTACACTAGATAAAGGCCCTACTTGTCCAGCCACTAAAGTTATTAGTCCACTAATTGCTGTTCCGTGATCTGTCAGAACCAGAGTTTGTTGTCCAGATGTAACCACTTGTTCCATAGCAACATATTGTGCCGCTGTTAGCATCTGACCAGGATTAACTATTTGATGAACGCCACCGACAATATTTCCATTAGCACCAAAATATCCACCAACGGTAATTGTTACTGGCAAAGAATTGTTAGCCCTAATTATGGCTTGACTGGAACTAAGGTCTAAATTAAAAAAGCTCGGTAAATTTGCTGAACCTAACAAAGAACCATTGTCACTTTTGCTTCCGGCAAGTGAGACCGCTGTTTGCGTGTTGAAGTAACCTTGATGAAACGAACTTTGCCCAGAAGGATTATTTCCTGACTGATTGGCTAAAGAATTTAGACCACTGTGATTAAAGTGATGTTGCAAAGTTACAACAGTGCTGCCGTCATGATTGAGATGTCCGGTTATGCCAGAACTTGTGGCCGATTGAGCAGTTAAACTTTGTTGATTGGCAAATTGACTAAAACTATTGTCGCTTCCACCATGATGCCACACATATCCAGCATGATAGCCACCAATTAGATTTTGTCCGTTTGTTGAATTTGTTTGATTCGTGGAAGTATTAGCAGTATTTCCCGTTTGATGTGTATATAAGGAATGTAAGACGTGATGCAAATTGCCACTTTGCTTCATACCACTAGTAGATATACTGTTATCTTGCCAGTGATGGGAAACTCCTGTTGTGCCCGCGCCTGTTTGAGAATTGTTATTTTGATTGCGCCAGGGGTTCTGTACAGCTATATCCAAATTATGATGAATAAGAAGAGCTGAGTGAGCGGAGGAAGCAACATCAATATTATGAATGCCCTGCGCTTGAGTAACAGCAGGCCATATCATTGCTTGTATTCCTGCTAATAGAAGAATCAAAGCTGTTTTAACAAGCTTTTTAAGAGTGCCCTTATAAGCCACGTGCCTTCCCCATTTTACTTTGACCCCCATTGTAAAGTAGTAATCGCGGTTCCCCTCTAAATTATAAGAATTTATTGTGTTTGTCCACAATGCGATATGTAGACTATTGCTCTACAGTGATTCTGCGAACATGATCATTTCTTTTTGCGGCTTTGCCCTTGGCTCAGCACGTGCCTATTGAATTTGTCTACTTTACAATAGGCCTACAAAATATTTCAATGGGAAAATTACGCTTTTAATCAAAAGTAAAATTAGTGACAGCTTACTTAGTTGTATTGCAAAAATAGCCGCTTCTCTACTTTGTTTTGGACTTCTATTTACTTGCTTGTTTCGGCTTTTAGCCCTCTTTTCTTTTATTTCAGACGAAAGAGACCTTGGCCACTTTTCTGCTGCAGCAGTGAAAGCAATAGCACTAATTGTAGTGGCATATTTGCGAACAAATTTTTCTGTCGCAGAGGGGTGAACCGAATAAGATTCGCGCAAACTCCAACCTACACCTTTCTGAACAAATTTATCTGGATCATCGATAAGTTTTTCTATTAAAGGCAATATTTTATTATGAGGCAAAACCTTTTTTCTTGAACCACTAAAATAAAGAAGTGAAACTATAGATTGCCTTCGCTGCCACGGATTCTTCGAAACATTCCATTTCTGAAGAGTGGGATATATTATCTGCTCATCTTCTTCCAAAATGCGCACATATATAGAAGATAAACTATCTGAAGAATCCCAACTGTCAACATGGTCAACCCATTTATTTATGACTGGCCAAAACTTGAGCAGCGCAGAAGTGTCTTTAATATTGGATAGCCATAATAGCGCCTGTGCTTTCGACTCATGATATTTAGAATATCGCCATACCGAGTCCCAAATTGCTAACTGTTCCGCTAACGGTAACTTGGAAAAACTATATCCTTCCTTCAAAGTTTGTCTTTGTTGTGGAACTGTCAGTCCAAGAACTTTATTCGCTGTGCCAGCATAAGCACGTTTTTGCTCACTAATCTCCGCGTCAATATCCGCGGCAAGCTTGGCTAAGGCGCTTTCCACTTCATCAATATGTAAAGTATGTTTTTGATTTTTTGTTTTAACTAGCACCATAAGTCTTTCAATTGTTCATCGCTCTCAAGCATCAAATTATCCATTAATGGCAACTGATTTGACTTCATCTTTCATTCATATCAATTGTTTAAAATCTTAAAATTCTTATATAGATTCGCCTTGCTTCTCGTTATTCTAAAGAATTTTGCTCTTATTCAAACATGATAGAATCTGCAGAATTTGTCGAAGGATTGGATATGCCAAATCATAAAGTTGTATCTAAAAAAGAATGGACAGTAAAACGAAAAGAATTACTGTGCAAAGAAAAGGAATTAACACGTCTGCGCGATCGACTAACTAAAGAGCGCCATGAACTTCCTTGGGTAAAAATTGATAAACACTATGTATTCGATGGACCTAAGGGCAAAGAAAGTCTACTTGATCTATTCGATGGCAAGAGCCAATTGATTATTTATCACTTCATGTTTCAGACCGATTGGGCCGAAGGTTGTAAGTCCTGCTCTCTTTTGGCAGATCATTATGAACCTTCAATCATTCACTTAAAACAACGCGATATCAATTTAGTTACTGTCTCAAGAGCGTCCATTGATAAAATAGAAGCTTTTAGAAAACGTATGGGTTGGAATTTTCACTGGATCTCTTCTCTAAATTCAGATTTTAATTTAGACTTCAATGTTTCTTTTCCTGGCGATTTCAAAGAACAAAAAGAGGTTTATTATAATTATGAGATGGTCCCTGGTTTTCCTTCCAGTGAAGGACCTGGATTTAGCGTCTTTTTTAAAGATACCGATGGCAGCATTTTTCATACATATTCTTGTTTTGCGCGAGGACTCGAACAATTTATTGGCGCATATGCTCTTCTTGATATAGTTCCTAAAGGA
>Ga0364919_10309_pt1 | contig 18787 bp, 15 predicted proteins | sample SorcelJu500001C7_2_FD_206953 | JGI IMG/M metagenome (GOLD analysis project Ga0364919, IMG submission 206953) | Enriched cells from Trout Bog Lake Hypolimnion, Wisconsin, USA - BchlTB.June20.5000.01.C7 | ecosystem: Environmental > Aquatic > Freshwater > Lake > Hypolimnion/Profundal zone | place... | reverse complement strand
TGCCGGTGTGAGCCTGGACCAAACCACCGAATGCAGAGCCATGCAATGGTAAAAATAATGACGGAGCCGATCACCACCCCAATCTGGTGAGAGAGCAGCTCACCTGTCCGGGGAACCAGAAAGAGGCGCCGCAAGGTTCCATGAACGGATTCGGCAACGGCAATCATCAGCCAGACATAAAGTGCCCTTTTCCAGTTCATTTCATACCCTTCCCGTGAGTTAATACAAATTTGTTACAGAGCTCAGGATTATTCATAAGCTTCTCCCCAATCTCCGTATTCGGTTGTGTGCTAAAACAATCTCTTTGCAATCAGGCAACACGCCCCGGAAGCTCACTTCGTCAGCACCAGACGACAATGTCATCTTTTGTCAGAACCGGATAGCCTGTCCTTTTAAGCAATGGCACCGGCAACTTTTTTATGCATGCAAAAGAACTTTTTAAAAGCACTTTCGCTTTGTTTCAGCATAAAGACATCCAAACAAACATATCATACTCAATCGGTCTTTTTTTTGTATCATCATTTACAACTGAGATAACTCTTAATTTAACCGGAGAAAAATTTTATGCAAAAATGGGTTTGTGTACCTTGCGGCTATGTCTATGATCCTGATTTTGGCGATCCAGACAGCGGAATTGAACCTGGAACTCCATTCGAGAGTCTCCCTGATGATTGGGTATGTCCTGTCTGCGGAGTTGACAAAACATTGTTTGAAGTCTACAACGAATAAAATAGCAGATCACACATTGCCCGATACAGAAAAACGCTCCGTGTTCAGAGCGTTTTTCTGCTTTTATTGACCTTTTTCAACTATGTTCAAGGCTTTTCTGCACCTGATGGAGTTTCGGAAACACCCGTGTCTCCTTTTCCAGGCGGAAGGACACTTTGATCTGCAGCACCTTTTTCTGATGTGCTATCAGCTGAAACTGCCTGATCAATTAGATATTCCGGCACACCAATCACAACCGAATCCACCGGCACGACGTCAGGCTTAACGGTCATAACCTCTTTGTAGTCAGGTACAAATATCCCCCTCTTTCGCATGATAGCAAAGATTATTCTCGAACGATTGCGAACATAGGAAGAAGAACCGACAGGGGAAAATTTAATCGGATTCGGCAGTATCGATGCAAGTTTTGATGCCTGTTGTGCCGTTAAACGGGCGGGGCTGACACCATAATAATGCCTCGCAGCCTGATCAATACCAAAAATGCCATCACCCCATTCTACAAGATTCACATAAAGCTCAAGAATCCGGCGTTTTGAAAGTTTTTTTTCAATTCTCCATGTAAGAATGGCCTCCTTGATTTTGCGAACCGGGTTTTTTGAAGAGGAGAGATAAAGATTTTTTGCAAGCTGCTGGCTGATGGTACTGCCACCCATTTTAAATTTTTTTGCCGCAATATCTTTTTCGATCGACCTCTCAATCGCCTGGTAATCAAATCCCCCATGCTTCCAGAACTTGTCGTCTTCAGCAATCAGAACCGCCTTGATAAGGTTCGGAGAAACATTGTGCAGCGATACCCACTGCTGATGTATTTTTTTTTTGTCGAGCCCTTCCTCCTTCCATTCAGCCTCACGGGACTCCATAAAAGCTGTTTTTACCGGATTTTCTTCAACAAGCTTTCCTATATCGGGATAAACAAAGTATCGTGCAATATCAGCAAAGAAAAGCAACAAGAGAATGCTGATTATAATTCTGGCAACCTTCATCTTTTTAACGATTAACGTCTACCATGAAAAAAAAACGTATGGCTGCAAAATACTAAATATGAATGACATGCAACGACCTGTACATCGAAATAATAATGAGGATCTGAAGAGCGTCAATAGATAAGTTTTGTACAGGAAAGCAGAGTATGTGTTATAATTGTATCCAGAAAATCATCCACCCCTGCGGTTGGAGGGGAGGAAAAGTGCCCTCGGGCAGACTCGAACCGCCGACCTACAGTTTAGGAAACTGTTGCTCTATCCACTGAGCTACAAGGGCATGGGCTCAAATTTACTATTTTTGGACAAACTTGCAACCACCTTGTTATTTTCTCCCGAACATCCGGTCAAGCTGGTCAAGTGAAAGCTTGATAATAACGGGTCTGCCATGAGGACATGAATATGGTTCACGAGTAGCAAAAAGGTTGTCAATAAGTGTCCGCATCTCTTCAAGAGTAAGCTTTTGACCAGCCATTATGGCATTGCGGCACGAGTATGATTTTGCAAGGTTGTCACGCTTTTCGAGCTTAAGCCTTGATGCGTTATCCTGATATTCAGCAATCATATCCTGCAGGATGGTGACTTCACTTCCCGGTTTAACATCCTGTGGAACACCCTCTATCATAACCGTTTGTTTGCCGAACTTTCTCAAATTGAAACCAAGCCTGTCAAGATCTTCCCGGATTTCCTCAAAAACCTCGTACTCCCACAGACGAAACTCTACCTTTTGAGGAAAAAGCAACTGCTGGGAGTTTGGAACATTCTGGTGCATCACATCAACAGCTCGTTCGTACAAGACCCGTTCATGCGCCACATGCTGATCAATGATCATCAACCCGGTTCTGATCTGGCATACAAGATATTTGTTATGCAACTGCCATATTTTCGGTTCGGCCCCTTTCGGATTTGGAACGGCTTCTTCGTCACTGAGACGAGAAAGCAGCAGGGATGAAAGCCCTTCATCACCTTCCTTCAGCTCACGCTCCGGTAAAACATTTCCAGAAACAGAGTGAGGCGAAAGCATTTCCTCATGCTTCAAGGAGAAATCCCGGGGAGCGACATGTTCATGAAATGAACCTGCTTGATAATTTGCATAAAGGTCGCTTGTTGAGATAGAACGGTTCGGTATATCCTGGAATGCAAGCTTTCTGTATGACGATTCCCGGGAAGGTTGAGAAGAGAAGTTATCGCTTTCCCTGGCTTCGATGTCAGGTGAAAAATCCTGTAACTGGATAGCCCTCTTAATAACCGGATAAAACATGTTGCGAACACTCCGCTCATCATCAAAACGGATCTCAAGCTTTGCAGGATGCACGTTGACATCGACGCGGGAAGGATCAATGCCAAGAAAAAGCAGGATGAAAGGAGTCTGACGCTCAACCAGCAAGTCCCCATAAGCCTGCTGAACAGCCTGAGACAGCATTCTATTCTGGACAAGCCGACGATTGATAAAAAAATACTGATCCAGTTTTCGACGCTTCTGCATGACGGGTTTTCCGAGAAATCCCCTGATAGAGAGGAAGTCGTTTTCCTCAGAAATCTTAATCATGCTGCTGGCAAAATCGTCACCATAAAAAACATTGAGCCGTTCCAGGATAACCGGTGTTTTCAAATGAAAGAGCTCTTCGTCATCACTATACATTCGCCATTCAATCTCCGGATATGCCAGCGAGAACGATTTGACGATTTCAAAAATATGCTGATACTCGGTGGCGTTTGACTTCAGAAACTTCCGCCTGGCAGGCACATTGAAAAAAAGGTTTCTGACGCTGATTGTCGTCCCCTGCTCTCCCTGTACCCCTGATTCCTCGGCAAGGATTCCCCCTTCGTAACGGAGCCGCAAACCCAGCGTCTGTGTTGCCGTTCTGGTTTTCAATTCAAAATGCGAGACCGATGAGATACTTGCAAGTGCTTCACCCCTGAAACCAAGGCTCTGAAGAGAGTCAAGATCATCAATGCCAGTAATTTTACTGGTTGCAAACCGTTCAACACACAAAAGGGCGTCTTCCCTCAACATCCCTGCACCATTATCTACAATCCGGATCAGTCCCTTTCCAGCATCTTTTATAGCAACAGTTATTTTATCTGCACCAGCATCAATGCAATTTTCAATAAGCTCTTTAACCACTGAGGCCGGGCGTTGTACAACTTCCCCTGCAGAAATTTTGTTCGCTACTATATCAGGTAATCTTGCAATTATTGCCATACGCTATCATGTGAACTATGTGCTTATCGTAAACCAAGTGAAATATTGTACTCATCTGATGAGTTACCAATAATACAATCTCGTTTTTGAGAAAATGAGAATAAATTTTTGATTTGACACTCTTCATCCAGCTCATCCAAGGATTCCCTGATGCATGGAAAAAAGGGAAGCGTTCATTCCTGATCTCGCAGGTACTCCCACAATTCACGCAGGGCAGCTTCGCTGAAGCGGAACTTGTTGCTTTCACGATCTCCATGCATAAAAAGTGTTTTAGAAAGTACAGTCCCTGACAATTTTGTGGCAATCGCCAGACAAACCATGCCGACAGGTTTTTCAGGGGAACCTCCTGACGGCCCGGCTATACCCGTTGTTGAAACAGCAATGTCGGCTCCGCTAATTTCCAGGCATCTTTTTGCCATTGCCCGTGCTACCTCATCGCTGACAGCACCGAAAGACTCAATAAGATCTTTGTTCACCCCAAGCGTCTTCTGTTTTGCCTGATTGCTGTACACAACAAAACCCTGAAGGAAATACAATGATGAACCGGGCACATCAGTCAACCGGCTGGCAACAAGTCCCCCCGTACAGGATTCGGCAACCGCTACAGTCATCCCTCTGGAAGAGAGCAATGCGCCTATCGTCTCTTCAAGAGTGACATCGCTGGTCGCAAAAATAAATTTACCGGCCCTTTTCAGAATGGCATCAACAATGCTGCGATTATCGCTATCAACCTCTTCCTGCTTTCGGCCTATAGAACTGATCATCAGGTTTACACCTGCAGCATGCGGCAGATAGGCAAGGGTCGTTCCCTGCGGAAGATGATCTTCTATGTCAACAATCATTGCTGCAAGGGTCGATTCGCCAATTCCGAGTGTTTTTACTGGCGTATGACGAATGGCTGTAGTTGAAAGTGCCGCAAAATAGGAAAGCACAGTAAGTTCCATCATGGCCTTCATTTCTGAGGGAACACCTGGCATCAGCACCAGATAATGATGGTGAAAGCGCTCTCCACAGCCAATAATCATCCCCGCAGCTGTTCCCCTGGTGTTTGCAATAACATGAGATCCTTCGATAACCATTGCCTGATCGCGGAGTGACTCAGATAACTCCACTCCTCTTTGTTTCATCCTGTCGGCAAGATTAACGTATGCATCCTCGCTCAATTCAAGCCCCCTGTCGAGAAGTTCCTGCACAGCTTTTCGTGTCCGATCATCTCTAGTCGGCCCCAGGCCACCTGTAACAAGTACAATGTCGGCCCGTTCAAGCGATTCGGTAAACACTGAAACCATCTCATGCTCAAGATCAGAACATGAGACGATTCTTCCAACAGGCACTCCAATACCTGCAAGAGCTGCGGCAATAAACGCTGCATTTGTGTTTACCCTTTGACCTTTAAGAAGTTCATCCCCAATAGAAACAATTTCTGCTCGCATGGTTCGTTCTCCTAAACCAGATAGCTTGCAATACGCAGAATATCGGCAAAAACACCCCCTGCGGTAACCTCTCCGCCTGCACCGGGACCGCGCACAACAAGAGGTGTCGCCCGATAGCGCTCAGTAGTGAAGACAACCATATTTTCCGACCCGCTGAGACCTGCAATAGGACTTGAAAGCGGAACCCTTTTTACCCCGATGCTTGCCTTTCCAGCCCGAATCTCACCAGCATAAGCTATAGTCATTCCATCCTTGGCGGCATTTTCGGTTTCTGCGGTAAACCACTCGTCAACGCTTGATAACCGGTCAAGAAAATCTGCTACAGATATCTGGCCACGGTACTCCGGGGGCACAAGACTCTCGCAAACAACATCATCATACTCCATTGTATACCCAAGTTCACGACCAAGAATTAAGAACTTCCGGGCAAAATCAGCACCTGAGAGGTCATCTCTCGGGTCAGGCTCAGTATAGCCTGCCTGTTGCGCACGGCGAACAATCTCACTGAACCGGCCACCTTTGCGAAGTTCATTAAAAATAAAACTTAACGTTCCTGAGAGAACACCATCGATACTGATGATTTTATCACCACTGTTTTTAAGGTCGTGCAGTGTGTTGATGATGGGCAACCCAGCGCCCACATTGGTTTCGAAAAGAAAACGGGCATTGCTTTTCCGCTGAGCATCCCTTATCCTGCAGTAGAGCGACCAGTGTCCCGCCATACCAAGTTTGTTTGCAGTTACCAAAGAAATATTCCCAAGAAGGATGTCAGGATACATTTCTGCAACCTTAGCGCTTGCCGTGCAATCGACAAAAATGGTATTGTGCAGGTTTCTTTCCTTGATAAGATGCAGATAACCTTCAATGTCATGGTGCTCAATTCTCGGTAACAGGGCTGACTGCCAATGTTGAAGGTCAATTCCGTTATCATCCAGCGCGATATTGCCGGTATTGGCCATCCCGCATACTACCACATCAAGGTCATTATCTTGCTGCAGATTGTGACGATGGGCGCTGATTTGACCAATCAGGCTTTTGGCAATGGTGCCCGTACCAGCTATAAAAAGATGCACCTTGCGCTGAGAAAGGAAAAACGATTCATGAATACAATTCAGGGCCTTATCCTCATGATGGCTGTCGATAACAATAGAAATATTCATTTCATTGGCACCCTGAGCCACCGCTATAACATTGATGCCGTTTTTACCAAGTGTTTCAAACAACTGCGCAGAAACACCCGGATGACCTGACATGTTATTGCCGACAACAGCGATCATGGCAAGGTTACGACGGATTACAAGAGGATCAATCTCACGGAATTCAATTTCATTCTGAAACTCTTCCTCAAGGATTTTTTTTGCTTTTACAGCCTGCGAGGGATTTATGGCAAGAGTGATAGACTGTTCAGAGGACGCCTGTGATATGAATATAATGTTGATCCGGTTCAGAGCAAGACAACTGAACAAACGTGATGCGATGCCTGGAACCCCCACCATCCCGCTTCCTGAAAGATTCAGAAGAACAACTTTGTTGATTGAAGAAAGAGCTGTCACCGGCAAAGTCCTGCGGATATCGGGAGGCATGGAGCGCTCAATTCTTGTCCCTTCAGCAGCAGTATTGAATGAATTTTTTATCAATACAGGAATTCCTGCTTTCATGGCCGGCTGAACAGCAAGAGGATGCAGGATTCTTGCCCCTGCATGAGAAAGTTCCATAGCTTCAGCATAAGTGATATAGGGAAGAATCCTCGCATCACGAACCCGTTTTGGATCTGCACTGAAAAAGCCATCAACGTCGGTCCATATCCAGATTTCTGATGCACTGATTGCTGCACCGATAATTGAGGCTGTATAATCAGATCCGCCTCGACCGAGTGTCGTTACTGTCCCATCAGGCGCTGCAGCGATAAATCCGGTGATAACAGGCACACCCTCAAACGATGCAAGGCGTTTTCTGATCTTCAGTTCGGACGCATGACTGTCAACAAGGGCATCACCATAATGAGTATCGGTGACAATCACATCTCGGGCATCAAGATAATATGAAGCAATATGCTGCTCCTGAAGATAACTGCTGACCAACCGGGCTGACAACCGTTCACCAAAACTCAGCACCCGCGCCAGACTTTTTTCAGAAAGCTCCCTGAGCAGAAAAACACCATGAACAAAATCATTAAGCTCGGAAAGTTCGGAACGTATCGACACGGTAACGCTTTCGAAGATGTCTCCGGAAAAAAGTTCACCAGCTATTGAGTGATGGAGATGATCCAGTTCATTCAGGGTAACACGGTAACTGCTATCACCGCTGCAGGCTTTGGCAGCAGATTCAAGCAAAAGATCAGTAACCCGATGAATGGCAGAAACAACAACAACAATCTTGTTATGTACCAATGCAGCGGCAATGATAGCTGCAACTTTTTTTATTCGTCCGGCTGACCCCAGAGAGGTTCCTCCAAACTTGTAGATCTTTATGCTTCCGCCCATACTTTCTTTATCAATAAAATGAGACTTAACTTCCATCATTACCGGATAAAATATAAATCATTTCCTGATGAACTGCATAACACTGACATCTGTAACCTTGTAACCATAAAAAAAAAGCGCCCTTGCAGGCGCTTTAAATCATTAATATCTTGAATTGCCCCATCAACTGCTCAATGCCTCAGCGCCTGCAACAATTTCACTAAGCTCTGTAGTAATGGCAGCCTGTCTTGCACGGTTGTAACTGATGTTGAGTGTCCTAAGAAGCTCCTTTGCATTTTCGGTAGCAGAATCCATAGCCGCCATTCGGGCGGCCTGCTCTGCCGCATTCGATTCAAGCATCATTCTCCATATCTGGGTATTGAGATGCTTGGGCACCAGGACGTCGATAATCGCCGATGGGGAGGGCTCGTAAATATAGTCACTGCTGCTCTCCTTCCCCGAAGTTTCCGGTGCAATAGGGAGGAGTACTTCAGCTTTCAGGTTCGGCGCAAGCACCGACTTGAACTCATTGTAAGCAACAATCACCTTGTCAACCTCGCCTCGCAGATACATACCGGATGCGGTATCAGCAATCTCTTTGGCAGTACTGAAATCAAGACTCTGAAAAACAGCAGGGTATCCCTTGACAATCTTATACTCTCTTTTCCTGAAGAAATCAAATCCACGGGAACCGGCACAAATCATACTCACTCCGCCATTGCTGTGAATAGCGGTGAAGTCCTCATGAATGGTCTTGTACGCAAGCTTGATAATATTGGTATTAAATGCGCCGCACAAGCCCCTGTCGGAAGTGATAAGAATCACAAGAACTTTGTTAATCTCAGAACGGCCGGAAAGCAAAGGATTAAGAGAAGTATCTACCTTTGCCGACAAGGATCCCAGCATATCCTTCAGCTTCGAGGCATAAGGACGAGCCATGACTGCCCGTTCCTGAGCCCTTCTCAGCTTTGCAGCGGCCACCATCTTCATCGCCTTGGTGACCTGCTGAGTAGACTTTACCCCTTTGATTCGTACACGTATATCCTTTAATGTAGGCATGTATTACGGGACTGTTAATAAATTACTTAAAAACCATCTTTTCTTACGCCTTATTTTTTTCCTTGAAGGTATTGACAAACTTGACAGCAATCTCCTTGAGCGCGTTTGCCGCATCGGTCTCCAAAGTGCCTTTCTCTGCAATAGTTTTAAGGATATTGCTGTGCTTGACCTCAAGCATACCAAGAAACTCCTCCTCAAACTTGCGGATGAAGCGCAAATCAACCGTGTCGAGTAATCCCTGGGTTCCGAGAAAAATAATGGCAACCTGTTTTTCAACAGGCATAGGGATATACTGACCCTGTTTAAGAATTTCGACAAGTCTTGCACCCCTGTCAAGCTGGGCCTTGGTGGTTTTATCGAGATCAGAACCAAATTTCGAGAAGGCCTCAAGCTCACGGAACTGTGCAAGATCGAGACGGAGGGTACCGGCTACCTTTTTCATTGCCTTGATCTGTGCACTTCCTCCAACACGGGATACCGATATACCAACGTTGATAGCCGGCCTTTGTCCAGAGTTGAAAAGGTTCGATTCAAGAAAAATCTGACCATCAGTGATAGAGATCACATTAGTCGGGATATATGCAGAAACGTCCCCAGCCTGGGTTTCGATAACCGGCAGTGCAGTAAGACTTCCGCCTCCCTTCACTATGGGCTTAAGAACATCAGGAAGATCGTTCATTTTCCTTGCAACATCAATATCGTCTGTAATTTTCGCAGCTCTTTCAAGCAGGCGGGAGTGCAGGTAAAAAACGTCGCCAGGGTAGGCTTCGCGTCCAGGCGGACGACGAAGAAGCAGGGAAAGCTGACGATAGGCAACAGCCTGCTTTGAAAGATCGTCATAGACAACAAGAGCATGGCGACCGGTATCGCGGAAGAACTCGCCGAGAGTAGCACCGGCAAATGGTGCAATAAACTGCAGTGGCGCAGGATCAGATGCAGTCGCAGAAATAACGATGGTGTACTCCATCGCGTTATATTTTTCCAGGGTATTGACAACCTGGGCCACGGTCGAACCTTTCAGTCCAATCGCTACATAGATGCAATAAACCCCTTTGCCTTTCTGATTGATAATGGTATCAAGCGCAACAGCTGTCTTTCCTGTCTGACGATCGCCGATGATCAGTTCGCGCTGTCCCCGACCGATCGGAATCATGGAATCGATAGCCTTGAGACCAGTCTGAAGCGGTTCATTAACAGATTTGCGGTAAATAACGCCTGGTGCCCTGCGTTCCAGAGGAAGTCGGATCTGGGTTTCAATGGGACCCTTGCCATCAATCGGCTCACCGAGAGGATTGATGACTCTGCCAAGCATCGTTTCGCCAACAGGGATTGAAGCAAGCATGCTTGTTCTTTTAACCGTATCGCCTTCTTTAACCAGATTTGATTCGCCAAACAATACAGCACCGACATTGTCTTCCTCAAGGTTTAAAGCCATTCCCATTACCTTATTGGGAAACTCAAGCAGCTCTCCTGCTGCAACCTTCGATAAACCGTATACACGGGCAATACCGTCACCAACCTGCAGCACGGTTCCCACATCATAAACGTCTGCTTCTGACTCAAAACCGGCAAGCTGCTTGCGAAGTATAGATGAAACCTCATCAGGCCTGACTGTTATAGACATATCTTATTCCGCTTGGTTATTTGTTTAAGAAAAGAGAAAGATTCTGCTTAACTTCTTTTTAGAGTTCAGCTCGGATATTCAACCATTCCAAAAGAATAAAACTCAAATTTAATGAAAAGCTTTTAGTTATTCAAATTCTGTCTCTCTCTCATTTGAACCTATACTCTTTTTATTAGCTTTACATCCTACTTCAGCACCTTCAGGAATTTTGTTCGCAGAAAACGGTATGAAAACTGTCAAAGGATTCGCTTCAGCAACCGTCGGAAATGTTGCCTGCGGCTTTGATGTCTTGGGATTTGCCATTACAGAACCCGGCGATGAAGTCATTCTGACGCTTTCCGATGAAATACAATCGGGTTCACCGGTTTCCATTTCAAGCATCACGGGTGATGGAGGCGCGCTTCCTCTTGACCCTAAAAAAAACACATCGAGCTTCGTCGTTCTGAAATTTCTTGAATATATCCGTACCCAAAAGCAGATCGAGTTTACCGGCCATATCTCCCTGGAGCTTAAAAAGCACCTGCCGCTCAGCAGCGGTATGGGGAGCAGCGCTGCAAGCGCTGCCGCTGCGCTGGTTGCGGCAAACGAATTGATGGGTCACCCCTGTTCAAAAATGGAGCTTGTGCACTTTGCTATTGAAGGGGAGCGGGTTGCCTGCGGATCAGCTCATGCCGACAACGCTGCACCGGCAATTCTGGGTAATTTCGTCCTGATACGGAGCTATACACCACTCGATCTCATTACAATCCCTTCACCTGAACACCTTTACTGTTCCCTGGTGCATCCCCATACCGAACTGCGCACATCCTATGCCCGTTCGGTACTGCCTGCAAGTATTCCGCTTAAAACAGCTACCCAGCAATGGGGCAATGTCGGGGCTCTTGTTACCGGCCTGCTCACGTCCGATTATGATCTTATCGGACGATCTCTGGTTGATGTTATTGCTGAACCGAAGCGCGCTCCACTGATTCCCGGTTTTTTTGACGTCAAGCAGGCAGCTCTTGATTCGGGTGCCCTCGGATGCAGCATCGCTGGCTCAGGCCCTTCACTTTTTGCGTTTTCCTCTTCTGAAAAAACAGCTCTTGAAGTAGGCCGGGCCATGAAAGAGGCATTCCTGCACTCGAAAGCCCGCCTTGAATCCGACATGTGGGTATCGCCTATCTGCAAAGAAGGTGCAAGAATACTGTAACAAATTTTAATCAAGAGCTCTATCAATCATGATCTATTTCAGCACCAATAAATCATCTATACCTGTATCTATAAAGAAAGCCACCATTGAAGGACTTGCGCCCGATGGAGGACTTTACATCCCATCTGCAATTCCGCACTTCTCTCCGGAAGAAATAGCTCTTCTTGAAGGCGCCACATTTAACAACGTCGCCTTTGCCATTGCAAAAAAATTTATCGGTGGCGAAATTCCCCTCGACCAGCTCAGCGATATGATCGAAAGCTGCTACCCCTTTGATACCCCGATCGTCAAGCTTGATACAGAAACCTTCATAGAGGAACTTTTCTGCGGGCCGACCCTGGCTTTCAAGGATTACGGAGCGCGGTTTCTTGCCCGGCTGACCGGTTATTTTGCTGCAGAAGAGGAAAAGCTGATTACCGTGCTTGTTGCAACATCAGGAGATACAGGAAGCGCGGTCGCTTACGGATTTCAGGATATTCCCAACACAAGGGTTGTTCTGCTCTATCCTTCAGGCAAAGTCAGCCACCTGCAGGAACAGCAACTGACTACAGCCGGAGGCAACGTTCATGCACTTGAAGTGCAAGGCGATTTTGACGACTGCCAACGTATGGTAAAACAGGCATTTATCGATCCTGATCTGAAAGAACGACTGACACTCACCTCGGCCAACTCGATCAATATATCAAGACTGATCCCACAGTCATTCTATTACGCCTGGGCAGCCCTGCAACTCAGAGAGCTCTATGCTTTTAATGAGCCACTCTTTTCTGTACCAAGCGGCAATTACGGAAACCTTACTGCGGGTGTGCTTGCAAAGCGGATGGGATTTCCGATTGGTCACTTTATTGCTGCTTCAAATGCCAATGACAGCGTGACCCGCTATCTCAACGAGGGACGCTACGACCCTCGTCCAACTATCACAACCCGCTCAACCGCAATGGACGTAGGCAACCCGAGCAATTTCGCACGACTCAACTATTTCTACGGCAACGACCATACCGCTATGGGCAAAGATATCACAGGTATTGCTGTTTCGGATGAAGAAACGCTTGCAGAAATCAGATTGGTGTACGACCGATTCGGTTATATCATGGATCCGCATACAGCCGTCGCTTTCCGTGCTCTTGAACTTTACAGAGCCTCAGGCAGCCATGCAAAAAAAGCAGGCATTGTCCTGTCAACTGCCCATCCGGCAAAATTCCTTGAGGTTCTTCAGGATGCACTTGACAAAGAAATAGAGATCCCCTCACGCCTGCTGGAAGTACTCGAAAAAAAGAAAAGTGCGACCATCATCAGCTCAGAGTACTGCGAACTCGCTTCCTTTCTCAACGAGCTCAAACAGTCGCCATGAACAATCGCGGGATAAACTTCAGAACTCTTTTATTTTTTTTTGTCCTGATACCAGTGATGTTTTTCGGGTTACTCTATTCCCTGCTTGTCAACATCATCGATCCCACCGGAGACAGCTTCCATAAAATAACCGCATGGTGGGGCCGTTTCAGCGCAAAACTTTTCGGTATTTCAATTGAGGTCACCGGTCAGGAAAATTACAGTCCTGATCACAACTACCTTGTCATCAGCAACCATGCGGGTATGGCCGATATTCCTCTGCTGCTTGGCTCAATGCACCTCAACCTGCGGTTTGTTGCCAAAGAAGAACTTGGAAAAATACCGATTTTCGGTCATGTCATAAAACAGGCTGGTTTTGTCATGATCAAACGAGGACAGAACAGGGAAGCACTGAAAAGCCTTCTGGCAGCAAGTGAAGTATTAAAAAACGGGCGTTCCGTCCATATTTTCCCTGAAGGAACCCGATCGGTAGATGGGAAACTGCTGCCATTCAAGCGAGGTGCTTTTCTTGTTGCCCAAAAAGGGGGAGTTCCCGTACTGCCAGTCACTATCATAGGCAGTCATCTGATCACCCCGAAAAAAAGCCTGAGAATCAACAAGGGAAAAATCAGGATCATCATTGCCCCCCCTCTTCAACCAGCCAAATTCAACAGTGTTGAAGAACTTCGTGATGTGTCATCAAGGATCATCGAAAACAATCTCACCCGTTACAGCAACAACTAGATCTGCCGGTAAAGATTCACCATCTCTATGACAGTCATGGCAGCATCAAATCCCTTGTTGCCTGCTTTCGTTCCTGCACGCTCAATAGCCTGTTCAAGATTTTCCGTGGTGAGAACACCAAAAGAAACAGGTATCATGGTATCCAGAGCAACCTGAGCAATACCTTTTGTGGCTTCGGCAGCAATGACATCAAAATGAGGCGTAGAACCTCTTATAATAACACCAAGTGTAATGATCGCGTCATAGTTACCGGTAACGGCAGCCTTTTTAGCAACTAAAGGGAGTTCAAAAGCACCGGGACAACGCAGAATGGTAATATTCTCTTCCGATCCTCCATGACGGCGAATGCAATCCAGAGCACCATCAACAAGCTTCTGCCCTATAAAATCGTTAAAGCGCGACACAACCAGAGCGAACCTGATATCCCTGGCACTCAATGCTCCTTCAATCTGCTTAATCGTCATAGCCAACTTTTTTTATGTTATTTCTAAGAAAGGCAATACCCAAGTATCCGCTCCACAAGATCAATGATAACATGACCAATGGTAATATGGCACTCCTGCACCCTGTCTGCAGAGTCTGAATGGGGGACAATAATTTCAAGATCAGCCACCCCTTTCATCACCCCGCCATCACTACCAAGGAGAGCAATGGTTTTCATCCCATGCTCCCGAGCATAGTCCAGAGCATTCACCACACTTTTACTGTTTCCGCTGGTAGAAAGACCAAGCAGAATATCCCCTTTACGACCATAAGCCTCAACCAGCCTGGCAAAAACCGCATCATAACCAAGGTCGTTCGCCCCAGCCGTCATTGCCGATGTATCGGTTGAGAGTGCAATAGCCGGAAGTGCCGGACGCTGAACACTGCTGCGGTACCTGATAGTCAACTCCGTCGCAAGATGCTGGGCATCAGCAGCACTCCCTCCATTACCACAGAGAAGCACTTTTCCGCCCGCCTCAAACGTATCGGCAATCATTTTTGCCATCGCAACAATAACCGCACTATCCTTCCGCGCCACACTCTCCTTGAGTCGTGCACTGTAGAGCATGGTATCGAGTACGAGTTCCTCTAAACGAGTCCGATCGGTCAACCCGTCGGAACACCGACATTGCCTGGTCATAAATACAAGGTTAAAAAAATGTGAATACCGGCACTATTATTAAATATAATCACGAGTACCATACCTTATTACATAATTTCAATCAAAACAATAAAACCAACACCCATTTTTCCGCTTCAATTAAAATGTGATTTTGGAACAATGGGTTTGGCCAACTTTTCCACTTGAAATGAAAGCAGATCTTCCCCACTCCGGGGCCCATTCGACTCAATACAATACAACTGCAACTGTTTTTGTTTTTAATTGAGACGGACTATTTTCCCGGCTTGGCAATTTCTTAAAAAAATCATGCAGGTTAAATAACCAGCTGCAATAAATCAGTATGATAATAGACATCATTCCATTAGTCTGGACATCCATAGAGGTTATCTGATTCATGATGGCGCAATAATTGCAGTGAATATTTAAGGTATATTTTCAAAATCCACTGGAACTGGGGGAAATATGAAAAAGATGATATATGGATTAATGGTCATAATTATGCTGATGTTTTACGGCACTGCTCTTGCGGATAACACTGGAGCAGACATTGGGGGAAATGCTAATACAGTGAGTGGCGTGGGTAATGGGGCCGGAGGGCCAGGTAATGGTCAAGGTCCAGGAAACGGTGCTGGTCAGGGCCTTGGGAATGGTAATAATGGATCAGTTGTGTCACCAGCCCCGGAACCACCAATTATGGTGCTTTTGGGCGGAGGCGCTCTTTTGGGGGCATACTGGTTGAGAAAGAAATCTCTTATTTCTGCTGCACAAACATCATAATGTCGTTGCAGTAGTTTTATTACCTCTTCCTTTATTGCGCCATGCATTCGGGTAAGGATTTTGATAGTTGATAATTACGTATCCGCAGGAGCAAAGCGCATATTTAATGAGGAGTGAACATTTAACCTGAGCCGGTCAGCTGATTATGCTCTGAAGTGTAATGCTGTTTCATGATGGCACAATAATTGTAGTCTATGTTTAAGGGAAAAATTCTAAAATATCATACCCTCTTACTATACACTTGAACTGGAGAAAATATGAAAAAGATAATGTATTATGGATTAACGGCACTTGCAATGCTGATGTTTTACGGCAATGCTCTTGCGGTTAACACTGGGTCGGGCAATGGTCAAGGTCAAGGAAACGGTGCTGGTCAGGGCTCCGGGATTAGCATTAATTCAGTAGTTGTATCTCCAGCGCCAGAACCACCAATTATGGTGCTTTTAGGCGGAGGAGCTCTTTTGGGGGCATACTGGTTGAGAAAGAAATCTTTGAGATCATCGGCACATACATCTTGATGTCGTTTCAGTAGTTTTATGACTTCTTACCCGATTACGCAATCGGGTAAGAAGTATGATCTTTGCTTATCCGCAATAGTTAAGTGATCATAGTGGATTTTAATCGTTGTCAGCGCAAACATAATTATTTTTCGCTTATGATTTTCAGGCCACGTGTATCATGGTTTCCATGGTTGGTTTTTTGCCTGCTTTTCACCTATTCGTTAGAAAGATATATCAGATTTTACCCGCCATCTCCCGAAAAAAACGATCAGGCATTATTATACGCTGTTATTGCAATTGTTTTATGGTCAGAACATAAGGCTATCGCAGCATCCTGGCTTGGCAATGGTACAGGTTCTGTCTTTTTCGGTTCCGTTCTTATCATTTCCGGTTGTCTGGGTTATGCTGTCGGTCATCCTTACGAATCTGTGACTATGGATGTGTGGAGCCTGTTTCTCCTGGCAGCCGGATTGCTGGCGGCATTGGCACCGCGAGAATATATTCGATCTGCATACTTTACAGCGTTTGCAGGTACCGTTGTCGTGATGATCGGGTGGGTTGCGCCAAGTATTCTGTCTTCTGAACTTGCTCTCGCAATCGCATCCGCTTGCGCAACAGTGTTGAACGCGACACTTTTTCCTGTCGTCGCTAAAGGGGTCATGCTCTATTTTGGCAGATATTGCGTTATAGTCACAGAGGGATGTTCCGGAATGAATTCGATTTTTTCATTGACAGCCCTCTGTATCATTTACCTCAGGGTAGGTGCACGACGTACCATTTGGCATATTGCGTTGTTAGTTGCCTTTATTATTCCTGTTGCCGTATTGAGTAATCTGGGGCGGGTGATATTGCATGTGCTGGCGATTCAGTATGTCGGAGTCGGTTTTGCCGAGGGACTTTTTCATGAAACAGCTGGGTTTATGGCGTTTGTTTTAGCTCTTTTCCAGCTGGCAGTTATCGATCGTTGTCTTTTTTTCGCCTACTCCAGCATCAAATCTCCAAAATTATCAACTGATGCGGATAAGTAAACATAGCTTTCTTTCCCTGACACTGGGATTTTTGATGCTGTTTTCGCTGCTCTTGGGCAGAGTTTGGATTAATTTAAAAACAACACCTACAAAACCAGATCTTGAAAGGCTTGTCAGCCAGCATCCCCCCGGGTGGAAGATGGTCGGCCATCAGCGGATTGATGATTTCTCCTGGGGCCAATCGGTTTTGTCTCAACACGATATCGTGGCGACAAGAACCTACCAACATACCGATGGCAGGAAGGTTTCGGTGGTCATGGCATGGAGCGGAAACGGGTTGAACTTTCAGAAGATCCACGAGCAGCAAGTGTGTTACAAAGCCAGCGGATTTGAAGTCAGTCCATTGCACATTGTTTCGATATTGACTGGGACTGGCAGCATAGAGGCGAGGGCTTTTACTGCCAGCCAAGATGCCAGAAAGGATGATGTGGCATACTGGATGGTTATTGATGGAATACGGGAAAGAGATATTGACAAAAGAAACCCGATTGTTCGTCAATTTCTCCAGTTGTTGTATCTGCCCAGCTTTTTTCGAGGAGAGCTGCCCGACATCCTGATGGTGAGGGTCTCATCAGTAAGGCTAGCAAATGGCCAACCCACAACAGCTCATATCGATTACATCAAGGAGTGGCTGAAAACAATTTCATCCGCCGATCGTCAACGAATTACCGGCTGGTAGCTTAGCAACAGGCGAAACCACAAATAACAATAACCCGGCCTTATGCACATAACATAAGACCGAGTCAAGATGAGGAAAAGAAGACTGATACGCTTAGTGGTACTGAGCGCTCTCTTCTTTAACGAATTCCACGAGCAGCTTCAGATGTTCGGGATCCATATCAGGCAGGATACCGTGACCAAGGTTGAAAACATGTCCTGAATGTTCGGTGTGCTGACCGAAAGATTTGAGAATTTTGGCAGCTTCTGCCTTGATTCTGGCTGGTGTACCATAAAGCACGGTCGGATCGAGGTTACCCTGCAGAGCAACGCGATCAGCGGTTTCAGCTCGTGCCTTGCCGATATCAATACCCCAACCAAGACCCATAGCATCACAGCCTGTATCAACGATGTCGGAAAGAATGGTGTTGCAATCCTTTGAGAAAACAATAACAGGAGTATCAGGATGTTTGGCTTTGATCGCCTGTACTGTCTCCTTGATGTAGGGCAAAGCGTATTCGCGATAGTCATCCTCGGAAAGAGCACTTGCCCATGAATCAAAAATCTGGATGGCATCTGCTCCTGCTTCGATCTGCTTCAGCACATAAGCGGTAATAACGCCTGAAATCTTGCCAAGAAGCGCATGGGCCATTGCAGGCTCACGGTACATCATCTGCTTGGCATAAGCGTAGTTTTTTGAACCTCCGCCTTCAACTGCATAGGTAAAGAGTGTCCAGGCTGCTCCAGTAAAACCAATAAGAGGAACACGGTTATCAAGTTCTTTTTTGGTCATACGGAGTGCATCCATCACATAGCCAAGCTTTTCATCGATATCAGGAACAATAAGTTTATCGATGTCGGCCTGCGAACGGATCGGAGGAGTCAGTCTGATTCCTTTTGATTCGATAATTTCGACATTCATGCCCATGGCTTCATTAACGACAAGAATATCAGAAAAAATAATA
>Ga0364919_10217_pt1 | contig 18930 bp, 21 predicted proteins | sample SorcelJu500001C7_2_FD_206953 | JGI IMG/M metagenome (GOLD analysis project Ga0364919, IMG submission 206953) | Enriched cells from Trout Bog Lake Hypolimnion, Wisconsin, USA - BchlTB.June20.5000.01.C7 | ecosystem: Environmental > Aquatic > Freshwater > Lake > Hypolimnion/Profundal zone | place... | reverse complement strand
GGGTCAGAAACGGCGGTTTCACCCATTTTTTCTGTGTGTGTGTTTCCTGTTGCACCTGAACTTCTCGAAAGTGCTTCTCCTCTTCTACTTGAAACTTTCTTCACTCCAAGTTTTTTCTTGAGTCTCATCCATGATGTCGTTTGTCCAAGGAGCAAATGAAACTCGCCGGAATGTTTCATGTTATGCTGCCCACTCTCGAGGGGTTTCGATCACGGTGAACCAAAAACAAGAGCAACAAAGAAAACACACACACAGAAAAAATGGGTGAAACCGCCGTTTCTGACCCTGCCAGCATCCGAGACGAACTTGCGGACATCATCTACTACATGCTCAAGGGCAATGAAACGACAATTTTTTTCACGGAACAATCGGCGAGTCTCTGGCAAGCCATGAACGACAGTTTAAAACGCGACTACCCGTCTCTTCCGGCGTTTCCGAGATCATGGCAATCGGAGGAAGACGAGAAACTCCTTGCGAAAGCAACATACTATGGTTTTCACATCTTTTTCCAATACAAGAGAAGAGCCGAAGGAAGCACCCGCACCCGGTTGTACTACGACCCTTTGCGATCTCTCCCAGATAGATGGTTGATCGTGAGTCGAGATGATACCCAGTATCGAAGTTATGCATTTCCGCTAACACAAACTCAAGACTCGAACATCTTTCAACCACACAACAAGTTCGGGTTTCCTGTTCTACCTCCGTTTTAATGAATCACGAAAACTACAACTTCTTGGAACGCATTCCGACGAGTTCTTTGCTTAACCACTTCTGAATCAACGGATCGCACCGGGGGAGATAACGTATTTGGACATCTTTCAACTCGGGCAGAGACTGAAGGAAGGATTTTCCAAAACCAATCACCAAAGAATCGAGCCTCTTGTGAAGGATCAATCCACCGGGTTGTGATTGCAGCGGAAACTTCATCGCCGCATTATCAACAGGTTGAACCGGTTGAACAACGGGTTGAAACTTCGCTCCCACATACATGGCAATGCGTGCCTTGTGTTCTGCATCATGAACAAAGTAGTGTTCGTAGATCTCGCCTGTTTCCAGAAATGGATCAAGAGTAGTCAACAAGTGTTTGAGTTGCCACTTGACGTGATCAATCAACGGTCCATCCACATCCGGCGTCTCTTTGCAGAAGGACAGTTCCAAAACCCCCGGATAACACTGAAAGAATCCACGGCGTTCCATCACACGCGAAAACCCTTCCAGTGTTCTGCGTTGAAGTTGCGTCACCACGGGTTGCGACAGGGTGCGAATTTGATTCCGGGCCAAGGTCAACTCTGCAGAGAGGATGGCAAGAGTCGCATGGGTGACGTTCTTGCACGTGTTGAGACTATTGGGATTGTGAAGCCCAGACGTGGAAAACACCCAAGGTCGGACCTCCAACGGCGGCAGCCGCACCACCATGGGGTCTCGTGTGTTGTTTCTCACCCTCGAACCACGGGTCAACTGAGGGGTCAACTGAACGGGACGAGCCCAGTCCCACCTCGAGAAAGTTTCGAAGAAGAGCTGGAAAAGACGGAGAGAGTTACCCTTGCACTCTTCGCGATACATCTGGAAGATCTTGGTGGACATGATCACAAAGGCGATCGAAGGAGGAAACCCGGTGATGTTCGATGTCAGATTACGGCGGCGTGTGAATAAACTAGTCAATCTCACGAGTTGCGTCCACTCGTGGCGATGTTCGACAGGCACGAGTCGGAATAAGGAGAATCCTGTGAGGAGAGAGTTGAGGACGAGAAAGGATTTGGGGTCTAAACGTTTCACTAGTCCTTCGCAGCGGTTCCGGTCTTCAAAGATGCGTTGCAGAAACGCCGAGGGTGGATCGGTAGGGTGGACAATCATCTGGTTGAAGACAGACCAGGGAAATCGGACCAGCAGGCAGTCGAACACCAGCGAATTCAGTTTCATGCGAACCAAGGGGACAAAAACTTGATCCAGGATTTGAATGGCATCCACCGCGACCAAGTAGACGGCACTCCCTCGTTTGTGTTCCTCGCGTTCCTCGGCGGCTCGCGAACGCAAGAATGCTCCAAATCCATGTTTCTCGTGCAGAAACGTGTTGCGATGTATCGACCACGGTGCAAAACACACCATGTCCGTGTCAGAGGCGTCATGAGTCGTTCCCAGTTGTACCGAACCTGCAGGAACCGCTGGAATGTGGATGGGTTTGACATACAATTTGTCCTTCAGTGTCACATGAAGCCATTCCTTGTAACGAAGACCCACCCACGCAATCAGGTGTTCTCGGCTCTCAGATGTTTCTTTCCGTTCATGCAAATGGTGCCCGAATTCCCGCCACACCATGCCATTCTGTTGTGCCGTGAGTGTCATGTGGGGGGGCGTCGGAAAATGGGGGGACAAATTTAATGAACGGTGTGACGATCTGACACGAACCAAGTGGTACCAAGTGGTGACGCCGCACCACTTTTCTCTCCTCCCCCTTTTTTTTTGACGAAAAAACCGCCAACCTCGCCCCTGAAAATATTTTTTTTTTGGCGGGTCTTGCCCCCCAAAATATGGAATTCATTGACAGCGATCAACTTCAAATCCACCTTGATTCACTCACCAAAAAATCCAACAAGAAACGGAAATGTCCAAGCACTAGCAGCAGTAGCAGTGCTGCGACGAAATCGAAACCGAAAACAGTGGTTCGCCCGGGATGCAAGAAAAGCAAACTCACCAGTGAGGACAAGAGTTCGACACAAAACGAAGAAGACCTTCGAGATCTCCGGTTGCTCAATTATCCCACTGTGGATAAACTCATCACTCCGATTGTCTCCACTGTGTTATCAGAGGACAAGCCACAACTGGTGATCGACTTCAACCGCCCACCTTGTGAGGACGAGAGATTCCGTTTCATCGGATACTCCATGGTGTTTCTGAGCCGGGCGGTCAAGGATTTAGCCACGAGTTTAACTCTAGCTTCGAACATTTTGAAACAAATTGTGCCGCTCTCGTTTGGCGAAGACGGAATCCGGATCAAAAAACGCGAATACGCCAAACAAGCACAGGAGGACTTTATTTTCCAAGTGCATTTCCACCATTTGTTGCAGTACTACTGTCACGTCCCGATGGTCTTCTCCCTCACCACCAAGTATGCTCAGTATTTCGCGAAACGTCATAGCAACCAGTCAGGGGAGGTCTCGGCCGTGTGGACATATCGCCGGGATGACAAAATCTCGGTGCAGATCCTGAATGATGCCAAGAATGTGCACAAGAAATACGCCATCCCAGTCGGGCGGTCTCCAGAACCGCTGATTTACACTGCTCCCCTGGATGAAGAGACAGAATTCTCTTGGAACATGGAACTCGAGGAACTATCCCGAGCCTGTGATGAACTCGACAATGGGATGGTCAAGAACCCGTCCATGACCTTCCGTCTTTGGGGAAACGCGATTGAGATTTTTTCAGAGAACGAAAGCAATTTCCATGTATTTGGCATGCAACCGAATCAATTACCGGTGAAGGAGAACTTGCAACTCGTTTTCCACGTCAGTCTCTTGGTGTTACGAATGGTTTGCTCACGCATGAAAAAATCCAGAGGCCAAGAGAAAACACTCACGATCAGCGTGGATGCCAATCCAGTTAGTTTTGTTGAGTTTTCACAAAACATCAGTGACCAAATCTCGCTCCAGTGGTGGTTGTTGAAACGGGTGGTCAGGTCATGAATCATGAGATAAACTGAAACAAGGGGGCGATCGCATCCATCTCCTCGGGAAATTGCCGCAGGAGTTGCTCCAACGCGATCTTGGACGGATTTCCAATAAACGCGGCTATCGCATCATCAATGTCCATGTCAGAAAATGGGTTTCTTTTGGCGGCAGTCTTCGATTTGACTTCTTTCTCCGGTTCCTCTTCTCCAGAAGAGTATTTGCTCTCGTTTTCCACACCGGCAAGTTTTGTTCCCTTGCTTGCAATAAAACGTTTGAGGTTATCGTAAGCCTTGGCATCCTGAAAATACGGATATCGCGCAAACAACCGCACTTCATCAGGGAACGCACCCGAGTTGGAACACGCTTCCTGAGCAAAGAGGTTCAATACTCCCGGAAGATCGCCTTTCGTACCGCGAACTTTGCCGCCCTGTCGTGTTGCAAGCGAATGCAGAAATTCTTCCTCGCTTTCACCGTTTTGGCATGTGTGCCCCTTCACACATTGACGAGGGCTCTTGTAGACTTTAGGAGGGTGGGGCCCGTATTTGGCTGCTACCATCACCGCGTCGAGATCGGCTTTGGTCAGTCGTCCATGACGATTTTTTTCCACCAATTCAGCAATGAACTGGTCAAACCACCTCTTAGCTGAAGGTGAGCATTTCACATCACTGCCTAGTCTGTTGAGGAATGTACTCGGTAACTTTTTCTCGAACATGGTTCCTTTCCAGGCCTCCTCTTCCGTTCCCATGACCTCGCTGGCGCGAAGTCTTTCAGTGGCTGCGATGGGGATATTCGTCAAGAGTTGTTTCCACGCGCGTTGTTGTGCCGGTGTCAGTTTCCCCCCAGCCGTGTCCCATGTCCATTTGGTTGCGCCACGAAGAGGAGGTAAAGGCGTCGTGTTGCCTACCAAACGTTTCAACAAATCAAGATCCGTTGCAGTGTAACTCATCTTGGGTGGAAGGAGACAGATAACCTGCGTTTTTTTTTTTCCTTCTTTTTTTTTCCTCCCTGAAGAAAAAGAAGAGATAAACCCCCCTCTCCCTCCCGCCAATGAATCTCCTGTTCTCACCGTGTTGTGGGATGTTTCCATCGTCTCGCCCACAAGCTCCACCCCAGCAGCGGAAAAAGCAATGCACCTGCCGCAAACACACTCATGGAGCATCGCGATCCCATACGTGTTCCTGTTGTTGTCGTTCCAGGGGGTGTCACCCGCGTCATCCACATCGACGTCGGCACCGAAGAGAAACCGACAGCGATTTCGATAGTAGCGACGATGACCCGTTTCGACCCAAAGGCCATGGAAGAGGTTGCAAATGTCCTGCATGTTGTCCGTGCACCAGTGTTTGCGGATGTACCGGTACGACACCGACCCCTCCAAGTGGTACACCCTTCATTTCCTCCATCTCGCCATCCTCGGGGCCGCCTGGGACGGTGATCACTCTCACAGGCAACAACTTTGTCAGTATCTTTCAAGCCACGATGCAATTTGTGAATGCAGCTTTCACCGTAAGCTCCACCACGAGCATGACCGTCACCGTCCCTAGTTCTCTGATTCCATCATCGAGTCCCGTTAACCTGAATGTCGCAGGCAGCAATGGTCTGAGCAATACCGTGCAATTTACTGTGACTTCGAGTTGAGGGGGGGGGAGCGAGAATTTCTCAGTAAGTGTTGTGTGAATGCATTCCGGTCAGGAAGATGGAACAGTTGTCCAAATTTGGATTTTCGAATCGGAATGCAGTTTTTAGCAAGTTTCTCAGTGAAAAGAAAGAAACTTTCACGGAACGATTATCCAAATTTGGATTTTCGAATCGGAAGGCGGTTTTTTGGCAAGTTTCTCCTCGAAAAGAAAGAAGCCTTCATGGAGCGATTATCCAAATTTGGATTTTCGATCCAGTAAACTCCTCATTGAGATGAAAGAAGCCTTTGCGGAACGATTATCCAAATTTGGATTTTCGATCTGAATTCAACCTTCAACAAGTTTTCCATTGAAAGAAAGAGCCCTCATGGGATGCTTCATGTTGTTTTCGGGAAAAAACTTAGACTTGACACTGTCCGGAATGTCTGATGTTGCTTGAAAAACTTATTCTATGCGATGCTTCATGTTTCTGAAAAACCTAGACCCGAAACGCTATGGAATGTCTCTCTCATGAACCATTTACAAAGTTGTGGAATTTTGACTGTGACCAAGGCATGAAAGCGGACACCCTGCAAAAGAGATCATTCTTCCGAGGCCCAACTCTGGTTATAGCTCAGCTGCGATTCCCCTGTTTCTCGAGGGTAGTATCTCTGCAACGATGGTGTCGGCACACATTGTAAAGGATGTGACTTGTGTTTCATCGAGTTTGGATTCACACACGACCCAATGTGTCTTTGAAACTGGTATGAACACCACAATCATCTTGCGCATTTTGGTTTGGACAATATGTTGTCTGGAATGGCACACATGATGCGGCTCAGAGTTTGTGTCGTTCGTATCCTTCACCCACGATCATCGCTTCATCATGGTGGGAATGAAAAAGGTGAACGAGAACATAATAAAACTGTGTGCACTTTGAGTTGGCGTTTCTTGACTTGCGTTCTCACTTTGCAAATGCCCAATTGGTGTGCCAATCGTCTAGAAGTCTCGGGAGATCTTAGAACAGTGGAAAGATTTGTCAAGACTGTTCAATCTTCGGAGGACGAAACGTTGTTTCTTGATTTAGAAGTGTTTCGGGATTACATGCCATCTAGAACCTCTCCACTGGTTCCCTCACTCACAGGAAAACACCGTCAAGATCCAGATGATCCGATGGAACGATCTGGTCCAAAGCAGGATACAAAAGACAGGAAAACCACAGTCGTTGTGTATCATTTCTCCTCAAGTTGGGGTCCACCAACTGAGGAAACATCCAGTGCCATGTTGAAAATGTTCCCTGCATTGCAATTCCGTTTGTACTATGCAGAAAAGGGACAGTGTTTCGTTGGATTTCGGCAAACAGGTCGGTACGACTCCAAATCATGGCACCGTGAAGATGCTTGCCCTCCCGCTGACTCCAGTGACGAAGACGAGGATGAACAGGAGCAGGTCAAACATGACAAGTCGGACGGGATTGATTGGAGCATCTTCAAACCTCTGTGGGAAAATTCCGGGTGATGTTTTGAAAGGTAGATCTGTGTGTGAGTTGTAATGAGTTGTAATGAGTTGTAATGCGTTGGAGCAGATACTTCTTTATGTGATCTATCTGGAATATGCGTTTGCCGCTGTTGCATAAACATTGATGAAATCCATTACTATGCACTCTTGTTGGACTGATAGAATCAAACCTTAAAAATACAGCAGCCGAAACAGTTTTGCGTTGGGTTGTCTCCTCATCCAAGAACCCTCCGATGATTGTTGGAACAGCAATTTCGGTGTGCGAAACCGACAACATCCAAGATCCAACATCTATGTCAATCCTCATCATCAGGAGAGTACTGAATGTCGAGCAACGCCAGACTGACACCGCTGCAGAAGATGGCGTAGTACAAACTAGCGAGCAGGGTGACCTCGACGATCTGATTCGCAAACACAAACGGAGTGCTCACTGCCCACCCCATCAACAGAAACAACCCGACCGCGGCGATCCAACTTCTCCAACTGCGAATGTCGAACCAGTCCGAGAAATAGTACCGTATCACTCCGATGAGGTAGGAAAACTGATACCAATGGTCCCAGGAGTAGACGCAAAGGAAGTAGCCGTCGCAGTTCGAGGACCAAGCAAAAAACATCACTCCGTTCCACAAGTTGGTGGCAATGTTGGGACAAATCGAAAAGGGCCCAAACACAAGACACTTGTACCACTGGCAGCGGGTTGATGTGGGTTCGGAATCACTCGCCTCATCCAACGAGTCGAGTTTCCTGGCGTGCCAATCCAACAAAATTTCAAGTAAGGCTGGAACACTCAACAAGAACCCGTTGGTTCGGAACGTCAGACCCATGACGTACCAGATGAGAAGCGGGTCCGTGTCAGGTGTGTTCTCAGAAATTTCGGGTTGGCGTTTACTGGTGTACACAATAAACACGTCATACGCGGCATAGAAGAGCACAAAGAACAGAGAACACAACCAGTACTGGAGCCACCGTTTCCTTTGTTGGAATAAGTGCAGGTTGAGGATTCGTTGTTGAGTCTCGACAGCGACCACCGAGTTGGCTCTGCGCGGTGGGATCACGGCGAGTTTGTGGAACTCTCTTCTCAGCAGATAACAGAGATAGATGCATTGCAGGACACATAGGAAGAGATGGAACAGAGTCAAGGGGAGAAAGAGAGTGTCAAGGTCCATCGGCTGTGTTACACGCCCCCCCGATAAATTTTCTTTGGTGTTTTCTGTTGATTGCTGATGGACAGAAACTTGCCGGGGAACGAACTTTCCGACTGGGGAAAACGAAGAGGCAGGGGGATGGTTCGCATGAGAGAACCACATCAACAATTTTTTTCATCGTTGAATTCAGAGACAGATGCGTTTTGAGAGACCCAGGAACATTGAAGATTTTCAGACGGCCGTGACCCAAGAGGATTGCGATATCTCTTCCACATCTCTTCCTTTCTACGGGCTTGATAACGGTCCCACCGGTTGCAAATGAAGTTCATCAAACTCACCGTGAATGCAACTAAAAGTTCTGACTTCAAGTGTTCATTCCGTTGGTTGTTGTTCGTATCTGAGGATGAACAAAACCTTGCTGTTTTCGGAGACCCTGTGAAGGAAGGCGTGATTCACAGTTTCCAAGACATGCACGAACGAACTGGTTTTATTTCAGAACATTCGATAAGACAACGATCAACACGAAACACAGAAGAAAGATGAGCCACGTTTCGCTATTTCGTTTCATTGTTTGCGTTGTAGCAGAAAATCTCCGGTGATAACACTGATAACACTCTCGAGTCTGTCTCAAATCTTTTGGCGGAGAACGTTCTCCCTTGATTTCATGACGGAAGTTTGCATCATCGAACACATAGAAGTTCTTCATCAACCATTCTTGACGCGTTCCACACAATGTGCAATCATACGAATATTCATTCAATTGTTTCTCCGCGCACACTGCACACAACCAGGGATGGTGGACCTCGGAGGTTTTTCCGCATCCAACGCACCAAGGACCGGGAATCGTTCTCACCTTTTCAGTGGACCGAAGACGAAATCCCGGGGTGGCGATCAGGCTGCGACGCGAGAATGCGGTTCGATCAAACTGATCGCCATTCCAGCGCACATGATTGGGACATCTCCCGAAGAGATCAAATTCTTGCGCCCTGCCCTTCCATCCACATGGCTGGAAAGCCATGACGAAGTTTAAATCCTCTGCTGTGCATTGTTTCACACATTCCTCACAGATCTGATATGAGATCTCGCGTTTCGTTTTGAATAGATTCTTCTTTGTTAACGCAACGTCGCAATCTGCACAGAATGAAACGATGTACGGAACAATCAAACTTTTCACCAAGTGGAGAACCAGGCCATTTTGCAACAGTTCGTGTTCATACTGGGCACGTTTCATTTTTTGGCAATCGCCCGCGTGAAGAAACCATCGTCCCCCATCACCTGCATGATCACCCGAATCACGTCGCGCAGAGTAACCATCAAGGCAAGAAGGTTGCATCAGCGGGAAAAGAAGGGAGAATGGATTCCATTGTGTTCATGGGATTTGGAGGATCTTCCCTTTGGTTATGAGATCACACTGAACCGTCTCCCCGTCGAGTCTGTCATTGAAGATAACCATCTCGGTGGACTTTACAGGAATTCGATCCAAAGTTTCACGGTGGAAAACCTCGGAGTTGTCGTGAACACCCATCCGGACCTGCTGGAGTGTTATCGCGCATGTTTGGAATGGTTTGCACTGAGACCGAGTTCTAGGAAGAGAGCGGAAAGAGCGATTCGTGGCTCTGTGGGAATTATTGTGGAACTGAGAACGCTTATCCTGTCTTACTGTTCCGAGGATTTGATGATTGACGTCTGTTTCCGAGAGATTCCTCCGGGATCGTGGCACAAGCAAGGTTTCACCAGACATGTTTAGCATCTCTGTATTTGATGGCGCGAGATTGAGTTGAAACTCATCTGGGGATAAAACCGACGACATGAAAAACCTAGACGTGCTTCTGAAAATTTAGATTTCGTCCCCATGCATACTCAGATGTGCTAAACTTGAGTTCCACGTCAGACATTCCGTTGCGAACGTTCCAGACGAGTCGCATAACATGAACGCCGTGACGCGAGGTCGTTCGTTCACTTATTGAAAAACCCCACGAGATGACCGAGATTGCAACCAGCATCCAAACCGCTGAGAATCTCAAGCAACAAGGCAAAGAACATTTTGATCAACGTGACTACCAACGCGCACTGGCATTGTATTCAAAGATTCCGCTTCATCTCAAACAGTATGAAGTTCCCAAGGAATACAAAAACCTGGGTATTCCACAGCAACAAGACCAACAAGAACAACCAGACCAACAGGAACAACATGACGAGAACAAAGCCAAAATCAAACAATTATTGTTGAGCAGTTACGTGAACTGCGCGATCTGTGTGTGCAAACTTTCTCCGATCAACCCCTCCAAGAAACGGACGGCTCAACACCAAGCGCGCCTTCTTGGTCACGTTGCGAAAGCGCTGGAGTTGGACCCAAAGAATGCAAAAGCTCTGTTTCACCGAGGGAGTCTATACCTGCAACAGGGAGAACTGGATCTGGCTGAACCGGATCTGTTGGAGGCGGCGAAACAACACCCAGACGCGGTTCGCAAACAATTGGAAGTGTTGCAGGAGAAAAAGAAGGCCGCTCACCAAAAACAGAAGAAGGAGTTTGCTGGGATTTTTAATCGGATGGCCGCTAAAGAGGCAGATTCCCAGGATATCTTGTCTTCCTACCTGGGCGAAAGTACAAAAGATGTCTTGTCGCAGCACTTGCCAGATAGACCCGAGAAAGAACCGGCGAGTGATCTCGTGTCTGAGTATTTGTTGGACTGAAGAGTTGACTCGTCACTCTCCTACTGTCTACAGAAAACATGTTGATTTTCGTGTTGATTTTCAAAAAGGGACGCGACAACTAAAAATCATTTTCCTCCCCCCCCCCCCCCAATGAAAAGGACTCGTCGACTACAGAAACTGGGTAGAAAACGGAAACAAGAGAGCGACCCAACAAAGATGTCCATGTCCATGATTCACAGATGGAATTTCCTCGTCAGTGTTGCTCCTGATGAAAACCCATATGCCAGAGAACGTGAGAGAAACGGACCGATTCACGCTCCAATGCAACATCCTCCACCACTCATACCGTTCTTGTCAATTGCACTTCCGCGGGAGGAGGATCAAGATTTCGATGAGGTGTAACATCCAAGGAATCCTGAAAGAGTTCTTCCATCGACATGCCGCATGAGATGACGCAGATAGAAGTCCAAAGTACGGATTCAACAGCGAAGATTCCTGCCATGAGCCAAGGGTGGTTTCGATTGTTGGCGATGCTAGCGCAGACGACCCACGGATGCTCGGAAACATCCATTGCCCAGGAAACGGAGAGTGCGGCAAACCAGATGTTCAATACCAGAATCAGGCACATTCGGAAAGCCAGAGCGACGACCATCAATTGTTTGGCGTCAAAGATCCTCTTGCACAGCAGACTGATGCCAGACATGCCCACCAACACCACGTAGACGAGTGCTGTCCAGGCATAGAAGGCGTACCAACCCATTAAATCGTCCATCTGGCATTCCTCTTGGAGAAGCAGGTTCTTGGCAGGTTGCAGCTGATACAAGACATGAACAATCAGAAACAGTTCGACGACAACGAAACCGCCGAAGAATTGCACAACAGTGTGCCATTCGATCATTTGAGGGTGTCAAGAAAAATGATGTCACTCGAAAAGTCACGCCAAATAACAGGTGTTTTCGTCAGGAAACACCAACACTATCATCAATCGGTCCATATGGCACACGGAGGTCGCGAAGTTGTTCAATCAGCGCGCCAATCTCCGAATTGTACTGGTTGCGCTGAAGCACTCGTTCTGCGTCTTGGCCCCATTTGGCTCCGGCGTCTCTGAACCGTGGCCGTGCTCGAAGCGACCGAAACAAGGGTAATTCTTGAAACATCTCCTGGTTTCGAATTTGGGCGTTCCGGATATTGGTTTCTTCTGGCCACGTCAAGAGCTGTTGAAATCCTTCGTCAAAGGCCACTGAGGGATATGAAAAGTTGGATTCTCGGAATCGCATCAGGCCTTGTTTGATATCGAGGATGCCATTGCCGCGATCGCACCGTGCAAAGATGGGGAAAAAGGGCGCATCCCTATTCAGTTTGGCTTCTTGTGCACGAGTCATGGATCGAAAACGACGAATCGGCTCGGGCACTTGTTTTAATTTCGGCGGGTCTCCAGACTTGAGCAGGTCGAAGCGCACCTTGTCTGCATTGTAACTCAATAAAGTACTTCGCTGGAGTTCCTTGATGTAGGGTACGCGGTTGCGTTCCAGTTCTGGGTGTAGCACGGAATTTTTGTAGAACGGTAACCATTTCCCGCCAGCTCCCTCGACACGAAACAGGTGGAGTCCCGCATTGGTGACCAAGTTGGATGCCGGGCGCAGACGGTATGCTTCTCGTTGTGGAGGGTGTTTCAGATTTTGTAACCTGCCCCACTCATAGGTCGGAATCTCGTCTCCCTGTAAACCTGACTTCTCTTCAAAAGCAGTATTCCATTCTTCCTCGGTCGGGTAGCCCCCCTGCAAGACATTGGGCACGAGAACAGTGTTGTCTCCACGAGGCGCATCAAATAGATTGAGTTCGCAGTTCTGAACCGCATCAACAAGGGCGCTTCGCGCACAACTGAAAATGATTCCTCTTCGCTCGCCCCATCCGTTGTTCGCCGTGCTCCAACCTCGTTGTTGGCACAGTTTCTTGTCGGGGGGGCGGTTGAACGAATCCGAAGGGTTCTCAAAAAACTGCAGGTACATCTTGCACTTTCGTTCTCTATTGTTGGTGAACACACAGGTATCTTCCAGGTCGCCCTTAAAAAACACGATACAACGCAGGTATTTGTGAATCCCTCGTTTCCTGGAAGTGTCCTTTCCCTCGGAGTGGGTTTGCAACCGTTTCAATTCGTCCGCCGGAAGCCGCATCCCGATGACTCGCACAATGCAGTAACATGGGAGGTTGAGTGTACCAAACTGTTCTTGCATCACTTCTGTTTCCGATGGATCAAACTCTTGCTGCAGGCGTTTAGCTTTGGCCTCTTGTCGAGTTGTTCTTGTTTTTGGAGTGCGTAATGAGTTATCGTAGTCATGTACCATACGGAATGGAGCGCGTCCTTCCATCTGGTGAGAAGATGCAGAGATCCTTTTTCTTTCCCCCTTTTTTTTTCTTGTGTGATTATTACTTGGACCTCCTTCTGTTCTGCCAACTTTTTCTTCGGCGGTTCTCGTTTGATTAATTCCGAGGTGACTACCAACAAACATCACAGAAAGGAAAAATTCAAACTGCAAGTTTGATGTTTGAATTAGCAAAACGACTGTGGAACCTCCACTATGAAGTCTTGGGTGCCGAGAACTATCTTCAGGAACAGGCCGCGCTGAGAAAACTAGTTCGTTTGGTGGTTCCTGACATGAAACTAACGGGAGAAACCGATTTCCCACCTCCCCTCAGAAGTCCAGACGACATCACCGTAATTTTAGCGAATCACCTGGCAGATGCAGACCAGATGCTCGTCATGGCAGGAATGAATTGGCGTGAAAAGAGTGCCATCCCTGTCAAATTCACCGGTTTTACGTATAGCAGTTTCCAGTATGGGCCTGTGGTGGGTCCGCTTGTGGGTCGTACGTACATTGGGTTAGAAAAGGGAGAGTCAAACGAGGAAATAGAACACAAGATCTCGTGGTTGTTGGAACAAAAATACAACACATGGATGCTGTTTCCAGAGGGAACCTTGTTTGACAAGGACACCTATAAAAAGTCTCTTGACTATCAGAGTTCTCTCGGAATCCCGACCGAGAGACACTTTCACGAAGTGTTGTACCCCCGAGGAGGAGCAATTCACGCCTTGTTGAAACTCGCCGGTCACAGGGTAAAGTATATTGTGGATGCCACTCTGGGTTACGAGGGCCACGATCCTCGCACCCAACCCCGTTCTTTTGTGAATTATCCGAGTGCTACATACGGCGCTCTTTGTGGTCTGAAAGTTCCATCCATGCACATTCGAATCTATCATGTTTCTCCACAATGGCAGAAACGTCTCCAAGAACACTGTGATCCCAAGGTTGCCCCACCATGGTTGATTAATCTTTGGAGACTGAAGAACAAGATGTTACGCAAGAAACGGGTGGCGCGTCGTCAGAAACAGCATGAGAAAGAACGTGGCGCTGCCCACCCGAAACCATCGCTTCGCACTTTCTCTCATTGATGAAACTGAATCATAACGAACACAAGAGACCTCCCTGGCGGCAGCGAGCGAATCTCATTTCCTCCTTTGATTAGGAGTTGTCAAATTCGGTGGGCAACAGGAACATGAAAACAAGGTGCGAAGCAGTTTCCCTTCAAGGCGGTCACAAGAAAAAGGCCCAGGAAAAAAAAGAAGATGAGTGAACCCGAGGACGTGGTAGTACGCGAGTATGTTTCGATGATCCAATCGATGGATCCAGACCTCGCTCCAAATGACAAACAGCTGCTTTTGGACTTCCTTCGACTGATCACATTCTCAGGAGACTTCGACCTGACTGTCGAAGATGTCATGAATCTCTTCGGTCGCCATGGGTACAAAAAACGCGAAGACAACTTATTGAAGAAACTCTTGGGTTCGCAAGAAGGAACAGACTACAAAACGGTGCAGGAAGTGCGCGGTAAAAGAGGGGGCAGAGCAAAAAACAACGTCTTTCTGTCGCGAGACTGTTTTAAACAACTATGCGTGAGTTTTCCTCGAAACCCAGTCTCAAAACGACTTGTGAAATATTTCATCCTGGTCGAAGACAGATACCGGGAATTGATGATGGACAAAATCAAGAACAGGCTCGCGGTTGAGTCGCCGTATGTGACAAAACAGAAACAGGTGGAGAGTTACATGAAGGACATGCGAAAGAAGTTTCCCTTGCATCCCTGCGTTTACATCGTCGAGTTTTTTGATGAGAAGATGCAATCGCTTGGGAAAAGAAAGTTCGGGGTATCCAAGGGATTTCCGCTCCGTCTCGGCGAGTTGGTCCATATTTACCCATACTACCTCAAGGTGATATCCATCCACAGCACCGATAACGACATGTTTGGTGTGGAACGCTGCATGAAAAATGCAATTCCACAGAACGAGAAGAGTTCCCTTGATGAAGAAGTTGTTACCTCATCGGCGGAAAAACTGGAAGCTCTATATGCAGACTGTGAGGCAGACATGACGAAAGAAAGAAAGAAATACGCTCATTGGGGAGAATGAGTGATCTTACACTTGGAAAAAAACTAACGCGGGCAATGCGGACTCGAGTTGCCCTGAATCATTTCCTCCTTTGCCGAGGAATATTGCTTCGGGATCACGTTTCTTGTTGTTGTCAGGACAATTTGTTTCTTCGTTAAAACGCCATCTTTTGGTGTTTCTCGCACATCCCGGAAAACAAGAGAAGAATCGAAATGAACTTTCGTGATCTCCCCACAGACGCGGGAGTTCACATCTGTCGGTATTTGAATTTTCGTTCCTTTGGCGCCTTTTTAACGTGTTGCACTCAAACTCGTTTGTGGTGCATCCAAGTAGATGCCCTATCTGAATTGCCTGCGCAGTTTGTGCGACCCATTTTGGCATTATTCAAACAGAGCAGGCAGACTCACAACAAACGCAAAACGGTGGTGGGTTTCCCCCAGTTGGAACGTTTTACATTTGATTTTTGGTCTTTCCAACGAGAACATGGGCCCTCAGAACACTGGTACGAATTGCTAGGACAATTGTGTTTCGATTCGTTACGGACACGTTCCTTACAACAAGTAAATCTAGAGAGTCCACCCAAAATTCTGCTGGATATCTTCAAACATCGTCAATTCAAACAGTTGTCTGTCTCTTATCCTCCCAGCCCCATCTCGTTAGAAGATTGCCGTGCGACGGATCTCGTTCTTCGTTCGAACCAGTTGATCCGGCCCTTTTTCCCTTGTTTGAGTCCCCAGTTGAGGTCGCTGACGTTGCAGGACATTAAAGACCCCGAGGAGACACTGTGGTTAGTCGGAGCGCCCTGCTTGGAGGAATGTCGTCTGGATTTCGCTCCTGTTTTTCCAAGCGTCTCATGGTATCACTTTCCCTGGCAGGAGCATTTTCGTCAACATCTCCGTTGGCCTCATCTGGAACAACTCGAATTGCGAGTAAGACCAGACCATCCTCGTTTTGGACCCGAAGATTTGCCCGAAATTGAGCTTCTCGAGACTTTGTGGAGAATCTTTCAGGAGGCAGCTCCACAGATGCGGTCGTTGACTCTGGTGAATCCTCCTCGCGCGACGCTTGAATGTCTGGCCGAGAAACATGTTCATCATTTGTCTCTGGAACTGGGACCGCTCTCCAGGGACCAACCAGTTTCGGATCGCAACAGGTTATCGCTGCAACAGAAAATCCAATCCCTTTCGTGTCACTCGTTGAAATTTCAGAGTTGGCGAGGAGCAATGATGTTCCAAGATTGGATCGTCGATAATTCGTTTCTCGTTTCTTGGCTGGCATGTCGACTTCCCCGTGAGATGCGTTCGATTGAGATTGAAACAAACGACGCACTGGGCCAGATCGACCACTCCAAGTTGCAGCGTCTTGCACAAATCTCGAAAAAAAATCACCCCCAGGTTCAATGGGTTTTTCTGTCATAAAAAAATTTCATAAACACAGAAAACCATGGTTCGCACCAAGCAGACGGCACACAAGAAGATTGTTGTTGGTGAACATGAACATGAACATGAACATGATGCGCCGAAGAAACAACGGAAACCAAAGGTGAAACAACAGAAACTCAACAAGGACGGAACGCCCAGAAAAACTCACCGTTTTCGTCCTGGGACTCAAGCATTGCGAGCCATCCGCAAACTCCAACGATCCACTGATCTGCTTGTTCCCAAGTTACCGTTTCAACGTTTGGTGCGGGAAATTGCCCAAGAGATGAAAACGGAACTCAGATTTCAGGGCATGGCGATCCTGGCGTTACAAGAAGCTGCTGAAGCCTACTTAGTGGAATTGTTTCAGGACACCAATCTTCTGGCACTCCACGCCAAACGAGTCACCATTACTCCTCAGGATTTGGCATTGGCGCGTCGCATGAGGGCGGATGTTTGTTTGTTGTAAGGGTGGTGTTTGAGGGTGGTGTAAAAAAAAAATACACAGTGCCTTGAACATTTTTCGATTTTTTCCCACAAAATAAGAGATGTTCTTTGGTAGCGATCTTGAGGTATTTCTACTGGATGAATTAAATGCCACCATTGTGCTGCGAGTGAAGGATCCTTCTCAAATAAAGACATTTTTAGAAAACAAGGAGTTGCAAAAGTTTCTAACTGATCCCTTCGACATGGATGGAACGGTGCGAGGTTGTCGAATTCGAGTTGAAAACACAGATACGAAACTCGTCTTCAAACGCGAGATGAAGAAAACCACAATGCCTTCGGTCGCATACTTGGACCTGGTAAAGACAATCTCTCGTTTTATTTGGAGAGACATTCCAGAGGGTGACTGGCAAGACCTGTTGAGGGGACATTCCATTTCGATTTCAAACGACAAGGCGTTGTGGAAACGGGCACATCGTTTTCTATGAATGTTTCATGTCACTTCTAACAAAACTTGTACTTGCAACCCGAACGCTTCGAGATTGCGTCCCCCCAGGAGAAAGTCAAATTGAAACAGTCCCAAGCCCCCGAACTTCCTTGCGTCGGCTCCCACAACTTCATGTCTGTGCAAAAACAAAAACAATTCCATGTACACCTGCTCCAGCCTAAGTTTTTTCCCGAAAGGAGATGAGTCGAAGTTTCTTTGCCGGAGAAACATGAAACATTTCACAGAACTTGAGTTCTAGGTTTTGCCAACAAGCATGAAAACAGTCCGAGAGTTTGAAGTCGAATTACCCTCCAAACAATACTGGGTAGGGGCTGCAAAGTGTTCGCGCTCACTTAATGAAATGTTGCTTCTACCACCTAAAACTCGAGACTTCACAGAATGTTTTTGATGAACTTCAAAGTGTTGACAACATGAACGTTTAGAAGTTCCGTCCCCCCGGTGACGCAACATTATCTTTGTTTCGTCAACGCATGGATACAATACCCCCCTCGTGTTCTGCTCACATTTACATCCTGCGCAACGATGATGAATCATTATCCGTTGAATCATCGACTTTTGGTTACTTAGACTTTCGTCGAAACGCAACCACGGCAGACATCCAATGGTGTTATCCCTGTTCGCATGCTGACCTTTTGATGCGACGACTCCGGCTCGAAATGCCTGAACGAGAATTTAGCATTCGCGACATGCAACTCAGAGTCATGAGCAAAGTGCATGACACATCCGTCGAACACCAGAACCACATTGATGCTTTGGAACTCAAAGCCAAAGGGGTGGCGCTGCAGCAGCATCTTTTTCCCAATGAGATGGTGTGCCTCGTGCAGTCGTTTTTGGTGTGCGCTTGTGCTGTTCCACTCTGTTTGCACAAACTTGACATCCCTGTGTCTTTCACAGGCTTCATTGCACACTCAGGCCTCCCGCTCCGTGCATTTCTTTGCATGTACGATGCGCTGTTGCCGCCCAACTCCTTTGATCAGCTGGTACTCTTTTTGAATGAGGAAGACGAGAAGTACGATGTCACATTGAAACTTAAAAGATGGCAGCGGAAAGAGCGAGAAACGAAACAACTTCCTGCATGGAAGATTATCTCTATGGAGTCTGAATTTGATCTCTTGGCCGAATTCAAACAAGACGGCAACACTGTGGTCAAAAGAAGGTTGCTCGTCATGCTAGGCGACGCACCAGATTATAAAGATGACCGTGACTTGAGCAGTTGCATGACTCAAATGTTGAAAGCGCACCAAACCTTTCCTGAGACAACAAGTTGCCTCTTCATATGCAGCAACTTCCTAGACGACGACGTTATGAACACATTGAATTTCGTGCTTGTAACCGAAGGTCAACTTCCAGCATCTGTTCTCCACATGAACTTGCCCCCAGAGCGGATGGACGAAATCTGCCGGAACAGTCTTTCTGCTTGGACCACATACGCCTTGATGAGAAGGGCGTCAGGAAAGTTGTTATGCAGTACATTGCCGGCGTTTATTAAACGCAATGTTGTTTTTCCATTTTAATTAAAC
>Ga0364919_10304_pt1 | contig 18954 bp, 14 predicted proteins | sample SorcelJu500001C7_2_FD_206953 | JGI IMG/M metagenome (GOLD analysis project Ga0364919, IMG submission 206953) | Enriched cells from Trout Bog Lake Hypolimnion, Wisconsin, USA - BchlTB.June20.5000.01.C7 | ecosystem: Environmental > Aquatic > Freshwater > Lake > Hypolimnion/Profundal zone | place... | reverse complement strand
AGTCCATAGAAACAAAGCGGACAACCTCCTATAGAGAAAAAGCTCGTGGGAAAACCATGGAAAAAAGAGAATTTTTTAGCGCAAACGCCAAAAAACAATGGCAAGATCCGGAATACAAAAAATATATGGTAAAGAAGTATCTCGAGTTTTTTGGGAAAAACAAAGATTTTAGGGATAGGATACTTGCCAAGATAAACGATGCGCAAAAAAAATATTGGGCTAACCCATCAAATAGAAAAAAACAGTCAGAGTGTGTAAGCCAATATTTTGACGCCCACCCGGGACACAGGCAAAACCATTCCGCCGCGTCTAAAAAACAATGGGACGACATTACCCTTATTTCCTGGAGGCGAGAAAAGACAAAAGAACAATGGACAGATGATTTTAGAGCGAAGCGTAAAGAGGCTTATAACCAGACATATTTCAAGCACAGCATGGGGTTATTAAAGAATGTCGTGGATAAATATAATGACATTTCCTACTATGAGAAAGAAAGAAAATCCCTGGCAGGTAAAAACAAAAACCTGCTTAAGCTCGGTACTTTAATGACACGGTTTTTTGAAAATGATGAGAAAAGAACGTACGAAGCGGCAAAAAATTACAATCACAAGATTAAGCGCATTGAATGGTTGACCGATAAAATAGACGTTTACGATATAGAGGTTCCGAATACGCATAATTTTGCTCTCGCAAGCGGAGTTTTTGTCCACAATAGCGCCAAGCAAGGACGCGACAGGAGATACCAGGCGATATTGCCGTTAAAAGGTAAGATATTGAATGTCGAGAAAGCGCGGCTTGACAAGGTGTTGTCCAATGAGGAGATAAGGACCGTCATCACAGCTGTAGGGTGCGGCATAGGCGAGGAGTTTAATATAGAGAAGCTCCGCTATCACAAGATCATACTCATGTGCGATGCCGACGTGGATGGTTCGCATATAAGGACGCTTATCCTGACATTTCTGTATAGACAGATGCATGCGCTACTGGAAAAAGGACATATCTACATAGCGCAGCCGCCACTCTATAAGATAAAAAGAGGCAAGCGTGAAGAGTACATACAGACCGAAGACGATTTTAATAACATGGTGCTCGAGTTGGGTTCAGAGGGCATGGAGCTCACCAGAGCGAAGGACAAACACCATTTTACCGATAAACAGATCAAGGCCATTTTAGATGCCTTGATAGAGCTGGAGAGCCTGTCCAATGCCATTCATAGGCGTGGAGTGAGTTTCACAAAATACATCAGTTTTAGGCATAAGAAGACCAAAAAACTGCCACTTTATATGGTTAAAGTGGAGGGTGAAGACCAATTTGTCTATACCGATGACGAGCTGTCCAAATGGATAAACATCGGGGAGAAGGAAGAGAGGAAGGCGCCTGCCAAAAAAGAGTCCGGTAAAAAAGAGGCCGCGAAGCCGGAAAATTCCAAAGAGGCAGCTCCGAAGCTTGAGGAGAAGGTTAAGGAAGCCCCCTATATAGAATTTTATGAGGCTCGCGAGATAGAGAAGATCATCGAGAAGGTGGAAAAGCTTGGCGTGGAAGTCGAGGACTATGAATATCAGGTAGAAGAGGAAGCCAAAAAAGCCGTAAAAGATAAAGAGACGAAGAAACCGAAATATGCGGCAAAACGCGAAGGCGTCTCCAGGTCTTTCACGTGTCTCAAGGAGGTTCTCCAGTATGTCATGGAGGTCGGCAAGGAAGGCATGCACGTCCAGAGGTACAAAGGTCTGGGAGAGATGAACCCCTCACAGCTCTGGGAGACGACGATGGATCCCGAGCGCAGGACTATGCTTAAGGTGACGCTGGAAGACGCGGTCGAGGCCGACGCGATGTTCACGGTCCTTATGGGCGAGGCGGTCGAGCCGCGCAGGGCATTTATCGAAAAACACGCGCACGAAGTAAAAGTGCTGGATATATAACGAGGAGCGACATGTACACACGAAACGAAAAACTTGTTAATGTCTCTATCGAAGAGGAGATGAAGGACTCCTACATCAATTACGCTATGAGCGTCATCGTCGGCCGCGCCCTTCCCGATGTTCGAGACGGGTTGAAGCCGGTCCATCGCAGAATTCTTTACGCGATGAAGGAGCTCGGCGTAGAGCACAACAAGCCGTATAAAAAATCTGCCAGGATAGTCGGCGATTGCATGGGTAAATATCATCCGCACGGGGACGCCGCGATTTATGATACCATCGTAAGAATGGCGCAGGACTTTTCGCTGCGGTATACTCTCGTCGATGGGCAGGGCAATTTCGGGTCGGTCGACGGAGACGCGGCCGCGAGTATGCGTTATACCGAGGCAAGGCTCGCCCACATAACAGACTGGATGCTTCTCGATATAGAGAAAGACACCGTCAACTTTGTCCCGAACTTCGACGGCTCGCTCGAAGAGCCGTCGGTTCTTCCAGCGTGCCTGCCGAATTTGATAGTGAACGGCTCATCGGGTATCGCCGTCGGCATGGCGACGAATATCCCGCCGCATAATCTTCGGGAGATAGCCAATGCCGTCATGTATATCATAGACAGCCCCGAATGCGAATCGAAAGACCTCCTGAAGATCGTCAAGGGGCCGGATTTCCCGACGGGGGGAATAATCCGCGGCGTCGAAGGTATTCGTAATGCCTACATGACAGGCCGGGGCATAGTGCGGATAAATGCGAAGGCCTATATAGAAGAACAGAAGAATGGCAAAGAAGTGATACTGATAAAAGAGATCCCGTACATGGTCAATAAGGCCAATCTCATCAAGTCGATTGCCGATCTCGTCAATGAGAAGAAAATAGAGGGCATCTCCGATATCCGCGATGAGTCGGACAAGGACGGCATGCGCATCGTCATCGAGCTTAAGCGCGGCTCGAACGCCAATATCATATTGAACCAGCTCTATAAGCATACACAGATGCGCGAGACGTTCGGTGTAATTATGCTGGCACTCGTAGACGGAAGGCCTAAGGTCTTAAGCTTAAAGGAGATATTGGCAGAATTTATAAAACACCGGAAAAATGTCATAACACGCCGGACGCAGTACGATCTCGACAAGGCCCTCGACCGCGCGCATATCCTCGAAGGGTTAAAGATAGCGCTCTCCAATCTCGACAAGATCATAAAGGTCATCAAGGAGTCGAAGGATCCGCAGATCGCGAAGGCCGCACTGATGGAGCGCTTCGAGTTGTCAGACAGGCAGGCCCAGGCGATCCTCGAGATGCAGTTACAGCGCCTGACAGGCCTCGAGCGCGACAAGATAGAGAAAGAGTATCTCGAGCTCATAAAGAAGATCGAGATGTACAGGGTGATCCTGGCGAGCGAAAAGAAGGTGTATGATATAGTAAAGACCGAGACGAAGGAGCTGGCCGAGAAGTTCGGCGATGATCGCAGGACCGAGATCGCTCCGTCGGAAGACAAGGTGCTGGAGATCGAGGATCTGATAGCCGAAGAGGATGTGGTCATAACGATAAGCCATGCCGGATATATAAAACGCCTGCCCGTTTCCTCGTACCGGAAACAGCGCCGTGGCGGCAAGGGCGTATCTGGAACAGAGATGAAAGAAGAGGATTTTATAGAGCACCTCTTCATCGCTTCCACGCACGAGCATATCCTGTTCTTTACCAACAAGGGCAATGTCTACTGGCTTAAAGTCCACGAGATAAACGAGGCGGGGAGGCTCTCGAAGGGCAAGGCCATCATAAATATGGTCCAGCTTTCGCAGGGCGAACAGATAAGCGCCTTCGTGCCGGTGAAGGAGTTTAAAGAGGGTCACTATCTCATAATGGCCACCAGGAACGGCACTATAAAGAAGACGGCGGTCACCGCCTACTCGAATCCAAGGCGCGGCGGCATCATCGGTATCGGCCTGGAAGAGGGCGATGAATTAATAGGCGTCGCTCTCACCAGCGGCCACGACGAGATACTCCTTGCGACCAAGACAGGCAAGGCCGTCCGATTTAAAGAATCCGACGTCCGGGATATGGGCAGAGGCGCAAAAGGTGTGCGCGGTATCAACCTCGCGAAGAAGGATGTCTGTATCGCCATGGCGGTTGTGAGGCCTGAGGCAACAGTGCTCACCGTGACCAGCGAGGGTTTCGGCAAACGCACGCCGTTCAAAGAATACCGTTTGCAATCCCGCGGCGGTAAAGGTATTATAAATATCAAAGTGACCGGTAAGAACGGCGAAGCAGTCGGCATGAAGACCATCACCGACCGCGATGAGATAATGCTCATGACGGAGAAGGGCATGGTCGTCCGCTCTCCCATAAAAGATATCCGCACGACGGGCCGATCGACGCAGGGCGTCAGACTGATGAGGCTCGACTCCGGCGACAAGATAGCATCTATCGCCAAGATCGTTCCCGACGATGAGGACGAGAAGGCGGAGGCCTTAGCATTGGAAGAGAAGGCCAAGGCACCGGCCGCCGGCGTTAAAGAATCCGTGCCCGAGGTCAAGGTAGAGGTAGTGCCGGAAGCCGGCGAAGATGCCGAGACCAAGGCCGATGCCCATGCTCTCGCGGCAGTAGCAATGGCAGCCAAGGAAGAAGAGAAGAAGCCCAAGTCGAAGTCAGCACCTGCTAAGAAGAAAGCAACTAAGCGGAAGAAATAAATATACGGTAGTAGCAAACGGAGAAATCTAAATGGCAAAATCCAAATACTACCAAATAAATCCAAAGCTCAAATTTCAAACAACGTTTGGATTTAGATTTTGAGATTATTTTGTAGTATTTGAAATTTGGATTTTGAATTTATCTATAACGACACGACGTCCCCATCGTCTAGTCTGGTCTAGGACATCAGCCCTGAACCAGAATCTATGGGTGGGTGAAACTTCAGTAGATTCGGTTCAGGGCTGCCATGAACCGAATCTAGAATATATTAAAGGTCTTAGGATTCTGGTTCATGGCAGATTTACAATTATGCATTATACATATGTGCTGTGGAGCGGGAAGAGTCAAAGATTTTATATAGGCTATACATCCGATTTAAAGAGAAGATTAGCTGAACATAAAAATGGTAAAGGGTACAGCACAAGTAGGATGGACAGCCCAAGGATTATATTTTTTGAAGGATTTGTCTCGAAAGAAGATGCGCTTAGAAGAGAAGCGTATTTTAAAACTTCAAAAGGCAAGAAATCATTACGGCTTATTGTAAGAGGTTCTATAAACACTATCGATGATTGCAACGTCCCCATCGTCTAGCCTGGTCTAGGACATCAGATTTTCATTCTGACGACCGGGGTTCGAATCCCCGTGGGGACGCCATCTTAAATGTAGTAGAAGTAATCAGTTACGAAGAAATAGACCTTTATGGCCAGTAATGGGATATGCCGGTATTTTATGGTATAAATGTCCCCGTACGGTCCCCGAAAAGGAGACCCTTTGGAGAGAAAGAATAAGACGATAAGCAAGCAAGCAAGCAAGCAAGCATAGCTGGACCTATAGAATATTTTTTATCTGACCCAAGCTTTGTGGCGTAGGCCATAAGGACTTGGGTTTTTGATTTAATAGATACCAAAACCATTACATGGGAAGTGTGAGATGGGTAGAATAGTGGCCCGCTTTTTTATAGCGACCTTCTTGACTATTTTTATGGTATCCCCGGTATTTGCCGCACCTATCATGGTAGATAACGGGACCGCCGAGATATTGCCTAAAGGCAAGTGGGACGCCGAGTTCCACTATCAATACTATCCGTTTACCTAGGTCAAGAATACCGCCTACTATGGATACGCGCAGGGCGATGGCAAGATGGAACGGATGAGTCTCACTAACATGAAATACATCGCTCAGGTCTATCTCTCGGAACTCTACTATGCCGTTACCGACGAGCTTTTGGTCGGAGGCGCCTTTCCGTATGTTGACCGCTACGTTAGAAAACAGCCCTTTATAAGTAACGAAGACGTATATTCGAACGGATTCGGTGATTGTGCGGCTCGAGCGTGCCTGAACCTTTTAGACCCGGCAAAGAACTATTTTGGCGCGACGATCGGCGTCGGAGTTGGTTTTCCTCTAGGCAACGAAGACCGCGACCCGCCCACAGGTAACGGGAGGTATGATTTCACAGGGGCGCTCGTCTTCACGAAGATATTCAACGGCACATTTAAGACGCATGTAACGTTGTGCTACACGATCCCGACGCGTAATCAGGGTTACCGTTACTGGAATATGTATTCCGAGGTCAGGCCCGGCAACACCTTCCATTACGGCGTCGTAGCCGATTACGCCCTTACGAAATATGTCAATCTGCTTTTCGAGGTAAATGGCTGGATGGCGCCTGTAAGCAGAAATGCTAACAACGATAAGATTGCATATACCAATTACTCTAAAGTGGACCTTGTCCCGGGCATTCAGTTCAAGATAAATAACGATATCACCCTCGAGGCCGCTCTGCAGGTGGCGGTCAAAAAGGGCGGCGATTTCGACTACGATGTCGCGCCGGTCTTCGGCGTGGTAGCTGTGTTTTAGAGAGGAAAATTATGGCGCAAAAAAATAAAACCAAAGAAGAGCTCATCGAAGAGATAAGGCTCCTGCAGAATTTGAACGAACAACAGCAGACTGTACTTGATGCCTCTCCGACCATGATCTTCTATAAGGATAAAGAAAATCGTTTTGTCCGCGTAAATGAAGCGCTGGCTAGGGCAAACGGGATGTCCAAGAAAGAGATGGAAGGGAAAACGATGTGGGACATGTATTCCCGGGAAGCCGCGGATCATTACTGGCAGGATGATAAAGAAGTAATGTCCTCCGGCAAGCCCAAATTAAATATTATTGAAGAGATGAAAACCCCCCAGGGCATTATGTGGGTCGAGACTGATAAAATTCCCTACAGGGATTTAAAGGGGGCTATTATCGGCATTATTGGTTTTACACTGGATATCACCGAGCGCAAGAAGACAGAAGAATCCTTGGAAAAAAGCGAAGGCCTGCTTAACGAAATGGGCAAGATGGCCAAAGTCGGCGGTTGGGAATTTGATACGGACACTTTGGAACAAGTATGGACGGAAGAGGTGTATCGCATCCACGAAGTCGACCTATCTTATAAGCCATCTGTAAGTAAGGGTTTAAATTTTTATTCCCCTGCATCCAAGCCGATCATTGAAAAGGCTGTGCAACGCACTATTGAATATAATGAGTCGTTTAACTTGGAATTGGAGATCATTACAGCAAAAGGTAATCACCGGTGGATCCGCGCGATCGGAAAAGCATACCAAGTCAACGGCAAAACCAAGAAAGTATCAGGAACTTTTCAGGACATCACCGAACTCAGGCAGGCGGAGAAGGCGTTCGCCGAGAGTTATAATAGCCTGACAAATATTCTGGATAGCCTTGACTCTTTGATATATGTGGCGGATCTCAATTCTTACGAGTTATTGTTCATCAATAAGTATGGTCGTGACATGTGGGGGGATTTGCAGGGGCAGAAATGCTGGCAGACCATTCAAAAAGGCCAAAAGGGTCCATGCCCATTCTGCACAAACGATAGATTAGTGTCTGATGCCGGGAGGTCAACAGGAGTGTACCAGTGGGAGTTTCAAAATACGGTTAACGGCAGATGGTATGAGTGCCGGGACCAAGCGATCACATGGACCGGGAAAGCGCTGGTTCGCATGGAAATAGCAACCGACATCACCGAGCGCAAGCGCTCAGAGGAAGCGCTCAAGGAGAGCGAGGAGACCCTTCGAATTCACATCGAAAACTCATTCGATGTCATTTTTACGCTTAATAAAGACGGTGTATTCTCGTTCATATCCCCCGCATGGGAGCGGCATTTTGGTTATCCAGTCAGTGATGCAATAGGAAAGTCTTTCGCTCCATTTGTACACCCGGATGATATAGCGTCTCTCGTTGAATATCTTAAGAGAGTTTTGAGTACTGGTAATAGCGAGACGAGCCCTGCTTATCGCGTTAAGCATGCCGATGGCAGTTGGCGATGGTTTGTTTGTAACGGCACACGCTATGTCAATACGAAAGGCGTGAGCCAGCTTATTGGTGTTGGCCGCGACATCACCGAGCGCAAGAAGACCGAAGACGAGTTACGGAAAGCGCATATGGAATTAGAACATAGGGTTGAGGAAAGAACTGCCGATTTAAAGCTTTCTACAGAACGTCTACGCTTGGCGACGGAAGGCGCTAATATCGGAACCTGGAATTGGGATCTGACGAGCGGAGAGCTTATATTCTCAGATAGGTGTAAAGCCATTTTTGGCATACCGCAGGATGAAGTTATGAGCTATGAGCGCTTTGCAAAAGCCTTGCATCCCTATGATAGAGAGATAACAAAGAAAACTGCCCAAGATGCTCTTGATAATCATAAAGAATACAGCATAGACTACCGTAGCCTGTGGCCGGATGGCAGCATCCATTGGATTTCAGCTATGGGGCGCGGTTATTATGATGCCGCAGGTAAAGCCGTGCGGATGGAAGGCATAGTGATAGATATCACCAAGCGCAAGCAGGCGGAGAAGACGGCGGAAGAAGAAATAATACGCGCGGAAAAAATGCGCCTTTTCGCAGAGATGAAATCTAAGCTCGTGGCCACGGTATCACATGAATTAAGAAGCCCTCTCGCGACAGTTAAGGAATGTGTCAGCCTGGTTCTGGATGGATCGGTAGGTAATGTTAATGATGGTCAAAAAGATATGCTGGATAACGCAAAACAGAGTATTGACAGGTTGAACCGGCTCGTCGAGAACGTTTTAATGCTTGGAAAGATAGAATCCGGGAAGATGGGCCTTCGTATTGAGGAAGCCGATATCAATAAGTTGGCTGTGGAGACCGGTAAGACAATGCATGTTTTGGCCGGCGATAAGGGCCTGGATCTGACAGTGAATATCGATGAGGGAATACCGAATATAATGATAGATATAGACAAGATAATTCAGGTCATCACCAATTTACTGAGTAACGCCATAAAATTTACAGAAAGAGGCGGCATAACGCTAAGTACGAAACTGGAAGATGACGCCGTCCATGTGACCGTGCAGGATACCGGTCCGGGGATCCGCCCCGAAGATATGCCTAAACTTTTTGATGCCTTTGCAACCTCGGGTGGTACCTTGAAAACCAGCGGTGGAATGGGCCTGGGACTGTCGATCTCCAAGGATATTGTTTTGGCGCACAACGGAAAGATATGGGCGGAGTCCCCGTCTGCCGGTGAGGCAGGAAAATTCGGCGAAGGCTCGGCATTCCATTTCACTTTGCCTGTTAAAACATGGAGAGGATGAATATGGGAAAAAATAAAATACTATTAGTGGACGACGATGCCGCTTTTTTAAAGGCGATAAAGGTGCGGTTAGAGACAAATGGCTTTGATGTGATAACTGCTTCTAATGGAAAAGAAGGCCTGGAGAAAGCCGAAATCGAGAATCCTGACGCAGTGCTTCTCGACATAATGATGCCCGACATAGACGGTCTCAGCGTCTTAAGACAGATACGCTCACGGGACCCGCACCTTCCCATATTTATACTTACGGCATATTCCAATGATGAGATGAAGAAGATCGAGCGCGAGCTTAACGCGACAGGGTTAATTATGAAGACCGGGGATATGGCCGACGAAATAGAAAAGATATCGGCAGCTATAAACATAGCTGTTAAATATAGGGGAAAAACAAGTTTCTAATCATTCCGCAGGGCAGGGATGTTTGGGCGATAGAGACACTAAAGGAGAAATGCTATGGCAAAAGATAAAGAAAAATCCGGCGAAGAAATAGCGCTATTGCAAAATCGTATAGTGGAACTCGAGGCAAGGGAAATAGAAAGTAAAAAGATTGAACAAATAGCCAAAGACGCTCAAGAACTTGCCGAAGCCATAGTAGAAACAGTCCAGAATTCTCTCCTGGTGCTGGACGGTGGTTTGAATGTGGTCTCAACCAATAAATCTTTTTACACTACCTTCGCAGTCAGACCCGAGGAAACCATAGGCAAGCTCATTTACGATCTGGGTAACCGGCAGTGGGACATACCTAAACTGCGAAATCTCCTGGATGATATCATCCCCTATAACACATCCTTTAATAACTATGTGATAGAACACGAATTTCAGACTATCGGCAAACGAATAATGGTCCTTAATGCCCGACGCATACCGCGCCCGCCGGAAAAACTGCGGATGATCCTTCTTGCTATAGAGGACATCACCGACATGGATAAGGTCAAGATGACGTTTGAAAAGATGGCAAGTTTCGGGCTCTTCAGTAAGGTCGCAAAGGAAAAAGAAGCTGCTATCGTTGAGTTGAGGGAAGAGGTAGACGATCTTTTGGTTAGATTGGGCGAGAAGCTCAAATATGGTAATGGTAAGAAATAGCCTTGAGGTTCCGTTATTGAAATTACACCGGGTTTTGCACAGTCAATAACTTAATGTCCTTATAAGTGGAAATTTCCTAAAAAATTCCTGCTAGTCCCTAGTCACTTTATAATCTAAAGTAGATCTTCATTTCGTGCCCGACCCCTTTCTATAGAACGATCCCTTGTTAGCATAAATTGACAAGGGATTTTTTTTGCGAATTATTTTGTCGATTTGTGCATGATTAAATGCTGTTTTGTGCGTAAATAGGGGATTCCCAAAAAAGCGAGATCGGCTATTGACAAAATCCAATTTATATAGTAACCTTGGTTACAGTAATGGAGGTTACGATTATGAGATTCTACAATAGAGAGCAGGAACTCTCAGAATTGAATAAGCTGATGGGGCAGGTGAAGAGCGGCTCCCGGATGGCTGTCCTGACCGGGCGCAGGCGTGTGGGAAAGACGCTTTTATCTCTGGAGTTCGTCAAGGACAAGAAGCATCTCTACTTTTTTGTGACCAAGAAGTCAGAGGCTCTTCTTTGCGAGGAATATATCGCAGAGATTAAGCGTTTATTTCCGGATGCTCCTGTAATCGGGGACGTTCGTTCCTTCAGGGACGTATTTCAGCTTTTGCTTCAGATCGCCAAACAGGAGCCGTTCACGGTCATCATCGATGAATTCCAGGAGTTCTACAACATTAATCCGTCGGTTTATTCCGAAATACAGAAGCTGTGGGATCTAAATAAGGCTAAATCCCGGTTGAACGTGATTTGTGTCGGATCAGTATATTCCTTGATGCACAAGATATTCGAAGGCTCTAAAGAGCCTCTTTTTAATCGTGCGGACAGGCTGTTTATGATCAAACCGTTCTCTATTAAGACCATGGCTGGTATCCTGCGAGACTATAAGATAAAAGACCCAGGCCTATTGTTTGATTACTACCTTTTTACCGGTGGAAGCCCGAAGTATATCGATCTCCTGGTGGAGAACGATGCATTCACGTTTGAGAAAATCCTGAACTTTGTGGTTGACGCCAATTCGCCGCTTCTTAACGAAGGCAAGAACCTTCTGATTGAAGAGTTTGGCAAGGAGTACGGAACCTATTTTTCTATCCTTGAACTGATTTCGATCGGGAAGACGGGCCGTTCGGAAATCCAGTCTATCCTGGAGTCGGATGTTGGCGGTTACCTTGACCGTCTGGAGAAGGATTATGCCGTGATCGAGAAGTACAAGCCCGTGAATGCCAAGCCGAACTCCAAGACGCAGAAGTATAGGATCACTGATAATTTCTTAAGTTTTTGGTTCAGGTTCATTTACCGTAATCGGTCAGCGATCGAGACCGGGAATTTTGATTATATTAAGGATGTGATTCGGCGTAATTATTCGACCTACGCCGGGCGGGTGCTTGAACAGTTCTACCGAGTTCTTTTTGCCGAGACCGGGCAGTACAATCGCATTGGATCCTATTGGGAAAAGGACCATCAGAACGAGATCGATCTGGTGGCCATGAATGATATGAAAAAAGAACTGCTCATTGCCGAGGTCAAGATGAACAAAGCCAGGGTTGACTTGGAACGATTAAAAGAAAAGTCCAAAAACTTGATTGCAAGCTATCCAAAATATAAGGTGCAGTATCAGAGCTTGGGTCTGGAGGACGCTGATCGATTGATCCAGAGTTGATATTGAATATGTATATCTCTATATCCAAAAGCAGAAAGAACTTGAAAAAGCCAATAATGCCTGTAATAATAAAGACGTTTCACAGAATAGTAATACAACGGCGTCCGGTTCTGACGAGTGTAAGCCCGAAGATCCACTCTATTGAAAAGTTCGGATATTTACCCCTCTCGGGACGCCACTAAACGGTTTTGGCTCCGGGGCCAAAAAGTGTGGTTTATCTTTTTGCCCCTCCGCTCCGCCGAACTTAATAGAGGGCGGGTCTATCGGCAAAACCGTTTTAAGGGGAAACCAAGGTTTCCCCTTAAAGACCCCTTCCTTCTGTGGGGTATAGCGGTATTTTATGGCATTATAGTCCCCATACGGTCCCCGGGAAATATGAGTGTTTTCTCCATGCATCTGAGATTCGTGCCCGACCCCTTTTTATAGGCTCCCTTGTTAGCGTCAACTGACAAGGGATTTTTTGTACATATTTAATAAATTCATTCCGAAAGGAGGTGGTTAGAATGAAAGCGTTCGAGATAGCAGCCTCTATGTTTATTGCCATACCCTTGCAAATGATAGTATCATATGATACTATTACAATATGAGACCGCCATTCAAAGTAACGATGAAGATGCTGGACTATTGTGCCCAAATTAGCCGGATCGTGGGCCAGTGTGAAGGATTGAAGTTTTCCACACCCAGCCCCCAACTGAGGCGCCATAATCATATCCGGTCGATCCAGTCGAGCCTTGCCATAGAAGGCAACATCCTTTCAGAATCTCAAGTAACTGATATTATTGAGAATAAGAGAGTCCTCGGTCCCGCAAAAGATATCCTCGAAGTGAAGAATGCCCTTATCGCTTACGGAAAGATTCATTCTTACGATATTTATAGCGAGAGATCGATGCTTAAAGCTCATCAGTTTCTTATGCAGGGCCTGGTGAAAGATGCCGGGATATTGCGTTCCTCAGGGGTAGGGGTCTTTGACAAGCGGCGGGTCGTGCATATGGCGCCGGCAGCCAAGATGGTCCCTAAGCTTATAGGCGATCTCTTTACGTTCCTGGGAAAAGCATCCGATATTAATCTTCTGATAAAGTCGTGCGTCTTTCATTATGAGATTGAATTTATTCACCCGTTTTCTGACGGGAATGGCAGGATCGGCAGATTATGGCAAACGGCTATTCTTTGCAGGATGCACTCGGTGTTCGAGTTCGTTCCTGTCGAGTCGTTGATCAAGAAGCATCAGAAAGAATATTACCGGACCCTATCGTTAGCAGACAAGGACGGCGATTCCACGGTATTTATCGAGTTTATGCTTGGCATAATAAAAGAGGCAATAGAAGAGTTCTCAAAGGACCTGAAGGAAGTGGTTGAGACGCCCGAAACACGGCTCGAATCTGCCCAGCAGAAGTTCGGCCATATTGGGTTCTCGAGGAACGATTACATGAAGTTCCATAAAAATATCTCGACAGCGACTGCGAGCAGGGACTTGTTATTTGGCGTGAAAAATAAATTATTGGTCAAGACTGGTCAGAAAGCGCTTACCCGATATAAGTTTGCCGGAAGTCTTATCGACAGGCAGCATAATGGGCGTCGGTAAACGTCAATGCGGCGCCTGTAGTATTTTATGCTTGATGACTCCAAAAATACGGGTAATATGGAAGTGTGTATTCCAGATCGATCAAACCACCAAAGGTTGAGAGCTGTGGCTATAGAATGATGGTATGCGAATGAAAAAAACTGCAATAATATCGGTAATTTTGCTCTTCGTATTTCTATCCGCCGCGATCTTCTTATATTTTTCCCCAAACTCAACTCTATTCCGAAAAAAACCCACCATAAAAGTCGGCGTTCTCCATTCCATGACCGGCACTATGGCTATAAGTGAAAGATCGGTCGTGGATGCCACTTTGCTTGCGATAGAGGAGATAAACAAAGCCGGCGGCGTCATGGGCATGCAGGTAGTGCCTATAGTGGCGGACGGGAAATCAGACCCCTATACTTTTAAAAAAGAGGCCGAACGGCTTATCACCGAAGAAGGCGTGAAGGTAATTTTCGGATGCTGGACATCGGCAAGCCGTAAAGCGGTCAAGCCCGTCGTGGAAGGATATAACGCCCTTCTTTTTTATCCGATCCAATACGAAGGGCTCGAACAATCCACGAATATCGTATACCTGGGCGCGGCTCCGAATCAACAGTTGATCCCGGCGGTCAAATGGGCCTGCGATAATCTGGGGAAGAAGTTTTTCCTTATAGGCTCAGACTATGTCTTTCCCAAGGTTGCTAATGAGATAGCAAATATAGTCATAGGTTATGCCGGGGGGGAGGTTGTCGGGGAAGAATATGTGCCGCTCGGCGGTAAAGGATTTGATGAAATAATCGGGAAAATAAAAGAATTAAAGCCCGACGTTATTTTGAATACCATTAACGGCGACAGCAACATCGCCTTTTTTGAGTCATTGCACGATGCAGAGATCGATCCCCGGAAAATCGCGATCATGTCGCTCAGCGTTACCGAAAACGAAATAAGAACAATGCGCGAGTATTTTCAAAAACATCATCCGAAAGAAGCAGAACATTTTTTTAAAGAACATCTGCGCGGGACTTACGCATGCTGGAACTATTTTGAAAGCATCGATAGCCCGTCGAATAGGGATTTTATCGGAAAATTCAAAAAAAGATTCGGCAAGAGTTATAAAGTGACCGACCCTATGGAGGCGGCCTATTCCGGGGTATATCTTTGGAGCGATGCCGTCAATGAATGCAAAGACGCGGATGATACCAGAAACATCATAAACCACCTGTATCACATAAGCATGCCCTCCCCCGAAGGGATCATCACAATCTCCGGAAATAACCACGCGAGGAAAACTATCCGTATCGGCAGGCTGAACGATGCGGGAGATTTCGATATCATATGGACCTCCGCTAGTTCCATAGAGCCTATGCCATATCCCTATTTCAGAGACAAGCCTTATTGGAGCGCTCTCCTGTATGAACTTTATCATAAATGGGGAGGTCATTGGGCCTATGGGTCAAAAGCGTCTGACTCCGGAGACGGGCGATGAAATTTTTAGGAAGGCATAAACTCTCCAGGCAGATATTCATATACTCCGTTATCATATCGGTTCTGCCATTATTGCTCACGGCTGCTGCCAGTTATAATATCTTTTCGCGGTCGTCACAGGCCGGCATCCGGGATAAGCTTATCGCCATCAGCGACGGTAAGGACGCGCTTCTTGACGAATTGCTCAGCTCTATATCGGCATTTATCGTAGAAAGGGCATCCGGTCCTACACCTGTGGCGGCATTCGAGAAGCTCAGCACGGCATTTAAGGTATCCGGTATCGAAAGCCAGGATTATAAGCTTCTCGACTCATTTTACAAAAAGGCCTTCCAGAAGTATCTCGACGTGAATGATTATATATACGATATGCTGTTTATTTCGAATGAAGGGGATATCATATTTTCCTTAAAACACGAAAGGGATTTCGGGGCAAATATTAACGACCCTCTTCTGAAGGGCACTATACTCACCGGCCTTATAAACTCTGTGAAAATATCCTTAAGCCCCGCATTTTCCGATTTCGACTTCTATCCCCTGTCAGATAAACCGGCCCTGTTCGTCGCCACTCCGGTTTTTGGGAAAGACAGATTATTGGGGGAGATGGCCTTCCGGATCAAGCCGGAGGCGTTAAACAACTTCGCGCAGAACTATATCGGGTTAGGGAAAACAGGAGAGATCCTTTTAGCAAAAGGATCAGGGGGTGAAGTTATTTATACCACGCCTTTCCGGTTTAAACGTGATGCCGCCTTAGCACATAAAATCAAGATCGGCTCAAGCGCCGCCATGGGTATGCAGAGAGCCGTTATGGGAATGACGGGAATAGGACTTGTGCAAGATTATCGCGGGGAAACGGTTATAGCCAGGTGGCAATATGTCCCGCAATTAAGGTGGGGCATGATTGTAAAAGAAGATAAATATGAGGCATTCGGGCCTATCTATCAGTTAAGAAATGTGTATATAATGATCTCCTTCCTGCTCATCGGGCTACTTTTGTGGGCCGCATTTGTGATCTCGCGGCGCATCGCCGACCCCATCGAAACTATCCACGAAGGTTTAAGGATAATAGGCGGAGGCAATCTGGATCATAAGCTCGAGATCAGCCGGGATGACGAGATCGGGGAACTGTCGCGCATGTTTAACCTGATGGCAAAAGACCTGAAGGAGTCGCGGGAGAGGCTCGTCTGGTCGGAAAGGCTTGCCGCCCTGGGGAAGCTCGCCGGGTTTGTAAGCCATGAGCTGAGAAACCCCCTGGGGGTCATGAAGAACATCCTGTATTATTTTAATATGCTGGAATTGGGCAAAGACAATGCGGAGGTAAAAGAGAACCTCGATATGCTTTCGGCCGAGATAGAAAAATCCGACAGGATAATCGGCGATCTTCTGGAATTCAGCCGCATAAAGAAACCGATCTTCCACCCGGGCAATATAAATATGATTATCAATGAAATATTAAATAGGCTCACAAATTATCCGAACATAGAGGTGGTCAAGGAATTCGAGCGCGATATGCCGGATATAGACATAGACGCCCTGCATATCCATCAGGTCTTCTATAACCTGGCAAAAAATGGCATGGAAGCGATGGGCGGCGGAGGCACGCTTACGATAAGGACCGCCCTGGAGGGCGATTTCATCGAGGTATCTTTCAGCGACACCGGAATAGGTATTCCCAGTGAAAACCTCGGCAAGATATTCGAGCCTCTTTTTTCTACCAAAGTGAAAGGCACAGGCCTGGGGCTGGCCATATGCAATATGCTCGTTTCGGGGCATGGCGGGTCGATCGAAGTCAAAAGCGAAATGGGTAAAGGAACAACTTTTACAGTAAGACTGCCAGTAAAAAGAACAATATGATTACACAAAAGTAGCCCGGGCTTAAGCCCGGGCTACCAGCTTTCTTAAGAAGGAGGGTATATATGGCCGGAGAGATAAATCTTTTGATCGTAGATGACGATGTCAATCAATGCAAGACGCTGAAAAATATTCTCGATAAAAAAGGGTACCTGACATACACGGCTTCCGGCTCCGAGGAGACGCTTCGGCTGGTAAGGGAGAAGGCGTTCGATCTCGTCATCATAGACCTAATACTTAAAGGCGATAAGAACGGGGTGGAGATATTTAAAGAGATGAAGAAGATCCGGCCCGGCATCAAGGCGGTCCTCTTCACCGGATACGGCCCGGAGGAAGAAACCAGGCTCCTCCACGAAGCCATCGAAGAGGGAATGCTGGACGATATACTGCGTAAACCCATATGGCCGGAAGAGATAATAAATACGGTGGAAAAATATACGGGGGGTGAGAAAAATGGATACTAGATCGAGCATACTGATCGTCGATGATGACGCGGGCTTCAGAAGGACTCTATCGCAAATATTGAATAAAAAAGGCTACGAAGTCCTCGAAGCCGGGAGCGGCTCGGAGGCTATGGAATTAGTTAAAAAGAGGCCGTTCGGGGTGATCCTTATGGACATCAAGATGCCCGTGATGAACGGGGTTGAGACTTACAAGAAGTTAAAAGAGATACGGCCGGACACGAGCGTCATCATGATGACCGCCTTTGCCTTGGACGACCTCATCGCAGAGGCAATTAAAGAAGGGGCTCACGCCGTTTTACGCAAACCTTTCGACATGGATGAAGCGATAAAGATCATAGAACATGCAAAGAACGGCGCATATCTGGCTATTGTCGACGACGATCCCGAATTCTGCAGGACTATGAAGCAGGTCCTGGAAAAGAAGGGCTATAAGGTAAGGGCATGCTCCAGCGGCAAAGAATGCATCGCCCTAGCCAGAGAGAAACAGGTAGACGTATTTTTCATCGACGTAAAGATGCCGGTCTTAAACGGCCTCGAGACATACCTGGAGGTAAAAAAGATAAAGCCCGACGCGGTGGCCGTGATGATGACCGCCTACCGTCAGGAGGCGGACGATATTGTAAAGGAGACTATAAAAAACGGTGGTTACGGGTGCCTTTATAAACCATTCGATATGAACGAGGCCATAAAGATAATCGGCGATATCCTGGCGAAGAAATAACCGGATGTTTCCGCGGCAAATTTAAAGTAGCAGTTTATATTTGTCATATGCTATAATCAAGATGGGTATGTTAAATGAAAAGAAAAATAATTTTTAAGAAAAATGCGGAATTTATAGACGAACCCCGAGAGTGGCTAAGCATCACACCCCGCCAGCGCATTTTAGAGACGACCAAATTATGGCGGCTCTATTTATCATTAGGAGGGAGTCTTGACCCCGAACCCGATCCTCAAAGTCCTTTCTACTTTTAAAAAACATAGGGTTAAAAGTCTGCTAATAGGCGGCCAGGCGTGCATTATTTACGGTGCCGCCGAATTCAGCCGCGATTCCGATTTTGCCGTCCTTTGCGATAACGATAATCTCAAGCGATTAAAATGCGCACTAAAAGCCCTTAAGGCAGAGCCCATTTATTTTCCTGCCTTAAGGGCGGATTATTTAGAGCGCGGGCATGCCTGTCATTTTAGGTGTAATGCTAAAGATGTGCTGAACCTGCGCGTCGATGTAATTGCAAAATTGAGAGGGTGCGATCCGTTTAGTAAATTATGGGAGCGCAAAAAAACGGTTTCAATAAACAAAGGCATTACAATAGATATCATCGGGCTTGCCGACCTTGTCAAAAGCAAAAAAACCCAACGCGACAAAGATTGGCTGATGCTTAAACGCTTGGTGGAAAACGACATCTTTTTGAATAAAAAAAATCCTTCCATCGAACGGGTAAAATGGTGGTTTCTGCAAAGCAGGAATCCGGATTTCCTTATCGCATTAGGCGGGAAGTATCCCGGGATCCTGAAAGAGAGCATTTCTTCCAGGCCCCTTTTATCAGCTATTGCCGGCCAGGATTTGTCACGGCTTGACCGTGAGCTTCGCGAAGAAGAGCTGGCAGAACGGCAAAAAGATATCAAATATTGGGCGCCT
>Ga0364919_10177_pt2 | contig 19011 bp, 24 predicted proteins | sample SorcelJu500001C7_2_FD_206953 | JGI IMG/M metagenome (GOLD analysis project Ga0364919, IMG submission 206953) | Enriched cells from Trout Bog Lake Hypolimnion, Wisconsin, USA - BchlTB.June20.5000.01.C7 | ecosystem: Environmental > Aquatic > Freshwater > Lake > Hypolimnion/Profundal zone | place... | reverse complement strand
GGGCTTAGTCTGGGCAAGGAACGGATTTTGGGTGATCTCGATCTGTTTGCCGGCGCGGCAATTGTGATGCTGTTACTCTCATTGGTCATACGTGAACCCCTGCTGCCACTGCAGGGTGAGCGTCTTACGCTGGCTATCAGCGGAATTTTTCAAATTGCGGGGATGCTCGGATTCGCGACGGCCGGTCTGGCGTACGTAGGGCCGGGCCGGGCGGCGGTGCTGGTGTACACACTTCCACTGTGGGCACTTCCATGTGGCTGGTTTCTGGCGCGCGAGCGCGTCACCGCCGGAGGAATAGTTGGAGGCTTGGTTGGGTTTCTTGGAGTTGCGCTGTTCGTGAACCCGTGGCTCGTGGACTGGGGGAATCCTAGCGCCTTGCTCGGAAACGCGCTTGTAATCTGCGCGGGTTTAGCCTGGGCAATCGGGGCCAGCATGTACCGGCGTCGCAAGTGGTCAACATCTTTCTGGACACAGACCTGGTGGATGGTGCTCTGGAGCGCCGTTGTAATCGCAATAATGTTCGTCATATCCGCGCCCCACCCACATTTTGTGACCAACGCAACATCGATCGGTTCGCTCGCCTACAACTGGATCATTGGCACGGCGTTGGGTTACTGGTGGTGGGGGAAGGCGCTCTCCGTGCTGCCAGCGGCCCGTCTCGGGCAAATCGTTACCCTGATTCCAGTGCTGGCCGTTCTTATGAGTGCTGCGGTGTATCGCGAACACATTGGCATAACCGTAATCGCCAGCGTTGTACTCATAATTCTTGGCATCATGATCACGTTGCGCAGCAAGAATGTTGCGCGTCCGGACGTATTGAACGGCACTATCTCTGGCGAGTGAAGCCAGCTTTCGCAAGGCGGGGAGTTTGCGACATCCTGAGCCGTTTTAGGCAACTAGGTGAACGACGAGAAGATGAGAAAGCGTTGGGATCTGTAAGCCGAATTCTGTACGGCATTGCTGCCGTGGCGATCATTCGTCTAGGCGGCGCGTTACCACGCCACTCAAGCGACCTACCCGGACGTTTGGCGAACCGAGCCGGTTCGCAGCATTGCAATGCGCGAACGCAATGCAATCCATCCGTCCCTATTTGGTCTTGCTCCGTGTGGGGTTTGCCATGCAACGCTCATTACTGAACGCCCGGTGCGCTCTTACCGCACCTTTTCACCCTTACCTCTTGCGAGGCGGTATCTTTTCTGTGGCACTTTCCGTCGGATGGCCTTGAAGCCACCGCTCCCGGACGTTATCCGGCACACTGCTCTACGGAGTTCGGACTTTCCTCCCCCCGAAGTGCACTCTCCGGCTCAGCCGGCGTAAGCCCTCCGGGCGGCGATCACCCGATCCCAACGCTATCATTTGTCATTATACAGTGGCTGCGCCGGCTAACCGAGGAATCTGCCCATGGGTAGCCTGGCCTAGGATTGCTTTAGGGCCCAAGTCGAGTCGCCAAAACAATTTCGCGCCGGCAAACAGATCGAGATCACCCAAAATCCGTTCCTTGCCCAGACTAAGCCCGGTAAAGCCTGGTGGCACAACAAAAAGCTCTGGGTTTTTGCGCACGCATCGCTGTTTTTGACGGCAAAATTACCGGACGCGATGAAGGTTTTAAGTTACTAACTACGAATAAGTTACACTGGTGACTGGAGTCACGGGAGTTAGTGATTGGAATCACGGTTTGAGCCCTTAGAAAGCGACAGACTAGGTTGTCCCTTAGACCGAGCGAGAGGCTCACAGGGGCTCATAATTCACCCAGAAGTCGGCGGCAGATGGAGGTAAGGGATGAGCATACTGGCCCACAGACTAATGCGGTTGATTGAGACCCACGCCACCGCACTTGCAGAAGCGCTCGAGACGAAGATTGCGACCTCAGATCGCTGCACAAATTACAGCCGTGTTTCCTCCGATGAGCTCAAGACATTGGTAGGCGGCATATACGGGCAACTGGGGCAGTGGCTCGTGACCAAGACAGAGGAAGATATCGAGCGGCGCTACACGATGATCGGCGCCCGGCGGGCCGAGCAGTGCGTCCCTGTAAGCCAGTTGCTTTGGTGCATCGTGATGGTGAAGGAAAACCTTTGGGACTATCTGAAGAATAACGAATCGCTTGAAAATACTGCTCAGATCTTCGGGGAATTAGAGTTGATGCAGATGGTGGATCAGTTTTTTGACCGCGCCATGTACTATGCGGTTCGCGGACATGAAAGAGTGCGGGAAGCGCGTCTATCTGAGCTCACGAAATCTAAACCGGCCTAACATCGTCCGTTGATTGAATTTAAGAGAGGTTGGTTTCAGTAATGGCTTGGGAGGCGGAGTACAGGAAGAAGTTGATGACTGCCGATGAGGCATTGCGCGCGGTTGAGAGTGACATGCGCGTTTATGTACATGCCAATGCAGCTTTTCCACATGTACTGCTGGAAGCGCTGACGCATCAGGCGAGCCGGGTTCGAAACGTAGAGGTTATGCATCTGCTGGGTTTCGGAGATGCCTGTTACGATCGTCCGGAGTTTACCGAGAGTTTTCGGCACAATGCGTTATTCATCGGCCGCAATCTGCGCAAGTCGGTGGAAGCGGGACGCGCGGATTACATCCCGATTAACCTGAGCGAGATCGAGGATCTCTTTCGCCACAAGAACATTGAACTGGATGTGGCGCTGCTGAACGTCTCGACTCCTGACCGACATGGATTTTGCAGCCTGGGCGTGTCCGTTGAAACCTCGCTGACGGCGGCTCGATGCGCGCGTATCCGGATTGCACAAGTCAACGATCATATGCCGCGCACTTTCGGCAACACCTTCATGCATGTCAGCGAATTCGACGCCATCGTAGAGAGCTCGTATCCGCTGCCTGAACTGGAAACGGAGCAGGCGACTGAAGAGCAGAGCCTGATCGCGCGTCACGTAGCGACCCTGATCGGCGACGGCGCTTGCTTGCAGGTCGGCATCGGAGGAATTCCCAACGCGATCCTGCCCTACCTAATCGACCGCAGGGATCTGGGCATACACACGGAGACTCTGTCACAGAGCGCAATCCCACTGATCGAAAAGGGTGTGATTACCGGAGCCAGAAAGCAGATCAACCCGCACAAGATTGTCCTGGGTTTTGCGATGGGTTCCCGTGAATGGTATGAGTACGTGGATGACAATCCATTGTTCGACTTTCAGCCCACCGGCTATTGCAATGATCCGTTTGTGATCGCGCAAAACGATAATGTTGTTGCGATCAACTCGGCCATCGAGATAGACGTCACCGGACAAGTAGTATCGGACTCGGTGGGAACGAGATTTGTCAGCGGATTCGGTGGACAACTGGACTTTATGCGTGGCGCCGCACGCAGCCGGGGAGGCAAACCGGTGATTGCGATCACCTCCACGGCTAGGAACGGTAAAATTTCGCGGATTGTGCCGCAGGTGAGGAACGGCGCCGGTGTGGTGACAACGCGTGCTGATGTGCATTACGTTGTGACCGAATATGGTGTGGCTTATTTGCACGGAAAGAACGTGCGGCAGCGCGCCGAAGCACTTATACAGATCGCACATCCCCGGTTTCGCGAAGAACTGATTGAACACCTGCGCGATATGGGGTTGGGACCGAAGATTTCTGCCACCACGGTGAGGTGAAGAATGGCCGGAGAAGCAAAAGGCAACATTGAGGTGGATCAGAACGAATGCAAGGGCTGCGGTCTTTGCGTCGAGTCCTGCCCGGTACATGGATTGGAGCTGAGTGCGGATTTGAATCATTACGGAGTGCACACAGCGGAGTTGAAGCCCGGTCTCTGTTTCGGCTGTGGGATCTGCTACTACGTTTGTCCGGAGCCCGGTGCCATCAAGGTATATCGGAGGGTGGCAGAGAAAGTGGCAGAAATACAAGAGGTGGGCAATGCGGCAACTTTGTAAGGGAAATGTGGCCGTGGTGAAGGCAGCGGTTATGGCGGGCTGCCAGGCTTTTTACGGCTATCCGATCACGCCCGCGAGCGAAATCGCCGAGTATGCAGCTTTGCTGATCCCACAGGTGGGCGGAACGTTTGTCCAAGCGGAGAGCGAAGTTTCAGCAATCAACATGGTTTATGGCGCTGCATCGGCGGGCCAGCGGGTGATGACGGCGTCGAGCGGTCCGGGCATCAGCCTCATGCAGGAAGGAATCAGCTACCTGGCCGGAGCTGAACTGCCCTGCGTGATTGCCGACGTTATGCGGGCAGGACCGGGGCTGGGTAATATCGCGCCGGAGCAGAGCGACTACTTTGCCATGACCAAGGGCGGAGGGCACGGCTGCTATCGCTGTATAGTACTGGCTCCTTCCAGCGTGCAGGAGATGGCACAACTGACGCTGCTGGCATTTGAGTTGGCCGACAAATACCGTAACCCGGCGGTGTTGCTGGCAGATGGATTTGTGGGACAGATGATGGAGCCGCTGGACCTTGAGTTGACTGAAGCGATACCACCGGAAAAACCGTGGGCAGTGAAGGGCACGTTCGAAACACGCCAGAACCTGATCAACTCGCTTTACATAGCGCCGGATCAGATGGAAGCTCACGTCAGACATTTGGAGGACAAGTACAAGCAGTGCGAGTGCGAAGAATGCCGTTCGGAGAGCTACCGTACCGAAGATGCCGAGGTGCTGTTGGTGGGCTATGGCATCGTCTCGCGTGTGCTGCGATCGACGGTGGATATGGCGCGGGAGCAGGGCGTAAAGGCGGGGCTCTTCCGTCCAATTTCTCTCTGGCCATTTCCCTCGCAGGCACTGGAGGCAGCGGCCAAGCCCGCGGCCATGGTGATGGTGGTTGAGCTTTCTACCGGACAGATGGTGGAGGATGTGAGACTGGCTCTCAGCGGGAGTAAGCCGGTAGAGTTTTTCGGCCGCGTGGGCGGCAACACACCTTCGGCGGAAGAATGTAAAGCTGAGCTGTTCGCGCGCATGCAAGTATCGGTATAGGAGAGCGGCGATGAGTGAGTATAAGGTCGTGGAATCCAGGACGCCGGTCTTTTTTGATCGCTTTGAGCGCAAGGAAGATAACCAGCACCAGACGCACTACTGCCCGGGGTGCGGCCACGGAGTAGCGCAGAAGCTGATTGCCGATGCGCTGGATGATTTGGGACTGCAGGATCAGACCATCATGGTCAGCCCGGTGGGATGCTCGGTTTTCATCTACTACTATTTCAATACCGGCAACGTGCAGGCCGCGCACGGACGCGCATCGGCGGTGGCGTCGGGCTTAAAGCGCGCACTTCCAGAGTCGATTGTCGTTTCCTATCAGGGCGATGGCGATTTGGCCGCAATAGGCACGGCGGAGATCGTTCATGCGGCGAACCGCGGCGAGAATATTACCGTGTTCTTCGTCAACAACTCGGTCTATGGCATGACCGGAGGCCAGATGGCTCCGACCACGATGGTAGGCCAGTCAAGCACTACAACTCCCTGGGGACGGCGCGCCAATAACGACGGATTCCCGATCCGGATGGCCGAGATGATCTCAACTCTGGAGGCTCCGGTTTACGTGGAGCGCGTGGCTCTGTGCGACAGCAAGCACATCATGCAGGCTCGCAAGGCGGTGAGGAAAGCTCTGGAATTGCAGAAGCAGAAGGCCGGATTCAGCATGGTGGAGATTCTGTCGCCCTGTCCGACGATACTTAAAATGGAGCCGACGGTGGCACGGCGCTGGGTCGGCGAGACTCTAGCCAAACAGTTTCCGCTCGGAGTTTTTCGCGACCGCAAGCCGGAGTTTGTATCGGTGGCAGTACCACAAAAAAGCGTTGCTGAACTGATCGGCATTACCGGCGAGCGGGCCACGGAAGAAGAGCGCCACGCCCGGCGGAAACATACCAAAGCCAAGACCATAAAGATTGCGGGCTTTGGTGGGCAGGGCGTGTTGCTGCTCGGCCAGTTGATCGCTGAAATGGGCATGCGGGAGCACATGGAAGTGAGTTGGCTTCCGAGTTATGGTCCCGAGATGCGCTCGGGAAGCGCGCACTGCCACGTGATCCTCTCCCATCAACGCATCGGCTCGCCGCTGACCTCGCATCCCGAGGTGCTGGTGGCCATGAACGAGCCATCACTGCGCAAGTTTGGGCCAACGGTGATTCCCGGCGGCGTGCTGCTCTATAACGGTCGCAGCTTGCCTGAGGATCTAAGCTTCGATGGTGTCATGGTGGCGTGTATCCCGGCGAATGAGATTGCCGACCAGATCGGTTCGGCCAAGGTAGGCAATGTAGTGATGATGGGAGCCTTGCTTGAGGCGACCGACTGCCTCCCGATTACTACCGCTAAGGAAGTGTTGAGCGGACTAGTGAAAAATCCGAAGTTGAGAGAGATGAATGAGCAAGCACTGCAGGCAGGACGGAATTATCTGGTGGACGAGGTCTTAGAAGGAGCGGTGGCCGGACCAGATGGCTGCGGAGAATAGCGGTTTTTAGCATCAGGAAATACGGCGGCCGCCTCGGGCCGCCGTTATCTTTTTAGTGAAGCTCGATTACGCCGGTCGCAGCGCGTCGAGTGCGGCGGCGGTTCCGTGCACCACGGCAGCGATGCGGACTCCGGCGAGGATGAGTTCCTCGGTTACGCCCTTCTCAAGCAAAACCTTCTCATGCGAGCTGACGCACTTGCCGCAGCCATTGATGGCTGATACGACCAGCGACCAAAGCTCGAAATCAGTATTGTCGGCGCCATGGCCCCGCATGATGTTCATGCGCAGGCGGGCTGGAAGCGTGCCGTACTTCTCATTGGTGCTGAGGTGTTGAAAGCGATAGTAGATATTGTTCATGCCCATGATAGCCGCCGCTCCTTTAGCAGCGTTTATGACCTCAGGCTTCACATGAGCGGCTGCCTCGGCTTCTACGGCGGCGAGCAGTTGAGGGCTACGCGCACCGTATGCGGCAGCAATGAATGAGCCCCACTTTTGCTCGTCCGTCAATTCGGTGGCATTCACCAGGGCGGACCAGTTGAGGCGGAGATCTTTGGCGTAATCAGGAAGAGTTTCAAGTATTGCATCGATCGTCATAATGTCGGGCCTATAGGTCTTTCTTTGGAATGAAGGCTGGGCGCGATATCCCGTCGCGCCCAGTCCATACAGATGAAGTTAACGTAAGTGAGGCTAAACGTGCAGGGTTTCCTCACCCTTGTGCCAGCCGCAGGGACAAAGTTCATCGGTCTGCAATGCATCGAGCACGCGCAAAACTTCTTTGGGCTCGCGGCCCACGGAGAGGTCGGTGACGTATGCGAAGCGAATTACGCCCTGTGGATCGACGATGTAGGCAGCGCGCTGCGCGACGCCGGCGTTGGGATCGAGAATGCCAAGTTCAGACGTGAGGTCGCGCTTCAGGTCGGAGAGCATGGGGAAAGGCAGATTCTTTAGATCGGCATGATCCTTGCGCCATGCCAGATGAACGAACTCTGAGTCAATGGAGCCGCCAAGCAACTGCGCGTCGCGGTCCTTGAATTCCTTGTCGTGCTTGCCGAAGCCGGCTATTTCAGTAGGGCAAACGAAAGTAAAATCCTTGGGCCAGAAAAAGAAAACCTTCCACTTGCCTTCGTAGCTTGCATTGTTGATAGTGGTGAATTCCTTACCTTTTTCCAGGCTTACTACGGCGGTTAACGAAAAATTCGGAAATTTCTCTCCAACACCCAGCATTGATTAATCTCCTTTTTAGGAACTATGTTGTTCGGTAAAGCTGCTAACGTTTCAGACGCTTGGTGCGGAGAGATTGCTCGTCGCACAGCGCCCGCAAAGGCCCCGAACTTCCATTGAAACCTGCTTGATCTGGAAGCCCTGGGGTACAGAATCTTTGAGCGGCACTTCATCGATTTCGCTGAGGGCGAGATCAGTGATGGCATGGCACTGCAGACAAATGAAATGATGATGCCGCCTCACATTTGGTTCGATGCGAAGCGAGCCATGGTGCGGGCTCACTTGCTGGATAATTCCCGCTTCCAGAAAGACACGCAAGGTCTTGTAAACCGTGGCCAGCGAGATGGAGGGGAGTTCGGAGCGAACCTGTTCGAAGATCTGCTCCGGATTGGGATGATTCAGCATTTGCATCAACTCGCGGTAAATAACCAGCCGCTGATGGGTCACAGCCAGCTGTTTTTCGTGGCAGAGCTGTTGAAATCCGGTCTCGAGAGAGAGCGCCATTCGTTTTAAATTCTAGCAGAATAATAATTATCAGGTAATAATAATTATTATCTAATTTATTTTGATGGAGAAATTGGAAACCCTATGAGCCTCAATGGGAAAAACAATGGCGCATAAGAAACAGATCTTCAGCAAAGTGAAAGCCGTGAAGGATGCCGCCCGAGCGAATATAGGCGCACCCAAGTCTACCCGCACGATTTTAGATGCTAAAACGAAGACAGAACTGCGCGGGGAGAAGCACAAGAAGGGACTGGAGCAGTTGAAGGAGGAAGACGAAGCCTAGCGCGCAACAGGGTGACCGGCACCGATGGTAGAAGGTGATTGCACAAAATCGCGGCCAACGCGCAGTTCGTGAAACCACGCGTCTGGCGCGCTTACAGCCAAGGTCAGTCCAAGCAAGGCATGGATGAGGGCCACTGCGTACAGGTTGCGCCTACGGGCATAGATGGCGGTGAACGCCACTCCGGCGAAAAAGGTGACAAACGTGAGACTGGGATTGGGCAAATGCGCCACCGCAAAAACTACTCCGGAAAGAATCAGAGCACTGGCGCGGGAAACCAGAGCGCGCAACATGCGAAGGCAAAAACACTGCAGCATGAACTCCTGCACGAAGGCCCAGCAGACATAGCCGAGAGCCGCATACCAGGGATGTTGGAGTCCCCAAAGCCGGTGCAGTGACCCGGAAAAGTAAGCTGCGGCGAGAATTGCCAGAGCCAGCGTCAGAGTTGCTCCCAGCAGCCACGACTGGCGCATCAATCCATGCAAATCGAATCCCATGGAACGAGCGTTGTCTGCAGCCTGCCATAGATTCCACGAGATGTACCACAAGGCACAGACCCCGCACAGAATCCCGATGGGTAGTGGCGCCCAGAGAGCCACTTCAATCAAAGCCACTGGAAACAAAAGCCGCAGAGCAATGGCACTTCGGCTTCCGGAAGCTATTCCGGCCGTGCCTGCCGCCACGCTCTGCAATGCCACGCTCATTGCAGCATGGATGCTCAACGCTGAATAAGTGATTCACGCGTTTGCTGGAATATGGCGAATTAAACATCGAACGCGCAGGCGAGGTATAACCCTGCGCCATTAAACAATTTCCCGTGTCGTGCGTGGGGGCGCTACTTTTGCAAAGCCTCAATCTCGGTCGCCACCTCAGCGGGCGTCCATTGATTACCGCTATAGAATTCAGCTATTTTGCCATTCGCGTCGAGCAGTGCGGTGCGCAGGTCATGAATGATCTGACCGTTTTGCGTCTCGTAGGAGAGGCCGAAATACTCGGCAGTTTTGCGAATGTCAGCTGCCTTGCCAGTAGCAAGATTCCAATGTTTCAATTCTGGGTCTAAGGCTCCCGCGTAGGCTTTGCCGTAGCCCCGCAGAGCCTTGGGATTGTCGAATTCAGGATCAATGCTGATGGAGAGCATCTGCAATTTAGCGAAGGCCGCGGGCTTGTTCTTCTGCAAAATCTGCGCTACGCCGGCAAAATTATTACTCATTCGGATGCAGTAGTCCGGGAGCGGACAGCGGGTATAAATAAAAGTGATCAGCAGCGGCTGCCCGCGAAACTGCGCTAGGTGAATCGCCCGCCCCTGCTGGTTGATGAAGTGAAAATCAGGAACAACCTCGCCCCTCTGAGGAAGGTGGACTGGCGAGGTTGTGGAGAGATCCGCAGTGCCGCGAGCCTGAGTCACTGAAATATTTTCCAAATAGGCGCTATCGGAGACCACGAGTGTTGCCTGAACCGTGTCTCCGGGATGCACAACGTTGAAGACCCAGGTATCGCGAACCGAGAAGACCATGGTCATAGCCTTCATATATCCGACGACTTCGTGATGGTCGAGCGTTAGTGTGTGCGCCGCGGAGTCGGCGGCGACGACGCGCCCCTCGATGGGAAAACGGCGCTCCGCCGTGGCCGGCTTTTGAGATTTGCAACCGAAGACGCACATCAGCAGGCAGAGAGAAAGAAGAAAGCGTATACGCAAGGTGCACCTCGGCAATTAGTTTATTGCATGCCGTTAGCGCGGCAAGAGAGTTCAGCGTTCTTTGACGCAGCCTGGCGCCCGTGCCAGTCCAGGCTGCTGCGCCACATAGAGAATAGCTGCAAAATGATAACCGTATTGATCGGGCCAGAGAACAATCCCACGCGAAGGATAGAGAGTAAGTTCGAGGTATCCACGGGGATCGCGATAGAGTGCATTGGCGGCACATTTCGCTCGAGAAAAGTGCATGGTTAGCGCATCCTGACCGAACTCTTTGTACAGGTTGGTTCGCGGGATCGCGACTGGAAACGATTCCTGAATTTCGGTTACCACACCGGAGCGGTTGAAGCGCGCGGTGAGGTCTCCATTGTGGCTGCCCCGCGCCTTGTAGAAAAGCTCCTCGCCCTCGCGGGTCCGGCTGGTGGCGTCCGGAGAACCCAAGAGGCGCACCACCTCTGATCGCTGCGCACGGCCGAGGACCAAGCCGCGGAAATTAGCTGCTGTCCACGGCAATGTTGCAGCTGAGAGACTGGCAGCGAACAACAGTACCGAGGCAAAGACCCGCATGCCTACCAAGCTAAAGGGATTGGCTGCGCTGCGCAAGTCGCACAGCGCAACTTCGAGCACGAATCGGCATCGGAGCGAGTTTACGATGCAGGAAAGCGCAGACCGCTTTGGCTGGCAGACTGACTGCACCATGCCCAGGCCATGCGAGGTGTGTTGTGGGCAATACCGACCCGGCCTTCGCAATCGAGAAGAATGATTCCGCCTTGGCCGTTGAGGCGGCGATAAAGGTAGTGGATCGTCGCAGGTGCGACCTGCTCCGGTGCCACGTCGGCGGTCACGCGGTCGGTGGCCCACTTGGCAAGTACGAGTTTCATCATGGGCTCTCCCCAACCGGTAGTGGAAGCGGCGGCTGTATCGTTATCGGCGTAGCAACCGCAACCAATCAGCGAGGAGTCACCAACCCTTCCCGGAGCTTTGTTCAACGTACCTCCGGTAGAGGTTGCGGCTGCGATGTTGCCATGGCGATCCAGGGCAACAGCACCCACCGTGTCATGCGAGTCGTCATGCGAACCACGGCCGCCTCTAAACTCCTCGGGAACCTTTAGGTAGCGCTGCTCGGCGGCGCTCTTCCATCGCTCGATTTCACGCGGCAGAATCAGCTCGCTGTTGTCAATGAGGCGGAGACCATTCTCGCTTGCAAAGCGCTCGGCGCCCTCGGCGACAAAGTAGAGGTGAGGACTCTTTTCAAGCACGACGCGAGCAGCGCGCACCGGATTCAAGAGGCGCTCGACGCATCCGACGCCCCCAGCCTTGAGATTAGCGCCATCCATGATGAGCGCGTCGAGTTGCACCCGGCCATCGCGATTGAGGAAGGCTCCACGTCCGGCATCAAAGGTCTCATCGTCCTCCATCGCCGCGACCGCGTCTTCAACCGCATCCAGTGAAGTAGCCCCGCGCTCCAGGGCCCGCCAACCAGCGGCGGCGGCCCGCTCAACGCCTTGCTGATGGGCCTGGCAAACCTCATCTGGGATGGCCCACGCGCCACCATGTACCACAATGATTGGAGACGGCACAATTCACCTCAACCGGGAAGATCGAACGCTACAGGATATCACCGGGGCTGCCCTGCAAAGGCCGAGGGCTGTCGGTCGATTCATTGACCGAGGCTCCAGACCGCGGAATCGCGAGATTAAGAAGCCACTTCCGAAGCAGCGCGCTTGTGCAACGCAGGCAACTGAAAGTATCTGCGCTGGAAGTAGAAGGCGACATTTACCAAAGCGATCATTACCGGCACTTCGACCAGAGGGCCGATGACAGCCGCGAATGCTGCTCCGGAGTTAATGCCAAAGACCGACACCGCAACTGCAATGGCAAGTTCAAAATTATTTGAGGCTGCCGTAAACGCCAGCGTAGTGGTCTTCTCGTATCCGGCCCCCAGCTTTCTTCCCATAAAGAAGGAAATCAGAAACATGATTACGAAGTAGATCAACAGCGGCACAGCGATTCGAACTACGTCCAGCGGGAGGCGAACGATGTACGCGCCCTTGAGCGAAAACATTACGACGATCGTAAACAGGAGGGCTATCAAAGTCAGCGGGCTGACCCTCGGCACGAATTTGCGGTCATACCATTCGCGGCTCTTGACGCGAAGCAGCACGGCTCGCGTCACCAGTCCAGCGAGAAAAGGGATGCCGAGATAGATGAAGACACTCTTCGCGATTTCTGCGATTGAAATATTTACGATCGTGCTGTGGAGCCCGAGTTTGGCAGGAAGGACCGTGATGAAGATCCAGGCGTAGATGGAGTAGAAGAAGACCTGGAAGAGTGAGTTGAATGCGACTAGGCCTGCAGCGTATTGCGTGTCTCCCTTGGCCAGTTCGTTCCAAACAATAACCATGGCAATGCAGCGCGCCAGACCAATCAAGATCAGTCCTGCCATGTATTCCGGGTATCCACGCAGGAACACAATTGCCAATACGAACATCAGTATCGGTCCGATGACCCAGTTTTGTATCAGCGAAAGCAGAAGGATGGACTTGTCGCGGAAAACAAGGTGCAGCTCTTCGAAGCGTACCTTCGTAAATGGCGGGTACATCATGACGATGAGCCCGATGGCAATCGGAATAGAAGTGGTGCCTATACTTAGCCGATTCAGAAATGGAACGATTCCTGGCACAAGCCAACCCAACACCACACCAAGCACCATCGCCGCAAAAATCCAGGCAGTGAGATAACGATCGATAAATCCCAAACCACGGGTCCCCGGATTAGCCACTTCTTCCGCTCCTTCTGGCACCCAGGGCGAGGTGACCTCGCTCCAGAGTGTCGGTTACGGTTGGCTCCCAATCGGCGCGTGGCCGATGTTGTCCAACTCACGCTTGATTGCGAGGTTGTCCAGTTTCTCCAGAGGTAGCGCGAGAAACAGGTCGATTCGGCGGTTTAGTAGCAATAACGCTTCGCGAAACGCGCGCTCTACTTCCGCCTCGCCGCCCTGCACCGCCGCCGGGTCTGGCACTCCCCAGTGCGCACTCGTTGGCTGTCCTGGCCATATCGGACAAATTTCCTTTGCAGCGTTATCGCAAACCGTCATAACAAAATCGAGCTTTGGTGCATCTGGCAATGCGAACTCCTCCCACGACTTGCTGCGCAGACCCAGGGCTGGAATCTTCGTCAACTCAAGTTGCCGCAAAGCCTCGGGCCGTACGGTGCCCGTGGGACGGCTTCCAGCGCTGTAAGCAGTGAAGTTCGGCTTGCCCTTGACGTTCAGAATCGCCTCCGCCATGATCGAGCGCGCCGAATTCCCTGTGCATAAAAACAGAACGTTGTAATGTTTGGCCATTCAGGTTCCCCCTAGCTGCAACAACCAGAAGCGGAGCACGGCTTTGCTCCGGCTCCAGCGGGCTTTACCGCGCGAACGAACGCGCTCATGAACTTGCCGTCAATCTGTGGTGCAATGGCATCGACGTCAACGCCTTCAGCGGCGAGAAACTCGCGGGCATCTTCGACGCTATAGACACGCGTCGGCTCGATATCGACCTGCTCAAATCCTGCGGCCAAAAGTTTATTGCGATACTCGTCATCCCCCATCGCCCCAGCCACGCAACCAACCCAAAGAAGGACGTTCTTGCGTATTTCCGGCGCGATCTCACCTCGGGTGACTACGTCGGAAACCGCGAATCGTCCGCCTGGCTTCAGCACGCGAAAAGCCTCTCGCAGCACTGCATTTTTGTCTGCGGAAAGGTTGATCACACAGTTCGAAATGATTACGTCGACCGAATTGTCCGGCAGGGGGATATGCTCGATCTCGCCTTTGAGAAATTCGACGTTTTCCGCTCCCGCTTTTCGCTTGTTCTCGTTGGCTAGCGCCAGCATCTCGTCGGTCATGTCAAGGCCGTACGCTTTGCCCGTGGGCCCCACCCGCTTTGCCGAAAGCAGCACATCGATACCGCCGCCCGAACCGAGATCGAGTACCACTTCTCCTGCATTCAGCTTTGCGAGCGCGGTTGGATTGCCGCAGCCGAGCGAAGCTAGGAGTGCCTCCTCCGGGATCTGACCTGTTTGCGTGAGGTTGTAGAGATTCGAAGTGATGGGGTCGCAGCCGCGCTCGATTCCCGAGACCGCTCCACAGCAGGCGCTACCACCGCTCTTTACGCGCAGTGCCGCCTGACCGTATTTTTCCTTGACTACATCTTTGATATTCGTGTCGCCCATTGTGTGACCTCTTTCTTACTTGCAAAGCTGGATGATCTCTTGAGGTTTGACCGCCTTGTTGCGGGTGCAACACTCGGCGTAAAGGAATTGCAGTAGTTCCTGAAGCACTAATGTATTGGCGGTGTAGCGGAGGAAGGTGCTTTCGCGTCGAACGCTGACAAGACCTTCGCTCTTTAGCTTATCCAGGTGGTGCGAAAGCGTGGAGTTCGGAATGTCCAACTCGCTCTGTATCTCGCCTACCACTAATCCCTCGGGATGCGCGGATAGCAGCAGCTGCATAATGCGAAGCCGCGCTTCGGTGCCCATGGCGGCGAACATGTCTGCGTACTTGGCAACATTCACGGTAGTTTTTCTCGTCGAGGTGGATGTCATGATTCGATAATCGCAGAAATACGGTAATATGTCAAATTGAAAAGAGAGATCAGATTAAGTAAGAGGGCGTTCGGTGCCAGTCTTTGGCTTTTCTGGAAGGAAACGCAACTCGAGGTTAAGATAATGACCTCTACTGAATGACTATGTCCTCGCGCTCTCAATCTCCGTTAATCCGTGCGCTCAATGTGCAGCTTCCCGAGATGGTCTCTACCTTGCGCCGCTATGTCGAGCAAGAATCGCCGTCCGGTTCGCCCGATGCCATCGCGTCGGTGGTGTCGCTCATAGCCGCGGACTTTGCTCGGCTTTCCGGGCGCATCCGCCTGCACACGTTGTCTGGCCGCGCTTCCAAGCATTTCGGACCTGCGCTGCAGATTGATTTCAAAGGCCCTCGACGCGCGCCGCGCCTGTTGCTGCTCGGACACACGGACACGGTCTATCCCATCGGCACTCTATCAACAACACCTTGGCGCGAGCGCGCCGGACGGCTTTACGGGCCCGGCGCATTCGACATGAAGGGCGGAATCGTCCAGGCCCTTTTCGCCCTTCGGGCCATGCTGGCCGAAGGGCCTTTACCCTGTGCGCTCACATTGCTTCTGGTGCCTGACGAAGAGATTGGTAGCCCTGCTTCGCGCACGCTAACCGAGCGGCTAGCCCGTAACGCCGACGCTGTGCTGGTACTGGAACCGGCTTCAGGCGCGAAGGGCGCATGCAAGACCTCACGCAAGGGAGTTGCCCGCTATACGTTGCGAGTGCACGGTGTGGCGGCGCATGCGGGGCTTGATTTTGAGCACGGTGCCTCGGCCATTGTGGAAGCAGCACGCCAGGTTTTAGCGATCAGCGCGCTCTCCCGGCCTGAAAAGGGAATCACGCTCAATCCGGGGCTGATCTCAGGAGGCACACGGTCGAACGTGGTGGCGGATCTTGCCGAAATCGTTGTGGACGCGAGATTCCTCACGGCGTCGCAGGCTTCCCGTCTGGATGTTGAACTCCGTAAACTGCACCCGCATGACCGGCGCTGCAAACTGAACCTACTAGGCGGCATCGACCGTGGCCCGTTTGAGCGCTCGACGCAGACTGCGCGGCTCTACCGAATGGCTGCTCGGGCTGCTGCAGAACTTGGTTTCCATCTTGCGGAGGCTGCGGTGGGCGGTGGCTCGGACGGCAACCTTACTGCTGCGCTCGGAATACCGACCCTCGACGGACTCGGAGCGGTGGGCGATGGGGCCCATACTTCCAAAGAATTTGTCGTAGCCCGTGAGATGCCCCGCCGTAGTGCGCTACTGGTGAAATTAATTACAGCCCTAGCGGATGTTTAAGGTCTTTCAAGCTTTGACGCACCGCCCAGCCGTGACCTACACTTGTGTGTGAAGGCACAGCCTGCGGGCGGAACCAGATGTTCCGATGCCCCGAACAGTCTGAGCGAATGGAGAAAACAAAATGTTCGGTGGAAAGATTGGTGTCCCGGAGCTGCTCGTCATCCTGGTGATCGCCCTCCTCATCTTTGGCCCGTCAAAGATCTCTCAGCTTGGCAAGGGCCTCGGCGAGGGTATTAGGAACTTCAAAAGCGCAGTGAAGGACGATGACGCTGCGGCCGACCCCGATAAGAAGAAATAGTTCAGCACTGGAAGCGGTCACAGTTTCCCCGCATACTGAGCGCCTCTGGAAGAGAGGCGCTTTTGCCTCCTCACGCTCTTCACCGGCGTCACACTGCTTAATTTATCCGTTTCCTGCTCTCATGGCTCTCAGCGGTTGAGGTGCACTGCTTCATCGGCGAGTGTGCCAGCCATTGGCCGGAGATCAGTGCGCCCGAGCCAGCATCGCGCATACCCGTGCAATGGGTAGTCCCACAACGTTGAAATAACATCCGCGGATCTGCGGAATCCATCGCGAGGCTCTACCTTGGATGGCATAGGCGCCGGCCTTATCCATCGGCTCGCCGGAGGCAATGTAATCCGCAATCTCCGCGCTGCTTATTGCCGTAAATTCCACTTCAGTCACTTCGCACTCCATCTCAGCCACCGCCTCGCCGTGCGCGTCGTGTCGCGCAAGACAGATTCCTGTGATCACCTGGTGCGCGCGTCCGCTAAGCTGCCGCAGCATTCGCCGCGCCTCCATCTGATCCGCTGGTTTGCCGAGGATCTCTCCGTCCACCACTACGATCGTGTCGGCGCCCAGCACAATAGCGTCCTGGGGCGCGCTTGTGAGCACGGCCATAGCCTTCTCCCCGGCCAGTCGCTTTACGTACTCAATGGGGTCTTCATTCGGGCGCGTACGCTCATCCACTTCAGCTGGACAAATCTCAAACGAAATCCCTGCGTTGCGCAGCAGTTCAGCCCGCCGCGGCGATTGAGAGGCTAGTATCAGCATCCCATCATTCTACGACTGCGGAAGTCTTAGCAGGGCCGCAGAGATTTTGCTCCGGAGCACCGCTCGCGCTCTCTGTGATATACTGCGTGGGATTGGGAACGGGTTTGAAGGAGGGCGTGAAGACGCCTCTGGATACTCGCGTGCCTGCCGGCGTTGACAGTCAACTCCGGTATGCGCTACCGTTTAGTCTTTCGGCTGTCCTGCGGTTACTCGCCTGACGGTGCCCGTCGCAGAGGACTTCATCGGCCTCACCGGTCGGGATTTGCAATGCGGTTCTGCTGACGGTTTTGTCCCGCACGAATGTACAGAAGTTCCCAGACCAAAGTCTTGGGTCTTCAACGCCTCGACGAAGAATTGTTGGGGTGCGTAGCGGTGCCTGCCGTAATCAGGCAGAGTGAGACCGGGAAGGTCTTCTCATTAGTCGTTTTTACATCTGGGAGAGTTTGGAATGTCAACCTATTTCCCCAAGGGGGAGATTGCGCGTAAATGGTACGTCGTCGATGCCGATGGGCAAACGCTCGGACGTCTATCCACGCGCGTCGCACGCATACTTAGCGGCAAAGATAACCCCCGCTACACGCCGTTTCTTGATACCGGCGACCATGTCGTGGTCATCAACGCCAGCAAGGTGAAGCTTACCGGGCTGAAGGCTAACGCCAAGGTCTATCGCCATTACACCGGATTCCCGGGCGGACTGCGGGAAGAAGAATTTACCAAGCGCCTGGCTCGCAAACCCGAGTTGATTGTGCAGGAAGCCATTGAAGGCATGCTGCCCAAGTCCAAACTCGGACGTGCCATGGCCACAAAGCTCAAGGTTTATCGCGACGACAAGCACCCGCACCAGGCGCAAAAGCCTGAGGCGATTGCTCCGGTCGCATAGCCGTTGCTTCAACATCTAAGGATTAACATCGAATGGCTGAACTGGTTCAATATTACGGAACGGGGCGCCGCAAATCGAGCGTAGCCCGTATTTTCCTCCGCCCCGGCACCGGTGTCATGAAGGTGAACGGCAAAGGCTTCGAGGAGTACTTTGTGACCGACGTGCAGCGCATTATCGCGCGCCAGTCACTGATTCTTACCGAGACTGCCAACAGCTTTGACGTGATTGCCAACTGCTCCGGTGGTGGGATTACGGCACAGGCGGGTGCGGTTCGCATGGGCATTGCGCGCGCGTTGCAGGAGTTCAACCCTGAGCTGCGCGCCAAGATGAAGGCCGAGGGCTTTATGACGCGCGATGCGCGCCAGAAAGAACGCAAGAAGTACGGCCAAAAGGGCGCCCGCAAGCGCTTCCAGTTCAGCAAGCGTTAAACCGCTGGTAGGCTCCGGTTTTCTCCGGGGCCTGCAGTGTTGCTCTGGTGTTGCGCGTAAGTTGCGGCGTTTTGTGAGACTTAACTTTTCGCCCCGTGCTGCGGATTCCGGCGGCGCAAGGCACTTTGTTGTGTGCGGAATCAAAAATCTTCCCGCACCCGCTAATTCCGGGGCGGGCAACGGGAATTGAATTGCCTGGCGCACTAGTGGCGCAAGCAGGTAATGCAAATCCATCCAAGGAGGTTCAGTGGCCAATATCACCATGAAGGAATTGCTCGAAGCTGGTGTGCACTTCGGGCATCAGACCAAGCGCTGGAATCCGAAGATGAAGGAATACATCTTTGGCGAGCGCAACGGAATTTACATTGTCGACCTGCAGAAGACTTTGAAGATGTTCAAAGAAGCGTCAAAGTTCGTGCAGGAAAACGCAGCCGAAGGCCGGACGATCCTATTTGTCGGCACCAAGCGTCAGGCGCAGGAAGCGATCGCCGAAGAGGCGACGCGCTGCGGAATGTTTTATATCAACCAGCGCTGGCTGGGCGGTCTGCTCACCAACTGGGTGACCGTGCAGAAGTCAGTAAAGCGGCTGAAGGAACTCGACGAGATGGCGACCGATGGCCGCTATGAACTGCTGCCGAAGAAGGAAGTCGT
>Ga0364919_10301_pt1 | contig 19029 bp, 28 predicted proteins | sample SorcelJu500001C7_2_FD_206953 | JGI IMG/M metagenome (GOLD analysis project Ga0364919, IMG submission 206953) | Enriched cells from Trout Bog Lake Hypolimnion, Wisconsin, USA - BchlTB.June20.5000.01.C7 | ecosystem: Environmental > Aquatic > Freshwater > Lake > Hypolimnion/Profundal zone | place... | reverse complement strand
ATGATCATGTCAGGCACGGAAATCATCTCCCACCCATTTGCACGCGTCGCCAACGACTTTGTGCCCCGCCGTTTCTTGCGAGGCGGCAATATTCAGACCATCGCGGGAAATTTCATAAAGCGGACCAACGGCTTACCTGAGCCAGAGGAACGGCTCTTCCAGCTCGAAGAAGATGTACGAATTCTCTGCCATTGTCACTGGCAGGCAGAACGGCAGAAGCGGTTGACGCTGATAATCGTGCATGGCTTGGAGGGCTCGAGCAATTCGCACTATGTGATTGGAACCGGCAGCCGTGCCTGGGCACAAGGTTGGAACGTGGTGCGGATGAATATCCGTGGCTGCGGCGGTACCGAGCACCTCTCCTCGACGCTCTATCACTCTGGCCTCTCGCAGGACGTGGAAAAGCTCACGGTTGACATGATTGCCAGTGACGGGCTGCGGCGCGTGGCGCTGGTTGGATTCTCCATGGGAGGCAACCAGGTACTTCGCGCAATTGGGAGTTGGGGGGCAAACGCTCCGGCAGAGTTGATCGGGGGTGCGGCGATTTCGCCATCCTGTGACCTCTCGATTTCAGCAGACCGTATTCACGAGGCGGCATTTGCGATCTATGAGCGGTGGTTTCTCATCGCGCTACGGAAGAGCTTCCGCCGGAAGTCCGAGCTCTGGCCGGGTCGCTACGATCCTGCTCTGCTGCAGCATGTGCACTCAATGCGCGACTTCGATGAGCACATCACGGCGCGCTACATGGGCTTTGCTGGAGCAGCGGATTATTACGAAAAGGCCAGCTCATCACACTTGCTCGACCGCATTGCTATTCCAACTTTAGTTATTCACTCAGAGGACGATCCCTTCATTGTTCTATCCCCTGAAAGCCAACGAAAGCTGGCAAAAAACTCGAATGTAGCATTTCTCTACACGAAGCACGGCGGACATTGTGCGTTCATCGGGCAGCCGGGCGCGGATGGCCGCGACGACGGGCGCTGGGCCGAACGCAAGATCATTGAATTCCTGGCGCAGTTGCAGGCTTCGGAGCCTGGCTAAGATGGATGCAGATTACAGTATCGAGCTCGGTCCCACGGCACCTGCGCTAGAAATTCCGTGGGAGGATCCGGAAGGGCGGCTGCAATACGTCACGCTGCGACAGGAGCACAGTTCAGCTGGTCGTGAGTTTGCACAGAACGAGGTTCAGCGGTTACCAGAGGTGTGGCAATTCCCTGCCCTTGGGCGATTCCTTGTTGAGTTGAATTCGCCACCAAGCCCGTGGCAGACGGCAAAGTGTGACGTGTGGGTGAATGAGGCCGATGCTGCGGAGAATCTATACAGCCTTGGATTCGAGCGAAGCTGTTATGTAGACATGGTGCTGGCTGGGCAAATGAAAACACTTCGCGCCAGCTTGAGAGATCACCGTCGGCTAGCGAGTGAGATTGCACGACTGCTTGAAACAGATGAGGCTATGGCGGCAACTGCCGAGATCGTAGTGCGCCGATGCTATTTTCACCAGAGCGGCAAGGCGGATCAGTCAGTCGAGGGTTATTGCCTGACTCTTTTTCTCACCGCCTATGGCGCGTCTCCGCAAGAGGCGACGGAGTGCTGGGAGCGCGCGATGCAGTTCGCCGCTGAATGCTTGCTGAAAGTTCATCCGTATGATGACTGCACCAAAGCGCAAGAACTCAGCTAAAATGGAAGAGAGCGCCAGTTCAAGCCCGTGGGAGCGTAGCTCAGTTGGATAGAGCATCTGCCTTCTAAGCAGAGGGTCGCAGGTTCGAGTCCTGCCGCTCCTACCATATATCTGATTCTAAAGTACTTAGTAATGATTTTGGCTTTCAATTTTACTCCTTGCGACCCTCTGTCTAGGAGATGAAATGGACGCCAAATTCGAGCAGTTTATGCGGGAGCGGAAATACCTCAAGTCTGTCTCCCAATCCACTCTTGAGTGGTATCGACAAACTTTTACCCGGCTGCAGATTCCCAACCCGACACAATCCGACCTGACCGAGTTCGTGGTCAAGATGCGGGAGTCCGGTCTGGCTGCCACATCCGTCAACAATCGTATCCGCGCCGTCAACGCCTACCTTCGGTGGTTGGGCTCCCCCTTGAAACTAGGGAAGCTCAAAGAGCCTCAGCGTGTCTTCAGCCTGTACTCGGAGGAGGACATCAAACTGATCGCCCGATGGAAGCCACAGGAGCCTCGGAAGTGGGCTAGGACGCGGGCTCAGGTACTAGCTCTCACTCTCGCCGATACGGGATGCCGAAGCAGCGAACTCCTTTCCTTGAAATGGGCGCAGGTTGATTTTGATAATCTCCTGCTCACTGTCCGAGGCAAGGGAGACAAGGAGCGGGTAATCCCATTTTCATACGAGCTGCGACGGTACCTGTACCAATGGAAGCAGAAGGTCAAGCATGACCTTGTGTTTGGAACTCAGCAGGGGATGATGGTGAGCACACGGAACGCTCATCATGCATTGGGGCACATGCTGGACAACCTTGGCATCAAGCACCCGAACCGCTTGGTGCATTGCTTTAGGCACAGCTTTGCAACGTTCTACCTTAAGCGCGGTGGGTCAGCCCTCCATCTGCAACGAGTCCTTGGGCATACCACCCTATACATGACAGCCCGCTACGTATCCTTGCAAACCGCCGACCTGCAAGCCGTGCACCAGCGTGTGAGTGTGCTGTCCGGATTGTGACCGCGCATCGCTGGGAGGAAGTGAATGGGGTGGAAGACCTACGGGCGTGATGACGTTGCGCCCTTACCGCCACCAGCGCACCACGCGGCATCCGGTGAAAGGCACGAGAGCCTCTGGCTGCCGTCCCGTCGTGGCTCCGCGCACGGCCACCGAGAGCAACTGAGCCTTCAATCTGGAACTGTGATAGCTGCGACTTATTGTGGGGCCTCGCCAAGTCAAGGGTTGCAATTACCACACCATCCGAGCCAGAGTCACGGAGTCGCTCACGGTCGCCAGCACCTTCGGCGACCGGGTGATGGGCTCTCCCCGGAGCCGGATGGCGGCGATGATGGATGCCGCGATCAGCAATGCCCCGTTCTCCCGTTGCTTGTTCATGACTGGAATGCCGTGGCGAATAAATAGCAAGCCTCTCACTAAGAGGTACTATGGACGGTGCAGCAGATATTCCATGAGGAACAGACGAAATGGACGCGGTTCATATCGAACATATTTATGCTCGGGCACTTGGGATTCAGGCGGGGAAAAGAGGAGATGTAAACGACGCTGATGGCATTCGTTCCGGTAAACCGGAGTACTTGGTAGAGGCTCTCGATAAGGCTCTCACGCGCCTGAAGAAGCGTGCGGCCAAACTGCCAGCCTCGGATGTGATGAAGATGTGGATTGAACATTCCATCGGTGACTTGGGCGTAGTGAGCCTTTCCATCAACAAACGTAAAGCCGAAATCAGTGGTGTCGCCTGTTTGCAAGAGTGGAGTCTTTCTGCAACCTCACTGAGCTTGATTGACGGCTACCTTTCGGGACTGGGGCTCTGAGTTCAAACGCGGCATTGACCTGCAAGGCTCTGTCTCAGGATTGGAGATTCAATATCCCGTTCAGACCGCCGCGTTGCCGGGACGAAGGGGCGCGGGAACGGGGGACTCCGCAATCATGGCAGCCCTGCGGGAGCTGGGGGAGCAGCACAACCTCGGGCGCACCGTCCGGCCTCTGGTGAGCCCGGCACATGATTGGCATGCTAGACGGTGGCCGGGGCGCGGGTGTGGGCGTACTCGCTGCATCCCTGCCCCTATAAGGCGGCAGAGGTGCCAGTCTCCGAGGTCACGGTCGGAGTCCTGTTTCTTTGGTAGCTTTTAAGCAGAGTGATCATCTTCAGTGTGGAGGATGGCAGATGGATGACGTCGAAAGCCGGGTCAACGAGGCAGCAGATGCGGCCCTTACCAACGCCATGTATCGCTATACCTTTGGCATCGTCGGGAACGGAATAGGCGGAGTTGTGGGTCAGGGCATCGGTACGGGAGTTGGGGTCTGTTGGAAAGGAACCTACTTGATCGTGACTGCTGCTCACACAATGCAGACGACACCCAACCAGAGCCAATTTTTTCTTCTCCCGGATGAGAGTGTAAACATTCAGGGTTCGAGCCTCAATTCAGAGCCACCCCCGGTCAACGTGCAAGGTAGGGTTCAACTTGAAAGCCAACAATCTCTGCTGGATGACGACAGAGACCTTGCCGCCTTCATCGTTCCTGAACAGATGGAGGAGCAGGGGAGACGGCACTTCTACAACCTTGACGACGGCCACAACACCTTTAACTTGGCGAGGAAGCAAATTGGGTTTCTGGGCTACCCTTCGGCAGCTCGACAGCAAGTTGGCTCGAATTTCATGGCCACCCCTTATGGGAGCTTTGGGGACTTGGTGGACGCAGCACAAGGAGTTGATTCAGATTCTCAGGTGGCAGTTAGCTATCCGGCTTCGAATAGCGTCAATGCACACGGGCTCAGTGGATGTGGGCTATGGATGCCTGAAGAAGCGCCCGAAGCAAAGCTGTGGACGCCGGGAGTCATTCTTGTGGGGCTCGTCACGGACCTTGACCCCAAGTCACAGATTTTGATTGGCTACAGGGTCGAAGAACTGGTCGATTTCCTGCGGATTACGCTCCCGTAGAGGTGCGAGGTGAAGCCACTGTGACTCCCGCAACCCGATTGGGCAAGGTAGCGCACCTCGTGACCGCTGAGAGCCCTTTGGGTACCGTTCCTCGGCAAGGCCGCAGAGTGCACCTGAGCCCTTTAGCGTCGGAGCCGGGCACTCCTGACCCAACACCTGCCCCCGGCGTTGCGCCCACGACTCTGCGAGTGCCGCAGAAAGCCGCCGCAGTCACCGTCCCGGCGAAGATTGGAGGACGTCATGGTGCATGGGTTCTGAACTCGGAACTTGCTTCATTGAACGCCCCGGCATTGCCTTCTCCGGTGTGACCGCCCCGCTACACCGCCAGCCAGACCGCCGCATTGTCGGGAGGGAGAGGCGACAGGGATTCATCTCTGCTCAAAATCTCGTGAGGTAGCGCCTATAGTGGTAGCGGACCCACTGGAAGGGATTTAGCCCATGCCAAAGAAAAATCAGGATAACGGGAAGTTTGTTGAAGTCGAGATTACTTTCAAATGTCCGAGCGGGCACAAGATCACCCGTCATTTTACGCACCTCCAATCTTTAGGAGCCTCAAGGGAACTAGAAAACATTCCGTTCGACCTGAGCTGCTCTCAGTGCGAGTGGAAAGGGACGATGAAGGGAGGTCAACACACTTCACTTCGACTGCTTGAATCGTTCCGCACACCGCCATAATTCCTACTCAGACCGCTGCATGCCCGGAGAAAGTTGTTGGCGGGAACGTAGGCGACCGTAATTTTCGGAGTGCTGACGTCACCGCCTTGGGGGTATTCTGGTTCGGAGAACTTCGCCGTTTACGGTTCATTGAGGCTGAGACGCAGAGCCATGTCAAGGGAGATTGTTAGGCAACTGACACCAGAGGAAGAGGAACTTCTCCGGAAGCGAGAGGAACTGGCCAGCGTTCGTGGCATCTTGGCTGAACGAGAGTTGGAACTGGCCGACCTCCGCGCTCAGTTGAGGAGCTTCGATGGCCGCTACTTGCGAGAGGTCGGCATCCTATACGCCGAACTTGATGACTGGGAAGCAAAAGTTGCGGAGCTTGAAGCATCCCTCAAGCCTTCGGAGGCAGCACAGCAACAAGCTGACCAAGCCCGGAATCGGGCGCACGATACCTACGAGGCTACTCATGGGGAGGCGTCCAAGGCGCAGGACTTCCAGTCATCGGCAGACCTGAAAAGCCTCTTCCGGGAAGTTGCCAAGCGCATCCATCCCGACTTTGCCAAGGATGATGCCGACCAGCAGCTCCGCACTCGCCTTATGGCTCAAGCCAACGAAGCCTATAGCCGGGGCGATGCCGAAGGTCTCAAGGCCATCCTCGATGAGTTCGGAAACTCCCCCGAATCTGTTCGAGGTGAAGGCACCGGGGCAGAGCTTGTTCGCATCATCCGCCAGATTCATCAGGCTAAGAAGAACATCGCGGCCATCGAGCAGGAGCTGCGCAACCTGCTTGCCAGTGAGATAGCGCAATTGAAACATGACGTGGACGTTGCTCAGCAGGAGGGGCGTGACTTTCTAGCCGAGCTTGCAGCAAATGTTCAGGAGCGAATTGCTGCAGCAAGGAGGAAGCACGAGACTTTGGCGGTGGAGGTACGGAAGCATGGCCGATAAGTCGGAGCTTCTGCACCTGCCGCAACCTGACAGCTCCTTGCTCATTCGCTCGGAGGCGCATTCCGGTCTCATCACCCGGGGCCGCAAAGACGCTGCCAGCCTCGCAGCACATCAGTCCAAGCAGCTATATCGAGCGATTGTCCGAGTCCGCACGGGAAGCCGATTTGACGGAGCTGGGAAGCTTGTACTTCCATCTCCACCCCAACGCTGCGGACTGATTGACAACGCCGGAAAGTTTATTGTTGACCCCTTCTACTATGGGATTGAGCCGTTTTCGAGCGGTCTCGCGGCATTTTCAATTTCCCCGGTATTGCGTCAATCGTATTCGGATATCAGGGAAGAGCTGTTCAATGCAGACCGTGGTCTCTGGGGATATCTCGATCAGGCCGGAAAAGTCGTTATTGCCCCCCGCTTTGAGCGCACACGAGGCTTCAGTGAGCAGGTGGCGGCGGTGGAGATCAATGGCAAATGGGGCTTTATTCATAAGGATGGGTCATTCTCCGTCGAGCCGCGCTTTGACGGGGTACGAGATTTCAACGATGGTCTGGCAGTTGCAAGAATGGGCTCTAAGTGTGGCTTTATTGACAGTTCCGGAGAATTCGTCATTGAACCGCAGTTTAACTACCTATCGGAGTTCTCGGAAGACTTGGCTCAGGTGGATGTTAACGGGCAATGCGGCTATATAGATCGCAGCGGTGGATTCGCGATTGCGCCACAGTTTAAACCCTCCTATTTTCAATCGGGCGATTTTCGGCAAGGGGTAGCAATCGTAGGAGACGCTGACGGATTCGAGTGTGTGATTAACAGGGTTGGAGAGGTCATCTTCCAGTGCCGAGAAGATGGTGAGAGTATCAGCGACTTCGTAAATGGCATCGCCCGCGTAAGTGAATCGGGTGGTTATGGTGATCACGCCTACTTCATCGATAGTGCGGGTCAGCCACTTCTAAAAAACATCGAAGGGGACGAGGATGCCAGCCTTGCCGATGAACTTGATGCCGCCGATGATTTCAGTGAGGGGCTCGGCTTGGTTGCAGGGTCATATCTACCCGGGAACTGCGACATGGTGAACGGTGCCAGTTTGTGGCCACTCTTCCGCTATGCCAACAGGGGCAATAGCACCAGACTTTACGGTTTCATCGACACCCACGGCGAAATGAAAATACCCCCAAGGTTTCATTCGGCTCAACCATTCAGTAATGGTTTGGCGGCTGTCGAACCCAACGGCGATAAGAAATATGGTTTTATAGATGCCACAGGAAATATGGTCATAGAGCCGCGATTTACTCAGGTTCGCGATTTTAAGAACGGTATGGCTAGAGTCAAAGAAGACACAGTGGAGGGGAAATGGGGATTCATCGACAAGATCGGAAGGGTCGTGATTCCCTACCAGTTTGATCAAGGATTCTTTGCAGAAGACTTCCAACAGGTCGCGCACCAGTAAGCAATCATCTTCCTCGGCCTACTTGGACTGACGGAACCAGTACCCAGACCACCCCAGCAGGAGGATGCCGAGCCATAGGTCGATTGGCTGCCACTGTGTGCGCTGCATCCGAATCGGCAGGAAGGGATTCATCAGGAGTGCCACGGCAGCAAACGCCCAAGTCCATCCACGCAACCCTTCTCGGTACAACCTCGTCGCCCAATAGACAGAGCCTACCGTAGCGGCAAGCCTGAGTACCACGTAGAAGCCGTAGCGATGCCTACCTCTCGCGGCTATAAGAAGCAACACGGCCACCAGCACAGTGAGAGCCACTTCCGATATTCGTCTCCTGTCCAAGATCACACGCCCCACTGGGAATCGCTGGCCGTCATCGAACAATTTCCCATTCCTCATCGCCCTCCATGCGACTACGAAGATTGCGATATCCGATCATAATTCTGGAGCCGCTGAAGAAAACACCATCGAAATATGGCAAAGCATCCTCAAACTGAGGGTTGAGGACATACTTCCCGGTCAGGTCTATATACCCGTATTTCCCGCCGACGACTACGATGGCGAGACCATGGTAGGGTGTCGATACCGAGTCGAATTGGGGACTGACAACAAACTTCCCGGTCTTGTCGATGTAGCCCCATTTACCTCCGATCATCACTGGTGTGATGTCTGCTAGAAATGGGGCGGCATTTTCAAACTGTGGATTGATAACCAACTTGCCTGTCTTGTCGATGTAGCCATACTTGTCACCGAGCAGAACTCTGGCTAATCCGCCCACGAAATCGCTGGCACCCTCAAACTGCGGCTTAATCGCATATTTTCCATTCTCTTCAATGTATCCGTACTTATCGCCGCTCTTAACATAAGCCAACCCATCAGAAAAATTCGAGGCTTCCGCAAACTGCGGGTTAATGGCGTACTGTCCGGTCTTGTCGATGTACCCCCACTTGTTCCCAAGCTTGACCATAGCCAACCCGTCCTTGAACGGGAACACGTCGTTATACTTGGGGTTGACGATGTACTTCCCAGCCTTATCGATGCACCCCCACTTGTTCCCGAGCTTGACCATTGCTAATCCGTCCGTGACTTGCCACCCATCGGCATACTGCGGATTGATCACGAATTTCCCTGTCTTATCGATGTAGCCGAACTTGCTGCCTAACTTGACCAAAGCTAGATTTTCCGTGAATGAATAAGCGTCATCAAACTGAGGGTTAATCACGAACTTCCCTGTTTTATCGATGTAGCCATCCTTGCTGCCGACCTTGACTAAAGCCAAGCCGTCTCGAACGGGGAAAGCCTTGTCAAACTGCGGGTTAATGGCGAATTTCCCTGTCTGGTCGATGTAGCCCCATTTTTTTCCCAGCTTGACCTCAGCCAGCCCGTCCTCAAATAAGTGAGCGGCTTCAAACTGCGATTCAATCGCATATCTTCCGGTCTTGTCGATGTATCCCCACTTGCCGCCGGATTTGACGGCAGCTAGTGTGTCGTCGTCTTTAGTGGATTCGGCGACAGAATCTTTGATCGCAGTTTCCGCCTTTGTCTTATTAGGGTAGGCGAGAATAACTAAGGCTGCGATAGCAATAACAAGTGAAGTGTAGGCGGATGCTTTCTTCATTTTTGATATTCCCTCGGAGCAACAGAGACAGCCCTTCTCCGTTAAAAGGGCAGACCCATCATTTTGCCCTCCGGTCGGTTGCAATGCCAGTACCTTACATGGCACATGGGTGGTGAGTTCAAGGCGGGCTACTGCTGTAGGTCGAGTGGCGCGAAAGCTGAAAAATCGTGTTTCCGAACTCGCCGTCGAGTGGCAGAATGGTGCTTACCTGTTTTAGCAGTCCTGATGTGCCATGAGGTGCCGTGATGCGTTTCTCTGGCTGTTCTCTTCGATGCCTTCTGCCTGTCCTTTTGACTCTCTTAGCCGCTCCTCAGATCGTAGGGCAGAACGCTAACATTGACGAACTCATGAAGCAAGCAGCGCAGGGGATTGTCAGGGCTCAGTACAACCTTGGCTTGGCTTACTACCTTGGCAAAGGCATCTCAAAAAATGACGCAGAGGCTGCTCGCTGGTTCCGTAAAGCCGCTGAACAGGGACTTACTGAGGCTCAGTTCAACCTCGGCGTGATGTATGACTATGGGCGAGGTGTTTCAAAAAATGCTGTCGAGGCCGTTCGCTGGTACCGCAAGGCGGCAGAAAAAGGCGACGTAGACGCTCAGAACAATCTTGGCTTAGCGTATCGCAACGGCGAAGGCGTTCCCAGAGACCTCGCCTATGCCTATTTCTGGCTGAACCTAGGAGCCTCAAGCAACGAGGAGGCTAGATTAGCACGCGATGAAGTAGGCGAAAGGCTGACGCCTGCCAAGCGTCTAGAAATTCAGGAGCGTTGCCGAAAGTGGGCGGAGACACATCCACCGAACCACAACTAGAGGTCTCAGTTAACGATGTAGCACCCGTCAGCCTTTTCTCCCGCGCTTTCACTTGTCACAGGCCCGGCGTTGCCGCACAATTCAATGATGTCGGTCTCGCTGATCAGGTACGACGCCGCAAGGAAGGCACTCGCCGCCGCCCACCGGGTGGACGAGGTAAAGCGCATCCATGACAAGGCCACAGCCCTGCTGGCGTATGCCAGACAGGCTGGCGACCTGACGCTCCAGAATCAGGCGGCTGAGATTCGAATCCTGTCTGAACGCAGGGCAGGTCAGTTGCTGGTTGAGATGCACCAGACCGGGCAGCGTCAAGGGAAGGAGCGCGGTCGCCCCAAGAAAGTGTCGTCGTCAACGACACTTCCCACGCTAGGCATCACCCGTGACCAGTCCAGCAAGTGGCAGAGATTGGCACGGATGGTTGACGATGCAACTTTTGAAGAGGCACTCCTCCACGCCAAGGACAGATACGGCGAGTTGACTACAGCCGGGGTTCTAAGAGCCGTGAAGGACCTTTCGCGGCCAGCCACACCCGACATCGAACCGGACATCAATGTGGTCGCCGCCGACCTCATCCGCGAGATCGAGTCCGCGAGTCGGCGGGGGCGGCTGGAGGATGTCGTCCAGCTTCGGGCTCGTCTGAACCCGACCATCCGCAAGAAGCTTATCGCTGCGCTGGAGAATTCCGTAGACCACACTATGATTTCTGCCCGGACGCTGGCCTCCGACCTGCCGCAGTACCCCGCCACAGGCAAAGCTCACCAGCGCGTTGTACGGGAGATGATGGCTGAGCAGCCAGAGGTAGACCTTGAAGAAAAGAGGCGGCTGGCAAAGGATTTCACCCATGCTACTGTTCGCGAAATAAGCTATGCAGAGGCTAAGGACTTGATTCTCGCCAATGAATGGCTCGGCTCCATGGGGAGCACGGAGTGGGCGTACGGACTCTTCTTCGGGACGCATCTCGCCGGGGTTGTCTGCTTTGGCAGCACAGCCGGGAATCAGGTTGCCGCTTCTGTCTGCGGTTCCGAGCACAAGCATAAAGTCGTTACCCTATGCAGGGGAGCCTGTCGGTTTTGGGCACACCCCCACAGCGCGAGTTATCTCATCACTGCTGCTTGCAAGGCGATGACGAAGAAGGGATACCACGTCTTTGTAGCTTACTCAGACCCTGATGGGGCCGAAATTGGTTCCGTGTACCAAGCGTCGGGGTGGGCCTACTGCTCCACGACCAGCCCCACGCAACAATTCCGGTCGCGAGATGGCAAGGTTCACGACTCGCGGCAGGTCAGCGGCCTAGCTCGTGATCGCCGAGGAGGCACCCTGAAATACAAGCGCACCCGTGCCGAGCAGAAGCAGCTACTGATTGAGCAGGGCTGTGAGTTCTTCGAGGGAACGGCAAAGCATCGCTATGTCGGAATCTTCGGCGACCGCCGTACAAAGCGTGTGCTTCGTCAGGCGCTGCGATGGGAAGTTCTGCCCTACCCAAAGCGGCAGCAGACCGAGGTGGCGGCGAGTCCATCCGCCGCGACTCCGATCACTAGAGCTGCAGCAATGGGAGCACAAGTCTAGCGCCCGGCTGGGCTGCCACCCCTGCCGATGCCCGTTACGATAACGGGTAGAAAAATTCTCCAATCCGCCCACCTGAAATCAACGGCTTGCCGCCACGGCGACACCCGTTACGAATTCGACCGTCTACGTGGGGATTTTTGCTCACCGCTGGGTAAAATAAGGGTATGCGCGTTGCCCTGTACGCCAGAGTCAGTACCACCAACGGCCAACACCCAGAAATGCAGTTAAATGAACTCCGCGAGTATGCCTCCCGGCGCGACTGGGAGGTCATGGAGTATGTCGATGAGGGCGTCAGCGGCTCCAAAGAATCTCGCCCAGCACTCAACCGCATGATGGCCGACGCTCATCGGCGGCGGTTTGATGCCATCCTTGTTTGGAAGATCGACCGCTTTGGAAGGTCATTGAAGCATCTGGTGACCGCCCTCGCCGACCTTGACAGCTATGGGGTGGCGTTCATCAGCCTCAGGGACAACCTCGACCTCAGCACGCCATCCGGTCGGCTGATGTTTCAGGTCATCGGGGCGATGGCCGAGTTTGAGTTGTCGTTGACCAAGGAGCGGGTGAAGTGTGGGCTCGTCAACGCCCGCGCCCAAGGCAAACAGCTCGGGCGTCCTCGCCGGGTCGTAGACCGTGACACCATCCTCAGCATGAAGGCCGAGGGCACCAGCCTCCGCGATATCGCCAACAAGCTCGGCATTGGGTATGGTACTGTCCGCACCCGGCTGGCACAGGTGAGCTAAAAACCCCCTCCGCCCGAGCCGTCGCCGGGCACACATACAAAGAACTTACCGTGGCGGTTCCGATGAGCGGCAAAGAGATGTTTGTTGCTCACCAGAACCTACGCCCTACTCCTTACGGCTCTGGCGACGAGGACTCTTGCCGCACCTGCCGGACGCCAGATAATGAGGACACATGCGAACGGCCAGCGGCATTCCGACTTGCTCGGATGATTGCGTTTGTCGTTCTTCAACCTCGGCGGGAACCTCACTTCGACGCCGTGATACGGCTGGTTCATGACGCTGTTCCAAACATAGTCCCTGAACCACTTTGTGCTGGTGCGGGCAGGAACCAGCGCCACAATGACCTCGCAGTTATTCCGCTCTTCACTTGCCTTGCGGACAAAAGCCGGGGTAGATTTTGCGCCATAGGGTGGATTGAGCCAAACCTTGCCGCTCCACGTCTGAGTTAGTGCGTCATCTTCCTTGCTGTAGAATCGCTTGCACTTTGCATTGGATTCCGACGCCGCAGCATCAAGGGTGAAATGAAACTCGCTGTTTAACTCATCGAAGAAGGATTGAGGCGTCCCCCAGTTTTCATCCTCGGAGGAGCCGATTAGCCGCATGGCTCGGCTGCGACGATCTTTGCTGGGGCGTCCGCCTTTACGTCCATTCTTTCTGGCTGCCGCTGTCTTCGCCTCACTGCGGGAGAGACCTCCGAGACGTCCTAGTTCACGGTAAACTGCGCTTGGGTTTTCCGCTTGGGTTTCGATCACATTTTGTATGATACAAGGAAGCCGAACGGCGTTCCGGAGCAGGGTGAGGCGACATCGGAAGGCTATTGTTCCTCTTCATCATCGAACAGGTTCCCGCAGACTTCCTGCTTCTCATCAAAGTCGGTCGGGAAGAAGTTAATTCCAGACCACCGTGCTTCAGCCGCCTCTAGCATTTCGGCGTGAAGCGTGCAGTACCAGCGCCCCTCGATATTGACTGCGGCACGCTCATCGCAGAACATTGCAACTCGTCCTTCAGACTCCATTTCACATCGATGCGTTGTCATTCTTTCATCCCGCCACCATCACGAACCCGCCATCGCACCAGACTCTCCTCACGCGGGCAATGCAACATGTGGTTTGTGATCAACTCGTGAACAGGCCCGCAATTCGGGCACATGGCAGGACGCACCACGATCATCTGGTCACCCCACCACCAGACAAACCCCATATAAGCGATATTCTTGATGATCACCGCGATGCACGCATCGTCCACGGGGAGAGCTTCACAGTCGCTCCGAAAGGCTTCCATGTTCACCATGCCGCCCCTGTCGGCGCGTGCTTGGATTAGTTTCCACACTTGTTCCCCGGCGTCTCTCATTGCGCCACCTCCGACTGCAGGGCTCCAGCGTCAGGTGACAGACTGGACACCGTCTGAGTCGTCGTCGGTGCCACATCTTCAACGGGGGCTATGGCAGGAACAGTCGGTTCCAGCGCGGTCAGCGGAAGAAGAATCAGGATGCCATCATCGAACGTGTCGAAGGGAATGGCGGACTCGATAATTAGCTTTGAAAAGAACTGGTACATCGCATCGTGCGTTACGAGCTTGCTCTGGAGACGAGCCTACGTAGCCTTCGCCACCTGCGCGATTCCATCATCGCTCAATTTCTTAGTTGCGCCATCGGTGCGATTTCCATCCACGTTGATTGATTTTTCGTGAAGTGAAACCAATCTGTCAGCGGTGGTGCGAGGAATTTTTTCTGAAGCTAGGAAACCGCTCCACTGGCCAGAACGACCGGGGCACGACAAGACGCTCTTGAGTTCATAAAGTCGCTCAGCCAGATTTGCCCGGACGATCTTCAGCTCATCACGGGTTTTTCCCAATAACGATTGCGATTGCGCGTGGACAGCCCACAGGTCGCCAATATCCTTTGCAAGTTGAGCCTCGGCGGCGTCGGCTGCGGTGACCTCGGCGTCATGACTTGGTGCAATTTCACTCTGCATAAATTTTTCTCCTTGGAGTGGGCGCTTTAAATGCGCCCCTACCATAGGACCTAAAATTGCTCCGGCGCGATTTACTGTCGATTCATTTCCGACAAAGGCTAAGCTCCTGTTACTCCAGTCCCGCCAGTCCGGCGAACTCTTCATCTTCATACGGGTTGCCCGGCAAGGGCGCGTATAAGTGACGATAGGGGAAAGCGTCAACTCTGCTCTGACTACGCCTCCTGAGCCCGCTGTGTAAGACTGTGCAGGTATTAAAGGGCAACACCGGATGGTTCACTTTCGGGGGCGCGGCGGCAGCAGCCACCAGTCTGCGGACGACTGGGCTTCGCGTCATACTCGGCATCCTCGTAGGTATACCATTCCGGCCAGCGCAGACTCATCTCATGCCTCCATTTCCTGCAAGTACTCCTCACAGAACCGCTGGTGCGCCTCCAGAACCACATCGTTCTCGACGCGATGACCACAGAGACAGCGGTAATCCTCGAAACCATCTCTAACTAGGGTTATGGGCTGAGGCTCGGGCTCAACTGGAGCAGTTAACAGCCCCTCTCGCTCTTGATCTTCTGCGTCTTGCTCGGCAAATGGGTTACTGGCATCGACACCAAACAGGTCGTCAGTTACGTCCGCAGCCCATTCTTCTAGCGCGTCAGCCCGGTTCCAAGCGATAGGGTTTAACCTAGCCCATGCGATAGCTTCAGCGTTGACCCCGCCAGCGTCGAGGTAGACTTGCTGGACATACTCTTCGTGGTCGTTGTCTTTAGCCTCACAATTGGCGTAGTACTTCTTCATATCGTTCTGGATGTAACCCCACTTTATATCCTTGCGCAACTGGTCGAGAGACTGGATGCGCCATTCACTCTGGAACCAGTTGTTGGACTTGGGTAACCAGAGAAAGAATTCATACAGGGGTTCAAAACCACGGGTACGGAGGAGTTCCATCATCGTAGCTTCATCGGCGAGGAGGATGGGCTCTAACTTGCGCTCTATCGCCAGAGAAGCGTTCAGGGTATCGTCATCGGGCTCCGCGAACGGGTCTTCCCCTTCTAGGGTTTCAGAGGGTTCTTCATCTACTTCAGACTCATACGGGTTCGAAGAGAAGTACATCTCAGGATGTAGAGACCACCACATGCTACAGAGAGTTATCATGGACTCATACTCACCCATCTCTGCTTCAGTCATCTCTTCGTCAGAGTCAGAGGGTGTTGACTCTAAGTCAGAGCTTGGCTCTTCAAGACTATGACTTGAACAGGTATTTGTACTGGTACTTGAACGAGGACTAAGAGGCTCTTCTCTCTTCCCCCCTACGGGAGTAGATTTTGAAGGGGGTGTTGATTCACTGCGGGACGCTGCGTTCGTCGGACTGTCAGACGTCGGACGCCCGCAGTGGAGCGCAGCGACACTGGGAGTGAGGTCTACCGGAAGAGTAGAACCTAATGACTGAGTCGCATCACATTTTGCTACAGTGTCTTTGGGCATGGTGCCACAGTGCCCACTGTTGCACGGTGCTACAGTGGGGTTTTGGCGTTTTGCTACAGTGGTCGGTACTTTTTTAGTCCCATATGGCAGCCGTGCGAGGGCTGCTAAGTCTATACCGTACACGACGGTATAGTGCCCGTGCCGTGCCGTGAAGTGGAGTCTCCCACCAGAGCATTTAGGGTTCTTACAACTATGCGAATCGGCCTCTTTTAACACCCCCATAACAAGCAGGTCAACAATATGCCTGTACGTCGTCCAGCGGCTGACTCCAGACTTGTCCGCCGCCGACTCTTTGGAGCAGAAAATATTCGTCCCGTCGTTGTTGGCAAAGGTAGCGAGAGCGCCCAAAGTACGCTTATAAATGCCGGGTAGATTGCTCTTGTCGATGGTATCCCGGAGGCGGAAGCTCATCACTTCACCCCCTGCGACTGATAAAACAAGTTCCGCATGACGCCGGAAGCGTACCGGAGCATCTCGTCTTGGGTCATGCTGCGACCCCGCTGGCTGGCCACCATCACTTTGTTAGCCGCGATGGAGATACCGTCCTCAACGATGTCGGGCGGATAGCTGGTGAGCCAGAGGACGAACTGGCGAGGGGCGGGCGAAGGAATATCGGTCAACATGACCCATACCTTACGGAAATACTCTGCATATTTTATTTTCTGGTCTATGGTCATCACGACTTACTGTCCCTTACCCTGCTTGCTTCTCAACAGACCAGCCTTTTTCGCCACGTATTGCACTTTGCCGATTGAACAGCTCACCATCTCAGCCGTCTTCTGGTAGGTCCTGCCCTCCTTGAGGAGACTCTCGATCAGAGAGTCCTGCTCAACCGCTAACATCTTGATGTGTTCCCCGACTTTCATAAGTACCACCTTTGCTGATATTCGAGTTGCTATCTGTCTAATACTTAGAAAGTCGGGAAACTGAATTGATTATTTTTTTGGGAGACGTCTCCCCCTACTCCAACACGATAATCGTCAACCGCAGCGTCTGATGCCTCTTACCCCGCACCTTCGGGTTATCCCACAGAGCCTTTACGCCCCTGCTAATCGCAACCGGAACGCTGCCACCGACTCCTTCCGACTGCTGATCTGCGTGCCCTGATGCCAACTGAGGAAAATGTGCCTGTACTCGAACCCTCTTCATTGTTTCTATCCTCCGCCCGCCAAGTTATCGGGACTGAAATCAGGAAGCGGCATAAACAGCCCGCTCCCTTCGATCTAAAGGAGCGAACCCATGAGGTCAGCTACCGTGTTAACAGGCTCCCGATTGTGCTCGATGACCTGCCGTCCGAAGGCTTCACGAACCGCCTCCACTCCATGCTTCCTAACGAGTCCAACTACCTCGTCGGTCCTCTGGCTGTAAATACTGGCGAGAGTGTCGTACACATTGTCGGCAATCTCCCTTGCGATATCGGCGGCCACGAATTGAATGTCCTTGCTGATCTGCATCACTTGCTTTCGACCTCGTCTTCCTTTCGTCCATGGTTGTGCTGCGTTATCCTCATTAGCGGCCTTGTTGACCCATCATCAGGATGGTCGATTGCCGTCTCACCGGAGTACCCGTGAATCAGACACACTTCTCCGAGACCTCAGACACGACGTTTTCACTTCGCAGTCTGAAGACAGTGCTCCGCTATCGGTGTTGTCACACCGCTTTGGAACGTTGTGTTGTTCTTGGGTGAGCTGCACTTAGCTGCTATCGACGTGCCCGTAAGGCGATGCGTCAATGGGCGTGCCAGCGTGTTGTCCGGTTACTTTTTCAGCGCCCGTAGGCTTACTTGTTCACCGTATGAGTTGCTCTATCTCAAGAGTTAGTATTGACCGATATCGGGTCTGGGTGCAAGTCGCTAACTCATCTATTTTTCATCATGTTATGGAAGAAAATTTTACAAACAGTGCGGTCGCGCAGTGAGACGGAATAGCACTGAATTTTGGTAAATTTTTCTCTCTGTTTAATTTCAGTGACTTGGCGCAAACCAGTGCGACGTGATAGATGAAGGATTACCGACATGACGCCGTCCCGATGAGTATCGCGATGTCTAAATATTTATTTTGCGCATGATGGTCTTGAGTCACGGAAACATGCTTGGAGGACGACCCACTGCATCGAACAGATATCTGCCGGGCTGCAGGAGCATGGAAGTACGCCGACCGTGGGCACGCAGGTCATGACCGTAGATGGCTGCACTGGCGGCTGGTGGACAGGTGGAAAGCAGGGTAGCCCAACCCCTGCTCCTCGTCCGGCGATGGCTTACAGAGCGTTTGTGGGGCACGTTTTCTGACGGGTGTTACACACGCTCACCGATACCGCTATTTCAGGTCTTAGGTCCTCAGGAATTAGTCGGGTATCGCGGTGCCCGTTCCAGAGCCATGCGGCCACAACAGCGGTCGTACCCACTGGAGACGACTGGCGGAACCCAATGCTCGACGGTACGGGCAGTACAATTTGACGGGCAGGTACTGAACACCATGACACATGATGAGCCAGCATGCACCGCCGAGAAACTGAGCCCGTGCTCTCCCTCTGACTGGGTGCAGTGTGATCGTTGCGGCCAGATGGTCTGTGAGGTACACAACGCCCTTTTTGAGGTGCGGCATTCAGGAGATGCCGCCTACAACAAGGTGGATAGACTGTGTCAGCAATGCATCGATGGGTGCTGGGAGCAGGGTGAACTCATCAGCGGCGATACTGCGCAGTACATAAATGTTCGCTGAGCCTGTGGTAGAGGCTATGCCTGTGCAGTCAAACTCACGAGGCCACTAGATGTCGAGTTTGAACTTCACAATCTGGAATTCCTGCTTCTGCTGGTTCTTGTAGTAAGCGCCATTGAAGTCCACGAAGATACGACCGCCTTCCTCGCGCATCCCCAGATACAAGTCTTTTATCCTGTTCAAGACCGGAACCAAGTCGCTCAGTTCCACTCTATGTTCTATCGGAGTAACCCCGTAAGTGATTCCCGGCCAAATTTCTCCCTGCGGATTCGTGCTAAAAACCGCTGGCCACTTCCACTTCTTTGTGAGTTTCAATTGGGTAAGCTGTATCAATTCCTTCGGGGTCAGCCTGATTTCCCTCATGACACCTCCAGTGGCCTGTGCTGGCAGCCACAGCAACGGACAGCCGTGTTAGTTTGGACTCGCAGAAATTGTACAACTCAGGTCAAAGGAGCTGTTGG
>Ga0364919_10091_pt1 | contig 19103 bp, 22 predicted proteins | sample SorcelJu500001C7_2_FD_206953 | JGI IMG/M metagenome (GOLD analysis project Ga0364919, IMG submission 206953) | Enriched cells from Trout Bog Lake Hypolimnion, Wisconsin, USA - BchlTB.June20.5000.01.C7 | ecosystem: Environmental > Aquatic > Freshwater > Lake > Hypolimnion/Profundal zone | place... | reverse complement strand
GGACTGTAACCACGCTCACCAATCTGCCCGCGATCCCCGCGAATTGGCTGACAGCTGCGGCGATCACCGCCGGGGCTCTGAACGGTAAGGGGGATTGGGCGACGTCCGCCGGCTCCGGAGCTACAGCCGACCAGCTCCTCAATGCGACCGTCGGCAGCCGGCCGGCGGGATCGCTGGGAGCGTTCGTGGCCCGGATCGGCCAAGTGACGCTGGATTGGTCCGGCCCGGTCCTGTCGACCGGCGATATCCAGATCGTCCGCGGCAACGATTACTTCGCCGCCGATACCTACTCGATCGACTTGCCGGCGCCGCTAAGCAAATTCGGCAACCTGACGGGAGCCACGGCCATCACACTCGCCGCCAAAGATCCTAACGGCGTGATTGTATTCGGCCCGATCACTGGGACCGTGATCAACGCCAACACCGAGAGCCAGGCCCTGCGGTTCGAGCCGACGGCGATCCAGACCGCCATCCCCAACGCAAACGAGGCCGGCCCGGCCTACCTCTACGAGGCCCGCTGTCTCCGGCCGACGTCCGGCCGAGCCCTAACGACAGCCCGCGGGGCGCTCGACGTGCTGGATAACGTCCCGCTCAGTTAGGCTTGAGGCTTGAGGAAATGAAAGGCACGGGCACGGGAGGGCGAAGGTCCTCCTGAGCCGCTCCGGGCGAGACGGCTCATTATTCCTCGCGTAATAAGCACACGCGTTAGCCCATCGTGCTGGCTTCGGTCTCGGCCATGTGCTGCGACAATCGAGCGATCGCCGCCGCATCGGCCACCGAGGCCAGCCACGCATTCATCGGCACACCGGCATAAGCCGCACAGACCCGCCACTCTCGATGCTGCGCCTCCGTGCACGGCACCTGGACAGACTTTAGCCCTCGCGACGCCAATTCCTGCGCCCCCGACTTCTTCTTAACGGGCGACTTTTTCGAGGCCTTCTTTTTCATTCTTGCTCCAACTCCGCAATCCGGTCCAAGGCTTGGCGGAGGGTGGCAAAATGCTCACACAGCGCGCAATTGCCATCGACCAACTTATTGATCATAAAATGGTCATCCGCCCACAGCAAAATCTCGTAAGTTATTGGCGTTCGCTCGTAGGTTTGTGGATCGCTCATCAAATATTCCGAATTCCGAACTCCGAATTCCGCATTTAAAAGGTCGCGCCCGTGGCTCGGTCCGTCGTCAGGCGCCGCTGCCATCGTAGAGCGGTCCGGACTCTACGAAATCGGCTCAAAAATATGCTGTTCGTGTTTCCCCGACTCGTTGAGCCATGCCCCGCCGCATGTAAACATGCTGCCATCATCCCGCTGCAATACGACTTTGCCACCGCCGTTTTCGTTCCATTCGCGACCGATTTCAACGCCCTCTTCGCCGGCGAGTGCACCCCCATCGGACCCGACATAATATGATTTTCCGTGCGTCGGAAATTCGCGATCGTGAATCACGATCACGAGCATCCGCCGCGCGAATTCCCGAATGACCGCTTCACGCTGCGCAGGATCTGTGAATAAATTCGCCGCAGCCGCGACAGTGGCATCCGTGGACGGCATGCGAGCCAGCAATCCACGATCGAAACCCGGTGTTCCAGCCAACACTTCATAGACGTCGCGACGGTGCAAGTCCGTGTACTTCATCGCCAGAAAATTACTGATCTTGATGGCCGATTCCCATTTGACGTGTCGCATGCCGAATTCCTTGAGAAAAAAGCGTGGATCCAAAAAGTTGCGGACGGCTGGAACACATCCCAGCATTCGGCTTGTAGCTGTATTCCGACGTCGGAACCATCGCTTTACCGCCCGGACATCCGGGGGGGACAATCGGGGTACTCTGCTCTTCTCCCGCCGCGTCCCTAACTTCGCCCGACCCGCGTTTCCGGGGGTCGCATCCGCATTACACCTGAAGTATACGCCTCTATCGCCTAGGCGACAAGGGCGAAATCAGAAAAAATTCAGAAATTCGGAAAATTGCCGATCCGGAGAGAGAGGCGACAGAGGCGGAACACTAATCGACGCTGATCAACGCTAATCCTTTTCAGCGCCAACGCCCCGCCGGGAGGGCGAAGGTCCTCCTGAACCGCTCCGGGCGAGACGGCTCACTCACTTCAGCAGCTTGGCCGCTTTCTTCCCCGCCTCGGTGTCTGGGTACTTATCGACGATTTCCTGCAGGCGCTTGCGGTATGTATCCCGTTTCGCCTCGGTCTGTCGCAACTGCTCTGCCACCGTCAGACGTCGCCACGGGGGCGACCCGAAATCACGCTATAGATTTACCATACACAGCTGTTCCACCAATCACGACATCCGCCGGCCACTGCGGCCGGGCCGCCTGATGCCGTGATTCCCCGTGCGACAGCCAGACGATCAGCACGGACATGCGGACGATCTGGTGCCATTCGTTGGTCGCGTCGGCTTCGGTCGCGATTGCCCCGAGTGCGTCTGTCAGTGTTTTCGGCGCGCCGGTCGATCTGAGCGGTCGCAGGACGTCGACGATTCCTTCCTCGGCCGACTGGATCGTCTCGTCGACGTCCGGCAGGAATTTCGCCGCCGAGCCAATCGCATCGCGGGCGACTTCGCGCCATTGGCGCGAGTCGAGCGGAATCGCAATGCAGAGGGCCTTGCCGCGAATATAAAGTTCTTTTCGCTGGGCGTTCGACAGGCGGTAGATTGGGTGAGTCATGATGGCTGAGTCCCTCGATAGTAGGCCACCCACATCTCCATCGTCGCATTGTCCATAAGTGCGTTGAGCACTGCCGGGTGTTTCGTGCGGTCGTAATTTGCAACAAGCTGCTTGAGTCGCGGAATCCCGCGCGCCGTCTCAATAACCGCATCCCAATGCTTGCAGCCCGCGTATTTTCCTGTCGGCAACATGGCCATCCCCTAATAGGTGTTTTTCGAAGTGGTAAACGTCGTGCCGTCCGCATTGATATAAGTCGTGATCGCGAATTGGTACTCGCCCCACTCACCGCCCTCTTTTGCCCGACGGGTTTCCATGTGGACGCCGATAACCTGGGGTTCGCCAGTCTCGCGGGCTTTCGCAATGAGTTCGTCGCGCCGTTTGCTTTCAGCCATTTGCTCCGCAGATCGCTTGTCGGAAGCGGACTTAACTTGCGCCCGCGCGACGTCGCAAGTCGATTTCGGCAAATACCAAATACCCATGCCGGAGGATTCCAGCAGGTCCGAGTCGAGCACTTCGACGCCATCCGCAGTCACGTAGCACGCCGAGCACAAGTCGCCGTTGGCCCATTTGCGAGTGACGCACTCATGGTCCGCTGGGCAGGTCGCTTTGACGGAATCTTCCTTGGCTTTGCGATCAGCCAGCTCAGCGGCCTTGGCGTCGTCAATGACTTGCTGACGCTTTGCAACCAGCGCCGCGAGGTCCGGCTTATCGGCCAATCGAATCTTCAACGCTCGCGGCTTGCCAGCCACCTTGATCGTGCCGCAGTCGACCATCTTTCCGTGCGACGGATCGTCATAAACGCCCTGCACGGTAACTTTCCCAGCCCACGGGTCGTGCGGTTCGGACTGGATCGACAACGTCGTGCCGTTCAGTTCGTATTTCATCATCTTCACTCCGGGCCGCGATCAATCATCGCGGGAAACTGCCGGTTGCCGCCGGTTCGGTTGGCGACTGTCAATCAGTCGCGACACAATAACTATACGCCTCTATCGCCTGGGCGACAAGGGCGAAATCAGAAAAAATTCAGAAATTCGGAAAATTCCCAGGCGGGAACGCCATCCGGAGAGAGAGGCGAAAAAGGCGGAACACTAATCGACGCTGATCAACGCTAATCCTTTTCAGCGCCAACGCCCCGCCGGGAGGGCGAAGGTCCCCCTGAGCCGCTCCGGCTGGCGACCCTCGTGCCGTTTAAAATTCTGTTCTCCATTTTAACCAAGTTAACAAAAGATACCAGGATCATAGATCCTGGTATCTTTTTCGGGGTGCCTCAAAGCGAATCCAGCGACGGTAGAAAATCGATCGGACTGGCGGTCGGGGCGATCGTCCGATCAACGTAGGCCCGCGTCATTTCCGGTCCGCTGTGACCCAGAGCCTCCGTGGCGTTTCCGCCCAATGCGCACAGATGTGTCGCCACGCATTTTCTGAGCAGGTGCATCTTGTGGTATCGATCGTCCGGAATTCCGTTCGCTTCCATGATCCTTCCGAGCTGGGAATAAAATGTGGTTTCGGTCCAAGGCCACGGCCAGACCTTTTTCCGGCGGGGTTGTTCAATTCGTCTCAACCATTCCACCGTCGCCGGCCGAATTCTATAGGGGCGGTCGCGCAAGCCGCCCTTTACGGTTTCTGCACGCGCGATGAAAATCCCCCGTTCCAGGTCGACATATTTCCAGAGCAGTCCCGACGTTTCATCGTCCGTATTGCCCAGCAATTCGCCTTTCCGCGCGCCGGTGTCCCAGCACATCGCGACCAGGCTGCAAAACCAGTCGCAGGCCGGGATGCCTTGGACATCGCCGGGGAGTATTCGCAAATACTCCCACAGCCGCTTCAACTGTTCGAGTGTGAGGGCGACTGGCGCGCGGTGCGGTTCTTTGACCTCGGGGACGTCCGGATGCGTGCCCACGATCGATTTGCGAGCCAGAAATCGCCACAGGCAGCATAGGTTATCGCGAAACTTCGAGACGCTGCCAGGTGACAGTTTGCGGGTGTGGAGGAGCCAGCCGAGAGCCTCGGCAATGATTTGATCCTGCAGATCTGCCAGCGTCGGGGGGCGCCCCAGGAATTCGCCAAATCTCCCGAGATTCAGCCGGTATTGATAGACCGTCTGGGGGGAGCGAAGGGCCAGTTTATGAGCGCGGAACGTTTCAAAGTGGGTCAGAAGCGAATGATCAAGCATCGCAATCTCCTACACGGGATTGCATCCTGCGGAAGGCGTCTCCTCACGCTCCATTTCGTCCTTGTTGCTGGCTGCCGAGCCAGAAAAGATTGTCGGTAAATTCCCTATGTTTTTGTGAATATTTAATGAACGATGGCAAGTCTTGCCGACGATAACGATTAATCATTTCAATGCCCGTTGCACAACTGGGTGCAACGTCGCTGGGGTCATTTTTTTAGTTGTTGGAGCGACCGATCCTGGAAGTCTCATTGATGGCGACCTGCCTCGGAGACGTCATGCGGCCCGACGCGGCTGTGGCGACAGTCAAGTTGCTCCGTCGGTTGCGGGTCGAAGTTCGCTTCCCCGAATCTCAAACCTGCTGCGGCCAGCCGTTTTATAACAGCGGGTTTTTGAGCGGTGCCCGGGACCTGGCCCGCCATACGATTCAGGTTTTCTCTGGAAAATCCCCGGTTGTCGTTCCCTCGGGATCGTGCGCGGCGATGGTCAAGATCGAGTTCCCGCATCTTTTTCACAATGATCCCGAATGGCATGAACGGGCGCTGGAGTTGTCCGCCCGCACCTTTGAATTGAGTGATTTCCTGGTCAACCAATTGCATGTCACGAATGTGGGAGCGAAGTTCCAGGGAAAAGTCGCGTATCACTACGCCTGCCATTTGCGCGGTTTGGGCCTCAAAACGGAAGCTGAAACATTGATTCGCGCCGTGGACGGGGTGGAATACGTGCCGCTCGAAAAACAGGATCAATGCTGCGGATTCGGCGGTTCGTTCGCCGTGAGGTATCCCGAAATTTCAGGCGCGATGGTCGGCGATAAATTGTCTTGCGTCGCGGACACCGGTGCTGATGTGCTTGTTAGCACTGATACGGGTTGCCTGCTCAACATCGGCGGGGCGATCCACCGGCAACAACGCCCCACGCGAGTGATGCACTTAGCCGAGTTGCTCGAATGCCGGTGACTGGAGTGGTCCGACTATCGCAAAATGTCAGGCACGGGTGGCCGGGGCTGGACCAACGGGAAGCCCCGGTGTCGGAGGATGGAGCATGACATTTTGGAATAGTCGGACCAGCAGGGTGGGCTGTGCCCACCGTTCTATGGCGCGGTAATCGAGTCACCCGGCCATGATATCCAAATGCGATCGCGAGGTCGGGGAGGAAAGTCGATCTCAGTGGGCACATGCCACCCTACTGGGAGCGAGTTGCGATGTAAACTGCCCGATTATAATAGCATGTGTACAGGTGCCTGGCTGCGCGTACCACTACAGGGGCTGGGAAATGGCGGACTTCCGCGACTGCGAGGGGGCATTTCGCGGCGCTGCTGAAGGATTTTGCGCTAAAGACTGGCCCGACTGGCAGGCGCCGGACGGACGATCTCCGTTGACGGCGAATGCGTCTGAGAATTTTCGGCCCGATGTTGATCCCCCGAGCTGACCGGGGCTTATTCTTCTTCTTCGATTTTCTGATTCAGCGCTTTGCTGATCGTCGACAAGCGGGTGTGGTTCAAGACACCACCGTGGCGGTGAGCCGTCGCCAGCAGCGTAGCGAACGTCGCATGCACGATCATCACAATCGAGAAGAACGCATGAAATCGAGACGCACCGACAACGTTGCCGTCGTCGGCTCCCCAGAAGACTTTCAGCCTCGCGTTCGCGCGTTCCACGGCCGTTCGACCGTCGTAGAGTTCCTCGAATTTCTTGGTTCCCCGCGGAATCGGCGGAAACCGTCGCAAGTCCGTTTCTTGTTTCACGCGAACCGTCAGTCCGTAAGTCTTGTCTGCGTTGCAGACGGAGGACATCGGACAGGTCCAGCCTTCATGCTTCGCGGGACAACGATATTTGAGCGTGCCTCGGCTGGCTTCATGGCCCATGTAGGCCATCTTATGCCGCACCGGTGGCTCACTCTTTGTGTCCACACAGAATAAGGTCCCGGCCTCGTCATGCACGATGTTCCCCCGTTGCTCTTGGCCGGGAACCAGCATTTCGGTTTGATTCTTCCAACACCGCCGAATCTCAATGACCGGTTTGATGTCTTCATCTCGCAGGAGTTCGTGAATGGCCACATCGTCGCTGGCCTTGTCGTACGCCAAGGTCTTGATGCGGTTCTCCGGCAGACAGTTCTTGGCCTGCTGGATTAAAGGGCGGATCATCTCGTTATCCGACGTTTTCGTAGAAGTGATCTCCCACGACAGGACGACCTCGTGCTTCACGTCCACCAAGAGGTGGCCTTTGTACCCGAACCACTCCACAACTTTCGTGACTTTTCCCGAATCGTCGCGGTATTCTTTCCGTCCGCCGGACGGTAATGGCAAGCCATCTTCTGTCTCCACGACATCCGCAGCGCCCTTCTCGATTGCTTTTTCCGGAGTGGCTGGAGCAGTGCTTACGGCCGGGTTGTTCGTCGGTGTTGCGGCGGCGGGAGCGGGTGGATTGAGCGGTTGCTTCTCGGGGGCTTGCTTGTCTGCGGCCTCTTTGGCTTCTTTCTCTGCCAAAAGCTTCTTGATGGCTTCGGAGCGACGGGCGTTTAACGTCGTGGAATCGCCCGCCGTGTCCTGGCCCAAATCGGGCACCACCTCTCCCAGACGCGTGATCATCGAATCGAAGATCTTGCGTAACTCGGTCCGATGTGGTTCCTGGCCCAAGACTTTCTGAAACCGCGAGATGTTGTCGCTGTCGGGAACCCGTGCCTCCGTTTCGATCCCGATCAGCTTCCGGAGCTCGGAATTGCGACGGAGCTCGGCCAAGCAGGCGTCTATCGAGGCATGCCGCAAGATCATCGTCAACAGCAAGACGCCCCACAAACAATGCACGGGATAATCATTCCGTCCCTTGCCGCGCCAGGCCCGCAAACCCTCTAACAGGCGGCCATCCGGAATCGCCTTGAGAGCGTCGCGAATCGTTTTGAGAGACGGGTTATCGTCGAGACAGTCCCAGGCGAACAGTGGTTTGGCGTGGTGGATTCGCAACGTCGATCTTCCTTGAAAAGTGGCAAAACATCGGCATATATTATACAACGCAACAAATGCCCGCGTCAAGAAAGGTCTGGGGTAAAAATCGTGAAAAAATCCTCAAAATGGCAAAAATGCCATAAAATTCACGTGGTTCTTGGGGTAAGCCCGTTTTGACACCCACAAAAACACCGCGAAATCCCGAGGCGTCCACGCATCGCAACCGGCTCCCCTACTGGCAGGAATTCCGCATCGGCGGTTGAGCCGCGTTCGTAAGGCCCAGTAAATCATTGAGTTAGGGTCGTCTGGCAGTTCCGAGCAGATTCGCATTCGATTTTGGGGTCGTTTTTTCCTTGCATTCTGATATAATTTGTTGTATCAGTTATTCATGGCACCCAATTTTGCACCGCGCAGTCATCGGTCGCCTGCCGAACGGGATGCCCGTTCGCGGCTCGTGAAGAACTGTGCTGACGCACCGTTGTTGCGTGGCAGCCTGGTCACGATGCGCCGGCGGTGTGGCAAGCCGGGCTGCCACTGTGTTGACGGCGAGAAACATGCGTCCCTTTATCTGGCCATTCGGTGTGGAAAGGGGCGGAAAATGATCTATATCCCGAGCGAATTGGAGCAGCAGGTGCGGGAGTGGGTGCAATCCTCTCAGGAAATCGACCGGTTGCTGGAACTGGTTTCCCAGTCGTGTTTGGAGCAACTGCTGCAGAAGAAAGAAGGACTCCCTGTTCAACGGAAGGGTAAACGTCCACGGAAGGAGTGACCGCCATGTTGCGCCGTTTCTGGCAGTACGTCACCAAAGTTTTCCATCTCCCTAAATTGATCGTCGGACTGCAGGATTCACGGGTTCACCCGCTGTACTCGACACAGCACGTGTGGCAAACCGTGGCTCTGTTGTTGGCGACAGGTCGTGGCAGTCTGCATGCGATCGAGGCTGATCGCCATGGCCGCCTGCCCCGCGGAACCAAGCCGGGAACCGGCCCACCCTGCGACGATACACTGGGCCGGGTGTTCGAGGTCCTCGACCCGGCACCATTGCGGCAGATACTGGCAAGCGTTCTGCAGCGGCTGAAACGTAACAAGACTCTGCCACTGGTCTGGAATCTGCGGTTTGCGGCCGTGGATGGCCACGAATTTTTTTCCAGTCGAAAGCGGCATTGCCCAGACTGCCAGCAGCGAACCATCAAAGTCGGCGAAGAAGAGCTCACCGAGTATTACCACCAAGGAGTGGTCTGCCATTTGGTGGGTTACGATCTGGCCGTGCCACTGGACGTCGAGTTGTTACGACCGGGTGAAGGCGAGGTTGCTGCGGCCTGTCGGCTGCTGGAACGCGTATTCGCCAACTACCCGCGATTCTTCGATGCTGTGCTGGGGGACGCGCTCTACTGCGAGGCCCCCTTTTTCAACTTCTGCTTAAAGCACAACAAACACGCGATGGCCGTGCTGAAAGGGGATGATCGTGAACTGAAGCGCGATGCCCAGCTTCGATTCAGCCAATTGTCGCCAGTCACCTTCACCGCAAATCAGCGGCAGATTCAGGCCTGGGATCTCGACGGGTTTACGACCATGACCGGAGTGGATGGCAAGGTCCGCGTTCTGCACTCCCACGAAGAATGGACGACCCGCAGCCGGGTGTCTGGCAAGTGGGAGTCGAAAGCCGAGAGTAGTGATTGGTGGTGGGCCACGACCATCCCGATCAGCCAACTCCCCATACAACAATTCTGGAGGGTCGGGCATTCCCGGTGGGACATCGAGAATGATGCCTTCAACTATCTCCGTAAGTTCTGGGCCCTCAACCACTGTTTCAGGCATTCTTCGCGCGCCATCCTGAACTTCGTGTTGACCATCTTCGTGGTCTACGTACTCCTGCAGACTTTTTACCAGCGCAACCTGAAACCTGCGTTCCGCGCTGGACTCACCATGATCGCCCTGGCACGGGAACTGTTTGCCGCTTGGGTAAGTACCGGTCGAATCCTGCCGTGGCTGGAACCAGTGCCCCCCGACACGTCCTAGGTCAGCCTGCATGACCGCTGCAGTCATGGCCGCTGGACAGCCTGGGGAGCGGTGCGCGCGGCGGCCAGAATTCGTGCCAGAATGCCCCCCAAATCCGCGTCCACTTACCGTCCGCACTTCGCCGTTCCCCATCTTGATTGCTCAGGCCCCCTTCCTAGAAGGCCCCAGCGTCGAAATCACGTCCCGATGCGGAGTTGCTGCCCGACTGGTCAAATCCCTCGCCGTGGGGAGAGGGACTCGCTATTGTGGAAGTGGTACGCCCGCGATTTGATCCTGGTGAATGGGCGGGGCGAAGCCCAGATTTTCCAACGGCGAGTGAATCGTGAATATCGCTTTTGTTTCGTACGAAACTTCGTTTGCCCCGTGCGGTGGGATTGCCGCCGTGATGGGCCGATTGCCGGCCCGGGTGCAGTCGACTTCGAATGTCGAAACGGTCGTCATCACACCGTTCCACCACCGCGTGCCCCGAATGGTTTCGCTCGGGCATAGCTACGAAGGCAGCTTCGGCATCAAGACGGCAGATCGAACGGTCGTCTTTCACGTTCATCGCCACGACGAACGGGTTCCCTATTACTTTCTGCTCCCCGAAGATCGGCAGTATTTTGCCGGCCTGCGCCATCCATACGACGTTCCCGGCGGCGACCTGGTCCGCGATGCCCTCTTGTTCGGCGCGGCCATCCCGCGGGCGCTGCACGTCATCGACCCGGGCAAGCGGTGGACATTGCTCCTGCAAGATTGGGAAGCGGCAACCGCCGTCTTGGCGATGGCGGAAAATCCCGGCCGTTCCCGAGCATTCGTCACATTGCATAACAGCTACGATTGCCATGTCTCTCCCGATCAATTGCTCGCGGCAGGCATCAATCCCGATGCGTGCCCAGGTGGGACGATCCTGCAACGGGCCTTGCCGCTGACCGAATTGCCCGTGTTTACTGTTTCCGAGCAGTTCGCCCACGATCTGACGGAAGATAAATTGCAAACGCATGTTTTCGCGCCGCAGTTGCAACTGACACTCAAGCCGCGGCTAATCGGGATCGACAACGGGCCGTTTGCCGATGTGGCAGTCGATGCGGCCCCCTTAGAGGCCGCAGAAGCGGGCAATTACCTGCCGTTGTCGGAATGGAAAGCACACCACCGACAAGCTTTTCTCACTGCGGTGGAAAATCTCAAACCGACGGCCGACAAGCCTGTGTGGGGAGATTTCCGGAGCTTCCGACAAGACGATTCACCCTGGTTCGTCATGGCGGGGCGCGACGATCCGCGCCAAAAAGGTTATGATGTTTTGGCCCACGCGGCAGAGATGTTCCTAGAACAGGGTGGGGAAGCACGGTTCCTATTCTTTCCGATGCCGGGCGACGAGGGGATCCCCGGCCTGAATTTCTTAAAAAAGATGGCCGAGAAATATCCAGAATCGGTGCTCGCGTTTCCCTTTATGTTCCGCGAAGGATTCATGGCGGCGTTACGGGGAGCGACTTATGGGGTCATGCCTTCGCTTTACGAACCGTTCGGCATGGCGAACGAATTCTACCTGAACGGAACACCGGGGATCGGTCGGGCCACCGGTGGGATCATGCAGCAGATCGTGCCGATGCGGGGAATTCCTTCGTTTAAAACCCCGGTTCAACGAGCCACGGCACGCTGGCATTCCCCGAGCACGCCTGCGACCGGACTGATGTATCGAGAAGCCGACGATTTACCCACGGAAGTCGACGATTGGCGCGGAATCAACGCCGGTCAGTATAGTCGGACGGGGGAATCGCCCAACCGGGTCGAAGAACGGCAGCACTATGCGCTGTTCCAGTCGATGGCCGATGAATTACTGCTGACCCTGCGCGACGGCGTCGAAATCGCGAGCCAGCAACCGGCAGTCTATTTCAGCATGTTGACCGCGGGAATCTCCCACATCACCCAGAATTTCTCCTGGAACCGGGCCGCGCTGGATTACGTGCGCCACGCGGTTCAATGATCATTAGTGGCCGGGAGTCGTGGGCACGCCAAAACCGGGGGTGGCCGTGCTTCACTTGCGCTCAGAGCCTTCATGGTCGCGACCGCTCTGACCCTGCCACACCCAAGTTGCTCGTACGGAGCCAGCGTTTTGCAAAGAAACAAACTTCGTAACTAAAATCCCCACGACCGTAATCCTCGGCTGTAAGCATTTTACAAATAGTTTCGGAAGACTCGTCATGTCTGAAATTCAACGGTTCGGCGTCACGCGGCGCTGTTCGGATGCGGTGGTTTACAATGGCGTCGCCCAATTTGTCGAAGTAGCCGACGACTCATCCCAAGACGTGCGTGGTCAGGTAACACAAGTCCTCGCCCAAATCGAATCGCGGCTCGCCCTGGTGGGCAGCGACAAGACGCGCCTTTTACAGGTCCTCATCTATCTCGCCGATCTGCAGGACGGCCCCGTACTCAATGAACTCTGGGACAATTGGGTTCCCGAAGGGCATGCCCCGTCACGGGCCTGCGTACAGTGCGGACTCGCGCCCGGTTATCGCGTAGAAATGGTCATCTCAGCGGCCGTGCGGTGAACCTGTATCACCAAATCTGCAGCGACTCGTTAAACAGCGCCGTCAATTCTGCTTCACCGGCTGGTCGGGGCGAGAGCTTCGTCACGCGGTGTTGCGGGAGTGTTCCCCGAACGAGGGCGGGGATGTCGGCTTCCGTGTAACCCACTGCGGCCAGTCCGTTGGGCATGTTCAGTTTCTGCATGAAATAAATCACCCGGTTCGCGAGAATCTCTCCTGCATCAGCAGCCGAAGCGCCGGCGATATCCGCCCCCAGCGCCTGCGCGCCGCGCAGGTGTCGTTCGGGGCAAGCCTGGGCCGTAAACCGCACAACCGCGGGCGTGTTCAGAATCACCGACATCCCGTGTGGAACCATCGGATGATCGACCTGGTAACCGGCCGGTTGAAATTCACGGACGAGTCCCGCCACCGGATATGACATGCCGTGTGGCAGGTGTACTCCGGCGTTGCCGAATCCGATTCCAGCCATCGCTGAGGCCAGCAGCATCTGCGCGCGGGCCTCGTCGTCGGTGGTGTCAGCAACCGCCCGTTCCAAAAACTCGTTGACGATCTCCAGCGCCCGCAGCGCCCAGATATCGCTGATCGGATTCGAGCCCTGATACGCCGGTCGTTCGATCGGTCGAGCCGGTCGCGGACGCTGATTGAATGGAATCGCCGTGTACGACTCCAGTGCATGGCTCAGCACATCCAACCCCGCCGAAGCGGCGACAGCGGCCGGTTGCGTCCGCGTATTATCTGAATCGACGAGCCCAAGCGTCGGCTTCAAGTATCGGTGCGCGATCCCTGTTTTCATCTTCTGTTCGACCATGTCGAAAATCGCGACGCCGGTGGTTTCGCTCCCAGTGCCAGCCGTCGTCGGAATCGCAATCAACGGCTTGAGCGGACCAGGAACCGGTTTCCCCCGGCCGATTGGTGCATTGACGTAATCGAAGAAGTCGGCCGGGTATGTCGAATACAGATTGGCCGCTTTCGCGGTGTCGATCGTGCTGCCGCCACCCACGGCGATCAGGCCATCGAACTTCCCTTCCGTAGCAAACCGGGCCGCCGACTGGAACACCGCATCGGTCGGCTCGACACGGACCTGATCATAAGTTGCAAAGTCGATGTTGTTCGCGCGCAACGATTCGAGCACCGCCGCGCCCGTCGGCAGATTGACCAAGGCGGGGTCAATCACCAGCATCACCCGCCGTAAGCCAAGCTCCGCCAGATCCATCCCCACTTCGCGCGTAATCCCCGATCCGAACCGAATGTTCGACATCGCCATCTGAAAAGCTGTATCGTTTTGCATGGCCGGCATTTTAGCGAATGACGCCTCGGGAGGGCGAGGGTCCTCCCGAGCCAGTCAATCGGGAGGGCGAGGGTCCTCCCGAGCCGGTCAACCGGGAGGGCGAGCGTCCTCCCGAGCCGGTCAATCGGGAGGGCGAGGGTCCTCCCGAGCCGGTCAACCGGGAGGGCGAGGGTCCTCCCGAGCCGGTCAACCGGAAGATACTCATTTGCGGCTCGACTCCCAACCACCCATTTTCCGCTATTTCGCCTTGGGCTTCGCCTCAGGCTTCGGCTTTGCCTCGGGCTTCGCTTTCGCCTCGGCTTTCGGTTTGGATTTCGCCTTCGGTTTCGGCACATTCCAGAGTTTGACGAGTTTGTCGGGACTGGCCGTGGCGAAAAGCTTATCGTCGGGGGAAAACGTCACGTCGGCTACCCAATCTTCGTGGCATTCAATTGACGCGACTTCTTCATCGCTCGACAGATCCCAGACCTTAACCGTCCCATCGTCGCTCGCCGTGGCGAGCAGTTTGCCGTCGTGGGCGAAGGCCAACGCTTCCACCGGCCCGCCATGGCCGGCGAGTGTGACGTCGGGTTCGCCGTTGGCAGGGTCCCACAGACGAATCGTGTCATCGTGGCTGGCCGAAGCGAGTAACGTGCCATCGGGCGAGAACGCCACGGAGTTCACGGTATGCGTATGCCCCTTCAATTCTCGCAGCGATTCCCGGGTTTCCACGTTCCAGATCCGGACGGTCGTATCTGAACTTCCCGACGCCAGCAGCGTATCGTCCGGCGAAAAGGAGACGCTATTGACCGCATCGGTGTGTCCCTTGAGCGTGGCCGTTTCCTTCCCCGTTTCGGGGTCCCATATTTTCACAGTTTCGTCATCGCTGCCGGTCGCCAGCCATCGGCAATCGTGACTGAACGCCACGCTGTTGACGGAATTTCCGTGGCCCGTGAGGGTGAACAGCACCTTGCCGGTCTCGGCGTCCCAGATTTTCGCGGTGTCGTCGGCGCTGGCGGTGGCGATGGTTTCGCCATCGGGCGAGAAAACGACGGCGAGCACCGAATCGGCATGACCGGTGAGTTTCAACAACAGTTTTCCGGTCTTCGGATCGACGATGTGGACCGTGTCATCGTCGCTGGCCGAAGCCAGTTGCTTGCCATCGGGTGAGAACGCGACCGAGTTCACGGCATCCGTGTGGCCTTTGATCGCTTTCTGCGGTTGCGGAGCTTTCGGATCGGCCCCTAGGACGGCCATACACACCGCAATCGAACCCATCAACACCGACATGCCTGTCTCCTGATTTCTGCTTCAAGATGACGATCTGGAAGTTGCTCGGCTGTGCGGCAATTATCGCCGACGCGGATGGCGATGAACTGCCGGATGGATCATCCGCGGCCGCATCGCCATTGCACGGTATCGATGCGGGCGGTATCGGGCGAAATTCGCGTGCGGGTTGTGATGTGATAGGATGTGGACGTTCATCGCCTGATGTCCCACGGCGTGAACGCGCACGCGTTCTCCGCGGCGCAAAGCGGCGACGGTGGCTGGGCTGCCATTGTGGTGTTCGAATCGCGTGGCCGCCGTCACATGGAATTCGTGGCCGTGATGTTGATGATTGGCGCCTGTACCGGCATTCGCACGGTTCGCACCATTTCCAGTCCCGAGTTTCTTATGGTGGTGGGCAGTCCGCACATGAAACGTGACGCCGCCGTTTTTGGGATGGTGATCCACGCTCAACACGACGCCGGTGACGACGTGCTGGGTGTTGGCGCCAACGGCCCCGGCAGCATTCACACCGGGAGTATTGGTGGCGGGGTTGTTCGCTCCATTACCCTTTTGGACTCCTTTGGCGGCCCAAGCCGTCTGCCCCACCGCTAGATAGAATGCCAGTCCAATGCCTGTGAGCGCGATTTTGGTACTTGTCATGGGAATTCTCCTGAATATTCTCGCCGGGAATTGCGGGCGAAACCAGCGAAAACTCATTCTCAACCGATCCGCACGCCAAACATTGGCGGCATCGTCTTCGCTTATTCATCTAACCGGCGTCCGACCCATTCGGCGGGCAGAATTGGTCATTCTGACGAAACTGTAACGAGATCGTGCGGGACGATCACAATCCAAACAGCAAATACGTCGCAGTCAGAAGGCCGAGCAGAGCCAAGAAGAGCGCGACGATCACTCCCATCGAAATGGGGTTGAAGCGTAACGGTTGATTCCGTTCGAGCCGCCGCACCGTGTTCGAGTGTCGGACGGCAGCGAAAACATTCACAACGACACCCAGCGTCACCAAGGTGGTTCCGATCGCGAGGGACATTCCGACTCGATGAGCCGGCGCGACCCCTTCCGCCGCAGCCATTTCCCGCAAAAACAGCCCGAACCGGGCCACGACGAACCCGAACCCCATCATTGCCAGGCCGGTTCGAATCCACGCCAGCAAAGTGCGTTCGGCGGCGAAATGGATCCGTGGATCGACGGGAGGATTGGGCGTTTCAAGTCGATCGGACATATTGGGAATTACCGGAGGAAGTTTCCTGATATCCCTGACACCGGACGATCGGCTGCGGTGTTTGCGATAACCTACACAACAGAAATCGCGAGCCAGTGCCGGAGACGATTTCTCGCACGTGACCGCAATGTTGGCAGAGGCTTTCGGGTGGCATCGCGTTCCGTGACGAAAAGTGGGGATCAATTTCGGATTCTAGCCGACCGCACGACCAACGGATAGAATCCGTGAGGGCCTGCGACCAAATCCACTGGATGCGGATCGCGCGCTCGGTATTTTTTGATCGATTCTCGCCCCTGTTTCCCATTGGATTCGTCTGGCTATCGCATGACTTCCGATCCCCCAGATTCGCCGACAGACTGGCCTGCGGATGAATCCGCTCCGCAATTCCGCCCCACGCGACAACGATTGAGCCCGAAGTGGCTGGCAATCGCTGCAATCATCGCGCTGTGTGTCGGGGGCTGGGTGTTCGTTGTCTGGCAAGCTTTCATTCTGCCCCGCTCTCCGCAAGGGCCGATTAGCGAGCGGACCATGCCCGATGGCACGGTCCTCATTCTCGAACAGGTCACGACCAAAAACCCTCACGCGTTGAAACTCGCTGATCCCGGCGGCCCAATGCTCAAGTCGATCATTCCCGGTGGATCTGCCCCCAGCACGCGCCAATTATTGGCTCATTCCTATGACAATTCGGTCGTTGTCTGGCTGCGCCGTCGACATCCGAATCTTCCCGATTCACTGGATTTCGATTGGTGGCTGGCGTCGGTCCTCGTCGACGAACATGGCGAAGAGATTCTGGATAGCCACGAAACGTCTCACATCGCGATAGCCACAGGGGGGGGCTTCGTCCTCCGGTTCCCCTCGCCCTTGGCCCCCGGCGACTCGTGCCAAGAACGACATCATGGTCGTCACGAGCCAGTTTCCCGCATTGCGTCAGCCAGCCGGGAATCGCAAGATGCGAGTCTTCGACCGCAATGCCCAACAGGTCGCCGAGTTCGACGTCCCGTTTCCCGACACCAGCAGCACCCCCGAATGGACCCCCGATCCGTTGCCGGTCACGAAGACCGACACCGACGTGCGGGTGACATTTTCGGCCGTCGACATGCAAGAGCAACCGCCGTTGAAACTGGCGTTTCCTTTAGACCATCCGCGGCGCGGCTGGCGAATTACCCCGGTTTTCAGCGTCGAACGCAACGGCGTTTCGGCCCCCGAATGGAAGTCCGATACGACGACGCTCACCGATGCACTGGGAAATACCGGCTATTCGTGGGATTGCCGGCTGAGTCCCCATGAACGGGCATGGAAGCTGGAAATGCAATTGTCGCGCGATGATCCCGCCGCGTTTGGCCCGGACGAAATCTGGGAATCGCCTCTGATTCCGTTGCCCGCCGTCGATTCGTCGCAGAGCGTCCATTCCGAGGACTCACCCGCGACGGCCAAAGTCCAACAAGTCACCGTAACGCTTCAAGCGATCGGCCGAGGGGCGACCACCTACAAGGATTTCGCCACTTCGAAGGACACGGTGACGCAGCGGATGTCCGCGTCCTCTCGAATGCCCGGTAATAAGAAATACACCGTCAGTCATTCCAGTTCCTCGCGAAATAACGGACCGACGATTCATACCTTGACGGTTTTCGGGGAATCCGTGCACCTCTTGCTGAAATTGGAACATCTACCGAAAGGGCATCGGGAATTCTTCCGGGTCCACGACGACCAAGGACGCGAATTGCCGCACTATGTGGAATCGCTCACCATGAAGGACGCCTATTACGGGTTCATCTTCGTCGATCCGGCCGACGACGTGCAGTCGCTGCGAGTGACGGCGTATGTCCATACCGCGCGGACGGTGGAATTGCTAGTTGCGCCGCCGGCTCACTAGGCATGATCAAATTGGCCAGGCCCGGGCGATTCCCGCGGCAGTCTTCACGGCTTACTTGTCTTTCGGGTCTGCGGTCGTCGCGTCTGCCGACCAAGAATTCAGAAACGAAAAAAATCGGGCGACTTCGGCCACGCCCTTCGCGCGAAGGTCGCGACGTCCAAGGGCACAATGGTGGTGCAGGCGAAACCCCGCCGCGCGGGATCTCCACAAAATCACCCACGACCCGGCGCGTGAATCCCATCCCGCGCCGGCCTATTCCCTATTCCAAATTGCCAAAGAACCTTTGTGGGGCAGGGTTTCAACCTGCATTATGCACTTTTTTGCATAATTTTAACCGCCGTCACGCGACTTTCAGTGGTCCGCAATTGCCGCAAGCCATTGTCCTGAAATAATTTGCGTTCTAATTCTCACCGTCGGGTTGAGTTTATGCTTGTGCATAACATGTATAGCATGCATAACTCGCATATTGCGTATCTTGTTGCGAGTGCGTTGCACCATTACCCCCTTCCCAGCGACATCGACATTGAAAATTTTCCACCTGGCAGACTGCGTGATGCGCTTTTCAGCATATTTTTCATCGACAAAAATCTGGTCTGAGCGGTCCGATGTGCCGCTTCTGGTTATGCGACAATCACTTACAACTTCATTCGGGCGGGTCATCAAATCCTCGACTTTCATCGGCATTCGACTGAAATTCGCTGTAAATTCTTGCCTGCCAATGCGATCCGCACGGATCATGAATGCTGTGCCTCGATGCGCATACCGGGGGGTTCTGCGCGCCGAGGCAGCGCCTAACGGCGTTTTTTGCGCATCGAGAACGTCGATCCGCGGTTGAAGCGTCCCATCGACGCAAGGACCGAGCGCCGTCTTCAGGTCGCTCGGGATGATCGCAAAGATCCCGCCCGTGCGGGGCAGCCGGGCCGGCCTGACGACTCCGCACCGGTGGGCAGCCAGCGGCTGAATGGTTTTTCGTTTCATGGGGGCGACTCAGGTCGTGGAACTGTTTTCTGGATATTCCTTAATTATTGCATACGCCTTTTAAATAAACAAGTGATAACTACGTAACGTTGTTAAAAATGGATCGCCAGTTTTTTTGACAGTCCTGAGGCAGCCATCACGGCAACGC
>Ga0364919_10299_pt1 | contig 19143 bp, 18 predicted proteins | sample SorcelJu500001C7_2_FD_206953 | JGI IMG/M metagenome (GOLD analysis project Ga0364919, IMG submission 206953) | Enriched cells from Trout Bog Lake Hypolimnion, Wisconsin, USA - BchlTB.June20.5000.01.C7 | ecosystem: Environmental > Aquatic > Freshwater > Lake > Hypolimnion/Profundal zone | place... | reverse complement strand
AAGCCATAAGGGAAACTTGCCTTTGGCCTTTAAAAAACACCGCCCGATTGCTAACATGAAAGATGAACAATGCCGGGATTCATAGGTCACACTATGAACCGTTCCGGGGTTCACAGGTCGATGGTGTCAATAGATGTAAACCGATACGGAGGTTTTTCATGAAGACTAAGACAATGATTTTCGTTTATCTGCTTTCCGCCTTTGTACTCATGGGTTCCTTTTCGAGCTATGCGGCCGATCCGGCGCCCGTTCAGCTCCCCAAGCCGCAAATGGAGGGGGGGAAGCCGTTGATGCAGGCGCTGAAGGACCGAATGACCATCCGCGCCTTCGCCGATGAGAAACTTCCTCTTCAAACCCTTTCAAATCTGCTCTGGGCAGCCTTCGGAATAAACCGCCCCGACGGCAGGCGTACTGCTCCGTCGGCCAAAAACTGGCAGGAAATCGATATCTATGTAGCCGCTCCCGACGGCACATACGTTTATGATGCCAAAGACAATGTCCTCAAACCGGTTTCAACCAAGGACCTTCGTGCTCTGACGGGTACTCAGGCATACGTAAAAGAGGCAGCCGTCAATCTTGTCTATGTAGCCGACTATTCGAAGGCCGAAGGAGGCAGTGCGGACCAGAATCTGCTTGTGGGCGCCGATACCGGTTTTATCAGCCAAAACGTCTATCTCTACTGCGCCTCGGAGGGATTGGCGACCGTTGTTCGCGCTTCAGTCGACCGTGATGCGCTGGCGAAAGAATTGAACCTGAAAAAAGAGCAAAAAATCATACTGGCCCAGTCGATCGGTTACCCCAAGAAATAGGGGATAGCTGGGCCAAAGCGAGGGGGTGGGCGGGCTGGTTGCCCACCGTTGTGGTAGGCTTGCAGCGTGTAGCATGTAGGTTGGGTTGAGCGCAGCGAAACCAAACATTTACCGGAGCGTGTAGGGTGGGCAAAAGCGAAGCGTTGCCCACCATCTCTATGTAGGGTGGGGAGCGCGATGGACAGTCCCTGACCTGTCCCCTTCCCAACCTCTTTGGTGGTGAAAAACGGGTCGAATATCCGTGACCGGAAGTTTTCAGGGATGCCCGCTCCGGTATCCGTTATGCGGATTTGAGCAAAATCCCCGAGGTGTTTGGTGGAAACCGTGATGGCGCCTTTTTTCCCGGTATCGCCTGCCTGGGCCTCGGAAATCGCATGCGCGGAATTCACGATCATATTGAGGATGACCTGGTTGATCTCTCCCGGCAAACAGGTGACCAACGGCATTGACAGGTCAAAATCCGCCCGCGAATTCATATTCCAAGAGCCGTTATCCCGGCGCTCTCCCATGGGCTTCATAACAAAAGCGCTACAGGATCCATTTGGGGTCTGCTATAATGGATTCTGCCATGACAGGAAATGTCGAGGATGAAAGCTCATGAGAAGACACCTTACGATTATCATGGAACAAGACAGCGACGGGATATTTATTGTTGAGTGCCCCAGCTTTAAAGGGTGCCGAAGCTATGGCGAGACTATTGAAGAAGCGATGGACAATATTCGGGAAGCCGTTGAAGCATACCTTGGGGAAACGCCCTTTACGGGCGATGTGACGTTTATCGGGGTCCGCGACTTGGAAGTGAACGTTGCGTGACTACGGGAAGGAAAAGATATGAAAATCGTTAGCTTGCTTGGAAGCCCGAGAGCGAAGTCAAACAGTTCCACCATCGCCGAACGTTTTTGCGCTACGGCAAAGGGGCTTGGCGCGGAAGTCCGCGCCTTCACGCTGAACGATCTCGACTACCGGGGCTGCCAGGGGTGTATGGCCTGCAAGACAAAACTCGACCGGTGCGCCCTCAAAGACGGTTTGACCGAAGTTTTGGAAGCAGTCCGGGAAACCGACGTCCTCGTCCTGGCCTCTCCCGTCTACTACTGGGACGTTTCCGCGCAGATGAAAGCATTCCTCGACCGGACTTTTTCGTTCCTCGTGCCCGATTTCATAACCAATCCTGTGAAGTCCCGCCTCGAACCGGGAAAGAAACTGGTCCTCGTCCTCGCTCAGAACAACCCCGACAAGAACTCGTTTACCGACATCTTCCCCAAATTCGATTACTTCTTCCGTGCCTACGGTTTTACCGACACGCGTCTCATACGAGCCTTCGGCGTCGGCGCCCCCGGGGAAGTCGCAAGTCATGCGGATGTAATGGAACTGGCCGAAAAAACCGCAAAGGAACTTTGCGCCCGGAATTAGCCGGCATTATGTTGCCGGTGATAATGCTTTCGGCAAGCCCCTCATCTTCTACGGAGGCGAACTCGTGGAAAAAGAGACTTTATCGAGAAAAATCGGTTTTCTGCGTGCCGGCTGGTGGATGGTGCACGTCCTGGGAATCAGCATCGTTTATGCCCTGGGCCATTTCTTATGGAGGTAGTATGCTGAGGCATTTCATGAGATACAAGCCGGGATGGTGGGTGCTCCACATCGTTATGATCGGACTCACCTTTTATCTGGGACATATGATGAAGTTCAACTTTTAGGAATGCCATGAAGAAAAGCACACTTCTGACGGCCCTGGTCCTCCTGGCAGTGGGCGGGCTTCTGCTCCATTACAGGATTCATTACTTCATGGTTGCGGATAAGCTGCACCCCGGCGCCACCGTTTTCAGCGGCTCGTTCTTTTTGGCCACACTCTTCCCGCTGATTCACCTCTTTCTGGTTACAGCGCTCTTCCTGTCCAGAAAGACTGCCGTTTACGGATACCTGCTCAACGGTATGCTCGTGGTCTACGGGACCATCTTCATGGTCCACTTCAGCATCGCGCAGCTCATGGCCAAACCCATCCCCCTCCATTTAGTGCCGCTCAATTCCACACTCCCGGATATAGCGATTCTGTGGGCGGATTTTTTTGTCGGAAAAGCGTTATACGATCTCTGCATAAAAGGACCGAAATAAGAAGGCCCTTCCTTTGTCGAGACGCTGCCGGGGAAAAGTGAAAGAATTGATTTTGGAATGTAGAAGAAGCTGGTAAGATGAAATCCGGCTGATGTTCTTTGAGCCTGCCTGTGGCGGGATAAACAGGAATTATCGTATGAGGGAGGGAACCTTATGACCGAAGAGAAAATGACTGTTGACGCGGAAGGATATTTCAAACCGATCATGGACACGGTACAGCGGGTTATAACCGATCCGGCGGGGTTCTACCGGGAAATGCCCAGGTCCGGTGGACTTGCCGATCCCGTCATCTTCGTGGTATCCATGGGCGTTGTGGCCGGGATCATCCAGGCTCTATTGGGCATGCTGGGGCTGGGTCCTCTGGGTCAGTCTTTTTTCATGGCCGTTGCTTCGATAGTGATTGTCCCGATATTCGCGGTGATCGGAGCCTTCATAGGTGGGGGAATTCTCTATCTTATCTGGAAAGCCCTCGGTTCTCAGGAACCCTTTGAAGTCTCTTTCAGATGTTTGACTTTTTCCATGGCAATATATCCGATTACGACCGTTCTGGGCTCAGTCCCCTATGTTGGAGCCATAATCGGCCTTGTCTGGATGACCTACCTCCTGGTCAACGCCTCGGTCGAAGTGCATCAAGTCCAGGCGAAGATGGCCTGGATCGTTTTTGGAGCGATTTGCGTAGTGCTCGCCCTGGTTAACGTAAGTTCACAGCTTGCCGCGAAAAGAATCGCCCACAGTATGAACGCGCTACAAAACATGGATAAAATGAAGCCCGAGGATGCCGGAAAGGCCGCGGGCGAGTTCCTGAAAGGTTTCCAGAAGGGCGTCGGACAGTAGAGAACTCCCTGGTTGCCGACAGGCCCGAACGGAATATTCCGAAAAGAGGATTTGCCGGTTCTCCGCAAATCCTCTTTTCATTGAGAAAAGATAGAATGTCTGCAATGGTTCCGATTAAGTCGCTCCTCACTTCAAAGACCGCTCTCCCGGTCTTGCGTCCTTTTCTTTGCCTCGCGCTGCTTCTGGGGGCCTTTCTCATCTATTTCTACGGGCTTGACAGTATCCATATTCCCAAAAACGGCGACGAGTACCCCTATATGCATATCACGCGACTCACCGCCGCGAGCGGTAATTTGTTGCCGTTGCAGTCGCAGATGGACCATATGCGAAATACCAAACCGCCCCTGCTTTTCTGGCAGGGGATCGCCTCGACCTTCTGGGGAAAGGACTGGACCCTCTGGAGCCTGCGGTATCCGAGTGTCCTTTACACCATCCTGACCGCCATACTGACAATGCTCATGGCCTGGAAGCTCTCCGGCCGGTTCGAAACGGGGGTCGCGGCTGCCCTTGCTTTCCTTGCCTTCTTCAGCACCTACCGCTACGGCCGGCCCTTCCTTACCGATCCGGCTTTGGTCTTTTGGCTCTTTCTCCCTTTCTTCACACTGAGCTACTGGCGTCCGGCATCCTTTGACTCGCGCTTTGCCGTGCCGATTCTGGCCGGCCTTGAACTCGGTATCGGCCTTCTCTACAAATCGTTCGCCCTGGTCATCCCGGTCTTCGCGGCAATGAGCTGGTCGTATCTTCTCCACCGTGACTACAGTCTCAAGACCTTCCTGATTCGCGACCTTTGGAAGATTGCCCTGAGCTCCTTTCTCGCGCTGGGTATCTTCGGACTCTGGTTCCTGTTCGACCCGGACCCCGCTGCCGTGTGGAAGGAATTTGTCGTTCTGGAAAACGTCGGCAAATTCGACCCGCATAGCACCGGCTATCTGCAGCAACTCCTATGGGGCGCCTCGAGCATCTGGAGCATGGCCCTTGCCCTTCCCGCCAATGCGGGTTTACTGATTTTCCCCTTCATTGCCATGTTCGTTCTGGCTTTTATGACCCGTCGGGAGACCACGACTGAAAAGACCCTCCTCTGGTTCTGGGTGATTGCTCTCTTTGTGGCGTTCAGTGTTCCGAGCCAACGCTCGGGCCGCTACCTCATGCCCGCCATGCCCGTGCTTGCGGTGCTGCTGGTGCTCGACTGGGGGAAAATAAGCATAAAGCTTTTCAGGCTCACCCTGGTCTGCTGCGGGCTGCTGTTGCCGCTCTTTGCATACCTGGCTCTCAGGCTGAACTGTCAGTTCGGCGCGACATTATACGAATGGCCCTTCTGGCTGCTCCTGGTCTTTACCTGCGGGTTCATTGTCACTGGTTTCATGGTTCCGGATGCTACCAGAATCGTTAGCATTCTCGCCACTTTGCTGATCTATCTCGTTTTTGCCGCTTTCATGCGCCCCATGGACGGTTCGCTGGGAAGCTTTCCACGGGAAGCGCAGCAGGAAGTGAAGGGCCGCCAGGTCTGGGGTCCTTACAACTGGCTCGCGGGTGAAGAAGAATATCGTTTCCTGCTGCCGGGCGCCGATGTACATGGCTATGATGTATCGAGGCTCACAATGCGGAGGATGACGCAGCGCTTTCCTGTTTTCGTCAAACGCTTACCCCTGACGGAAAACGCTGAAGAAGCCATCCGATCGGAATGCCCGGACTGCCGGATTATCGGTGAGCGCCTGATCATCACGGAACGCCACAACAATGAACAGCTCAAAGAAATGATTTTGGGAGGAAAACTGTTCGAAATCCTGTTCGCCCGTGAACTGCTGGTCGAATCTCCAAGCGCCCCTAAATAAGCGTATAAACTGGGGTTGAGCGTGTAGCGTGTAGGGTGGGTGGAGCGTAGCGAAACCCAACATCCCACAAGTCCGGATGGATCCGTAGGATGGATGGAGCGTGTAGGGTGGGCAAAAGCGAAGCGTTGCCCACCATCATGCAGGCGCCGAAGCAGGTGATGGTTTTTGAAAATCCCCTGCTGTTGGTTCAAGTCTCCTGACTTGAACCCTTCTGACCTTGAGGCAACTCCGTTGCCTGATTTGGCCGGCACTTGCATTAAACCTACAGCGTGGTAGCCCGGATTGTTATCCGGGCGCGAAGCGCAAGAGGCTCCACGAAGAACCCGCAAACTCGTACGTTTTTGTGTCGAGCGGTTAAGGTGGGCAAAAGCAAAATAGCTATGGTACTAAATCCTCAAAAATTTCAAGCATCTTCGTATTTGACTCAATTTGTTCGAAGATGCGGGCTTAACCCGGGCGAGCCCTTCGAAATCGGAATGCGTCGGCTGAGTGCCGGGATGCCTTTTTTTCTCTTTGCCCTGGCGCTGCTCCTTGCCGCCTACAGCGCCTATCCTACCCCCCCTCCGCTGTCGAGTCGCCTTGTGCTGAACCCGGCAAACGACGGCAACGCTCCGCCGGCCAACGTTAATACACGCTCCTTTTTGCCAAAAACCGGTCTCTCGTCTCATGCCGCTTCGATAACCGAACTGGCCGGCGGCACGATTGCCTGCGCCTGGTTCTCGGGTTCACGGGAAGGAGCGCCTGATGCTGCCGTTTATCTCTCCCTTTACCGAAGCGGTCAATGGTCGACTCCCCGGCAAATCGCCACCCCGAGGCAAACTCAAAACGACACCCTGAGATTCGTCAGGATAGTGGGTAACCCTGTCCTTTCCGCCGATACGAAGGGAAGCCTGCGCCTCTGGTATGTTACCTCCATCGGTGGCTGGTCGGCCTCTGCAATCAATCATATGGTCTCGATCGATAACGGGGAGACCTGGTCGAAGGCCGGGCGGCTTGTCACCGCCCCGTTCTTCAACATGAGCACCCTTGTCCGCATGCCGCCGCTGCTCCTGGCCGGCGGGCAATTTCTTCTCCCCACCTATCATGAACTGGCGACCCATCATGGAGAAGCGACGCGGTTGGCCTCAGATGGTATAACCGTGCTCGGCAAAAACAGGCTTCCCTCCGACCGGCCGCTGCTGCAGCCTTCAATCGTGTCGCTGCCTGAAAAGGGAGAACTGCTTGCGCTGTTGCGCAAAGGGGGCAGGGCGCCCGGCTTGATCGGCGCTGACGTTTTCCTGGATTCCGAGAGCAAATGGACGGCAAGGAACCCGCCTCCCATTCCCAATCCGAATTCTTCTATCGCCCTCCTCAGACTCAATGACGGCAGACTTCTGCTTGCCTGCAATCCCTCTGCTGCCGGTCGATACATGCTTTGTCTTTGGATGTCGGTGGATGGCGGCTCGACTTGGCGGGAAGCCCTGCAAGTCGAGAAAAGCGAGAACACGGGTGACGAATTTTCCTATCCCGCATTGCTTCAGGACAGGGAGGGGCTCATCCACCTGGTCTACACCTGGAAAAGGGAAAAGATCGCGCATAGAATCATTTCGCCCGACATTCTGCAACCGGCAGGATAAGAGGGAAACTCATGATATTTCAGGACTGTTGGGGATTGTTCGGTTCGGCTGCGCTGGTTTCCGCTGCGGTATTTTCCCTGCCGTGGTTGAAGCGTTGGAATTCGCGCCGGTATTGGCCGGCGGGGCTTTTGTTCGTCGCTCTGCTCCTGCCGCTGATTCACGGGCTCTCGCTCGCTGGTTTTCTCCGGGGAGTGATCGGCGATCTGAGCATAACCACTCTTGTGCTTGTTCTGACTTCGTTCTTTTTCCCCTCCGAACCACTCTCCGAACCCGTGAGGAGGCTTCTTATCCTGGTGCTTGCCGGCGGCCTGGTGCTATACACCTTTTCCCTTGGCCCCTTCCAGATCGATCCGTACGAATGGGGGTATCAACCACGGGTGATGTTGCTCGTTTTGGCCGTTGCGGGGTTTCTCTCGGCCCGGCGGCATCCAACGCTCCTCTATTACCTGGCAGTCCCTTTGCTGGCCTATTTTCTAAGAATGTCGGCCTCCGTGAATTTGTGGGACTACCTGATCGATCCGCTCGTTTTCGGCTATGCGTTCTGCGTCTTACTAATCGTGCCCGCGCTCCGGCTACGGAAAACATCGTGACCCCAAACCGCGTAAACTTCCCTGTGAAATACCGCTCTGCCCTTTATCCGTCCCTGGCCGTGATTGCCGCCTGTATCGTCAGTTACGAATTCTTCGATATCACGGTCGCTCGTTTTTTTGCCTCCCACAAAGGAGGTCTCACGGCCGTTTTCGAATATATCACGGAATTGGGTAAGTCCCTCCCTTACCTTATCATCTCGGCTGCCGCCTTTGTCTGGTTCGGATTTCTTCGAAAAAATCGCTTTCGGGCCGCTGCGGCCGCCTTTATTTTTGCATCGGTGGCCCTTTCAGGCATTGCCAACGATCTCATCAAGTTCCTGGTGGGACGCAGCAGACCTGACCTGCTTTTGACCCGGCAGATATATTGGTTCAAACCCCTCACGATTCAATACAGCTATAATTCCTTTCCCTCCGGCCATGCCAACACGGCCGCTGCGCTCTTTTATTCCCTCTATCTCATCCGGGATCGATACCGGTACATCTGCCTTGCAATGGCTGCGCTGATTATTCTCAGCCGCGTGATCGTGGAAGCTCACTTCCTGAGTGACGTGCTCTTCGGGGCCTATCTGGGTGTGCTGGTAACCTCGCTTCTGAAGATTGCCTTCGAGAAAAAAGGCTGGCAGCTCAAAGAGTCCGCAGACGGTGCGGACATTCCAACTCAAGCCGAAAATGCCTGATGTCTGTAAGGTGGTGGGCGGGCTGGAACGCAACCTTTACCGGAGCGGGTAGCCCGGATACTCGCTATCCGGGCGCGAAGCGCAAGAGGCCCTACGACTGATCGCCGGAAATGGAAAATGACATCGTCTCGGCAGGGCGGGCTGTTGCCCGCCATTGTGATGCCGGGACCGGATTTGTCCTGAAATCCAGGACAAATAGTCCTTGATCTCAGGACAAATCCGTCCGTTCGGGACATAAGCGTTCACCGCAGAGACTCGGAGCACGCGGAGAATATAGAGAAATTGTAAATCTCGGACCTCTTTCAAAATGGCACGCACTTTGCTCATATACTGATGCATGACTTTATGCCAGGCCGAAATCCTGGAACCAGGATGCCACCCGAGGAGGAATAGACATGGTAGCAATAGTGATGAAGACGGAAGACGGTCAGAGGTTTGAGCTTGAAATCAGTGAACATGATCATGTTCTTTGGCAGATTGGGACGGGAGAGCCGGAGACCGATGAACGAGGGTATTGTGAGTGGAGCGCCCTGGAGAGCGATCTGGCCGAGGGACTCAGCGGCGTTAACAAAAAGCTGGTCGAAGCCGTGCAGTTGTGGAGAGACAACTACATGCTTGCAAGCCCGTGCGCGTAATCCGGTAGCTCGGTGGGGGGACGATAAGTCGTAATTTCGGCATTCCGCGGTGAGTCTTCCTTCGGGATGCCGAAAACCGCAAGGAGCCCAAGCCAGGACCCTGCACGCAGGTTCTGAAGCAGGTGTAGGTATCTGAAAATCCTCTCGAAGCCGTTGGTTCAAGTCTCCTGACTTGAACCACCCTGACTTTACCGGCAACTCCGTTGCCGTGCCCCGGCATGTCCGGGTCTTTGCCGGTCGGCTATTTTCCCGGACCGGTGAGCTGGACCCGTATTCAGTTATCCCCGCCCTCTTGTTAATCCTCGTTGGTTCAAGTCTCCTGACTTGAACCGAGCTGACCTTGAGGCAACTCGGTTGCCTGATTTGGCCGGCACTTTCATATGAACCGCAGTATCTATAGCTGCCCGCTTCCGGTATGATAAATCCCCGGCGATCGCTTCTGCAACAATCTCTATAGCCGCGTCCTGGGCAAGCGGACATGCCTCCTCGCTTGCGAAATGTTTTTTCCGTCCTCCGAAAACCGACTTAAGACACGTAATCTATAGCTCCGGTAGTGTGGAATAGAACGAAACATGATATACGCATCCTGTGCAAAACAGGCGCTTCGCCGGGCGATCGGCCTCACACGTAGCCGCATCCTGCGCGTGCGCGGGAGAAACGAGGTTCGGTGGCGCCGCCTTCCACGGCGGCGACCGGCATCGGGGGAACGTGGTTCCATAAGCACTGGCTGAAACCTGTTTTCCCCCCTTTTGCAAAGGGGGGCAGGGGGGATTTAGATTCTGTTCCCCCATATAACGCATATGCCGTTTGTCGTACCCAAAGGCCGACGGGGAGACTGTTTTCCCCCCTTTTGCAAAGGGGGGTAGGGGGGATTTAGATTCTGTTCCCCCATATAACGCATATGCCGTTTGTCGTACCCAAAGGCCGACGGGGAGACTGTTTTCCCCCCTTTTGCAAAGGGGGGTAGGGGGGATTTAGATTCTGTTCCCCCATATAACGCATCTGCCGTTTGCCGTACCCAAAGGCCGACGGGGAGAGTGTTTTCCCCCCTTTTGCAAAGGGGGGCAGGGGGGATTTCGATTCGCGGGTTTTAACACAAAGACGCCGGATAGCAGCACAGAGGGGGAAAATGGAAGCGAAATATATATTCAGGAGACATCGGAAGAAGCTCGCTTTCGGTTTGTTATTGCTGGCCGGGTTTCTTTCCGGGGTAGGGACCTGCTTTGCCGCCGCTGCGGCCGAGGAGAGAGGGGTACACCAGATCGAAACAACGGTGGTCCACGTGGATCAGTATGCGGTTTATGCTCCTAATCTCGTATTTTACTTCGACGCGCAGGCGGATAAACGAAAAGTGGCTTCGATGGTCAGGACGGCCGACCAACTGCGCAACAAAAAAGCGCTCATTACCTACTCCTCGATGGGAGAACTCGGCCGGGACAAACATGTTCTGCTCATGGACATTACGCCTGCGGGGGGAGAAAAAGCCGGCCCGGAAAAAGCACCGGCCGATACATCGAATTCAACCGTGGATTTGCAGGCAAAAGCCGCTAAGAATTCCACGACAAATGAGCCGCCCCCGAAAAAAGAGTCCGGTGAACCTGACAGTGTCCCTGGTAATACGCTTCAGCAGGAAAAGAAGCAGGCCGGGTCCTCCTCGCCTGTCACAAAGGACGAACTCACCGTGTTCGTGCGCCGGGTTCTGGAATTGAATGAAAAGAAAGACTTACGCGCTATAGCGCCCCTTTACTCCGACAAGGTGGACTATTACGACCGGGGCGAGGTCGACAGAAACTATGTCATAAAGGACCTTGAGCATTATTACCGAAATTGGCAGGAAATCACCACGTCGCTGGACGGTGACGTGGTGATGATCGTCCTGGATCCCGAAGTGCGGATCGCTAAATTCACCACTTCTTATTCGGTAAAGAACGCGAAGAAATCCTTGGAGGGAAAGACGGAAAACATCTGGAAGGTCCAGAGGATAAACGGTAAGCTGAAGCTCATAGACGTAAAGCAGAAAGCCGCGGCCAGGTGACCTCCCGGTCTATAGCTTCAAATACACGGGAATCCGGCTTACGGAAAGTGCGGCATCATTGTCCGGAAAATGAGGCTTGCGATGAAAGAAATCGAATTCGCGCAGATTGACGGAATAAAGCTCGGGCATGCGGAGGATCTCGCCGCGGCTACCGGCTGTACGGTAATCATCAGCGAAGAAGGCGCCGTGGCGGGAGTCGATGTCAGAGGCGGGGCCCCGGGGACCCGGGAAACCGACCTCCTGGATCCCGTGAACATGGCGCAGGAAATTCACGCCGTAATGCTGGCCGGAGGCAGTGCCTTCGGATTGGATGCGGCATCCGGGGTGATGCAATTCCTTGAGGAAAGAGGTATCGGCTTTGACGTCATGGTTACCAAAGTTCCCCTGGTCTGCGGCGCAGTCTTGTTCGACCTGGCGCTTGGGGATCACAGGATCAGGCCGGACAGGGCAATGGGCTATAGGGCGTGCCTGGCGGCCGGTAGCGGCAGCCCCGCGCAGGGTAATGTAGGTGCCGGAGCGGGTGCCGCGGTGGGTAAGGTGTTCGGTATGGCCAGAGCCATGAAAAGCGGGCTCGGGACCTTTGCCGTACAGGTGGGAGACCTGAAGATAGGGGCCGTCGTGGCCGTCAATGCCCTGGGGGATGTTTTCGACCCCGAAACCGGGGACAGGCTTGCCGGGGCCTTGAGCGAGGACCTGAGCGCTTTTGCGGGTACGGAAGAATATCTCATAGATTCATTTTGTGGGGATAAAAACTTCTTTCGTGGAAATACAACCATCGGAGTGGTGGCCTCCAACGCCGTTCTGACCAAAGCGCAGGCGTCGAAAACGGCTTCCATGGCGCACGATGGGTTTGCGCGAACGATAAGGCCCGCTCACACCATGTTTGACGGAGACACCATTTTTACCATGGCAACGGGCCGTGTCGAAGCAGATTTTACCCTGATCGGTTTGCTTGCCGCCAGGGTGGTCGAAAGAGCCATAGTTGCGGCAGTAAAGAACGCGGGCCCTCTTTGCGGTTTGAAATGTTTCTCCGACATGAACCAACTCGGGAAGCGGGAAGCCGGGACCGGGCAAACTCGTTGAACTGAACTGAACTAAGCATCCGGATCGAGGGGAAGCAGATGGGAAAGATTCTTTCGATTATATTGACGGCAACCCTTTTGGTCTTGGCCGCCGGTCCCGTATCGGCTCGCAGCCTCAAAGTGGCGATGGATACGACCTGGCCTCCCATGGAATTCCTGGATCAAGCCAACCGGCCGGCCGGCTTCGATGTCGATTTTATGACTGCCGTGGCCAGGGAAGCCGGTTTCGAGGTGAGTTTCGAGACGGCTCCGTGGAGTGGCATATTCGATGGCCTCAATTCCGGCAAGTACGACGCGGTTTGTTCATCCGTGACTATTTCTGAAGAACGCAGCATAGTCATGGACTTTTCCCTGCCCTACTTTTGGGACAGGAATGTCCGTCAGGCCCTGTTGGTTCGCAAAGGATCGTCTCTGCGCGCGCTTTCCGATATGAAAGGCAAAAGCGTGGGAGCGCAGGCCGGAACGACCGGCTTTCTCGCGATCAAAGAAGCGGGAGATGTCATAGAGAAACCGTATGAGGAAATCGGCCCCGCCGTTCAGGACCTCCTGGATTCCCGCATCGACGGGGTCGTTTGCGACGATCCCGTTGCCTCCGCCCTGCTGCAAAAAAACAAGGACTTTGCGGACCGGCTGGAAATTGGATCGCTCGTGCAGGCCGAAGTCGAATACTTCGGCGTGGCGGTAAAGAAGGGAAACAAGCCGGTCTTGAGCCTTCTCGACAAAGGAATTCAAGCCGTCCAGGCCAAGGGCATCGATGTCAAGCTCAGGAAGAAGTGGCTGGGCAATTAGGGCACGCCCTTTCCATTTGCTCAAACTGTTAGCCCGTAAGTTAGGTTGACCCTGTAACGTGTAGCAACTGTGTTGGGTTTCGCTTCGGGTCCGTGTCCCAACCGATCGACCCTTCAGAAAGCCGACTCCCCCCACAAACGGGTAGCCCGGATACTCGTTATCCGGGCGCGAAGCGCAAGAGGTCCCACCAAAAGCTTTCGTAGACTGTAGATACAAGGATGGGTGTAGCGTGTAGCGTTATATGAAAATGTGGATGCTAATATGCATTCGCGCAAAGAACGTGGGAGCGAAAAAATGATGGCGCCGGTAGCTCTGCAAGAGAAAACGGTGGCGCCGCCTTCCACGGCGGCGATGGTTCTGTACCCAATGGCGCCCGGTGCTTTCATGCTTCGTTGTGGCCTTTCCGGGCCATGCTCGTCGGGTCTCGCTTTCGCTCGACCCAACATCCTGCACCGGAACCATGGCGCTATGAAAGGGAACATCAATGCCTTCGAATAAACTATCTTCCGCCACGGTATTCTTCTCTGCCCTTGCCCTGTCCGCGCGTGCTCTGTCTGCCCGCGCCGTATCCGCCCTTGCCCTGTCCGCCGTTGCCGTGGCCATGCTGGCCGGCTGCGCGGCGCGAACGCTCCCCCTCCCCCCCGATAAAATTGGACCTTCTGCTTTGCTTCCGGCTTCACGGGCCGGAATCATCGACGGCCGGGGACGCTTTCGTGAAATCTTCAGGGAGGTTCTCTCCGCCCGGTCCCAAACACTTCCCGCCGGCGTTCCTCAAGACGATGTGGCCGCGCTTTGGAAGCTCTCGGGTGAACCCCTCCCGACGGGTAAACCTGTTCCGTCCGGACCGCCGAGCGGTGCTTTTCGAGTTGTCATCGTTCCGGGGCTTTTGGCCGAATGCGTGGCCGATATGACAACGGCTTTCGGCGATGCGCGAAAACAACTGGAAGATATCGGCTATAAGGTGGATTACATCCAGACCGGAGGCCGCCGGGCAAGCGTCTTTAATGCCGATCTCATCCATGCCGCGGCAATGAACATGCCCCCGGCCGAAAAACTCATATTCGTCACCCATTCGAAGGGTACCGTCGATACCCTCGAAGCGCTCGCTAAATATCCCGCCCTCGCCGGACGTACAGCCGCGGTCATAAGCTTCTCGGGTGCGGTCATCGGTTCTCCCCTGGCGGACGTATTTCCGGAATTCCTCTTAAAACTTGCCCACGAGGTTCCGCTTTCCTCCTGCCCCACGGGAGAGGGTACCGAAGCCGTGGACAGTCTGCTCCGAAATGTCCGTATATTCTGGCTCGCCACGCACCGGTTGCCTGAAAACGTGCATTACTATTCCCTGGCCGCCTTTGCCTCGCGGGAAAATACCTCGCGGATGCTGCGCCCGACTTACGATATCCTCGCAAAAATCGATCCCGTAAACGACGGTCAGGTCCTATGCTCCGATGCTATCATTCCGGGGTCGGTCCTGCTGGGTTATCCGAACGCGGATCATTGGGCCGTGGCCATGCCCGTCAGCAAACAGAAAGCGCCCCTGCTCGCCGCGCTGGCAGACAAGAATGACTATCCGAGAGCAGCCCTCTTGGAAGCCGCCTTGCGCTTCGTCGAAGAAGACCTGAAGTAGGAGCCGTCCTTTGACACCGTTGTCATGTCTGGACAGTAGACAGCTTTGCAGAGTGTAGCGTGTATGTTTGTCCGAAAGTGCCGTGAACTGGGTGACGCCCTTTACATTTTATATTTGCCCAAAATGCTGAACATAATAACCACGAGGTAAGAAGATTCAGGTTTATATGTTCCCCTCTCTAATGGTTCACTCACCTTTCGTTTAGATAATCAAAACTCTCCATACTAAATATTATCCAAATATTACCTTGACATCTTCGTTAAGCCCTGGTACCCTTTAACCTGCTGGAATTGCTATTATATTCTTACCGGATAGCGATTATTCACTTCGCTCCTGTCGAATATGATTGCCGGCTCCGACTCTTCTGCATTACCTGCCGTTGATAAATGTGATTTGCTATTAATATGTGTACAGCAAGATTTTCTTCGTGATCTTCGTGTTCTTCGTGGTTAGAGCCCTTGGTTGCGGCTTTGCTGCGCTGCGTCCTCTGCGCCTCTGTGGCGAACGGGTACGAACGAACCTCATCCGGGAGAAAATATGAGCCGAATCGCATGTAAGATCGTTTTGGCCTTCATTCTGCTGACCCTCTTTTCCCACTATGGGACCGTGGTCAGCCCGTTTGGCGCAGGGCGCGCAACCGGCGCCGCCTTGGCCTCCTCCTATGATCTGGTCTATGACCTGAAATCGCACAGGCTTAGCGGGAAGGATTACTGGAACACAATCGCAGTCTCCTCCGACGGAACCAAAATAGTTGCAAGCGATGGTGATTCAATCTGCACGTCCGCTGATTCCGGGGTAACCTGGAAGACACCGTTGGAAAGTTCTTTCGGTGGAGTTGTTTCCTCGTCGGATGGCGCCAGGCTCGTTGCGGGAGGCGCTGGCGGCTACATTTATACTTCGGATAATTCGGGGGCCACCTGGACAAAGCGGAAGAATGTCGGGAATCAAGATTGGGGTCCGATGGCGTCATCATCCGATGGAATCAGGCTCGTTGCAGCCGCGAGCGAGCCGACCTGTGAGGATTGCGAACTACTGCCCGGCTATATCTACACGTCGGCGGATTCCGGAGTAACCTGGGTAAGAAGGGCAAATGCCGGCAAGCGCTTTTGGAATGCCGTGGCCTCCTCCTCCGATGGGACCCGGCTCGTTGCGGCGGCCGTTGGGGCTTTCAGCGGGGAGAGCGACACGTGGACCGTCGACTATATCTATACTTCAACCGATTCGGGAGCAACCTGGACAAAAATCAAAAGTGCCGGCAGGCACTGTTGGACCGCCGTGACATTATCAGCCGATGGAACGAAGATTGCCGCGGCGGCGGGGAGCGATACCGGCGCAGCCTCGGGTTGCCACATACCGATCCTGGACTATGTCTACACGTCAACCGATTCCGGAGCGACCTGGACACAAAGGACCGGTTCCGGCGCCCGCCTGTGGACCCAATTAGCGTCGTCGTCGGATGGTGCGGTTATCCTTGCGGTTGCCGACTCGGTCTACATGTCGAGCGATTACGGAGCGACCTGGGCGGAACAGACCGGCGCTGTTGGTCAGGAACGGATACCGCGGGCCGTCGCCTCATCATCCGATGGGACCATTCTCTTTTCAGGGGATTATTATGGGTATATCCACAGATCGAGCGATTCGGGAGCCTCCTGGACTCAACTGCTGAGCCCGGGAAAACCGAACTATATCTCTGTTGCTTCTTCCGCCGATGGAACCAGGGTGGTTGCTGCGGTAGAAGAGGGAGATTCCGGCTTTATCTATACATCGGCCGACTCCGGAGCTACCTGGGCTCGACGGACCGGCGCGGGTGACCATAATTGGACGGCGGTTGCCTCGTCCTCGGATGGAGTGACGCTCCTTGCGGCGGCGAGCAGCGAAGGCTCCCCATCGGCCCTCTGCGTCTCGAAAGATTCCGGAGCGACCTGGACGGAACAGCCCGTTGAATCCCTCGATCTCTGGAGCGCAGTGGCCTGCTCTGCCGACGGCACCCTGCTCATCGCAGTGGATAACGCCGGCACTATTGCCCGGTCCGTCGATTCCGGGAAGACCTGGTCGAGCCGGGTTGTTTCAGGTTTCTGCTGGACTGCCGTTGCACTCTCCTCTGACGGGACCCGGATCGTTATCTCGGATTTCTACGGTTATTTTTACACCTCGGCGGATTCCGGAGCGACCTGGACAACGCAGGCAGACGACGGAACGCAGGAATGGCAGGCGCTTGCATCCTCATCCGATGGGACCCGGCTTGTTGCCGCGGACTATGGCAGGTTTAGTGACCAGGGAGGCTACATCTATACGTCCGGCGACTCGGGAGCCACCTGGACAGTACGGACGAGCGCCGGGAAACGTTCCTGGGTGGCTTTGGCCTCGTCCTCGGATGGGACCCGGCTCGTCGCGGCCGATGACGGGAGCCGTATTTACGTCTCGGGTGATTCCGGAGTCACCTGGATACCGCAGGCACAAGGCGAAGGGACATCTTTGTGGCTATCGCCTGATGGATCGAAACTCGTCGCAGGCGCCGCCCTGGTCTGGACCGGCTCGGCTCGCGCCACCTCTGCCTATATCAGTTCCCCGACGGTTTCTTCCGTAACCGCGACCTCTGCCGTGCTCGGAGCGACCATCGATTCCGGCAACACCCCTCCGGTCAGGAAAGCAGGAATCGCATACGGTCTTAATGAAGATCCCGGTATCGAGGGGAGCAAGGCCGCGAGCGCAGTGAAAAGCGGATCGTTTACCACCTCTGTGACCGACCTCACCTCAAATACGGTCTATTACTTTCGGGGCTACCTGACCAATTCGAAAGGCACGGGCTATACCGCGAACGCCACCTTCACTACCATATCGAAAGCACCGAAGGCGGCCGCTCCCTCGTGGGAATATTACACAAGCTTTAACGCGAACTGGACTTCTCCGCCGGGGAAGGCGGAAATCACGGAGTACCGCCTCGACGTGGCGACGGATGCGGATTTTAAGTCCCCTCTGGCCGGCTACACGGACCTCCCGGTTTCAGGTCTCACTAGGACCATATCGGGACTCTCCGGCGGGAAGAATTATTATTACCGGGTTCGCGCGGTCAATAACGGCGGGACCAGCGGCAACTCCAACGTGGTTAAGGCGGCGCTTCCCCTTCCCCCTGTAATCATCGTAACGTCCCCTGCCGGCGGCGAGAGCTGGGAAGCCGGCTCGAAGCATACTATCAAGTGGACATACTCGGGCAATACCGGTTCAAAGGTGGATATCGATCTTGCCGCCTCTGTGTACACTCCCGTAAAGCTGAGCGCCTCCATTGGAAGCAAGGGGGCCGGTTCCTGTTCCTGGAAAATTCCTCCTGCTCAGCCCCCGGGAAGCGGTTACAAAATATTAATCACAACGGTCAATAGATCCGGTTTCGGTGAAAGCGCGAACGCTTTTACCATTACCGAACCTGCGACCGCCAAAAGCTCCCTGACCGGCACGACCGCCAACCCGGCCGGTGTAACCGGCCCGGCGATTATCCTCACTTCTCCGGCCGCCGGCGAAAACCGGCAAACGGAATCCGAACACCCGCTCTCCTGTCCGGGCCTGCAAAGTTCCGCCGGTCCCGATCAAAAGGTGAAGGCCTCCGCGCCGGTTGAGTTGAATGGCTCGAACTCCGTTGGGTGCTCCGGGAAAGACATTGCGTCCTACCAGTGGAAACAGACCGGCGGGCCGCAAGTGAGCCTCTCCAACCCCTCCGCCGCCGAAACGGACTTCGTCGCCCCGGATGCGGGCATGAGCGGGACCTCCCTCAGTTTTGAACTGACCGTCGCAACCACGAACGGGGCTCAATCCAAAGACACCTGCCTCGTGAACGTTGTCAGGGATAGTCCTCCTCCCACAGCCGATGCCGGCCCCGCTCAGACTGTGCCCGGCGCGCGGATCGTCCGGTTGGACGGTTCCCGCTCCGCGGCCCCGGACGGCGGGATGCTCTCGTATGCCTGGAAGCAAATCTCGGGCGCCCAGGTAGACTTGGGCTCTCCGGCCTCGGCGCAGCCGACTTTTGTCGCGCCGGACGCGCAGGTCTCGGGAGAATCGCTCGTCTTCGAACTCACCGTTACCGACCGGGCGGGATTGCGTTCGAGGGATACCTGCCTTGTAAGCGTGATCTCACAAAACCAACCGCCCGTGGCCGATGCGGGTTCGAATCAGACGGTCCGGCCCGGAACCGGGGTCGTGTTGGATGGGACGGGTTCTTCAGGTGAGGACGGCGCCGTCGTATCCTACAACTGGAAGCAGCTTGCGGGAACACCCGTAACTCTGTCGGATCCGACCGAAGTCACGCCCACCTTTACGGCGCCGGTCACTGCCGGGGGCGCCGAAGAACTGGTTTTCGAGTTGTTTGTCACGGATGCCGCGGGATTGCTGGGCAGCGCAAAAACGACTGTTTTCGTAAAAGAATAGGGAACTTTACTCAGCTCAGGTCGGGTTGATCTCATGCAGCGTGTAGGATGGGTGCAGCAAAGCGTAACCCATCACCCTCCGGGAAAGCATGT
>Ga0364919_10213_pt2 | contig 19298 bp, 18 predicted proteins | sample SorcelJu500001C7_2_FD_206953 | JGI IMG/M metagenome (GOLD analysis project Ga0364919, IMG submission 206953) | Enriched cells from Trout Bog Lake Hypolimnion, Wisconsin, USA - BchlTB.June20.5000.01.C7 | ecosystem: Environmental > Aquatic > Freshwater > Lake > Hypolimnion/Profundal zone | place... | reverse complement strand
AAGAGCACCACGTCCTCAAACACGCCCGACTTCCGCACGCGCTGGCGCAGCAGCCCCTCCCGCTTCATGCCGACCTTCTCCAGCACCCGGCCCGACGCCGGGTTCCTGACCATGTGATGGGCGTAAACGCGGTTGAGCTTCAAATCCTCGAAGGCAAAGCGGACCAGCCGCCTTGCCGCCTCGGTCGCGTAGCCTCTGCCCCATGTTGGCACCCCAATCCAATAACCCATCTCGGCTTGAGAATGTTCGACATCGATTTCGCGCAGGCCTACGGTCCCCACTAGCTGAGAGTCCTCTTTGGCCGCAACGGAAAACACCATTTCCTTGGCGGTGCCGGACCGGTTTGTCTGGGTGGCTATCCACGCCCGAGCCTGCTCTTCGGAATAGGGGTGTGGGATGGTGATGGTCATGTCAGCAATTTCGCGGCTGCCCGCCAACCTCGCCACGACAACCGCGTCATCCAGATTCAATGGCCGCAGCACGAGACGTTCGCTTTCCAGTTTGGGTGGTGGAATCATGGGGCTGCCCAGACTTTTATCCAAGACCTCTTTTACGAAACCGTAAACCTCCGACTCCTTGCTGGCTCGCGGCCCAGCGACGTTGAGCACCTTGATGCTGTGGTTCTGGATGAAGCGCAACAAGGCTTTGTCCGGCGACGCTGGAGCGCAGTCCCGCGATATGTGGAAGACCGGTTTGCCGAGCTTGTGCGCCAAGAAAACGGTCTTCTTCGAGCCGCCCGTCAGGACCGGGGCGATGGAAAAGACCACGGTGCCGTCAGAATCCCTGACGTTCCATTCTGTGCGCTGGGCGTAATCGCCGCTCGGCGTCTCCTGGAGCTGGTAGCGCTGGTCGAGGGAGCCGTCCTCGGCCTTGCGCCCCCGTGGGCACCAACCGCCGTGCGGGATGCCGTGCTCGATGGCGAAGTCCAACGCGGCGCGGTCAGCACCGGTCTGGCCGCCACTCACGATTTTTCCGACAAGCGACATCAGGTTAAACACAATACTTGCGCTCCTGCTCACATTTGTAAACGTTTCTCCCATGCCTCCCCTGCCACAGGCCGCTCGGAATCAACTCGTGGCAACCCATGAGTTGGGCTGCCAGACCTTAAACCACGCCGGTTTTGAACCAGAGGGCGTCGAAGTTGCCATCGAAGTGGAAGCGTACCGATGGCACTGGCGTCCCGAGAATCCGAGGCTGGTTCTGGTTGCGGAGTCGCACGTTTACACTTCACCCGAGGACGTGCAACTTACAACGAACCTCGGAGGGTTGGCACTTCATCCGATGCCTGGATGACCATGCCCTCCAGAGATTGGGCGCTGGGGAAGTTGTAGTAGGCGGCATCGACGCAGACGGTCTTGAAGACCTCGGCGTATTCCCGCAGGCGGTCGCGCTTGAACCTGGTTTCGGCAAACTTGCGCCGGTTTTCATAGCGGGCGCGGTCGTAGAGCATTCCGCACCAACCGGGGTATTTCCAGGACGACGTGCCGACGTAAACGCCCTACGCCGCCAGCGAGAGAGTCTTCTCGGCCAGGTCTTGCCGGTTAAGTTCACGGCTTCTGGAAATACGCGATTCCATTGGGGTAGTCCAGGGTGACCCTGAAGTGTTGCAGAAAATTGCCGCCCATCGACGCGGCTATCCGCCTGTCCATAAAGGAGGACATCCAGGAATAGGTCGCGTCCGAACGGCGGGTGAACCACACGGGACCAACCTTGAACCCGCTGATTTCGACCTCCGGCACTTCAATAAGCGCGGCACCAGTGCGCTGGCACCCTTTCTCTACGAACCGCCAGTTCGGATGCTCGGTGCGCCAACGGTCGAACAATGTCGCCGCCACGAAGCTCGTCGCCCGCTCCGCCGCTTCGGAGTCGTTCACGACCCGTTGCGCCTCCGGCGTGAGCCAGACCGTGGCACCGGTATCGAACAAGGAGTCCACCGGCTCTCCCGCGATAACGACCTTAAATCGCGGATGGTTCGCGGTGCGGATGCCCCATTCCTTTCTGAAGCCCAGCGGAACCGCATGTTGGGCCGTCTCCGAATTGGGGGTAAAGCCGGAGCCTCTGAGGATGAGCTTGCGAGCCGGATAATCAAACACCCATACCCCGCCCGCAAACCAGCGCTGGCCGAGCATTCCATCCCCTTCAGCGTCGGCCACTGGCATCCAGCGCTCCGCGCCGGTCGGCTCGGGAATCCGAGAACCAGGGCGAAACACCGGGAGGCGGACGCGGTTCAGGGACAATAACTTGATGGGCTGGAGGCCGCAGCGCTCGACGGCCCGCTTGGTAAGGAACAGGCCACCGCCAGTATCGGTGAGCAGGCTCAACTTGACGCCACCGGTCGTGACCGGTTCCGCATAAAAGCGGCCCGCGCCGTAGCGCGTCGGCAGTTCCAAGTCAGTTTGGGAGTGATGTCGGCCTGGCAGATACCACCAGATGAATGCCAAGCACAGCAGCACGGTTGCGAGCGCGGCGGTTCCAACTGCAAACAGGACAACGCGAACCTTTCTCATGAATCACGGCAGTATGGAATCGAACCTAAGCCGCTGCCGGTCCTGCGCAAGCGAAATTCACCGACCAGGACCGCGTAAAATCACCTGGCGCTCCGTTTGCCCACCGCTGGGGCCAAAGGAAGGCGCTCCGCCCGAGCTTGGCCTGGCCCAAACCGGTTTGCGGCCCAACATCAGGTTTTGCCGCCCGTAGTGGGCCGGTGGCCCCTGGCGTCCCAGCAATCGAAGGCCCCGAACGGGCGACCAAGCCGTTATAGTCAAGGCGCGTCAGGTCCAGGTGTTTGCGCTATGGCGGTCGTAATGGCATCGAGCAACGTGTCCCTGTCAACCATCTTGCGAAAGTAAGCCGAGGCCCCACCCGCCAGCGCACGTTCACGAATTTGTGCGGAGTCATCAGCGGTGAGAAAAATGACGGGCAAACGAACGCCCGATTCAACAAGCCGCGCCTGAACAGCTAAGCCGCCTAATCCCGGCATGTGTATGTCAAGGACGACACAGTCAGGCTGGTGAGATTTCAAAGATTCAAGGAACGCGGCCCCAGAAGGGAACATTTCCACATCAAACTTGGCCGCACGAAGCAACCGACGCAGGGCGATGCGGTTGGGTTCTTCGTCATCCACGACGGCAATCAGAGGTTGCGCTTTACTCACCGGCATAGAGCATAGCCGGGAAGCGGGGAGCGCGGCAAGCGCGGCAGTGGCCCGGCGCAAGCCCTCTGGCGCTCCGTTCGCCCGCCTTCTTTTCCATGGAACGCGCTACTCGTGCTCTCGGCCTGGGTCAACGAGGACTGGCCGGATACTGACCTTGACTCCATCCTCTGGCCGGAGCAGGTTCCCGGCGTGAAGCGTACCTGATCTTCCTCCGGCTTCGCCCAGTTCCTGGGCGGGGTCCTTTCTTTGTTCGGGCAAATGCCTTGAACAGCAGTGTCATGCCCATGTAACCGACTAGGATCACTTCCGATCCAAGCATTCTCTGACCGCCATGGAAACCATCTCGATTCGGTACGGTTTCTGCAATAGGATGGTGTCGGCTACGGTCGGCCTGCCTTGCCCGGCCATCTCGGCGTTGTAGCCGCTGGAGAGAATGACCTTTAAGTTGGGTTTTTCCTTCTTCAAAGTTTCCGCCAAGACCAGGCCGCTCATGCCTTCGGGCATCACCACATCTGAAAACAACAAGTCAATTTGCCCTGAATGCTTTTTCCACAAGTTGATTGCTTCATGGCCATCGTTTGCCTCCAGAACCTGGTATCCGAGTTGCCTTAGCACCCGCCCCACCACGCCCCGCAAGCTGGCCTCATCTTCCACCAACAGGATCGTCTCATGACCCCTAAGAACCGTCATGTCATCTGTCTCTGTCGGTGCAGGAGTGCATTGGTTTGTGGCCGGAAGAAAAACTTTGAAGATGGTGCCCTTGCCAGGTTCACTCTCCACATCCACCCAGCCCTTATGTTGGGCGACGATTCCATAGACGGTGGCCAGGCCAAGTCCGGTGCCCTTGCCCGGCTCTTTAGTCGTAAAAAACGGCTCAAAGATCCGTTTGAGTGTGGCTTCATCCATGCCACACCCGGTGTCGGCCACGGACAGACAAACGAACTGGCCCGCCTCCACACCCACTTTTCCTTCCAACCGCTCCGTATCGACCCTGATCGGATTGATGTCTATCGTGAGCCTGCCTCCTTGAGGCATCGCATCACGGGCATTAACCGCTAAATTCATGAGCACCTGCTCGATCATGCCCGGATCGGCCTTTATCGGCGGCAGGGCTTCGTCGCGTTCAAATACCAATTTGATGTGCTCACCAATCAACCGACCCAGCATCTTTAGCAGGTTGGCCGCAAGGTCATTGAGATTTAGGACCTTGATATCCAAGATGGAGCGGCGGCTGAATAGCAGCAGTTGGCGAGTCAGGGCGGTGGCGCGTTGGCTATCCAGGATCAATTCTTTCAGCGATTCCTGCGTCTCCGCATCCAAGTTCGGATTCCCTTGCAAGAGGCTCAAGTGCAGTATCGTAGCTGCCAGAATGTTGTTGAAGTCGTGGGCCACTCCGCCTGCCAGTTGTCCAACGGCCTCCATCTTCTGGGCTTGGCGCAATTTTTCTTCCAACGCTTTCTGCCCGGTGATGTCCTCTTTGATGGCCAGGAAGTGTATCAGGCGGTTCGACTCATCCACGATGGGAGAAATTAACGCGGACTCCCAGTAAAACTCTCCGTTTTTCTTACGATTGTGAAACTCACCGCGCCATTCCCGACCTTCCGAGATTGTTCGCCACAGGCGTTTGTAACCCTCTGCCGAAGGCGCATCGCCCTTGAGAATCCGAGGGTTCTTGCCCAGAACCTCTGAGGGGGCATACCCCGTAACCTCCGTGAAGCGCGGGTTGACGTATTCTATATTCCCGCTCGTGTCCGTGATGATGATTGAGGTCGGACTTTGCTCGACCACCCGGGAAAGTGTTCGCACCTGTTCTTCCGCCCGCTTTCGTTCGGTAATGTCTTTGCCAAAAACGGCCACGCCGAAGACGTGGTCGCCGTGCCTCAGCACGGAGAAGGTCAAGAGCAGCGTGACTTTGCTTGAATAGGTCACGTATTCCTCAGTAAAGGTCCCAGACGCCAATGCGCGTTTGTAAAAAGCTTGCCAGCGTTGGACGTGGTCCGCGTTCGGGAAAAGATCCTCCGGGCGTTGACCAACCTGAATGCGGATGCCGCGCTCTTGGAGGAAATACTCGAAAATGGCCTGGTTGAAGGTCACTAGGCCGAAGTCTTTGGGATCCACCGACCAAATCTTGTCGGGTGTGCTGTCAAAAATCGCTCGCTGCATTGATTGGGACTGGGCAAGCGCATCCTGCGTCTTCTTTCGCTCTGTGATGTCCATCACCAGGGAAGCCACGCCGATGGTCTTGCCTTCCGGGTCGATCAATGGGGTGTTGAACCATTCGCATTCGATAACCCGCCCATCTTTGGTGCGGTTCGTATTGGTGGAGCGGCTGCCACCAGTCCGCTTCACGATGGCTTCCCAAACTCCTTCCAACGAACCCCGGCCTTCCTCGCTCACCATAAACGTCCAGTGCTGCCCACCGGCCTCATCCCGTGAGAAACCGAACATCGAAACCGCCGCAGGATTCCAATCCCGCACCCGCCCGTCCGTGTCAAACTCGATGACCGCGAGCGGTGTTTGCTGGACATGCAGTGCCAAGCGCTGTTGTGACAACCGCAGGTCTTGCTCCGCTTGCTTGCGGTCGGTGATGTCACGGATAATGGCGAGGGTATAGACTTCACCAAGCAGCTCATACATGGAAACGCTAACCTCCTCCTCAAATTCCGTGCCGTCTGTTTTCCTCCCCCGAGTTTCGTAGAACGCCGGAACTTGTTCTCCCCTAGCCCTGCGCCGTATGTTTTCCGCCACCTGTGACCGATGGCTTGGCGCAATGTGATCAATTACCGGGGTGGTCGCACACTCCTCGACACGCCCATACCCATACAATCTCAGAAACGCGGGATTCGCAAACACCTGCACTCCACCCTTTGAAACATTCATGGCGTCTCTGGAGTTTTCCCACATAGCGCGGAACCTGGTTTCGCTCTCTCTAAGGGCGCTCTCAGCCTTTCCAAGGTGGATCGCCTGACTCCGTAAGCGAACTGCCAGCCAAATCATAACCAGCAGGAGGGTGGATAGGGCTGTCATTCCGGCTGTGAGCCACTGGACCCGACGATGGGCGTTTACCAAGCCCTCTATCATGTCAGTCGTGACGTTAGGAAATAAGCCCCAGCGCCCGACAATCGACCCAATACTCCCGTCATCTGCCATGGGCCGCATCCCTTCTCGAATTTCGTCCGCAACGGCCCCGCAAGCAAGGGTCGCCCCAATTCCCATGCGTCCCGTGGGCGCATGAGAGGGCACGATCCGCATAGCCCTCCGGGGCGCGGATTCCAACAGCGCCGCCAAGACGGCATACTGATCGATGTAGGCTGCATCCGCGATGCCCGCATCCACTTGGTCGAGGGCCTGTTTGCTGGTCTGCACCGGCACTGGTTTCATGGCTGGCAAAAGGCTGGCGAGGTTCCTTCGGTGAATGTCAAAATCCAGGAAACTGATTCTGGCCGTTTTAAGGTCTTCGACCTCGTGGACGGGACTGCCAGCCAACACCACGAACCAACTTTCCGTTTCGAGGTAAGGCTCGGTTATATGAAAGCGCGTCAGGCGTTCTGGCAAGAAGGTGAAGAGCACCCATAAGTCCACACCAGGGTTGAGTCCCGTAGATTCCATCCACTTGAGCTTGATGCCTTTTCGTCGCGCCGCCTCAGCCACCAACTGGACAGCCAGGCCGCTCGGCTTTCCATCCTTGCCCTTGAAGTGAAAAGGGACATCGTTGCCGTAACCGATGGTATAAACCTTCGTGCGGTCGATGCTCTTGCCTCCAAAGGGGACCCAGACCATGAGCCCCACCAAACCCGCCACACAAGCCAGCAGAAGAATCCATTTCCATGTGACCTTTTTCATAACGCTCGTCATTCATTGACCCATTCAACTCGCGGAAGCAGACCGGAGGTTTCCCTTCCTCTAGCCTCTAGCAAGACAGTTTGTACACAGCACGAGCTTAAGGACCTGCTTAAACGACGCGGTGTCCATGACCTCTATGATCTGGCGGACGGTCGAAGTGTCAAGCCCCCGCATCAGGCCGGTGCGGCTGTGGCATCAGATCGGCGGAACGGAGCGCCAGTGCAGGGCCTGGCGATACCGGCAGCAATGCGTGGGCCGGATATTGACATGCTGCCAGCCAGGAAGGCGGCGCGGCGGGGTAGGACACCCAGGTGCGGAGGCACGCTGAGCCAGCGCCCACCTGGACGCTGGCTCTCGGCGCACTCCCCTGCGGGTGGCTTCGCGGTGCCTAAGCCGCAAGTCTGACACAAGAGAGGAGCCAACCGGAATTGGTGCAGACCTGCGCCCTCCGTTCCTCTCGGGCCGTCCGACGCGCTTAGTCCGGCCCGCCGCACGATCTCTGAGGGTCAACGCCCTGGGCCGACGAGAACAGCCCGGATCGTAGCCTTGACTCCATCCCCTGGCCGGACCAGGTTTCTGTCGTGACGCGCACGTGATCTTCCTCGGCTTCGCCCGGTTCCTGGGCGAGGCCCCCTCTTTTTTCGGGCAATGCCCTGAACGGCTGCGCTATGTCCGCGTCGGACGCGCCTGGTGACCGCTTTGCGCTCGCGCATCGCGGCACCAAGGCGACAAGCGGATCGTCCTCCGATTCTGGCGCGGTGAGATGGGCTGCTCCGAACAAAACTATGAAATATAGAGTGGAACCGATGATCGTCGAAGGGTGCGCTTGCGAGGATTGCAAGGCGGGCAGGCACTTCTATGTGCTCTACCGCTTACCGGCAACCGGCTCCAACTGGTCCTCGATGAGCCTGCAAATGTATGCCAGCCCCGAAGAGGCCAAGGCGAAGCACTGGTGGGGCATAAACTTCGGACCCGACGCCGTGTGGGAGGACGGTACCCCGGTCGTTGAACCGGAACTCCCGCACTCGGCACCGGACGTGAAGGAGCCATCAAGTGACGGCTTGGTTTGCCTTGATGTGGAGGCTCTTGGAAAGTCGGCGGAGGCCCTCGAACGACACTGGCGACCAGGCCTGGCCTGATCGCTGAGACCAAGCGCTGCCGGACTTCGGTCGCATAGACGCGACCCTCGACCTGCGCCAGGAGCGCCATGTAAGCCTGCGCGTGGGTCGAAGGTATTTACGATATGCGACCGCATGACATCATTGAAATCCTGCTCCAGAGCGATGGGCCGGTGGACCTCGAAGTCCTGATCGACGAGGCATCTGTCCATTTGCCAAACCGCAGCAGTCGATGGGTCGCCGCGTTCCGGGACGAGACAGGACATCCGGTTTGGAGGACTACCGGCTTGCAGGACCGGGCATTGGCCCAGGACCAGGCTCAGAAATGGGAGGCCGAGGCCCGACGCAGGCAGGCCGCGCAACCTGCCGGGTCCCGCAAGCCTAGTGGCACGGAGCGAGGGATTGCACTGCTCACTCAGCGGGAGGTCGGCCTGATTTTGGGTCTTTCCGAAAGGACGGTTCGCGAGGTCGAAAAGCAGGCACTTGCAAAACTGCGCCGCGCTTTGAGCACTTTCTGGCGCGAATGGACAGAGGGTAAGATCGAGGAAGGAAGCGGCAGGGCAAGCTGGACGCTGACCCGCGCCGAAGTCGCTGCCCTTTACGGGCTGGCCAGGACACCGGAGGAGAGGCTGGCGCTTCGGAAGATGTTCGCCTTGATGCAGGACGGCAGCCGCTGAAGGCTCACTGTCCTTCACGGGGTACTGACGACCTCGCTGGAGAAGAGCGACACAATCCCGATGGTGCTGGTGTCGGTGTAGCTGGTGGTGTGCGGCCATCGTCCGGCAGCAGAAGCGCAATGTCTCCGCGAGCGCGTATCGGTGTAGAGATTCCGTCTAATGCCGCCTCCAGCCGCCTTGACCCATGGGTGACACAGCGCGTCGTCCACGGCTGCCATGAACGCCTTCGCCGCGAACGGCTTGCTCAAGTAGGCGCAAGCCCCAAGCCGGAGCGCCCTGGGCCTGAGACTCCGAGCGTTGCCGCCCGTCGCCAACCGCTTCGCCACTACAGCAACACCAGTTGCTGGCTGCTCGGCTCCCGCAACCTGGCGACCCCGAGGACCAGTAGGTGAGCAAGTCACGGTGGAGGCCGATGGGCGCTTGGAAGTGGCGGCGAGCGGCGTTAGAATCCTGGCCACTATGAAAATCTCCCTCGGGGCCAAGACCCTGGTTTATCCCACGCCGATTTTCGTCGTGGGCACGTTCGACCCGTCCGGCAAACCCAACGTGATGACCGCCGCTTGGGGCGGCATCTGTTGCTCCATGCCGCCATGCGTGGCGGTGTCGCTGCGCCAGGCCACCTATACCCACGGCAACATCATGAACCGCAAAGCCTTCACCATCAGCATCCCCTCGGAGGAGCACGCCAAAGAGGTCGATTACTTCGGACTGGTCTCCGGCAGGGAGGCGGACAAATTCGCGGCTACGAAGCTGACGCCCGTCAAAAGCGAGTTGGTCGATGCTCCTTACGTGAAAGAGTTTCCTCTGATCGTCGAGTGCAAACTGGCGCGGGTGGTCGAGCTGGGTTTGCACACCCTTTTCGTGGGCGAGGTCATGGATGTGAAAGCGGAAGACGGCGCGATGGCGGAGGCTGGACTGCTGGACATGAAAAAGGTTAGGCCGATGGTTTTCGCCCCGGACACGCATCTCTATTACGGGATCGGCGACCTGATCGGGCGGGCGTTCTCGCTTGGGGAGGGCATCTGAGCGCGGGGGTAATCCTCTCAGGCCATCGCCGGAACCTCGGAGGAAGAGCACCGGACAAGCGACCCGACCGCTTCCTCCGGGCCTACCACGGCGAACAACGGCCCTCCGCCCAGGAATGCCGCGTTCCGCAAGGCTGCTGGCGGCGAACCCTCGATCATCTCAAATCCCGACTGCCTGATTTCCCCGACACAGCAGGTCAGTCGCCCAAAATCTTCTTCTGTCAGCTCCGCACGAAAGACATGCCGGAGGTCCAGGCCGCATCGACGAAGGACCACACCGCTCAGCAGTGCTTTTGGACTGACGCTCGTCGTGTACAGCTCGACAGGCTGTCTGGTTGTCACTGACCAGGTGAGCGTGGCCTCGGCCTTCATGAGCAGAATGGGGGACACCGGCTCCTCGAAGGCCGATCCGCAGGGGCCACCGTGGCCGTAAGACCGCTCCACCCACTCCACCAGATCGCGCAGCGGTTGGGATTTCATGAACGGGACGCTATCATGGCTATCAAGTTGATCCGATGGGCGAGAATGTAAACAAGAACTATCAGCGGTCAGAGCGCCCACAGGACCAACCCATCGCATCCATCTCCCAATGAAGGATGCCCGCCGTGACCTCGTGCCGCTCAAAGGTGCGGCTGCGGTGTTGCGGTTCTGTGAGGACAACTTTGATGCTTAGGGTCGTTCGGTTCCCTTACACCCACAGCGGGTTGGCGATGATCCGAGCTGGTTGAATGCCGTTATGCTGCAAGAAATACGACCAGGCAGCATGTCCGCCCAGGCCGATATGGAGCAGATGGACGGTTCGGTCGGTAATCGTCAAGTGGTGGTACAGCGCCCATAATTTGTCAGATTTAGGCTCCGCCTCTGCTGGAAACCACGCGGCGCTTAGCGGACCAAGTATTGGTGGATCACCCACCCTCGGCATGTCGAAGTGAGGCCACCATGTGATTTTCGTTATGGTCCCGAGTGCCGGTACGACAATCGGAAGTGTGTGCTCGTATCTTTGAACCTGCTCACGCACTTCGCCCTCCTTCAGCCGTGGCTCGGCATAGACCAGCGTACTGCAATCTCCGATGAGGGGCAGGACAGCAACAAAATCCTCGAAGTCGGGTGCCTGGCAATTCCGACCCGGATAAAAGCAGACTTTGCTTCCTTGGATGTCGTCCCTGGCGTCTCCCCATGTAGAAACAAGGTCTTTCCAGTCAATGTCGTCGTCGTCGTTGTCCATCTTTTGTTTTTTTCTTGCGTTGACTCAGACCTACTGGACGTATTTGATTCGGAAATACCCGGCGTTGCCGACGCCAGGGGCATATTGAGTGTTCGTAGTCGCCGTGGGAACAAACGGCAGGCCAAGGTTGGTCCACGCTCCGGTGACGACCGGACTAAACTCCAATTGGTATCGGTCGTAAGGCGAGAGGTTGCCCACATTCATCTCTATCACTGGGGTCACCAACGGCCCGTATGTCACTGCCGAGGCGCTCATGACGGGCTGTGGAATGAACGGTGGCGCGATGACGATAACCGGCGTGTTGGTGTAGCCGTAACCCGCGTTCAGAATGTTGACCGCAATGACCACACCGTTGGTCATTACAGCCACGGCTTGCGCCCCAGTGCCATCGCCACTGATGATTCTCACGGTGGGGGTGTTCGTGTAGCCATAACCGCCATTGGCTATGGTCGCGCCAACGACAAAACCGTTTTCCAGAATCGTGATGGCCGTCGCGGTCATCTGGTCTGCTTTGATCACGTTGATGCGAGCCGAGTTGGTTGCGCTCGTATATTGAGTGGGGTCGGTGGGGGTGAAAACGACCTGGAGCAGTTGGTTAGAACCTACGGAGAGGACCGTCCCGGCAGGTGGACTATATGTCAGCGTCCCCGCAGGCCCTACCGTGGCGTTGAGCTGGCTGGAGCCCAACGGCGTCCCGTAAACGATGTCTGCCGGATTTGTCCACTGGATTATTGGCGTAATAACCGTGAACATCTGGAAGGCCCCGATGTCGCAGTCGCCCGGTGGTCGGGCCAGTCCACGCTGGTCAGTGAGCGGCGCACCTATGCTGGTGCCCGCGCCGATAGCCAAGCTGCCCGAGAGCAAAGCGCAGGTGGGTGTGGGACCCCCATTGTCCTGCAAAGGGCCGAGGCTGGCAGCTACATTCTGAAAATCGTTGCTGCTCAGGCCGGTTGTACTCAGGTTGTTGCCGATGAGGTTGAACCCTGAGCTGATAAAGGCTCCATACAGATCCGCGTAAGTATTGGCCGTGCCTGGCCAGTAAAAGGCGGTGTTGGCGGCGACAATGGTGTTGAGGAGGCGCACGGTTCCCGCAAGGTTGAAGATGCCCCCTCCGGCGCTGTTGCCCGCTATGCCCGGACAGCCTCCACCACCGGCCCCTCCCTGGCAGGTGTTCACGGTCAGAGTGCAATTCACCAGTGTCAGCGCTCCGTTTTGAATAAAGACGCCTGCTCCTAAACCGGCCCCACCGCCGCCGCCGCCGTTATTGCCCCAGCAACCCCCCTGACCAAAGCTGGGACTAAAGGCAGATTCGGTAGAACCGCCGCCGCCACCACCGCCACCACCGCCATAACCGTTGACTTCATTGCTCCAGCCACCGCCGCCAAGACCAGCCGATACCCCGGGGCCTGCCCCATTGTTCCCGCCGCCATAACCACTTGGGCCGCTGTAAGTCCCTCCGCTACCCCCGAAGGCAGTATTGCCCGAGAAGGTGCAATTCGTAACGGTTGCAGAACCGCTCGCCAGGAACAGCCCTCCGCCGAATCCGCCACCGCCGCCCCCAGTATAGTCCTGGGCACCAGCGCCGCCAGATCCCCCGGTAGCGTTATTGGCTGACAAGGTTGTATCGGAAATCTTCAGGCTGCCGCTGTTATAGATCCCTCCTCCAAATCCCAATGTCGCCTGATTGGTTTGGAACATACTGTTTGCGACGGTCAGGGTGCCGGAGTTGTAAATGGCTCCGCCGTTCTGCGCGACGTTGTTGGTGAACTGGCACGCGGTAACAAGCAGGGTTCCCGCGTTGTTTATCGCCGCTCCGCCGCCATTCGCGGCGCTTCCGTTGATCAGGCTGAGTTGGTTCATGAAGTTCGTCGTGCCAGCCGCAAAGCTGAAAATGGGCGTGGTTCCGCCGCCGCTGATGATCACGGGGCTGTCCACGCGCCCATTGATGGTTAGGCTGTTGGTAATCGTGGGGAGCGGCGCGACTAGAGTGATGGTCCCGCTAACGGCAAACTCTATGGTCTGGCTGCCTGGCGTCGTGTTGGCCTGGATGATGATGACCGGGAGGGAACCGGGGCCGGTGTTGTTCGTCCTGGTGACGGTGAACGTGTTGGCTTGTAGGGGGCTGACGGCCAGGAAGGTGAGCAGCAGGGCATGGCGGAGGGGAAAGTGGTTTTTCATGGTTCGTGTTCCTTGGCGCAACCACGAACCACGGCCAAAATAAAGGGGCGCGAACCCAACGCACCCCTCGTTAGAGGCACCGCGAAGCGCCCGTGTAGAAGGATGCGCCAAGCCGCGCCCGATTGGGCACTGGCTCAGCGCGGCCTCTACACTTGAAAATTCGCGGTTTTCTAACGAGGCCGCAGCCGAAGCTGCGCTAAAATGTTATCGTTACAGATTTCTTGTCATCGTTCTTTGCTCATAGCGGCCATTGTAAACAATACCCTGGTCGCCAGCGAGCGTTTTTCAGGAACACCCGCAACGGCATATCGGCAGATTCGGACAAGTACTTGAGCTGGAGTGAGGGGAACGCTTCGCGGGCCAGCCGACAGTCATGGACCGGCTACGGCACAATCCCATCTTGGGGCGCTACCATGGAGCTGAGCCCGAGGTCGACCAGAAACCGTCATGACGGCGATGGCCTTTGATGGCGCTCCACCCGTCACCGCCACCGACGACAAGGGGCAACTCCTCTGTCACCAGGCTGGATTCAAGGTCCCCGTCGCCATGACCCGCGCCGCCTAGGCCAAGACCATTGAAGCCGGAGGCACCTGGAAATCAGACGGGGATGGCGAGGTTCTCGAACTAAAGGGCGGTCAGTCGCTCACGGGCCGATTGTGGGACCTGCTCTGGATGCGGCGGGTGGCTTGCGGCCAGGCGGGCGATACCGACCGGGTCCGCTTCCAGGTGCGCGTGGACGTTGACGGCGACGGGCGGCACGAGTTGGTGAATCTCTGGTCTCTGTGCGGCCCCGGCGACGACGCCAGGCCCGTCATCACCATCATGCTGTTATGTGGAGCGTCGCATAACAACAGGATCAGGAGAACCAGCGGAGCGGCTCGCTCGCCACCGCCTTCGACGTCAGGCTGGGCCATCCCGGCGATGCTGGCCCAGCGCCAACGTCGTCACGTCCTGCTTCCATCTGCTATGGCGCGGCGCTCGTCGGCGCAGGCGACAGCCCTGGGTGGTCACCGTGGGCGTGACCTACGCGCTGGTCGGCGTGAGTTATCTTGAGCCGCAAGACGCGGCCCCATCATCCGAGTGGATGGAAGGCGGGAGAAAGCGACGATTCAGGTGGGCCGGGTGAACCGGGAAATATTCATCCAATCATCCCCCATGGCCAGAGTGCGGCGAGAATGAAAAAGGCTACAAAAAGGATTAGGAGCGTCCGGGACGCACTCCCTCGCTGGCAAGCCGCCGCTTGTATTGCCGCTCCAAGGAGGAGGACGGCCACGCAAAGAAAATAGCCCTCGCAGACGGCATGAGTCGCTTGGGGATACCTGACGTAACGGGGCATCTTCCTTCCAACGTAGCCCTCGATGAGAAACATAACAGGAGCGCCCATGACCACGTACGCCTTGAATGGGAACAACCCCAGCGAGACCCATTCGTCACGAGTGCTTGGGAGTATTCTCATATCTCTGCCCATTCGGTCGACCGCTCCTTGTTTGGACACCGGTTCGCATTCACGGTTTGAGAAGGACGGCTTTGTCCGGGCTTCCGTCACCTGGGGCGAAGACCCAGCGGGCTTGAGCGCCATCAACCTCGTAAAGCAAGCATGGGTCCCAGCCCAACTTGCGTGCCAGCGTATAGCCCGAACCGTCAGGTTTTCGAGTATAATGCCACCCGGCAATCTCCGGTGCATTGGAAGTGGACCTCAAAGATGCCAAATAGGGAGCAAGGGCGGCAGTGTCAGCAGGATAAGCAACATGATCTCGGTGAAATCGGTCCAGTGCCGAAATGGCAATGTTGGCTGTCTTGGCTTCACGGGTAAGGCGAGGATCGTAATCGCCAGCTTTGTACGTCGTCCTGAGCCCTCCCGGCCAGGGGCTAAAGAAAAGCAGCCACACCGCCAGGCAGCAGAACACGAGCAAACTGCCCAGCACACGTAAAATAAACTTGGTTCCGATGCTCATCGGGGCAGATTCACAATGTAGGGGTCCATCAGCAAACCACCATCACCCTCAGTCGCTTGGCATTAGCGCCGCTTGACCTGCTGCACCATATATCTTCCATGCCCCGGTTCGCAAGCGCCCAAATCCGCCCAAACCCCACGAACGTGTAGCCGGTGCCGTGGGCTTGAATTGGGCCGCGAAGGCCTCGGCTCAACGCAGACAACCGCCCTGGGTGCCGCCGTGATCGTTGCCCAGATAGACCAGGTAGGCGGCACCGGCCAGCCGCACGAATGTAAACGCCGACGCGCTTGCGGCCAGGATGGCCGACAACCCGAAGGTGGCGGCAACGGTGTGGACCGCGCAGCCTGAGCCGATGCCCAGCATCGACGCCACGCCAGCCCTGCGCCCCTGAGAAATGCTGCGCCCGACGATGTAGAGCGTATCCGGGCCGGGCATGAGGTTGAGCAGCAGGCCGCTGGCCACAAAGAGCGGCAAGTTCTGGGTTCCGAGCATGGCGTCTTCTCATGAAGCCATCGGCAGCGCGAAGTCGGGGCTTTGCACGTGCCGGATGTAACCCTCCGCCTGTTTGTGGCCACTCTCAAGGCCCCGCATCCGGGTGACCATTTCCTGGAGCGCGTAGTACCTGTCCGGGGTCTGGCTGGCGTGGGCGTAGCAGGCCGAGCGCTTGAGCGGCTCCGTGGCGGCAATATCGACGTAGTGAGTGGGGGCGAACTGAACCGTGTCCTCCCCGTTGGAAACCTCGTAGTAGTAGAGCGCGAACTTCTTCCCCATACGGAGCCACGCCTCATAAACCAGCATCGAAATCGCCCGATGGTCGGCGTGGTTGTCGATGGGCCAGTGGGTGAAAACGACATTGGGTTGCTCGGCCTCCAGGAGGCGTCGGAACTTCTCGTAATGGGCGGCATCAACCATCGCGGCACCGTTAATCTGTCCCGCGTAAGCAGGGCGGGCCTGGAGAATCTCGCAGGCTTTCCTGGCCTCCGCCATCCGGATTGACTTGGCATCTTCCAGCAGCGGGTTTTCGGGCCACTCGCCCCGGTTCAGGTAGAGCAGAACGACCTCGTGGCCCAGTTCCGTGTAGCGGGCGACGGTGCCGCCGCAGCCGTATTCCGGGTCGCCGGGATGCCCACCGGTGATGATAACTTTGAGCTTGGGCTTCGTGTTGGGCGCGGTTGTGCCGGGCACTGGCTCGGCTGCGGCTGCCGCCAGCGGCAGGCCAAAGGCGACGGTGGTTCCGACGAAGCTGGCTTTGCCCAGCATGTCGCGGCGCGAAATCGTTTTCATGTGCTCGTCCTGGATGCTATTGCGACAAGTATGCGACCGGAAGGGGCCGACATCAACAGCAGTTCACCCTGCCACTTCGGTTGACGAAGGCCATGTCAGGATAAAGAATAGGACCGTGGAACCGACCTACACCGACACCCAAGGCCAATACCTGGCCTTCATCTACTACTACACCAAGATCCACGGCGTGCCGCCCGCCGAGGCCGACATGCAGCGGTACTTTGATGTCTCGCCGCCCTCGGTCCATAATATGGTCCTCACGCTGGAGAAGCGCGGGTTCATCACGCGCACGCCGGGAGCGGGCCGCTCAATCCAGCTCCGGCTGAGGCGCGACCAGTTGCCGGAATTGGTGTAAACGCCAAGTTGACTGGGTTGGATAGGTTGCCAACGTGCGACCCCCGCTCGCCCCAGTGCCCAGCGGTGGTTGGTGGGAGAGAATCCCGCACCGCCCAGAACCCCATCAGGAGCCGGTCGCCTGTGCTGGGCAGCGGGCCGATGCGTCGCTGGCCACGCGCAGACCGACGAAGCCCGGGATGCCTAACACGCGCTGCTGCGCCCACGCGTCGACCTGGAAGGTTTGACCGCTGGTACGGTGGACATGCGGCTCGCGGTCACCCAGCCCAGGTACCTTGACGATGCGCCGGACGGCGGGGCCGAAAGCCGCGAGCGCGTCGAGCCGCCTTACCTCGGAGCGCCAACCTGCGCTGCCCGCGCCCGCACCAGCAGATCGAACCAATCGCTGGATCGCATGGTCACCAGCCAATCGCTCCGGTTTCTCTTGTGCGCGACGACCGGCACCTTCCCGCCAGCGTCATCGACGGCCTGGGCCATTGCCTCGTTGACGTTGAGGCGCTCGACAGCCTTGACCTCAAAATGGAACCTCGGCAGGTCAGCGCAGATGACATCAGGGGAGTCGGGCGAGCCGGAGAATTGCTGGCCAGGGCGGGCCTCGTAACCGTGGGCCACAAGTTCATCGCGCCAGGCTCGTTCCCCGCGTTTGCCTTTTTGGCAGCAGTTCATGCCATAGATACGGCGTGCCCAACAACTCCCGCGTCAGGCTGGGCAGGTTTCAGCCTCCCTCTCCGGGGCCAATGGGCCAGTGGGACTGCTTGTGAGCGCGACAGCGCTTGATCCCGCCGTTCAGTTGCTCAAAAAGTTGCTTAAAACGCTTCCTTTTTAAGCAACTGTTTTCCTCGGCTTGCATCCTTTTGCATCGTGCGTTAATCTTCGGATGTTGCGAACAGCCCTGATTTTCCGGGGGTTTTGAGCGTTTGCCTTGATTTTAGAGTGGTGGGTTGGGCGGGACTTGAACCCGCGACCAACGGCTTAAAAGGCCGCTGCTCTACCGACTGAGCTACCAACCCACACAAGAGGACCGCTCCGAGTCTCCGGAAGCCTCCGCAGCGACAAAATCGAACCGGCGGCAACAGGTCGGCCGATCCAAAAGCGCCGGGAACACTACCCAACCTGGCGCGAGGAAGCAAGGACTTTTGTCGTCCCAAAAACCGTCCGTCTGTCCAAATCGTCCGATCAGGCTCATGCTTGCCGGGTAAGTCGCAATCCGCAGCGCGTGGTCCGAACGGTTCGCGGCACGGGGCGGCCCTCCGGTCAGGCGGACGATTCGGGGCCGGGGTGGACTTCGATGAAGCCGTGGAGTTGGCGGATGCGCGTGGGATGGCGCATCTTGCGAAGGGCCTTGGCTTCGATCTGGCGAATGCGCTCGCGGGTGACACGGAATTGCCTGCCGACTTCCTCGAGCGTGCGGGCGGCGCCGTCTCCCAGGCCGAAGCGCAGTTCCAGCACCTTGCGCTCCCGCTCGCTCAGGCCGGCGAGCACATCGCTCAACTTGTCGCGCAGCAGACTGAAACTGGTCACGTCGGCGGGATTCTCAGTGGATTTGTCCTCGATGAAATCGCCGAAACTGGTCTCATCGCTCTCCCCCACCGGCGATTGCAGAGAAATCGGCTGTTGGGCCATCCGAAGGACGGCTCGAACCCGCTCGACGGGCACCTGGATCTCATCCGCAATTTCGTCCGAACTGGGTTCGCGGCCGAAATCCTGAAGGAGGCGCTTTTGGGCGCGCACGAGCTTGTTGATCGTTTCGATCATGTGGACCGGGATGCGGATGGTGCGCGCCTGGTCGGCGATCGACCGGGTGATGGCCTGGCGGATCCACCACGTGGCGTAGGTGGAGAATTTGTAACCGCGCCGGTATTCGAATTTCTCGACGGCTTTCATGAGGCCCATGTTGCCCTCCTGAATCAGATCCAAGAAAGAGAGGCCGCGATTGGTGTACCGCTTGGCGATGGATATGACGAGCCGGAGATTGGCTTCGACCATTTCAGTCTTGGCCTGAAGGGCCTGGCCGGCGAAAGCTTTCAGTTGAGCATAAGCTTGGAGATAATCCGGGCCGGGCATTCTCACCAAGCGTTCGAGCTCCTGAAGGCGCTGCCGCTCAGCCGGGAGGGAGGCGGGGGGGAGGGAGGACTTGCGTTGATCTACGATTTTAAGGGCGCGCAGATTGGTTTGGAACGTTTCCTTGATGTTTTCCGCCACCAAGGTCATCTCTTCGGCGACCTTCTGCTTGTAGAAAAACTTGGCATACTGGCGTTGGAGTTTCTCGTGAAGCCTCCCGCAATTTGCCAGTAGTTGGGCGCGTTCTTCGGGGACGACCGCCGTTTGACTGAGGGCATATTCTCGGTCCAGTTGTTCGTCGAGGTTGCGAACGATGTTGACCAACTTCCGGAGGGTCCGGAGATGGCTTTGCCGGTTTTCGGCTTTCTTGTCAACGATGACGCGATCAAATCGCTCTTTGGGCGGTTCGCACAGGAGCTTCTCC
>Ga0364919_10271_pt1 | contig 19344 bp, 15 predicted proteins | sample SorcelJu500001C7_2_FD_206953 | JGI IMG/M metagenome (GOLD analysis project Ga0364919, IMG submission 206953) | Enriched cells from Trout Bog Lake Hypolimnion, Wisconsin, USA - BchlTB.June20.5000.01.C7 | ecosystem: Environmental > Aquatic > Freshwater > Lake > Hypolimnion/Profundal zone | place... | reverse complement strand
TTGAGGCTCTGGTAAAGGCTCTGCAAAAGTTCGACGTTGAGATCCTGTCGACCGGCGGCACCGCCGGGGCCATCAGGGCTATGGGCATTCCGGTAAAAGACGTATCCGAATATACCGGTTTTCCGGAAATGCTTGACGGCCGTGTCAAGACGCTCCATCCTAAGATCCACGGGGGGCTGCTGGCGTTGCGGGAAAACCGGGAACATATGGCGACGGCCAAAGAGCACGGGATAGCGCTAATCGATATGGTGGTAGTTAATCTGTATCCATTTGAAAAGACCGTGGCGAAACCCGGCGTAAAGCCCGAAGAGGCGATCGAGAATATCGATATTGGCGGGCCGTCTATGCTAAGGAGTGCCGCCAAGAACCACAGGTCTGTATGCGTCATATGCGATACTGCCGATTACAAACGTGTTATAGAGGCGCTGGAGGAGTCCGAAGGGAGCCTGCCGGAAGTACTTCTTGCAGAGCTTGGCGTAAAGGTTTTTGAGAAGACTTCGGCGTACGATTCCGCGATATTTAAATTTTTTCGCAGTACACAGTGCGCAGTACGCAGTACGCAAGATTTGTTTCCAGCTACCATCAGCCTTGACTTCAAAAAGATACAGGACTTGCGCTACGGGGAGAATCCGCACCAGAAAGCGGCATTCTATAAAGATGAAGATATGTCGGAGCCCGGCGTTGCCAATGCCGTTCAGCTTCACGGTAAAGAGCTTTCCTTTAATAACATCATAGATCTGAATGCCGCGCTCGAGATAGTAAGAGAATTCGGTGAGCCGGCAGCCGCGATAATTAAACACACGAACCCCTGCGGCGCTGCGATGGCCAAAACCCTGAAAGACGCGTATATCGACGCGCTCGACTGCGATAGAATTAGCGCCTTCGGGAGCATCGTCGGATTTAACAGGCCTGTTGATATTGCCCTGGCGAAGGCAATTCTCGGTGAAGCGGATTTTGTGGAATGCATAATCGCGCCTTCCTATGAAGCATCGGCTCTCGAAGCGCTCAAGGTCAAAAAGAACCTCCGGATAGTGGAAGTTAAAAATTTCGCGATGTTGCCGGTATCACCCGGCATTGACATGAAGAAGGTTGTCGGCGGGCTTCTCGTGCAGGACAGGGATATCGCTCATATAAGAGAATCAGACCTAAGGGTTGTCACTAAGGTTAAACCCACCGAGGAAGAGATGCGCTCGCTACTCTTCGGTTGGATAGTAGCAAAGCATGTCAAATCCAATGCCATCGTCCTCTGTCAAGGGACTAAAACCGTCGGCGTGGGCGCCGGGCAGATGTCGAGGGTCGATTCCGTAATGATCGCCTCCCGCAAGGCGGGAGTTCGCGCCAAGGGCTCGATGCTTGCATCGGACGCGTTCTTTCCCAAGGAAGACGGTGTTGACGAGGCCGCCGCCGCCGGCGTAAAAGCCATCATCCAGCCGGGTGGTTCGATACGCGATGCGGAAGTCATAAAGGCGGCTGATAGGCTGGCTCTGGCGATGGTATTTACGGGAATAAGGCACTTCAAGCATTAAATCCGTAATTCGTAATCCGTAATTAGTAATAAGTAAGTTGTGTCACTTCGTGACCTTGGATATTTAGGTCCGAAGGACACTTTTTACGGATTACTAATTACGTTTTACTAATTACTAGCTATTAAACCATGACCTACAAACAAGCTCTCCGATATTTAGATTCCTTTGTTGACTACGAAAAGAAGAACGCATACGATTACCGAAAATCCTTCGGCCTGGAACGGATAACGAAACTCTGCGCATTATTAGGCGATCCCCAAAATAGCATAAAGTCTATTCATGTCGCCGGGACTAAGGGTAAGGGATCCACTTCGGCTATTATTTATTCCATATTACGCTCAGCCGGATACAGGACGGGCCTTTACACCTCCCCGCACCTCGTCTCTTTCAGGGAGCGTATCCGCGTCGACGATTGCCTTATCGGCGAATCCGATATCGGGCGGCTTACCGGTATAGTGAAGGCCGCTGTCGATAAGATGCCCTGCGAGCTGTTCTCATTTTTTGAGCTGTATACGGCGCTGGCCTACCTGTATTTTAAAGAAAAGAATGTCGATTTTGCCGTATATGAGGTGGGGCTGGGCGGCAGGTTCGACGCGACAAATATCATAAAACCGCTCGTTTCGGTGATAACGCCCATCAGCTATGAGCACATGGATAAGCTCGGGACCTCGCTTTCGAAGATCGCATTTGAAAAAGGCGGTATCATTAAAGATGGCGTGACATGCGTTTCGAGCCCTCAGGCCAAGGAGGCGGAAGACGAGATAAAAAAGATATGCCGGGAGCGGAACTCGGTACTTATCCTGGTCGGACGGGATGTTCATTATAAAGAACTGCGCGCGAATGAAAAGAGGGAAGTGTTCAGCGTCACCGGGAAATATGACCGCTACCGGGATCTCGAGATGAATCTTCTTGGAAGCCATCAGGTCATGAACGCGGCCGGCGCTATTGCCGCCGTCGAGACATTACGAAAACACGGCATTGTAATATCGTCTGATGCGGTACGTAAAGGCATTGCCGGGGTGCGGTGGGAAGCCCGCCTCGAAGTCGTAGGGATAGCACCCTATCTTATATTAGATGGCGCGCAGAATCGTTCGAGCGCAAATGTCCTTTCCGCGGCAGTTCGGAAGATATTTAAATATATAAAACTTTATCTGATCTTAGGTGTATCGAAAGATAAGGATATCGAGGGAATACTCGAAGAGCTTGTGCCTATATCCGATGTCATAATAGCGACGAAGGCCAATGTACCGGATCGGGCTCTCGAACCGGAGCGGATAAAGGGACTCATCTCTGGAGAAAAGGAAGTCGTGATTACCGCTAATGTTAAAGAGGCCATCGATAAGGTCAGGAAACTTGCAGGTCAGGAAGACCTCATCCTGGTGACGGGGTCGCTCTTTGTTGTGGGCGAAGCGCGGGCATTGATCATGCAGAAATGACAAATATCAAATCCCAAATTACAAATAAAATCAAAAATCCAAATCACAAAACCGATGTTTTAAATATTTGGAATTTGTCATTTAGTGATTTATTTGACATTTGGATTTTGTCATCCCTCGACTAATGCTCGGGATTGACCCTGAGCGAAGCCGAAGGGTCATTTGTCATTATTGAGGACTAAGGATATGGTTCATAATCTCGACGATACGATCGCAGCGATATCGACTCCTATAGGCGAAGGAGGAATAGGGATCGTGCGTTTAAGCGGGGCAGGTTCCCTGGATATAGCGGATAAGATTTTTATACCTAAGGGCGGCAAAAAACCGTCCGTATGCAGAACTCATTCAATTCATTATGGCCATATAGTAAAGTGTGTCATTGCGAGCCCCGCCCTTTTCGAAAAAAAAGGCGGGGCGAAGCAATCTAAAAAAGAGATTGACGGGGTGATTGATGAGGTTCTTCTTACGGTAATGCGCTCTCCGAAGACCTACACCAGGGAAGATACGGTCGAGATAAATTGCCACGGCGGGATACAGGCGGTTAAAAAAGTGCTGGAACTTGTCCTGAAGAACGGCGCCCGCATGGCGGAACCGGGGGAATTTACGAAACGGGCTTTTCTGAACGGAAGGATAGACCTCGCGCAGGCAGAAGCCGTTCTGGATGTGATCCGCTCAAAGACGGAGAGCTCGCTTAAGGTGGCGATGGGACAGCTGGAGGGCGGGCTTTCGGAGGCGGTAAATAAAATACGCGATGGCATAATCGATATCACCGCAAAAATAGAGGCCGCTATAGATTTTCCGGATGAGGATGTCGAGATAATCAATAAGGAAGAGCTCGAAAAGCGTCTTACCGGCGTGATCGATAACCTCGAGAACCTGGCTGACAGCTATGGGGAAGGGGCAGTATTAAGGGAAGGCGTTCTCGCGATAATATGCGGTAAGCCCAATGTGGGTAAGTCCAGTCTCATGAACCTTCTCTTAAAACGCGACCGTGTCATAGTCTCGCCCATCCCCGGGACCACCAGGGATTCCGTAGAGGAGATGATAAATTTAAAAGGCATTCCGATCAGGCTTGTCGATACAGCCGGCATCTCGCGTGGAAGAAATGTTTTAGAGAAGGAAGGTATCAGGCGGAGTAAGCGATATGTTGAGATGGCGGATATAGCATTATTCGTGCTGGATGCGGTTAAGGGTATAGCTCCCGAGGATAGGGCGATATATAAGCTCCTGGGAGGACTAAAGAAGCTGATCATAATCAATAAGATCGATGCGGGCAGGAAGCTGACTGTCGGGAATGTGTCGAGACTTTTCCCGGACGATACCGTTATCGAGATCTCGGTCGAGAAGAAAATGAATATCAGGAAACTCGAGAGCTCTATAGCGGGCCTTGTCTGGGGAGGGGAGTTTTCGCAGGGAGAAGGCTCCGTAGTCTCAAATGCGCGCCATAAGGAGCTCCTTGACAACGCCCTTAATAATATGGTATCTGTGAGGAAGCTTCTCGAAGAGGATGCTCCGCCGGATATCATGGCGGTGGACCTTAAGGAAGCGATCATGATGCTGGGTCTTATGGTGGGGAAGTCTGTTTCGGATGATATCCTCGACAGGATATTCGAGCAATTTTGTATCGGTAAATAAATTGGGAGCAGTAATGGACAAAAAACGTATCGAGAGGGCTGTAAAGGAGATATTGTCGGCTGTGGGTGAAGATGTGAAGCGCGCTGATATCAGAGAGACGCCTAAGCGTGTCGCGGACATGTATGAAGAGATACTGGGCGGCACTAATATGGATCCCGAACCGGAATTAGAAGTAGTTTTTGAAAAAGAGCACGACGAAATAGTGCTCTTAAAAAATATTCCGTTCTATTCTATATGCGAGCACCATCTGCTCCCGTTTTTCGGTAAGGCCCATGTGGCATATATACCGGGCAATAATAAGGTCACAGGTTTAAGCAAACTGGCTCGAGTAGTCGATATACTGTCCAGGAGGCTTCAGGTGCAGGAGCGTATCACTACAGATATAGCCGAGATCATCATGAAGAAATTGAGCCCGAAAGGCGTCATGGTCATCATCGAGGCCGAACACCTGTGCATGAGCATGCGCGGGGTGAAGAAGCCCGGGGTATTAACGATCACCAGCGCTGTGCGGGGGGTCTTCCGGCGGAATGAGAAGACGCGCGCGGAGGCGATGGCGTTAATACGCGGATAATGACAGGATTAGCGTATAGCGTATAGCGTGGAGCGTATAGTAAAAGATTAAAAAAGCAGTTCTTTTCCTATGCGCTATCCGCTAAACGCTATACGCTATTTTTTTGTCGTTGAAATATAGCATTTTTCATAATATAATGTACTCTATATATTGGGGATGATGAAGATGAGAGATTTTGTAGAATTCAGCCAGAATTATATCTTCTGGACCGCAGGTATAGCATGGTTCCTTGCCCAGACGCTTAAGGTAGCGCTCGGCGTGATCCGGGAGAAGAGGTTTAATTTCAGATATTTTGTGGGATCCGGCGGGATGCCGAGTTCCCATGCCGCCGCAGTATCGTCGCTTGCCACGTCTATCGGGCTGGTCTATGGATTTGATTCGGCCATATTCGCGTTATCGCTCACCTTCGCGCTCATAGTATTTTTTGACGCTCAGGGTGTGCGCCACTCATCCGGCAAACAGGCGGTCATCCTTAATAAGATGCTGGATGATATTTACTGGAAGAAGAAGTTCGACGAGACACAGCTTAAAGAGTTCCTGGGGCACACCCCGGTGCAGGTATTCGCGGGTGCGGGGCTCGGTGTTATCATATCGCTCCTATTTTACAAATAATAAGAGAAAGACAGTATGGCCATGCACATACCCGGCCTCGATTTTGAGAGGCCGATCATAGAGCTGGAAAGAAAGATCGAGGAGCTTAAGGGTTTCAGCTCTCATAAGGATATCGATATCTCCCGCGAGGTCGCCCGCCTCGAAGAGAAGCTCATCCGGATAAAGCAGGACGTATATGCCAATCTCACGGCGTGGCAGAGAGTCCAGATAGCCCGCCATCCGAAACGGCCCTACACGCTGGATTATATCGAGATGATGATGACCGATTTTATAGAGATCCACGGCGACAGGCATTTTGCCGATGATAAGGCCCTCATCTGCGGCCTGGCAAAAATTGACGGTGAGAATATCGTTATCATGGGCCACCAGAAAGGCCGTGATACGAAAGAGAACCTCGAGCGGAATTTCGGCAGCGCTCATCCCGAAGGCTACCGTAAGGCCATGCGCGTTATGAAACTGGCCGAGAAATTCGGTCTGCCTGTCATAAGCTTCATCGATACCCCGGGCGCCTATCCCGGCATAGGGGCGGAGGAGCGCGGCCAGGCCGAGGCGATCGCCTGGAACCTGCGCGAAATGGCGGGCCTGAAGACACCGGTGATAGTGTTTGTTATAGGCGAGGGGGGATCCGGGGGCGCTCTCGGGATCGGTATAGGTGACAGGATATACGTTCTGGAAAATGCCTACTATTCCGTGATCTCACCCGAAGGATGCGCGGCTATATTATGGAAGGAGCGCGGCAAGTCTCCGGACGCCGCGGCGGCCCTCAAGCTTACCGCTAAAGATTTATTTGAAAAGAGGATCATCGATGGTATAATCAAGGAACCGCTCGGAGGCGCGCACAGGAATCCTCATGAAGCCTCCGAAAATATAAAGAAGACCATTAAAAAAGATCTGGCAGTTTTAAAAGATATCCCGAAGGATGAGCTCATAGATCAACGATATGCTAAAATTAGATCGATTGGGGTTTTTAAAGAGGCTTAGGGATCGCAGCAAAAAGATCCAAATAAATATCCCGAGCGAGAATAAATATATAAAAAAGGTATCGGCGCGCATCCTTTCGAGCCTGGCATCGCATCGGATAAGCGACGAGAAGGCTTTCGACGTCAAGCTTTGCGTCGAGGAGGCGGTCAGGAATGCGATCGTCCATGGTAATCATGCCGAGCGCGCCAGGACCGTCAAGACCATATACTGGATTAAAGACGAGCGCATTACGATCGAAGTCGAGGACGAGGGAAGCGGTTTTGACCATAATTTGCTCCCGGATCCGACCGATACGAACTATATCATGAGAAATTCCGGTCGCGGCGTTTACCTCATCAAGAAACTTATGGATGAGGTCGAATTCAATACGTCGGGCAACAAGATAACGATGGTAAAGAAAATAAAGTAAATAAGGAGAAAAACATATGGCAGTCAGGGTGGAAAATAAGAATAACCTTACCGTTTGCCATGTGGATGGCGAGATAAATATCAATTCAAGCCCCGATATCAAAAAGGCCTTTGATAAGCTCATCTCGAAGAAAGTGCCTAAGATAGTCATTAACCTCTCCAGGGTCACATATGTCGATTCATCGGGGCTGGCCACGCTGGTAGAGATACTGAAGAACATGCGCGTGTACGGCGGGAGGATGCGCCTGACGAATCTTTCCTCAAAGATCAAGAGCCTCTTTGAGATCACCAAGCTCGAGAAGCTATTTGAGATAATGGCCGAAGAGGCCGACGCCATCGCGACATTTAATTAAAAAAATAAGCATGATTACACAGATTTCAAGATAGATTACACAGATTAAATTATGGAATGCAAGGAAGAACGTCATGAAGTTTTTTGAAAAAATAGGCTCGATCATACTGGGGACGCTGCGGCATGTAATAGATGTCGTGGCGCTTTTTGTCGATACCCTGTACTGGCTTATATGCGGTCCATTGCGTAACAAGTTTGTAAAAGGCGAAAGCATATTCGCCCAGATGGTCTTTGCCGGGGTGGGGTCGTTAGTCATAGTAATATTCGTCTCATTCTTCACCGGTATCGTCATCGCCATGCAGAGCGCCTGTCAGCTCGCCAGGTTCGGGGCCAATATATATGTGGCACCCATGGTGGCCGTAGGTATGGCGCGTGAGCTGGGTCCGGTTTTGACGGCGTTAGTGGTCGCGGGCAGGGTAGGCGCGGCCATCGCCGCGGAGCTGGGCACGATGCAGGTCACCGAGCAGATCGAGGCGCTCGAGACGATGGCATTAAATCCCGTTCGTTTTCTCGTAGTTCCCAGGTTCCTGGCACTGATTATAATGCTCCCATGCCTTACAGTCTTCGCGGATATGATGGGTATTCTCGGGGGATTCATTGTCGGTGTTTTTAATCTGAACCTGAACCCTTACCGGTATTTCACGTTCTCCTTTAAGTTCATGGCGTGGAAGGATGTCTGGACGGGGCTTGTAAAAAGTTTCGTATTCGGAATAACGATATCGCTCGTCGGCTGCTATATGGGATTAAAGACGAAGGGCGGAGCGGAGGGCGTCGGTAAGGCCACGACGCTGAGCGTTGTTACCAGTTTTATTCTCATAATACTATTCGATTGTCTTCTGACGGGACTGTTCTATTTCACACAGCAATAAAGGGCAATAGCCATGGGCGCAGAAGTCGTCATAAAGGCTGAAAATGTAGTGCGGAAATTCGGTGACCGCACCATCTTGAACGGCATATCCATCGAGGTGTATAAGGGCGAGACGTTTGTCATAATGGGCGGCTCGGGATGCGGGAAGAGCACGCTCCTCCGGCACCTGATAGGCGCCATTAAGCCGGATTCCGGTAAGGTGTCTCTTCTCGGCCAGGATCTTAGCGTTCTGAATGAGGACGAGCTGGATAAGGTAAAGAAGCGTATAGGCATGTCGTTCCAGTCGGCCGCGTTGTTTGACTCCATGACGGTCGGTGAAAATGTCTCGCTTCCCTTAAAAGAGCACACGAAGCTCGATAAGAATGTAATCGATATAGTGGTAAAGATGAAGCTCGAGATGGTGGGTCTTCGCGGCTTCGAAGCGCTTATGCCGAGCCAGCTTTCCGGCGGCATGAGAAAACGCGTAGCGCTCGCCCGCGCGATAGCCATGGATCCGGATATTGTATTTTACGATGAACCGACCGCGGGCCTCGACCCGATAGTGGCGGGTGTCATCGATAAGCTCATCCTTGACCTGTCGAAGAAGCTCTCTATCACTTCGGTGGTCGTGACGCATGATATGAAGAGCGTATTTTCTATTGCCGACAGGGTCGCCATGCTTTATGAGGGCAGGGTCCTTGAGGTCGGCACCCCGTCGCAGATAAAGTCAAGTAAAAACGAAATGGTGCAGCAGTTTATCAACGGAAGTCCCGACGGCCCGATAAAATTCTTCCAGCAAAAAGATGACTATTTAGAGCAGTTGATAAAATAGAACATCCGAAAAAAGGAGCGCGACACGATGAAGATATCAAATGAGCTGAAGACCGGCGTTGTAGTAGCCGCCGCGATCGCCGTAGCGGCCGTCTTTTATATCAAGACGACCGATTTTAGCGGCGGAGTGTACAGAATAAAGACTTATTTCAACTACGCTGAGGGGGTTAAGCCCAATTCCATCGTAAAGTTATCCGGCATCGATGTGGGCAGGGTGGAGTCGATATCGTTTAATTATACCCCCGATACTAAGGTCGAGATCGTTATGGCTATAGATAAAAAAGCGAAGGTCCGCGAGGACTCCATAACATATATCTCACAATCCGGACTTATCGGCGATGCATATATTGGCATCACCGCAGGTTCGTCGGATAAACAGTTCGTTAAGGATGGCTCGCTCCTGATAAACGAAGAACCCGTCGAGATGCGTAAGCTCATGAGAAGAGCCGATGCCATTGCCGAGAACCTGGACAAGACACTCGGTGAGGTAAAGAGCCTGGCTGCCAATGTTAACGGCGTCGTGAGCGATAATGCCGTTAAAATCGCCGGTATAGTAGCTAATCTCGAAGAGACGTCCGTTAACTTCAAGGACTTCAGCGGTGATATCAAACAGCATCCGTGGAAACTATTGTCGAAAAAGTAAGAAGATGGCGCTCTAGGAGATGAAAAAACTCAAAATTTTCCTGAAAATTATCGGTTTATGCGCCGTCGTCTCCGTCATACTCGCAATCTCATATTTTCATCTCTTCGATAGCTACGAGCTTGAATCGCTCGACCTCCGTTTTCAGCTCCGAGCTAAAAATCCTGTCATCGACAAAATTGTCATTATCGAGATCGGCGAAGATACGATAAAGTATCTCGGTCGATTCCCGTTCGACCGCGATTACCATGCCGTCGTCACGCGCGCCCTCGCGGAATTCGGCGCGAAAGCCATCGTATTTGATCTATTCTTCAGTGAGCCCCATGCCACCGATAAGGATTTCGAAGAAGCGCTGAAGACATCCGGTAACGTGTATCTGCCCAGCGTATTTCGGCTCGACCCAAAGAGCGCCTCGGTTCCCAGAGCCGATGCCTATGCGGGAGAATGCCTGAAGTCGTTTCAGATGCTTGCAAAAGGTTCCGGGCATATCAACGTCATCCCGGATATAGACGGTAAATACCGCCGTTTCCCGCCATATATACAATACGGCAGCACCTTCTATCCACAGCTTGCCGTGCTCGTCGCCTGCGACTGGCTTGGCATCAAGCAAAAAGATGTCTCTCTTCATCCGGGGAAATACCTGCAGTGCGGCAAGGATATCAGGATCCCGCTCGATGAAAAATCCCTCATGCTGATAAACTATTCCGGCGAATGGGGGAAGGTCTATAAACATTATTCCTATGTCGATATCCTGCAGTCGTATTTCGCAAAAGCCTCCGGTCAAAAGCCGAGGCTCGAGGCGTCGATCTTTAAGGACAAGATATGCGTCATAGGTCTGACCGCTACGGGAACCGTCGATATTCATCCGACGCCGCTTGAGACCGTCTACCCCGCGGTCGGCATACACCTGGAAGTGATAAATTCCATAATTAGCAGGAAATTTATTTCCCGTGTTTCCAGGGAAGTAAATATCGCCATCCTTGTAATGCTATGCATAATTATCGCCATCACAACATTGAAGCTGAAGCCCGCGAAGAGCCTTTTTATCACGGTCGCGGTTCTCATCGTCTATCCCCTTATCCTGATCGTCTTATTCAGCATGTATGGCATCTGGGTGGATATGGCATATCCGCTGGTCGTAATGGCAGGGCTCTATCTTGCGCTCACGCTCTATAAATACGTTGTGGAGTGGAAAAAGCGCCTCGTGATGGAGAATGAGCTCGGCATCGCGCGTAAAATACAGCAGAGCTTTTTACCAAAGAGCCTGCCGAGTGTCCCGGGCTTTGATATTTCGGCCCTTATGCTGACCGCGCGCCAGGTCGGAGGCGATATATACGATTTCGTAGAATTTGATTCAGGCCAGCTTGGCGTCATGATAGGCGATGTTTCCGGCAAGGGTATTCCCGCGAGCCTTTTTATGTCGATGGTGGCCGGATTCTTCAAATTTCTTTCTACCCCTACGGTGGCTCCGGAGTTGGTGCTATTTAACCTTAACACGAAGCTGGTTAAGGAAAATTCATCGAATCTATTTGTCACGGTCTTCTATGCAGTATTTGACATGAAGGCCATGACCGTAGCCTATGCCGCCGGCGGACATCTGCCGCTTCTATATCTGTCGCCGGGCAAAATTGCGGAGTTTCTCGATGTCGAAGAAGGCGTTCCCCTCGGTCTTATGGACGGGAATTATTCCGGCCGGAAGATAGATTTTAAGAGCGGCGATATATTCGTATTTTACACGGATGGGGTCACTGAGGCTATGAATAGCAATGGCGATATGTATGAGGCCGCGCGCCTGGTAAAGGTTGTCGAATCGAATAGGGATAAGCCGGCAGAGGCTTTAGTGAAAGCGATCGAGAATGATGTCAGAAAATTCGAGCCTGCGGCCAGTCAGCATGATGACATAACGATCATAGTGGCGAGGATGACATGAGTGATCAAAGAAAGTTCAATAAGATATTATCCGATGTAAGCAGGGCCATAAGCTCATCTCTCGATCTGGATGAAGTGGTGGAGATGATATTAAGGGAGTCGATGAAGACTCTTAAGGCCGATAATGCCTCATTATTTCTCGTCGACGAATCCCTGGGGCACCTCGTCCTCGTAAAAGCGCGGGGTTTCAGCGCCGATGAGATCGCTAACATAAAACTCCTGGGCAGTTGGGAGGTCGTCAATAAAGAGCTGGTTTTGAAGAAGCGCTCGATCATAGCTAACGACGTGCAAAATAATAAGATATTCAAATCCCGGCACCTGCCTTTCTCGAGCGAGAAGCTTCCCATAAAATCATTTCTCGCGGTTCCGCTGGTTAAGGATAAAGCTATAATCGGCGCTCTTATAATAGGTAATAGATACAGGCCGGGCCATAAGTTTAATAGAGACGACCAGAAGCTTCTGGCAGCGCTCTCGAACCATGTCGCCATCGCGCTCCAGAATGCCCAGTTCTACCAGCGCCTGAATGACCTTTTTATAAGCACAGTCAAGGCCCTTGTCAGGGCGATGGAGGCGAAGGACAATTATACGCGCGGCCATTCGGAGCGCGTTATGAAGTATTCCCTGGCGATAGGGAAGGAGCTGGGACTTTCCGATGAAGATCTCGAGAATCTGAGGCTCGCCAGCATTCTGCATGATGTCGGTAAGATCGGCATCAGGGAGAATATCTTACTGAAACCGGGCCGGCTAACGATGTACCAGAGGAAGGCGATCGAAAAACACAGCCAGATAGGCAAGAGCATCGTCGAGACGATAATCGATTCTGAAAAGATCATCCCCGGCATCGTAGAGCACCATGAACGTTTTGATGGAAGTGGATATCCCGATCATCTTAAGGGGAAAGCGATCTCGCTTCAAGGCAGGATAATCGCCGTGGCGGATGTTTATGACGCGCTCACCACCGACCGGCCTTACCAGAAAAGGTATGAGCCGGAAAATGTATATTCTAAGGTGGTCAAAAATTCCTATTTACACTTTGATCCCCAGGTAGTGAAAGCGTTTACAAAATCCTTTTCCAAATATCCGCAGATCTGGCACAAATAATTATTGTAACAGTTCAGTCATGGAAGATCCTTGTCATTGCGAGAAGGATGTTGTAAAACTGTTTTCCGACGAAGCAATCTATTTTTTAAGCCAGTCCACGCCAACCTTACACAATATACCTGCATTAAGATTTAAAATATTTAGATTTATTACATTGACTTCATTTTACACAATGTTATAATCGATCGACGGGTTCAAAATGCATTTACAAAAATATCGGAGGGATTGACCATGAAAAAGTTCGGGAAATTACTGACTGCGGTGTGCGTAGGTTTGTTTATAGTCGGATGCGCCGGTACTCTTGCCTTCGCTAGCGAGCCTTTTGACTCACATGCCGATGCGCTATTGGTGGCTTTGAGAGCTAACGGCTATGCGGGGATCATCGCAAGAGAGGGCATTATAGCGGGTACCCATCCTATTCCTAAGGACACGTCGGATTGGCGCGTACCAGCAAATTGGGTGTCATGGGGGTACCAGTTGGACGGCATGATGTACGATAACTCAGGGCCAACGCTCGCCTTCAATAATCCTGTTCAATATGTTGATGAACTTACTCATGCGTACGCTACCCTGCTCGCCATTCGCGCCAACAGTTGCGCGGGTCTAATCGCGCTTGACAATATCAGTGGCACAATAATACCACAGACAGGTTTGTTGACCGGAAACCCGAACCAGGTAGGAGCGGTGTGGAGCCTTAATTTTACCACCGTTACTCCAGCCAATCCCACCGGTCATACGCTGGCATGGGACAACCCCGCGAGTTTTGCCACTGAAGAGATCCACGCCAGCAATCTTTTGAACGAATTGCGGCTAAATAGCGCCGCGGGATGTTCGGCGCTCTTCACGTTGACAGGCAAGAATATTCCGTCGAGCGGTAAACTGGCCGGCGCCGAGGCAGATCATGTGGATCAGTTATTCAGCCTTATGTATAATCCGGACGGCAGCACCAATACAGCATATAGTAATCCCGGTAGTTATGTTGCGGTGCTGGTCGCTGTGAACCATTTAAACACACATCTCAAAGCCGCGACACTAGAACAGAAAGCAGCTTTTAACGCCATATACGGCATCTCTGCCGACACGGATCCGGCCACCGGCAGCACTTTCAGACAGAGGCTTTTTGATACAGTATCGGGTAACGCGGGCTTCGATATCGATGGGTATATAATGATACTGCCGAATGTAACATCGCTCCACGCGGCTCTTCAGGGCGCAACCGCGGAGCAGAAGGACGCGTTCCTGGAGTCTTACGGTATAGGAGTGCATCCGGATTACATTAACGGCACTTATGTGAAGGCGCTTTTCGATATAGTCGGGACTCCGGGTTATATATATGGTACCCCCGAAGAGAATGCCGCCTATTTTCTTACAGGGTTGAAATTCGATGAAGAACTGCAAAGCGGCTCACTGATAATTTCCACCGATCTCGACAGTAACGGTCAAAAAGATCTCGTTATAGACTTCGGCGACGCCTATGGTATCTGGATATGGAATAACAATACAAGCTGGAGCCAGCTCCATACGATAAGCGCTAAATCCATCATTTCCACCGACCTCGATAATAATGGCCAGAAAGACCTCGTCATAGATTTCGGCGACGCCTATGGTATCTGGACGTATAATAACAACACCAGTTGGAGGCAGCTCCACACGATAAGCGCTAAATCCATCATTTCCACCGACCTCGATAATAATGGCCAGAAAGACCTCGTCATAGATTTCGGCGACGGTTACGGTATCTGGATATGGAATAACAATACAAGCTGGAGCCAGCTCTACACTGTAAGTCCATCTGCCGGTCATCACGAGCTATAGCAAAAGTCGCTATATGTGACTAAGGGTGATGAAGAAGCTACCTAATAGGTTAATATATCTTCAGCATAAAGAAGATCATCACATTCTGGGTATTGTCCGGGATCGTATTATGCCCGGTAGTCTCTGCCCTGGCGCTCGATAAGGACGAGGGCATCTATCGGGAGGTAGTGCCGTATATAAAATACTTCGATGACAGGGCGCTCGCCCCATCCTCAGAATTCCCCGGTTTTACCAGGAGCTTCCAGCTTTATTACGGTCTTCCCGGCACGTCCGAAGAGACTTTCGCAAATTACAGCGCCGTTAATTATGACCAAACCATACTCGGTATGCTCAAGCTCTATAACGGCGACACGACAATCCTCGATACTTATATCAGTTATTTCCGGCATATAGCAGACCCCTATAATCCTGTCATTGATTCCGACGGCAACTACCATGATGCCAATGGCATTCCTTTAAAATACGGTCCTTATAGAGTAGTAAGGATATTAGGCCGGGATATTGAGGGTTGGGGTGGTGCATGGGATTGGGTCGTCGATAGCGGCGCCGCGGCCTGCCTTATTATTTACGCTGTCGAAGCGTATAAGCAGGATCCGGATCCGGAATATCTGGATTTTGCCGCTACGATCGCCGGCTATCTATTAAAACTTCAGAGCGCTGACGGCGGCATTCGTTATGGGCCCATAGGGATGTATCACGACTCCGACCCCGAAAACTTCTACTGGAACCTTAAATCGACCGAACAGAACGAGCGGATATTATATGCCCTGGAAGGGCTTTACTCGCTGACAGCCGATGATACCTATTATGAGGCGGCCGGACGCATAAAAGAATGGCTTAAGTCCATGTACGACCCATCGGAGCATCTTTACCACTCTGCCGAGAAGTTTAATGGAAGCGAATGGGTGAAGGAAGGGTTCGGGTATATCGCGACTGATGTGATGGCTCTATCACCTTTAGAGATGATGTTCTCAAGCCCATATTTTGGCCAGACGCAAGTAGTGCGTGACAACGAGATCGACCTAATGTTCCAGGCGATAGAGGCAAACACCGCCTTTCTTGATGGTTCGGGAAAACCTTTTCTTTTCCGTTTTTCGACCTCATACACCGGAAACTACGGCTCGGTCGAGATATCCTCGCAGATGGCGCTGGCATATTTCAAAGCGTACGAGGTATACGACAAAAGGGGAGATGTTGCTAAGGCCCAGTTCTATCTCGATAGATATGATATGCTAATGGCGTATCTGGCCTGCTATTTCTTTGTACCGCAGGACGACACGGATTCCAGGCTCGCCCCTTATGCTTCCTATATTTCAGGCGAAGCGGCCGGAGGAGTTCCCACGGGTACGGGGTACAATACGCCATGCTGCTCTGCGGCCGTCGCTTCTTCTTACTATGCGTTAGCTAAGGCCGGGCCGATAGAGTATCGCAAAAGTTTAAAAAATCCTCCCATGATCACCGCCGGTCTTGACGCGGGCTCAAAGGACGACCTGGTGGTGAACTTCGGCACGCAATACGGTATCTGGATATACAATTCCGGAACCTGGTCACAACTGCATACTATCAGCCCGGAATTAATGATAGCGGCAAACCTCGATAACGATGCTCAAGATATAGATGATCTCGTTATAGACTTCGGCAGCCTTTACGGCGTCTGGGTCTATTATGACAATAACACTTGGACGCAGCTCCACACCGTCAGCCCTAAATCAATCATCAGTGCTCAGCTCGATAGTAACCCTAAAAATGATCTCGTAATAGACTTCGGAAGCGATTATGGTATCTGGGTATATTACAATAATAGTACATGGTCTCAGCTCCACACCGTCAGCCCTAAATCAATAGTAAAAGCCAATCTCGATATCGATCCCAGAGAAGACCTCATCATAGACTTCGGCCCACAATACGGCATATGGATATACTTTAATAATTCAAACTGGACACAGTTATATAATGTAACTTCAGAATCTATCGCCGCAGGCGATATAAACGGTGATGGTAAGGACGAGGTGGCAGTAAATTTCGGAAGACAATATGGGATATGGATATATTGTCCCGCTACTTCATCCTGGTCTCAGCTCCACACCATCAGTCCTGAATCGATAACTATAAGCAATATCGACTCCAATCCTAAAAAAGATATCATAATCGACTTCGGCAGCCCTTACGGTATATGGGTCTATTCCAATAATACAAGCTGGAGCCAGATCCATAACGTAAGCCCGGACTCGATAACCACCGGCGACTTAAACGGCAATGGTATCGATGAGCTCATCATTGACTTCGGCCCTCAATACGGCATCTGGATCCGTAACAACGACGGTTCCTGGTGTCAGCTACACACGATTAGTCCGTAACCTAAGAATTTCAACCAAAATACTTGACATATTTGATAATAAATGATATGCTTTTTGATTAAAAATCAAAAAGGAGGCATATCATGGTGTTATTGGGTGATTCTATAAGTAAGAAGTCGCTATTAAGGAGCATGTTGTTTTTAGGTATCGTTCTCGCGGCGTGTTTAAGTTTCACGGCGGATGCGCATGCCGCTCATTCGCTTTTAGTGACATCTCCGAACACCGGCACCGAGGTGTGGAAGCAGGGTTCCACGGCGACCGTTACGTGGACGGCCGGAGGTTTTTCATCCGGCGAAACGGTAGATATTAAGCTTACTACAAACAACGGATCAAGTTACACGACAGTTGCTTCCGGTGTCGCGTCTTATCCTAACGGAAGCTGCAGCACGACGATCACCGTTCCGTACACGCCGAGCAAAACCTGCAAGATTAAAGTAGTATGGACGGGACATACGATAGACGACGCTTCGAATGCGAATTTCAGGATAAATGCTATACCTATCCTCAGCCCTATAGGCAATCGATCTATAAATGAGGGTGCGACTCTAACCATTGCCCCGGCAGCCACAGATGCCGATGGCGGTACGCTTATCTACAGCGCGACAAACATCCCGAGCGGTGCTAATTGGAACGGCGCCAGGCTTACATTTACTCCCGGTTACAACCAGGCCGGAACATACGCAAATGTCCATTTCCAGGCCAGTGACGGCACAGACGCAGATTCAGAAGACATCACGATAACGGTCATCGATGTCCCGAAAGTCACCATAACCGGTAAGGTCTATGCCAGTGACGGTCTTACTCCCATGGTAGGGGTGGAAGTATATTATCGGAACTACGTCAACGGTTACAGTACATCGGTACAGTCGGTCGAAGACGGTTCTTATGAGCTCATCGGATTGCCCGGCGGTATAGCTTTAGTCACCGCACGGCCTTCTATTGATACCGGATACACGTGGGCAGGATCCTATATATATAGGGCTGCATCAGATACCGCGTCAGGGGTAAATTTCACCCTTGAGACGGGCAAGCTTGTAAGCGGAAGTGTCCTCAGTGGTTCGGGGGTTTTTGAGGATCTCGAAATATATGCCGCCAGCGATAACGGAAAATATTCCGTTTCCGCGAAGACCAATTCGGACGGGAATTATTACATGATCCTGCCGCAGGGTCACTTCTCGATCAGCATAGATAAACGGGACGGCGCTTTGACGGCTTTACCCAAGGTAATAGATGTAGGTACGGAGAATGTCGCGGTTTCCGACATTACTGTATATGGCGCCGGGACAGGCTCATTCGTGAGTGGGACGATAGACAATACCGGCGGATACGGCGTCACGTCTTCATTCGTCCTGGGCGTATTTGAAAAGGGCACGCCTCAGGCTATCACCATAGACAATCTGGCGATGTGCACTAGTGTAGGCGAGAGCGAGCTTTCCGCATCGGGAGGCGCCTATTCAACGCTCGTTTCTCCTGTTGGTGTTTACGATGTGGTAGTGCTCGTCAGGCACGGGGCGGAAAATGGCACCGACTCCTTCACAGTGAGGGGTTTTGCGGATGAATACAACAACTTCACGTATGCATCCACAGGCGGAACCATCTCCGGCACCGTGACTAAAGATGGCAATGCGCTCCTTATGGCAAAGGTCACTCTGGTGGACGGCTCCGGCCAGTTCGCGGGCAATGCCGAGACGGACCAGAACGGCGCGTATACACTCTACAATGTCCCAGACGGTAATTACACGGTCCAGGCCAAATATATCGGTGGAAATAGCGAAGTGGTCTCGGTAAGCGTCGCGGATGAAGGCAGTTCCGCGGCGAATATCTATTTCGTCGATTCCTCCCCCGAATCCATAACCGTCGCCGATATTGACGGTGATGGTACCGACGATATCATCGTCGACTTTGGCCAGAAGGGTATCTGGATCTATAAGAATAACACCGAATGGATCCAGCTCCATACAGCAAATCCGAAATCGATCACCGTCGGTAATATCGACGGCGGCTTGAATGACATCATCATCGACTTCGGCCCGCAAGAAGGCATCTGGATCTATAAAAACAATGCCGGCTGGTCAAAGCTCCATAGCGTAAGCGCAAAATCGATCACCGTCGGTAATATTGACGGCATCGGCTCCGATGATATCATCATCGACTTCGGTTCTGGTTACGGTATCTGGATCTACAAAAACAACACCGAATGGGTCCAACTTCACACCGTAAGCGCAAAATCGATCACCGTCGGTAATATTGACGGCATCGGCTCCGATGATATCATCATCGACTTCGGCTCACAATATGGCATC
>Ga0364919_10292_pt1 | contig 19624 bp, 17 predicted proteins | sample SorcelJu500001C7_2_FD_206953 | JGI IMG/M metagenome (GOLD analysis project Ga0364919, IMG submission 206953) | Enriched cells from Trout Bog Lake Hypolimnion, Wisconsin, USA - BchlTB.June20.5000.01.C7 | ecosystem: Environmental > Aquatic > Freshwater > Lake > Hypolimnion/Profundal zone | place... | reverse complement strand
GCTAAAACAACGCCAACAAATTCACCTATTCCAGGCAACTCTTTTAACAAAATAAAAACACCCAATACAACCCATAAAAGAAGGTATATCAATATTGGTGGAATAGAAAGATATGTTGTTCCGATAATCAGTTCCCAGGAATTAAAAAAAACATGACGATAGCTTAATTTCAGCTTCTTTATCTCATGAAAGTACAATCTAATAATAAAAATACCTAAAGCCAGCAAAATTCCCGCAGACAAGAATATAGGTAAAAAAACAAGACTCATTGAAAGCCAAGTATTTGAACCATAAGATAGAGTCCTACAGAAACCCAAAAGAATACCGCATAAAATTAGAACCGGAAAAACTGTGAATAGCTTTTTTTTGGAAAAACTGTAAGACAAAGCTCTATTAAAACAAAATTCCAAATCATCTAATGTCATACTATCCTATGAGTTAAAAAATCAGTATAGTTAAAAATTAAAAAATTGCACGATAAATGTAATTAGGATGCATCATCTTTTTAGATTTTCCAACACTTTCATGGTATATCTGGATAGCAATACCCACAGATCTTGCCATAGCTATAAGTAGAGGGAAATAGTCAGGATAGTCAAATCCTGCAGCAGATAAAAGCGCTCCGGAAATTCCATCAATATTCATGTTTGGATTCTTTATTTTGGTATTTTCTGCCAAAACTTTTTTCGCTATAACTCTCAAGTAAAAAGCCAAGGTAATATATCTATGCTCTGCAAATCTTTTTTTAGCATATTCAAACATAACGGTAGCCCTAGGATCTTCTATTTGAAAGACCGTATGGCCAAAACCAAATAGTTTTTTATTTTCCTTGAGGTAACTAATTATTTCTTCTTCAATAAGCCTCTCAGAAAAAACATCTCCGAATTTATCTGCAAGCTTTTGAATGAATTTATAAGCATGGATAGAAGCTTTAGCATTATATTCGCTTTTCAACGCATTCATCGCACCGGAAATACATGAATATATATCTAAATTTCCGGTTCCTATAACCTTTGCAACAAAAGTTTCAAAAGATCCGCCTCCATGGTCATAATACAAAATGTTGTGGACCTTCAAAACTTCATAAAAAAATTCTTTATTCAAAGAGCCAAGGTTTAAGTTATAAATGAAATTCTTTAAATAGGGAGAGTCATATTTCTGTAAGTTATTTTCAACGCCGGCATGATAATTGATTATATATGCGCATAAAAGAGGAAGCTTAGCGATAATATTTAAACAATCTTTTTCAAAATCATTTTCTTTTTCAAAAGTTCCAAGGAGAAGCATTCCTACAGAACACATATCTAAAGGGTCCATGCTTTTCGGTAAATTTTTTATGCTGTTTAGAACATTTTCAGAAATAGAAGCCCTGCACTGTAGCTTGGTTTCGAATTGCTTCAACTCCTTTTCACTAGGCGGATACCCATATAGCAATAAATATATTACACTTGTAGGCTCCCAATTAACTAGATCTTTCAAAGGATGGCCTGAATAAAACAATCCTCTTTTCGGATCAATATAAGAACTGGCGCAATACCCCATAGGAATATTTCTCAACCCATTCTCCAAATGATCTTTTGTTATTTCAAAAATAATCTCGTCAGACACAGCTTATCCCCCTCCAAACCTTTTTCTAAAGTAGATGTTTTATTATTGCTTTTTCTTCCAAAAGTTCCTTTTCAGAAAGCTTTAATTTATTTCCCAGAAAATCATCAACATTCAAATTTTCAACAATTTTAACTTCTTTTTTTATATTGCAAACACATGGAAATGAAAAAATCAGGTCTTGCTCAATACCGTAAGAGTTGTTATCGCTGCAGATTGCTGACGAGAACCACTTTCCTTTCTTTGTCGGAGTTACCAGATCTTTTACTGCATCGATGATTGCCTGAGATGCGGAAGCCGCCGAAGATTTACCCCGAACTTTTATAATCTCAGCCCCTCTTTGCTGAATAATTTTTAAAAAGTCGTTCTCCAACCAATTTTTATCTTTTATCTTCGCAGTCAGCGGCTGCTTTGCAATTTTAGCATTCAGGAAATCCGGCACCTGAGTAGAAGAGTGATTTCCCCAAATTGTAATATTCTCAATTTCACTTAAATGAACTTCGGCTTTTTTAGCCAACTGAAAACATGCTCTATTTTGATCAAGCCTGGTCATAGCATGAAAATTCTTTCTGGGAATATTTGGAGCATTGCTCATCGCTATCAAACAATTGGTATTACAAGGATTCCCTACAACAAAAACTAAAACATCTTTTTCTGCAACTTCATTCAGAACCTTTCCCTGTTTTTGAAAAATCACTCCGTTTTCCAACAAAAGATCTTTCCTCTCCATGCCCGGCCCTCTAGGCTTGGATCCTATTAATATAGCATAGTTTGCTTTGCTGAAAACTTTATGTAAATCAGAGCTAAAAACAACTTCATGCAATAAAGGATAGTTACCATCTTCCAATTCCATAACAACCCCTTTAAGAACACTTTCACATTGCTCCGGAAGATCGTGTATATATAAAGAAATAGGTTGATCGAAACCTAAAAGATCACCATGTGCAATTCTAAAAAGCAGATTATAAGATATTTGACCTGCCCCGCCGGTTACTGCCACTTTCTTGATCTCCTGTTTCATTTGCCCCTCCAATAATTTAATTTTTAATATCAATCCTAAATGCGTGGAATAAAAATGTCGATAATTTTTATCTTACTTGCTAGATGGTAGTTTTAATCATGAACTTTCCACCTATCCTGTCCTGCTTAACATTTAGCTTTGCTTTGATCTTATTTAAAATAGAAAGTTTACTCTGGAAATAAAGAGGATCAAAGGGAGCTTGCTCCCGAGGGAGTTTGCTCCCAAGGGAGTTTGCTCCCAAGGGGACCGGTCCCCTTGGGAAACCTCATTTTTTTCATAAATTATTGTGAGGCTACTTGCCTCATTAGCGTTTAAACGGATTTTATAACGATATTTTCAACGCAATTAATTCTAAATCAACTAATTAACCTTAAACTTGATTTCCTGATTCTGGCTACAGGGTAACTTTCAATAACTCCAATATTTCTGTCTGTTCCCGATCCGGTCTTGTTTTTACTCCATCAATCACCACTGATCCAATTCTAACTTTTTCTAAGCGCAATGATTTTAATCTCTCAAGCACTAGAGAAAAGCTATATTTTCTTTTATCATTTTTACCATCTTTTTCGAACAATGGAGCTAAACGATTTGATATATGCCATTGAAGATAATATGCTAGCATACAAAGAAAAATATGAGCTTTTATTCTGTCGTCCAAATGATGTCGTACAGGTCTTATTTCTAAAACAGTTGTTTTAATTATTTTAAATGCTTTTTCAACATGGGCAAGTTTTTTATAAGTTTTAATAACTTCTTCTGATGAGAAAATTTCTTCGGGCACATCTGTTCTAATAACATAACAACCATCCAATTGTTCTTCTTTTGCAATTTTATCGTTTTTCAAGGAAAAAGTCAGAGATTGATTCTCAACATTCCATTTGAAAAATTTTTCTATATTATAAGTTTTCCATATTTTACCAACGGCTGCGCTTATTTTTTGATTAGAAGATTTTTTGGGAATTTTATTAAGCTTTTGTTCTACTTTTTTAATAAGATCCATTCTAGTCTGCTGCTCTTCTTCTTTTCTTTTAGGATTAAAGCAGAGGACATAACGGATTTTAGGGTTTTCAGGATCTACAACAGTAAAATTTTTTATTTGAAATTGATTAAGAGAGACTATTTTTTTTTCTAGCAGATCCTCCATCTGTTTATGGGTTAAAGCTGTAATAGTTTGAAATCCTTCCGCATTAACTTCATCAATTCTTTTAGGAGTTAACATGCCGCGATCTCCTACAAAAATAACAGATTTTACATGAAATTTATTTGAGATTTTTTTGGATTGTCCCTGAACCGTTACTTGATCCGGAGTATTTCCTGAAAAAGTTTCCACTGCAATAGGTCTGCCCTCTTTATCAGTGAGCAGTCCAATATTAACTTGTTCAAAACCTCTCTTACAGTCTCTATTATATCCATAGGTAACAATCTCTGAATCTTCATATTCTCCCTCAAAATAGGTTGATGTAATATCATATAAAACAACACAGCCATCTTCTAAATGTTTTTCAGCAAGTTTTTTTTGAATAATATCTTGTCTTTCAAGTAATACATCCATAGGTGCATAACAATTTTTCTGCACATCAGGTTTTGTGTTATAAGAATGACCGCATAGCTCCCAAAGAACTGTATCGGTGTATAAGTGTGTCAGAAATAATTTGCTTGAAGGATAAATAATTCTACCTATTATCATGGCTAGAACATCCTCTCTCCACTGAATCTTTTTTGAAAAGATTATGGAATCTAAACCAATATCTCGGATGATAGAAAGTAAAGACAGGGATGCCCCATATTCTTTTGAGTCAAAAGTTTGTAAATCTTTAAAATCGACATTTTGCGAAGGTCCGGTTTTGAAATATCGTTTAATTTCATTTATGCAAGCATCCGGAAGTTTAGAAATATTTGCAATTGTTCGATGAAGTACCTTGTCTTTCTCGCGAAAGGTTTCTCTAATCAGGGTTGTTTTATATTTTTTTCCGTTCTTTTTTGAAATAATTTCATCAATAAACATGGCTGGCTACTTTTTTGCAAACAATTTAAACATATTTTACCAATACAGTCAAAATAATTTTTTAAGAATATACATTTTTAAATGGCTGGCTACATTTGGAAAATAATTTTAAATAAGTTGTTAATGTTTAGAGTGTTATGGAAAATAAAAAGATTTGTAACAACTTGACGGTCAGATGCTTACGGATTTCTTCTATGGTAAACAAATAATTTCGGTTTAAAAGGAGACAAGTTCCCTTTTAAACGCTTTTTTTTTATTTTTTTTCTAAAAAATAAAAAGACAGAACAAACCAATAAACTTTTTCAAAGCAAATCTTCCATAATTTTTTGACGGTAATTTTTCATCAGCTGAACCATGAAATGCAGGTTATGAATGGTTGCAAGGCTATAAAATATCAGTTCATTAGATTTAAAAAGATGATGTAAATAGGCTCTTAAGTAATTTTTGCAGGTAAAACATTCACATCCGGGATCTATCGGCTCATGGGAAAATGCATGTTCTCTTTTAGATATTTTAACATTATGTTCTTCGCATAAAAGAAGTCCATGGCGAGCAGCTTTTGTTGGATAAGAGCTATCAAAGGTATCTATTCCAAGAGGTAAAGCCTGAGACAAAGAAAAGGTATCTCCAATGCCCAGAAGATGATTGGGTTTATCCTCAGTCAGTAGCGGTAAGGTAAAACTTAGCATATCCATCATCTCTCCTGTGTTTTTACCTACGCTTCCACCTATTGCATAGCCATCGAAATCCAGTGAAGAAAGATACTTGCAGCTTTTATCTCTAAGGTCTTTGTCTATACCTCCATGAATCACCCCATACATTGCCTGATTTTGCCTATCTTTCTGATGTTCATCTAAAGATCTTTTCTCCCACCTATGAGTTCGGTCGAGCGAGCTTTTCAGATATTCATTTTTTATGTGATATGGGGGCAGCTCATCAAATGGTATAATAATATCTGCTCCAAAAGCTTTTTGAGCTTGAACAGAACTTTCCGGCGTAAGCAAAATTTTCGCTCCATCTCTGTACGATCTGAACAGAACGCCTTCTTCCGTTATTTTTAAAACACTTTTATTTTCCGCTTTTTTACCTTTGCTCTTTAACTCTCCATCGACAGAACCATAGGCCAGTGAAAAAACCTGAAATCCCCCGGAATCAGTTATGATAGGTAAGTTACGGTTTATAAATTTATGGAGTCCGCCCGCTTTTTTTATTACTTCTTTTCCCGGTTGCACTAGCAGATGATAGGTATTGCAAAACATCAGCTGCAAGCCTATATCAGACACCAGATTATTATCTAAAGATTTCATTGTGCCGTTGGTACCTACCCCAACAAAATTTGGAGTGTCAATTATTCCGTGGGGAGTATGTATTTTTCCTACCCTGGCTCTTGATTTTTTAGATTTATGCACTATCTCAAAATTAAAGTAACTCATCAGCTTTCTTCACTCTTAATAATTTATTTGTAAATCCGATAAAAAAACTACAGCTAATTATGGTTATTAATTTAACTGAAAAGCTTACCAGAATCACATCAAAGATTTTATCTACAATCAAGTATAACCCTAAAAAACTAAATAAAACAGTATCAATAAATTGAGATAAAACAGAAGAAGTCAACATACGAATAAGAAGGGTGTTTTTATTATATCGCTTTTTCAAGGCCGAATACAAAAACATATCGAACCACTGAACCACAAAAAAGACTGCAATAGAAGCGATTATAATCCTTGGAGTACTTTCGAAAATTTTATAAAAGGAATTCTGTGTAGTATCTACAATCGAAGGCATGTATAATACATGAATCTTTGCTACAACCATAAAAAGTAAAAGAAACATTAAAGAATAATATATGGTTTTTTGTGCTTCCTTTTTCCCGAAATATTCCTGAAGTAAATTAAGCCCAAAAATAGCAGAAACTACATAGACATCTGAACAAGTCACCGTAAAAGAAAAAAGCTCAATCTGTTTAGTTACAAAAAGATTTGCAAGTATCGTTTGCAAACACACAAAAACAACAAGAGCCTCTTTGCCAATTTTTACTGAAACCAACAAAAATATTATAAGAATAAAGACATGTAAAAAAAATAATAATTCATTCATTTAACTTTATATACTCAATCAAAAAATATTAACATCAAATATACCATTGACCGAACATTTTGATAAAACATAAATAATATTTTATTTGAGTTTAGAATTTTATAGATTTAGGATGGCTTGATTTGGTCTAATGAACAATCCACAAAAAAGAGGGGTTTTACTCTGGAAATAAGGGGGGTTTACAAAGGGAACTGATCCCCTTTGTAAACCCCATTTTAAAAAGATAAAAATTTATATCATTGATTATAAAAGACAAAACGCAAAATTTAAGTTATTCATGCATATCATAATTTACTTCATAACACCTGGAAAGATAGGTTTTATTCCGACTAACAAATATGATTCCATAATACTCTTCATCAATAACTAACTGATATTCACCTATGTTTATTTTAGGTAGACATATGCCCTTTCTAAACTCCACACATCCTATGTCTTGGCCCGGTTCTTCCAAAGAGTCTACGTTAGGATCCTGCTCTACAACCATGGCGATTACCCCCGGAACAGACTCTTCCGGCGCCTCTATGTATAGTGCTGTGGGCTTCAGATAACGGGGAGAACCAAAATTTTGAGATGATTTTAACTGTATCTCAAAATAATTGTTATAATCGAAAAGTTCTATCTGATATCTCTCAATAGAAAATAAATGGGACATGCAAAGAATAAATAGCAAAAATAAATATTTTTTCATAAGTTCTCTATTTTAAATGGTTTAACATGTTCGTTTATATTAATGTTGAAAATTTTAGAATAAAAATACAGCTCGGCTTCCAGGGCTGTTTTTATATTTTTCCCCTGTTTAAAGCCATGACTCTCCCCTTCAAACAGAAAATAAGCCGTTGGAATTTTCTTTTTCTTCAATAGGTTAAACATTCTTTCAGCTTGTTCTTTAGGAACAATCTTATCATCCGATCCCTGGAAGAGAATAATTGGACAAGAAATTTTATTGATGAAATTTATTGGAGATCTCTCAAAATATATATCTTTCCTTTCAGGATACGGCCCTACTAGACGCTCTAAATAATGAGATTCAAATTTATGCGTATGAATAGCTAAGGCTTCCAAATCGGAAATTCCATAATAACTCGCTCCGGCTTTGAATAGATTAAGGAAAGTTAGAGCCGCCAAAGTAGTATATCCCCCGGCACTTCCACCCTTGATAATTAGTCTGTTTACGTCCGCCTTATTTTTTTTTGATAGATATAAAGCTGCATCAGCACAATTGTGCACATCTAATATACCCCAATTTCCACGAAGACTATTTCTATAAGCTCTTCCGTAGCCGGAACTTCCTGCATAATTAACTTCTAAAACAGCGTATCCTCTAGAAGTAAAAAATTGTGTTTCCAGATTAAGAACACAGGAGAAATGAGAAGTAGGGCCCCCATGAGATTTTACAATTAGAGGGGGAAGATCTTCCTTTCCGGAAACAAAATCAGGGTTTTTGGGAGGGAAATATAAGGCATAGGCAACAGCCCCGTTTCTTGTAGGATATTCTATTGTTTCGGCAGAGGAAATATAAGACCTGTCCAGCTCAATTTCTCTCGATCTTTTTATAACCTCATGCTTCCCTGTCTTTGTATCTAAAAGAACAATACATTTTTCTTCAATGGCAGAACCTGCAACAAAAACGATTTTATCCTTATGCGATTTTAAATTTATATAGTAGGAAAAGGGCAGGTCAATTTCTTTCAGGATCTTATCCTTCCAAGAAACTTTACTTATAAAATCCTTCCCCTTCTTTGTGTAAGTGCAATAAACATTATACGTTCCCTCACTTTCGACAAAACAATATGTAGACATTCCAAAAAGCCACTGAGAACACCCAAAATCTGCCTCCATAGGAAAAAGCGGTTCAATAACATCTTTTAAATAGTAGATATTGTAAAATCCCGTTCTATCCGACACAAAAAAAAGAATATTATCCGGACTATAAGAAGGCTGGAAAATTGATTCATCATCTCCTCCGGCTATAACAAGCGGATTGATTAAATCTCCTTCTTCGGAAAGGTCATTTTCTATTAAATAACTTCCATCCCATGGCATATTCGGATGGTCCCAACATATGTATGAAAGTTTATTTTTATTTGGGCTGATAGTTAAAGATGAATAAAAATCATGGCCGGAGGCTATAACCTGAGTTTTGCCGGTATCCAATTTTATTTTTATAATTGAATGAACTACTTCGCCGTTTTTCATGTGTTCTTCTTGTACACAGAAAATAAAGTCTCTTTTTTTATCAAAAATTATATCAGCATATCTTAAATTATTCTTCTCAGCTGTTATTGGCTCAATTTTCTTTTCCCTATCGACCTTATAAATACGCTGATCATTAAAAGAGACAAAGAAAAGATCATTTTCTTTCAAATAAAATGATCTTCCCCCATATTCATGAGCCGTGGTCCTTACACTAAAATTTTCGGGAAGCATCTCTTCTTCCACTCTCTTTTTATTATTTCTCATCAATGCCGTTTTCCCCCTTTCATAGGGTCGCAGCTCATCGTAATAAACATAGTCCATATCAATATCTACAAATCCGAATATATGGGATTTCGATACAATCAACTCAGAAGTTATAGGAGATTTCCAGCTGCCGTAAGGTTCAACGTGAGGAATAGACATATAAATATTCTCTTAAAATAAGTTAAAAAAGCTTTTATTGTAGGATAAAAAAAATACTAATATTTAAGTAGATAAAATAAAAGTACAAGATTTTTTTTTAACAAAATTAAATTATTGCTTTCAGCCTGGCTTTGAGCTGCCACATAACCATTCCCCAAAAAAAATAGATAGGCTAAAAAACACATCTTATATATTTTTTTTAAGAAGACGAAATATATTTTTTATAAACAATAATTTATATTTTGATTTATTGCATTTGATTAAGAAATCTGGTAACCTGAATCATTAAAAATTTTTATAGAGAGTTATTATGTTTTTAATGGTTTTTTTATTCGCTACCTGGTCAACGGTTTTCACTCTCGGAAAAATGACAGTATCGATTTGCCCTCCTCTTTTACTGACCAGCTCACGCATGCTTATATCCGGAATACTTATTATCGCATTTCTTCTTATAAGAAAGCAGAACCCCTTCAAACTAAAAAAATCTCAAATCATTCCAATAATATTACTGGCTATTTTAAGCATGTACCTCACAAATGCCTTAGAATATTGGGGCCAACAGCACTTATCTGCCGGCAAAACATGTTTTATATATAGCCTTACTCCATTTTTTGCTGCATTCTTCTCCTATATACATTTCAAAGAAAAGATGAGTAAACGAAAATGGATTGGGATGAGTATCGGATTTGCAGGGATCCTACCGGCAATGCTAATACAAACCGGATCAGAGAAATCTTTAGGGGGAATTGGTATTTTTTCATGGGCAGAGCTTGCAATTGTCGGCGCAACCCTATTTTCAGTTTACGGATGGATACTACTTAGGCTACTCGTAAAGAACAATGACCTTTCTCCAATCGTAGCAAACGGTCTGAGCATGCTGCTTGGCGGAATTTTAGCTCTTATACATTCTCTGTGTATTGAGTCATGGAGTCCTTTTCCTGTGTCAGCAAACAATATGAGCAGCTTTATTCAAGGCACATTGATAATCACATTTATATCCAATATACTTTGTTACAATCTCTACGGATTCTTACTAAAGAAATATACAGCTACTTTCCTTTCATTTGTTGGGCTTTTAAGTCCCCTTTTCGCTTCCTTAACTGAATGGATCATACTAAAACAACCCCCCTCACTTATAATTTTATCCTCTTCCGGAATAATAATCTTTGGTCTATGGATAGTATATCAAGAAGAGTTAAAGCAAGGATATATCCTTAGAAAGACTACAAAGAAAGAGCAAGGTATAAAAATATAATATCTCTATATCAAAGCTCCTAAAAGGAAGGGGCCAGTCCCCTTATTTTACCCACTTTTTTTTTAATAAAATCCTTTCTGTTTTTACGTCAGAACTTCTAAATATAATATTTTTTTCGACAAAAATCTATTCAGGTCTTAATATCAGCATATATTAACCTCATAAAAATAATTGCTTTAGGAGCTCTCATATGAATGTATCTTTAGCTTTTACAAGATTGTTCTTTCTAATACTAAGTATATTTTTCATGACTACTTATGTTATTTCCATTCGTACAGGGTCATTGATAACACACATTATGATAGGTGTAAGCATTGGAATAGTTTTTTCTTCCTTTCTAGTAGGTTTCGATATTTTATTCAAAAAATTTAATTTAAGGTCGTTCAACATTGCCATAATAGGATTGTTCATTGGCTATCTAATGGGTAATGCCCTTGTGTTGATATTGGATGCGATACTTGTTATTTCTGCAGCATCTTTCATTATGCAACCTCAGATCCTCGAAATAATAAAAATTTCCCTTTTCTTATTTGGAACATACTTGGGAACAATCATGACACTTAGAGCATCTGATGAATTGTATGTAAGTATTCCATTTGTTAAATTTACCCCAACAGCACAGAAGAAAAAAGATGTTTTATTAGATATTTCTACATTAAGTGATTCAAGGATAATAGATCTGGCCAACTCAGGACTAATAGATCAGCATCTAATAATTCCAAGATTTATAATGAAAGAACTCTATGCAGAAGCAGAGACCGGAGATGAAATGGTTAAAAGCAAAGCTCGAAGAAGCTTGGAAACCATAAAGAAATTAGAAGAGCTGCCCGATCTAAATATTCGATATAACGACACAGATTTCCCTGAAGTTAAAGACCAGCTTAACAAACTTATAAGACTTGCCCGTTTAATAGACGCCAATGTTTTAACTGCAGATATTAGCAGGGTGCAGATAGCAACAATTGAAGGAGTCAAGATAATAAACCTTCATTCTTTGTCCAATGCCCTAAAACCTCTAATGCAAGCCGGAGAAAAGTTATCTATAAAAATACAAAGATATGGAAAAGAAGAAAGGCAGGGAGTTGGTTATTTGGATGATGGAACCATGGTCGTAGTAAACGGCGGTGGAGATTATATTGGAGAAATCATTGAAGTACAAGTGCTCTCAGTTAAACATACAGCTTCCGGTAGGATGATCTTCTGCAATACTATTGAAGAGGGCGGTGAAGCGCCGGAAGGGTTTAATCCCAATGAATACTAATAATTCTGCCATCAAGGGCATTGGAAATGATATTCTCGAAGTCGATCGCTTACAAAAAGCGATCGACAGGCATGGTCAACATCTTATCGACAAAATTTTCACAATAAAAGAACAGAACTACTGTTATAAATTCTCTAACCCATCCGAAAGGTTAACAGGTCGCTTTGCAGCAAAAGAAGCTATAGCTAAAGCTCTTGGAACTGGTATCGGAGAAGAAGTTAATTGGCGTGATATAGAAATAATCAATGATGAAGAAAAAGGCAAACCGAATGTAATTTTATCTGACCGAATCAAAAAAGCATTTAACAACCCCAAAATCCTTGTTTCAATAAGCCATACGAATAAATATGCTTCTGCTGTAGCTATTTGGACAACTTAAAAAGCTACAAACCTGATTTTATAGCATTTATCAAAAATAACTTTTAAGTTTATTTTCTGTTTTTTCAAAAAACAGAAAAAGAAAAAAAAGAGAAAGAGAGTTGGCTCTCTTTTATACTGAACCTGATTAAGAATTTGGCCATACTTTGCTAAATAAATGGGGATCTCCAAGGGGACTGTCCCCTTGGAACCCCGTGTTTCTTTTATTAAAGACCTTTAGAGCAACCCAATTTTTGATAAATGGTATAACACACAAAACTTGTATTATTTAACATCAAAATTCTTAAGCATTCTTTCAATTTCCCCTAAAGCATCTAAAAGATCTTGGCGATTGGCTTTTGAAGATGATTTCTGCAATGCTTCCACGTACCTTTGAAATTCATGCCACACCTTAGACATAGCTTTTTCACCCGATTCCTGCTTCAAAGGTAATTTATGATTCTCATTCCATTTCATCTCTTTACCGGCATTAATAAGCTTATCCATTTCATCTTGAAGCATATCGATGTCAACGGTCTGATTTATTAATTTTTTAAATTCTATACAAAGATTCCGAAAATAATTATGCGGATCTTGTCCTGGTTTCATGGCGAAACCTGATGGCAACTTACTCATGAACTAAACCTCCATTAAAATGAAAATGGCAACAAGTAATTTATAGCAAAAGTATTAACCCCCTCCGGGCAGCATTTAGCGTAGACACGCCTCCTATATTCAAAGCTTAAGGTTCCCCAAACTCCAAATCGATGGCCATATCTCCCTGCAATATCTATACTCTTTTCCCTTATATTAGCATAACCGTAGAAATCATCAATGTCTATAACTGTTTTTTTGCCATAGCCATGTGTTCCAATAGCAAATATCGACCATTTATTTAATTCATGTACATTTCCTTCCAGGGCAATAATAGCCAGAAAAAAGGGAGATCCACGATTGCCAATACCTATTCCTCCGGTTCCCCAAATCCTGACTCTCCAAAAATCCTCTTTATAAAACTCTTTTCCGACAGCCACTGTTCCCTCGAAATCGCAATTCGCATAATAGGGACAACTTATATCCTTCAAAGAAACGCTGGAAGTATATCTTAAATTTCCACCCAAAGCTAAACTCACCTTGTCACCGATATTATCATCAAAAAACAAGTATCGTCCCTGCAAAGCAAAGCTTCTAAAACCAAAAGTTTGTCTTGGTGTCTCGGTAAATTCTATGTCTGTATCGATACTAAGCACAGAAGATGGAGAAAATTCCAGATCAAAATAAAATAAATGATCATGTGATGTTTCCGCAAGAGGTGGCACTGCAGAATCTACAGAAGAATAATAACTGAATGCATATCTGCTAAGCAAATTAAACTCATAAACATTGCCAAACCAAGGTTGATATTCAATCACAAAAGCAAAAACAGGGAAAAAAAGTAATATTAATCGCAGAATAATTTTCATTAGCATATTCCTTTTTCTTCAATCCATCTTTCAGCATCTAAAGCAGCCATACAGCCTGATCCTGCAGCCACAATTGCTTGCCTATATCTGTAATCCTGAACATCTCCCGCAGCAAAAACCCCTTCGATACTGGTACAGGTGCCTCCTGCTTTCACAATTATATATCCCTGATCATTTAATTTTAGCTGACCATTGAGAAAAGCTGTATTCGGTTCATGGCCAATTGCAAAAAAAACTCCGGCGGCCTCTCTTTTTTCTTCTTTTTGGCTATCTCCAGTTTTTAAAACGACATGGGTCACGATCTTATCGCCTAAAACACTTATTACTTCAGAATTAAATAAGACTTCAATTTTTGGATTTGAAAGAGCTCTCTTCACCATTATATCTGATGCGCGCAATTTCTCTCTTCTATGAACAATATATACCTTTTTAGCAAACTTCGTTAAAAAGATTGCCTCTTCAACAGCACTGTCTCCCCCACCGATAACAAAAACTTCTTTACCCCGAAAAATCGGAGCAGCTCCGTCGCATATAGCGCAGGCAGATACTCCTTTTTGCCAAAATTCACCATCTGATGTACCCGGAATATCCGCTCTTTTAGCGCTAGCTCCGGTTGCAATTATTACAGTTTTTGCCTGAAAAACCGTTTTAGAGCCCTTAACAATAAATGGATGAACTTTTAAATCAACGGATTTTGCGTCTTCTGCCAAAACATCCACGGATAACCTTTGAGCCTGTTTTTTCATGTTAAGCATTAGATCCTGCCCCATAACACCATCGGAAAAACCGGGGAAATTTTCAACAAGAGTTGTTGTCATTAGCTGGCCTCCGGCTATCCCGGAAAGATACCCTTCAAAAACTACAGTCTTCAAATTAGACCTAGAGGTATAAATAGCAGCGGTATAACCGGCAGGTCCAGATCCAATAACAACTACATCGACAAGATTCATATCCGTTTTTCCTTAAATATTTACTTAAATATTTTTAACCTAAAAAATCTTTAAAATAAACTTTTTATTGGTTTATAGCTTCATTTTGACCTGAAAGGATAGTGATGTATAGTTTGGAGGCTGACTTTTAGAAAAAGTCTTATCATTAATCAATACCAATTAAACCATTTATCATAAATGACTGAGATTTTGTCAAATGGTGTGTTTCACACTTAAATTGCACCCCATTTATTTTTAGTTCTTAAGCCACACATTCATTTAAATTTTGTAGTCCCCTCAATTGGTGATTAAATAATTTATTTACCAAAAGGTGACATTTCTATTTACACTGAATGTGATTCAAAATTTGGCAATACTCTGCTAAATCAATGGGGCTCTCCAAGGGAGCAAGCTCCCTTGGAACGCCTTGATCTTTTTATTATAGGACTTACTAAAAAAACCAATTTGTGAAGGATCTTGGGTATATCTGAAAGGTGACATTTCTATTTATCTGAAAGGTGATATTTCTAATTAACGCCTACAAATGCTATCAATGTAATTGTCCTTAACCCCTTTTTCCTGTATTATATTTTTGTTTTTTTATTGGAAATGTTTACAAATGTCAATTTCAAATTTAAGTTTTTCAACTCCCGTTGTTTTTGAAAAGGACAGGACTTTTGGTAACTGTTTTCTTGAAAAAGTTGACGGGTATTTCTCTCTTTCTGGAAAAAGGGCCTTTGTCATCTCCGGAATAAATGCTAACCGGAGTTATGATGTAGTAATGAAAGACTATGAGGGCTCTGATTATTCAAAATTAATGTTTACCGCTTTAAAAGTTGTAACTTATGCCACTCTTGTAATTCCTGCTTTAATGTTTTTTCTTAAAGTGGCTTTACGATCAAATTACACATTTAATTTAGTTCCTGATTTACCTAGAGTTCTAACGCCTTTAGCTGAACAAGATCCGGCCAATCTATATAGAGATCTAACTATGATAGTACAATTAAATTTAAACGTTGATTCTATAGTAGCACTGGGAAAAACATCAAGAACTTGGGCAAATCTAACAAATAACCCGCAATTATGGCGCAATCTTTTGACAAGAGACTTTGGAGAGGAATGCTCTATGGATGTTCCGGATCAATACTGCAAGCAGAAATACATCCTTATGTATAAAACTACACAACTATTTATGGGGGAAATTAAAAGGACAGTAAATCTAGGAAAAGAGACATCCAGATCAGATCATTCAGTCAAATTATGCGGTTTAATTTCTTATACAAGATTTTATGATATCATTTTATATAAAACAGAAGGTAGCGGGCTCACAAGGGAGCAGATTATCTCTTTTGATAGACGTCATCTTTTTCTAGTAACAGATATCTTACAAATGGCTGCAGGTAGGGGACTAATCCCTATAATAAAAGCTATAATGCAAAGTCCATGCTATAGTAAAATACCCGCCGCAAGCTTGGGTGATGTTTTTATTCAGGCAGCAGGATATGGCCAAATCACTGCGATGGAAGTCTTAAAGAAAAGTCCAAGGTTTAGTGAAATACCCGCCGCAAGCTTTGCAGAAGCTTTTTTTCGGGCAGCCGGATTTGGCGAAATCTCTGCGATGGAACTCATAAAGAAAATTCCAGAGTTTAGTAGAGTATCCGATGCTGAAATTTCAAGATTAAGGTATGATCTAAGGTATGCTCTTGACGGATCAGCATTCTTCAATAATTTTGCCTCAATTGATCTTATAATGGAAGACCCAAGGTTTGCAAACATGTCAACTGTAATTAGACGAGCTCCACTTTTAGTGACACTTCATATCATGAAGAACCGTGCAGTTAAATACTTTTTTGAAAAAACTCATCAAAGCGCTTTAATAACCTAAACTGAGCTATTGTCAAATGGTGTGTTTCAAGCTTAAGCGTATTTGCTGGAAGTTGAGGAAGAGCTCTCCTCTCTTGAAATTATTCGCCAATTTTTTGAATCACAAAACACACCTTCTCATTAATATGCGCAATTCATTTCGAGCCTAAAGAGCCGAGTTTTCTTGCATCAATGGACAAAATATTTAAAAAAGAGAAAGCCAAAAAAAATGCATCGCTAAGTTGATTTAGGATGCATTTCTTTCATTAACCGAAATATTTATTCTTTTTTTGCTTCTATGTACTTTATTACATCACCAACAGTTTTTAATTTCTCAGCATCTTCTTCTGATATTTCAAAACCAAAACGTTCTTCGAAGGTCATGATTAGCTCGGTCAAATCTAAGGAATCTGCATTTAGATCTTCCACAAACGACTTATCACTTGTGACATCAGCAGAATCAACTCCAAGTTGTTCAACAATAATTTCTATCACTTCTTTTTCAACAGACATAATTTCCTCTACTTTTTGTGTTTTACATAACCATTCCACCGTCGACAGTAAGAACCTGTCCGGTGATATAATCTGACATATTACTAGCTAAAAATAAAGCAGCTTGAGCTATATCTTCAGTAGTTCCATACCTATTAAAAGGTATTGAGCTTAATATTTTTTCTTTTAGATCTTCCGTTAATGAATCAGTCATCCGAGTTTGAATATAACCGGGAGCGATACAATTCACGCATATGTTCTTACGGGCCAACTCTTTTGCCAGGGACTTTGAAAATCCAATCATCCCCGCTTTTGAAGCGGCATAATTTACCTGGGCAGCAGATCCGATAATCCCTACAACCGACGAAATATTAATAATCTTTCCTTTTTTAGCTTTCATCATCTGCCTGGCAACGGCTTTACAAGTATTAAATACAGATTTCAGATTTATATTTATTACTTCATCCCAGTCCTCTTCGGTCATCTTTATAATAAATCCATCTCTAGTAATACCTGCATTATTCACCAAAATATCCAAGTCATTCCATGTACTCAATAGAGTTGCAACAGCATTTTCAACCAAAGTTTTTTTAGAAACATCGACTAAAAAATATTGTATATCCTGGTTAGGGTTAACTTTACTTTTTTCTAATTCTGCAACCGTTTCTTTAATTCTAACCTCATTTGTAGCAAATATAGCAACATCAGCACCGTTTTTTACAAAAGCAGTTGCAATAGCCTTCCCTATTCCTACGGAGCCGCCTGTAACTAAAGCCTTTTTACCATTTAATAAATTCATATTATATGACCTTGTGATAATTTTTCTAAATCAGAAATCTTTTCAAGATTTAAAGTAACACCCTTAACCTTATTTTTCAAATTCATCATGGTTAGTGTTTTTGAGGGCCCGATTTCAAGATATAAATCTATTCCCTGTTTATCGATTGTTTCAATCGATTGTTTCCATCGAACGGAGTTTGTAACCTGTAAAATCAGATATTTTTTTATATCTGCTACAGATCTGACAAAATCACCGCTAACATTCATTACTATGTCTATATTGCTGTTCTTAAAGCAGGTATTTTCAATCTCAGGTTTCAATAATAACTGTGAATCAATCATTAGACCGCTATGAAAAGCACCATGTACTTTTAATGGGACAACTTTTTTTGCGCCTATCTCCTGCAGAACTTTAGCAGCAATGTCTACGCCCTCAATACTACCGGAAATGACCGTCTGGTCAATAGTATTGTAATTTGCTGTCCATATAAGATGGGGGGGATTTAGCTTGGCTATAGTTTCATCAATGATATTTGAATCAAGACCCAAAATCGCAGCCATAGTTCCTGATGTTTTTACGCATGAAGCGTTCATAAACTGCGCTCTTTTCTGAACTAATAAAAGAGCATCTTCAAAAGAAATTTTATCTGAAGCTGCAAGAGCAGTGTATTCCCCCAAACTTAGCCCGGCACATACCGAGGGTAAAACATCAGGAAATTCATGCTTCAAAACATTAAGAAGTGCAATGCTTGTAACAAAGATGGCAACCTGACTGTAGACAGTCTCTTTTAAAAGATTTTCAGGACCCTCAAAAACTATTTTTGCAAGATCATAATGAAGTATATCATTTGCAGCTTCATAAATTTCTTTTGCTATTGAAAAGTTATCAAAAATTTCTTTTCCCATCCCTATATATTGAGCACCTTGCCCCGGGAATAAAAATGCTATTTTTTTACTCATGATTTTTTTCGCTTTTTGTGATTATTGCGGCTCCAAAGGTCAAGCCTCCACCGAATACGGCAAATAAAATATTATCTTTATCTTCAACCTTTCCCGTTTTATTAAGTTCATCAAAGGCTATACCAACAGAGGAAGCCGAAGTATTTCCATATTTTTCTATAACGTTTCTGGAAACTTTTTCGTTTGGAATATGAGAAAACCTTTTTGCTATAGCAGATATAATCCTGTCGTTAGCCTGATGAGGAATAAGCCAGTCTATTTCCTCTTCTTTCATCCCTATAGATTCCAAACATTGTTTTGAAGAGCTTTCCATCCTTCTAACGGCATGTTTAAAAGTTTCATTTCCGCACATATGAATAAAATGCAAATTTTGATCAACTGTTTCGTAAGAAGCCGGCTTTCTACACCCTCCGCCGGGCACCATCAATAAATGATGCTGATCACCATCCGCTCCCAACGTAACAGATTGAATATCATATCCTTTTCCATCTAAGCTAACTACACAGGCAGCAGCTCCATCGCCAAAAATCACACATGTTGATCTGTCTTTATAATTGACTATAGATGACAGTTTCTCCGAGGCTATTATAAGAACATTTTTATAAGACTTATGTTCTACTAAAGCTTTGGCCAAACCAAGGGCATATATATATCCGGAACATGCAGCCTGCACATCCAAAGCTGCGGCATTAGACGCTTTTATCTTATGTTGAATTACACATGCAGTGTTGGGACAAACATAATCCGGAGTCATAGTCGCAACTATAATAAAATCTATATCCTGACTGGTTAAATTTGCATCATCTAATGCAAGTTTCGCCGCAACAGCCCCCATATCGGAAGTATATTCGTCATCCGCGGAGATCCGTCTTTCTTTTATTCCCGTTCTAGTAACAATCCATTCATCGCTG
>Ga0364919_10289_pt1 | contig 19708 bp, 14 predicted proteins | sample SorcelJu500001C7_2_FD_206953 | JGI IMG/M metagenome (GOLD analysis project Ga0364919, IMG submission 206953) | Enriched cells from Trout Bog Lake Hypolimnion, Wisconsin, USA - BchlTB.June20.5000.01.C7 | ecosystem: Environmental > Aquatic > Freshwater > Lake > Hypolimnion/Profundal zone | place... | reverse complement strand
TCTCTGTTTCCCGCGCGCTCAATAAACTGGCAAGATCATCTTGCTGTGGTAACTGACTCGATCACGGTTTCACTGGCAAAATTGCGTGACGACGCGAGAAATGGATCCGCCCGTCACGGGAAATCCGTCAGGGGTGTCTGGATCGGGCCGCGATAAGGGAGGCTGAATAGACCATGTTCGCACATCAGGGACTCGCACCCGTGACCTGCAGTACTTGGCATCATTCCGGCAGCATTCATGTATGCCATGTCGACAGAGTACAGTACTGCGTCAACTCGCTAAAAATCGGCGACAGACGCTTCTGCACCCACCCTGACAAACAAAAATTCAGGACCGGGGCCGATGATTCACACTGCCGCTAATACCAGGAAAAGGGGGGTGGTACCCGGCAGGCGGGGGGTAACCCGTTTCCTGGCCGCGGTGGCTCTCCTCGCTGCCGCTGGCTGCGGCAAGGAACAGGCCGCGTCTCAAAATAACAGCCTGGCCGTTCTGCCAGTCCCCAGTTCAGGGAAGGAGGTCGAAGCCATCGCGAATATCTCGGCCGACGACTACGGGTTATCTCTGCCGAACCTCTGCTACACGACGGATAACTCGTCCTTTTGGTCGGTTCAGCTTGCCGTGGCAACCGGGGAGACCGACCCTGGATTCAAAACGATCATTCGCATCGATCTGCCCAAAACCGGCGCCCCTTTTGTGCTCCCTTCCGACCGCACATTCTCGCTGGAGGCTGGCGGACCGTATGACAGATTCCCGGGTAGCGTCACCGTTTTCAACGGGCAGCAGTCAACCCTGAAGACCGTGGAGACGGGAACCATTTATTTTTCCACGCCCACCTCAGGCCAGGGGAGCCGCACCATCAGCTTCGACCTCGGATTCGCCGACTACGATTCCGGGGCGCGACCGGTGCCGCGGTACCAGGTGAGGGGCGACTTTGCCTCCGGGGGAGTGCCCGGAGCGTTCCGGCTATCCTGCACCGGCACTGGCGACGGAGATGGTGGGGAAGAAATCTACCGTGAAAAGTGCTCCCGCTGCCACTCGCTGGGAGCCTACCTTACCGTGGCGAACTCCGTGTCGGATCTCGGGCTCATGGGGGGGGAGTTGCCCTCCCGCTACCCGGGGTCGGTTCCTGAACACCAGGGGATCGACCTGGACGCCACGTCGATGTGGCGCCTGCGGGTGGCACTCAACGCCTGGTAACCGCTTGTGCCCGGTACCGCAGGTCGCGACGGCCATGCACGGATGAAATGCCCCCCCGAGCCAAGCCTTATAGCAACAATTACCCGAGGAGATAAGAACCATGCCCTGGACCGACTACATCAATGAAAATCGTAACCACGAGGAACGTGACGCGGTGTCCCCCATTGTTTGCGAGGCCCTGGAGGAACTGGGAGAGCAGCTCTGGGGGAGATCCCTCTGGGGTAAAAGGTACCACACCTACCGCAGCCGGGGCAGGTGGGTTCTGTGCGACAGCAGAAAGAGGTTCCTGTCGCGCGGCCGGAAACCCGCAAGTGTCAAGCTGTCGGTTCAGATTGCCGGATCTCCCTCACGCGGGTTTATGGTGCTTTTCGAGAAGGTTCGCCTCCCCTTTACGCCTGCTCCGGTTGTGTGCGCTGGCCTTTCGAAAGACGAATTGAGGCAGGGACTTTTGAGCGCATGCGATGATCTCGTGCAACTAAACTGCGCCACTCTCGCGAAAGCACCCCACGCTGCGTCTTCGCTCCTCCGACCCAAGGCGCAGTCGATTTTCAGGCTCAACACGTCAATATCGCAGTAAGGCTGTAATGGCGACAGTGCCCACGGGCACCGTGGTGTAGTGCAATTTAGCTAGGGCGGACACGGGTGCATTTCTTAGGTGATCACTCTAACGAAGACTATGGTTCCTCGCGCTATGCTGTGCTGGTGGTGGATGACGAGCCCTCGATTCTCCAGGCATTCCGGAGGATTTTCCGCAGGGAAAAATTCCGGCTTCTCTGCGCCGGGTCCGCCGAAGAAGGCCTGCAACTGTTGGTTGAGGCTCCGCAGGTTGCTGTCATCATATCGGACCAGCGCATGCCGAACATGAGTGGCAGCGATTTTCTTGCCCGCTGCAGGGAAATTGCACCGGCAGCGACAAGAATCCTATTGACGGGGTGCCTGGACTTTGACTCCACTGCGGCTGTGGAAAAGCGGGGCAGCATATTCGGGTTGATCACAAAGCCCTGGGATGACGCAACGCTGTTGCAGCAGGTGGGCGAGGCCGTAAAAAGGTACCATCTGGTCGTGGAGCGGCAGTACGCAAGCGGCAACTGTCCGGGCCGGCTGGAGGGGGAACAATCGGTTCAGATTGGCGAACAGTACAAGGGCTCTGCGCCGTGAACAGGAACGTGACCCTGAATGCAAAGAGTGCGATTGCTGCAGGCGAAGGGCCCGAAGAACAACTGGGTGCAGAAGTCTGTTTCTTGTCAGCGTATCCGGTAGAGCCGGAAGTTAAAAGACTCATCCGTGAGCTACAGGTGCGTAAGGTTGAACAATACAGTTTTTATCCAATACGGTAAATGATTTCAACCACTTTGTCCGTGCGGGCAGTGAAAAAGTCCGCTTAGATGTCAATAGGGCCGTGAACTCGGCCATCTCTCTCGTTTTGGAAAGCCTGAAACTCCATGGCATTAAGCTCGGGCTGCGCACGCAGGAAAACCTGCACGTGGACGGTCACCCAAGCCAGTACACCCAAGTGGTCCTCAATATCATTCTGAATGCACAGGATGCGCTGCTGCAACATTGCACGAACCTGCCCCGCATGACTATTGCCCCTCGCCTTCCACGCACCGAATACCCTTTCCATGGTCACAGACTGCCGGTTCATTGCGGGCAAAAAAGGCCCCGCGCAAAAAGGATTAAGTCCGGGGCAAATTAAGACAGGGGTCCAACCGACTGAAGTTTCACATTTCGTTGGTCTGGATGGAATCCTGGCTTTCGCTGATTTATGAAATATCGTGATGCAGCAGCATGTTATCTTGCAAGGCGAGCGGCAGACCCATGTCAAAATGCCCATTCCACGGGATATATCGGTTAGGCCGTACCTTTATTGTCACAGGCGCCATCGGGCATTGACAGCAATGTTCTGGTAACTATGTGCCTGTCAATTAAGTTAAAGAACTGCAGTTGCTTTCCGAATAGTCAATAAAGCGAGTAGCCTTTAAGTCCGGCAGTGCCATGCCCCCAGTGTCCTTTCTGTCACGCTGTGGCGGGGGGAGTTCTCGGGCCAAAATGGAGCAGCACCAATGTCCTCCTCGAACAAGATTGTCCTTGCCCTGTGCCTGGCGGCGCTGGGCATTGCAGGAAACTACTTCGCCCTGCCGATATCCTTCAGCGTGGAGTTCATCTTCGGCAGCATTTTCAGCATCCTCGCCATAGGCATCCTGGGACCCTGGTGGGGTGCGGGAGTGACCGTCGCCGCCTCGTCCTACACCTGCATCCTCTGGAATCACCCCTACGCCCTCATCATCTTCACCGCGGAAGCGCTCTGGCTCGGGTACGCGCTCAGGCGCAACCGCTCCAACATCGTCCTTATCGACGGTGCTTACTGGCTGACGGTCGGCTGGCTGTTGGTCGCGGTTTTCTACGCGGGTATCATGCATGTGAATTTTCAAGGCACCCTGACAGTCATCCTCAAACAGGCAATCAACGGGCTCTTCAACTCGCTGGTCGCCAGCATGCTACTGGTCCATACACCGCTGAGGAACCTGGCACGGAAGGAGGAGCAGGTCACCTATGCCCAGTTGATCTTCCACACGGTCTGTTCGTTTCTGATGATCCCCTCCCTGATCCTGGTGTACGGTCACAGTCACAGGGTGGTGGCCAGCCTGGAGAAAATTGCTGCAGAACGAGTCTCCCGGGTGACGGCGGAAATTGAGGTGGAACTGGCCGAGTGGCTGGGACGCCACCTTGACGCGGCGCAAGTCATCGCGGAGTTGGGCAGCAGCCAGGGCGTACTCCCTTCCGCTACTCTCCAGCAGGAACTGGAGCGGATCAAGGAACTGTTGCCCGATTTTCATATCGTCTTCCTTGCTGACGGCAATGGGGTCACGGTGGGGTGTTTCCCGCCTCGCAACGAGTTCGGCACCTCGGCCATCGGGAGGAGTTTCGCCGACCGTCCCTATTACCAACAGTTGGTCGCAACAAAAAAACCGGTGGTCTCCGACGTCTTTTCCGGACACGCAGTCATCTTCAAGCCGCTCTTCACCGTGGTGGTCCCTGTGGTCCGGGACGGCAAAATTTCCCATTTCGGTCTGGGGGGAATCAACTTGGAACGCCTGCGGGCGCGCTTCGCGGTGCACGCCTTGCAGCAGGACATGATATTCACCGTGCTGGACGGCAAGGGGAATGTGGTCATCACCACCGATAGTTCCCCGAAACAAAGCGTCGGGGCACCGCCGGTAATTAAGCCTACCCAGACGAGAGCCGTCACCTCACGGGTTTCCCTCTACATCCCCGGAGCCAGGAGAAACACCAGTCCCATGCTGGGTTGGAAGGGGGCCTATTACTTTTCGAGCGCACCCATCAAGGGGACCAACTGGACGCTGCTGGTTCAGTGTCCGACCGCTCCCATGCAAAAACAGCTCTACGCTTCTACCATCACCGAGCTGGGCACCATTGCCCTGCTCTTCCTGCTGATGGTCAACCTGGCCTCCGTCATCAGCAAGCGGCTCACCCGGCCGCTGCTGGCGCTGGCGCGCGTTTCCCGGGACATACCCGCGAAAATCGAGCAGCGCGCAGAAATCTCCTGGGTAGGCTCCAGTATCGGCGAAGTGGCGCTCTTGGAGGAGAATTTCCGGAAGACCGCGCAGGCCCTCAGGGAAAAGATCAACAACTTGGTGCAGCGCTTCACCTTTGCCCTTAACTCCGCGGAAATCGGGGTCTGGGACTGGCTGGTGCTGGAAAACCGTCTCATCTGGGACCGGCAGATGCATGCCCTGTACGGTCTGGAGGGGACGGAGTTAGACTGCTGGGGATACCAGGCCTGGAAAAACGGGGTGCACCCGGAGGACCGAGAGCGCTGCGACAGGGCGATCCAGCAGGCGCTGGAGGGGGAAAAGGAGTTCGACATCGAATTCCGCGTGGTCTGGCCCAGCGGGGTGGTGCGTGACATCAAGGCTCACGCGCTCGTATTGCGCGACGCAGACGGCACGCCGCTCAGGATGATCGGGGTGAACTGGGACATCACGGCTCAGCGCCAGGTTGAATTGGCCTACCTGGCCGCCAAGGAGAAGGCCGAGGCCGCCTACCTGGCCAAGAGCGAAACCCTGCACGTCCTGGAACAGGAGATTGGCGAACGCCGCAGGGTGGAGGAATCGCTGCGCGTCAGCGAGGCGCGCCTGCAGGCTTCCGCTGAACAGATGAAAAAGATGAATGAGGAAACCCAGCAGCGCAATGTCGAGCTTAAGCTCTGGCTGGAACAGGAAATCCGCGAGGGGCGTGAAAAGGACGCGATTCTGATTCAGCAGGAAAAACTGGCCTCTCTTGGGCAACTCGCGGCAGGGGTGGCGCATGAGATCAATAACCCGATGAGTTTTGTCATGAGCAACCTCGGGACCTTGAAAGTGTACACGATGCAGCTTGCAGAATTCATAACGACACTGCAATCCATGGCGGTCCGGAGCTTGGTCGGGTCCGAGCAGGTGCTGCTGGCCGAGTTGTCGCAAAAACATGACATCGGCTACATCCTGGAAGACATGCCTCATCTGATTTCCGAATCGTCGGAAGGGGCCCGGCGGGTAAAGCATATCGTGCAGGATTTGAAGGACTTTGCCCGGACTGACGAAAAGGAACCCGGGCCGGTTGATATTAACTACTGCGTCGAGAGTACGCTCAATATACTTCGTAATGAAATCAAGTACGTCGCTGAAGTTGATCTCCAACTGGGAGAACTTTCTCCGGTCGTCTGCGTCGCGGGGCAGATCAACCAGGTTATCGCCAACCTTATAATGAACGCGGTGCACGCCATCGAGCACCACGGCACCATTACCCTCGTGACCCGGCATGATGGTGATCAGGTCCTGCTGGAAGTAAGCGACACTGGGCATGGGATGTCGGAAGAGGTTCTCAAGCGGATATTCGACCCGTTCTTTACCACCAAAAAGGTGGGCGAGGGGACCGGCTTGGGCCTCAGTATCACCCATGCCATTGTGAGAAAACATGGTGGTGAGATCTCGGTGCTGAGCAAACCGGGGAGCGGTACCACCTTTACCGTCAGACTGCCCACCAATTATTCTTACAACAAAGGTGAGGGAATCTTGGACTAGTCGTTTGAGTTATCTCGCGACTACCAAAATCAACCGGTGGTAATGCTCCCGAACGTCGGTTGTTTCGTATCGGAATGCTGGTCCTGATCGACCGGAATACGCATGAATATTCAAAGTGGAGACCTTTATTGGTCGCCCTCTGGGGGCGCCAGGATTATATCAGCGCATTCGGCACAGAACACGTGGGTAACGTTTTCGTATACTAGAGAGGATGGCGCGCACCAAGAACCGTCCGCAGTTCTTACCTTTTTGCACATTGCACACATAGAGGCAAATACCACTGTGCTGGAGGACGTTTGAATCAAGTCCTTGTCGTTCATTTGTCACCCCCTTATAGAATGTGGAGAATCCAGCGGTAACTGTCTCACAGGTTTTATTTCAGCCATTGCTGCACAGTGGTAGTTACGCCAAGCAAACTTGTAAACTTGAGTAAAAGTAGTTTCATTCTAATTTGAAAAGATATACACCACGAAAGTAGAAATAACGTGAACCTATTTTGGTTTATGTAAAAGTGGAATAATTTTGGCTGCTTAGGGGTGAGATGGGCCGGGACTTATAGTCAAAACACCAATTTGTCTGGCTGTTTTGGTCGGCCAACAGATATGCCAGCGAATATTAACTGCTGTGAAACAGGTAATGAATAACTGAAGTCATCTGCAGTCTGTTCCATGTTCGCTCCTTTTGTGACTGGCTCACGGCGCGATCCCAACCGGTTACATAGAGTCCTAGCCGTGAACTTCGTCATTGATGACTATTGTTGTATGCACTGTGATACTGACCACGCTTGTTGTCAGGAGGATTTTAAAAAGGAGTCGTATGCCTGCAGGAGGAGTGACCTACCCAACGGTCATGAGGCTGTTAAAGGAGGCTGTTGCGGCCAAGGGGCAGCGTGCAGTCTCTCGGGAGGCAGGAATAACTCTACTGAGCGTTCAGAGACGTAGTTTTCCATGTGGCGGGTATCCTGATACCCCTCGCCGTACCTGAAAGTTTTTCTTCCAACCCTTGTGCCTTCCATGATAACGTTAACTAATGTTAAAATGCGCCTCATAATCTGTTTCCCAAAACAGGAGTCGGCCATGGAAATAAAAACGGAGCCCGCGAAAGAGTGCCAAGAGCTTGGTGATAGTTCCGCAATCGGCCATGGAGCCACGAGGCTCCTGGATGTGCATGCTCTAGTACACGAGTTGCAGGTACATCGGACCGAGGTCGAAGCACAAAATGAGGAGCTGATAAACAGTGGCAAGGCTTTTGAAACCCTGTCCAAACAATACCAGGACCTCTACGATTTTGCGCCGGTAAGCTACCTTACCCTCGGTCTCGACGGCACCATCCGCAATCTCAATCTCACCTGCGCCAGTTTTCTCGGACGCTCCCGTGAACAGCTGGTAGGTCAAAATTTCACATCGTTTCTTGCGAAACTCTCCATCGATACCTTCATCGAGGCGTTATTTGAAGCCGTGGCAAGCCGAAGCAAGGTTTCCTGCGAGTTGCTCCTCTGCCGAGGGACCGACAGACTTCAGGTGCTCTTCAATGCTGCAACGAACGACCTGGGCGACGGTTGCCTGGTTGTGCTGGTCGATATCACGGCGCGCAAACTCGAGGAGGAATCAGTCCGCCGGTCCTGGCATTTTCTGCAGTCCATGATAGACGCGCTCCCCTCGAGCGTCTGTGTTCTGGACGAGAAGGGGACCCTGCTCCTGGTCAACCAGGGGTGGAACCGAATCTCCGAAGCCAACCCGCCCCTGCGGGAAAACTGCGGCGTCGGGGCCAATTACCTCGAGATCTGTGAAGCAGTGACCGGTGAGGACCGGGAAGCCTCCATTCGCTTTGCGCAGGGCATAAGGTCGGTGCTGCAGGAAAAAAGTGCCTCCTACACGCAGGAATATTCTTGCCATTCAGACCATGAACTGCGCTGGTTCAAAGGGAGCGTGACCCGATTTGTAGAAGAGGGTGCGGCCCGCATCGTCGTTACCCATGAAAACATAACCGAGCGCATACTCGCCAGCGAGGCCCTGAAGTCAAGCCAGCACCGGCTGCAATTCATTCTGGAATCAAGTCAGGTCGGGGTATGGGAATTAAACGTCGCGGATCAAACGGCCTCCTGTTCAAAGGAATCCGCCAAGATCTTAGGTTTTTCCGGCCCCCTCTCGGATTGGAGCCTGAAGGTATTTCTGCAACATGTTGTGCCGGATGATCGGGAACAGGTCGTGGCCAAGGTGCGCGAGGGGGTCCGAACCGGAAATGACATGGCGTATGACTGCCGTATCCGCCGCGGCGACGGAGAGGTTCGCTGGATCAGAGTCGCTGGGCGCCGGCACCAGGATGAATCTGGCTGGGGCCCCTGGATAGCAGGGATTGTCCAGGACGTCACGGAACAAAAGAGGCTGACGGAGGAACTTCAGGAAAGCCGGCGCAAAGAGCAGGAACGCCGCACCGAATTGGAGTCGTTAATGGAGGCGGTCCCCGCAGCGGTCTTTATCGCCCACGACCGGGAGTGTCGGAACGTGTCCGGCAACGCTACGGCAATCGACCTCTTGAAGGTGCCAGCAAAAGTAAATCTTTCCACGTCCGCGCCGGAGGCTCAAAGAAAAACAAATTTTGAACCCTACAGAGACGGCTGCCTTGTCCCGCCGGAGGCGCTCCCGGTGCAAAGAGCCGCAGCGACAGGATCCCCCGTGCTGGGCGAGGAGCTGGAACTGCGCTTTGGGGACGGCAGTTCCCGGTGGATATTCGGCAGCGCCGTGCCGTTACGCCAGGAGTCGGGCGAGGTGCGGGGTGCCATCGGCGCCTTCGTCGATGTGAGCGAAAGAAAACGGTTCGAGGAGGATCTTCGTAAAAGCGAAGAGCGGCAGCGCCTCTTCATCGAGCATGCCCCGGCTGCGCTGGCTATGTTCGACCGGAACATGCAGTATCTGAGCGTGAGTCGCCGCTGGAAGAAGGACTACCGGCTCGACGACATCGACCTGTTCGGGGTCTGCCATTACCAGGTCTTTCCGGAAATAACCGAGGAGTGGAAGGAGCTGCATCGACGCGGTCTGGAGGGGGAACGGCTGCGATCCGATGCCGACAGGTTCGTGCGTTTCGACGGTGTAGTCCAATGGGTGCGCTGGGAAATGCTCCCCTGGTACACCAGGTCGGGAGAAGTCGGTGGTATTGTCATCTTCTCTGAAGACATCACCGAGGTGAAGTTGGCCGAGGAGAGATTGGCCCAAAGCGAGGAGAATTACCGGCAGTTGTGCCACTATCAGGAGGATTTGATCGACCGGGAGCGCACCAGTATCTCGCGGTCGATCCATGACGATATCGGCCAGGGGCTGACCGGGGTATACCTGGATCTGGACTGGATCAGGCATAAGCTTTCGCCGCAGCACGGCGACTCCAATCTGGAAGAGCTGCTCACCACCATGCAGGCCCGCGTGAACCAGTTGATTGTGAAAGTCCAGAACATAACGGCGGATCTTCGTCCACCGCTGCTGGACAACCTCGGATTGAAGGCGGCAGTGGAATGGCAAATTCAGGAATTCACCCGCCAGAGTATGATCAAAACAGGGCTGGTGATCGACGACGACCTGCCGGTGACAGACGGCGAGAATTCGAATGCCATCATCAGGATTCTCAAAGAGGCTTTGATCAACGTCCTGCGCCACTCACAGGCTGAAGCCGTTGACATTTCCCTGTGCCGGTTCGGACAGCATTTAGTTCTTGAAATCACCGACGACGGTTGTGGTATAACGCAGGAGCAGTTGTCTTCTCGAACGGCATTTGGCATAATGGGGATGCGCGAGCGGGCCGAGGCCTGCCGCGGGGAGTTGGAAATCTGGGGCGCTCCGGGTGTCGGCACCACGGTGCTCTTGGAGGTACCTGTGATAACGGAGGGAGGACATGTATAAACTTCTGCTGGTTGACGATCACGACCTGGTTCGCTACGGAATCAAGCGGGCGCTCCTTGAGCACCTGGCGGAGCTGGACCGGATCGATGAGGCATCGACAGGCCAGCAGGCGCTCGGCCTGGCGCAGCAGACGGCCTATAATTTAATTTTGCTCGACATCTCGCTTCCGGACCGCAACGGCCTGGACCTGCTGACGCAGATGCGCGAATACTTCCCGAAAACCGCTGTTATCTTGCTGAGCATGCACCCGGAGAGGGATTACGCCATCCGGGCCTTTCGCGCGGGGGCAAGCGGGTACCTCCACAAGGCGATACCCTTCGAAAAACTGGTTCATGCGGTATCGAAGGTGCTGCAGGGCGAAATGTACATCAGTCCCGCAGTGGCCGCGCTCCTCGTGCAGGAAGTCGCCGCTGGGGGGGGGCGATGTCCCCCTGCACTCCGGCCTGTCCGATCGCGAGTTCCAGGTGGTCGGCATGATCTGCAATGGCAAAACGCCGACAGAAATGGCAGAAATGCTCGGTGTCAGCATAAAGACCATCAGTACTTACCGGGCCCGAATCATGTCAAAGCTCAGAATCAAGACCAATGCTGACATCATAAACTACTGCAACAATAACCACCTCTCCTTGTAAGACCATTCCTACCGCTGCCGCCCGTCATTCCTACCCGATAATTGGATTAAGCTTTTGGTGAATCTGCCGTTACGAGATTGTACCTGTTGTGAAAATTGAATTGTAAACGACATTTACGGATTAACGGGGAGGGCTTACTGTGTTGGGACGCGGACTCGGCGTGAGGATTACCTTTTTTGTGGCAGTTGCATTGGCACTCTCCTTTATCGCGAACATCCTGTATTTCAGTGCAGAGATCCGCAAGGAGGCTTATGACTCCTTCAGATCGAAGTCGCGCGCCGTTCTCCTGCAGGCAGAGAGTTCCCGAAACTATTTCGCCGCCCTGAGAGGGACGGGGGCCTTCAATGACGCCGCCCTGAAGAGTGCCTTCGACGGCAGGCTGAGCGGCGCGGCCGATAAAGTCGCCGCGGCGCGAGAGACCGACTTTTTCAAGACCGTCCCGATCATCGCAGCCATGAAAATAGCCGGGGAACAGGCGACGCAGGCCGGCTTCAAGCTCAGGGTACCCAAAGTCGAGGCACGCAACAAGGCAAACGAACCCGACCAGGTTGAGCTGGAACTGTTGGACAAGATCCAAAAAGGGAACCTCCCCGAGCTGTTCATGGTCGACAAGGCCAATAACGTCATACGCTATCTCCGCCCCATCAAACTCACCACCGACTGCCTGGTTTGCCACGGCGTACCATCCGATACACTCAATAAGGACGGCCTCGATCTGCTCGGCACCAGGGCCGAGGGGTGGAAGGCCGGCGAGCAGCACGGCGCTTTCGAGGTCCTGGGGGATTTGTCGGTCATCGAGAGCAGCATCAACCACAAGATCCTCACCTCCCTGGGCATTACCTCCTTGGTTTCGATGCTTGCCCTACTGTTCCTGATGTGGGTCATCAGATCAATCATTCTCAGGCCCCTGGGCAAACTGGCCCTGGAAATGAAACAGGTGGCGGAGGGGGACCTGAGTGCGGAGGTCCTGCACCCGCGGGACGATGAGATCGGCCAGCTCGCCAGTTCGGTCAACGCGGCAGTGGAAAAGATGAGAACGACGCTGACCCTGGTCCTGGAAAGCAGCTGCCAGGTGGCGACCGCGGTGGGGACGTTGTATGCCGCCGCCGAGGAGATATCCACCGGAGCGGAGGAGGTAGCAGTCCAGGCGACCAAAGTGGCGACCGCAGGGGAGGAAATGGCCGCCACTTCGTGCGACATAGCGTCGAACTGCCAGAGGGCTGCCGAAGGATCCCGCGTTGCCACCGAAGATGCACACGAGGGGGCGGAGGTCGTGCGGGGGAGCATCAGCATCATGTCGCAGATAGCGGACAAGGTGCGAGCCTCGGCACGTACCCTGACGAGCCTCGGGGCGAGAAGCGAGCAGATCGGGCAGATCGTGGACACCATCGAGGATATCGCCGACCAGACCAACCTGCTCGCCCTGAACGCGGCCATCGAGGCCGCGCGTGCGGGAGAGCAGGGGAGAGGGTTCGCGGTGGTGGCAGACGAGGTGCGTGCCCTGGCGGAAAGGACCACCAAGGCAACCAGAGAAATCGGCGAGATGATCAAGGCCATCCAGCGGGAAACCGGTGACGCCGTGAGCGCCATGAATGACGGGCTCCAAGAGGTTGAGCGCGGCACAGGGCAGGCCACGCACTCAAGTGAGGCCCTGACTCGCATTCTCGAGGAAATAAACAACCTCGGCATGCAGATCCATCAGATAGCCACGGCAGCCGATGAGCAGACGGCCACCACTGCTGAAATAAGCGGCAACATGCTGAGGGTCAACGACATCGGCAAAAGCGTCGCCGATTACGCCCACGCCTCGGCTCGTGGGGCCGGCCATCTGAATGCCGACGCCGAAGCGCTGCTGCTTTCACTGGCCAACTTCAACCTGAAGGAAAGCACCCCGCTCATTCTCAAAAAGGCCAAGAGTGCCCATTTGATCTTTTCCGGCAAGATCAGGGCGCATCTCCATGGAGAACAGCGCGTCGACCCGGGCGCTCTGCCAACCCACCTTACCTGTGCCTTTGGAAAGTGGTACCAGGGGCCGGGCAACGATGCTTGCGGGCACCTGCGGATTTTCAGGGAAATAGACGCGCCTCACGCCAAGGTGCATGAGCTCGGCAGGCAAGCCGTCCAGGCGAAGGACGCAGGCGACACGGCGAAGGCCGATCAATACTGCCATGAGATGCTGGCGACGTCGCAGCAACTTGTCGATATTCTGGACCAGCTGATGGTCGAGACAAAATAGGCGCGGTTCGGTTACTGTCAGAGGGTACAACCAAGTCCCGTCCCGCGGGGAACGAAGAAATACGTACATAGTCAGGACCGAGGTGCCGAGGTGCCGAGGTGCCCGCGCCCTGAACCTTACCAAGCCAGCAAGACACCTGTGGGCCTCATAATTGCTGTCACTAGGAGCCTGTCGGACTGGCATCCGAAACCGATGTGAAACCGATTCGCTGTCCGACTGGCGGATGTCTAAAATTTCTGAACTTTCTTCCCCTCGGACCGGTGAAGTGTGATGCCCTGCAGGAGAAGCCCCTTTGAAGGGGCATAAATCTGTTCTTTCTCAACCTATCTGGTCAAGGCATGAAGCTTTTTCAGGTTGTAAGCCATACATACCAGGTTCCATTCTCCTTCTGCTGCCTCGTAACCTCGCAGTTGGAAGGTTCGGAATCCCATGGCTGCCTTGATGATGCCGAGAACAGGTTCTGAGGTGACCTTACGCAGCGCGTAAACTGCCTTCCCAGCGGCGGCCTTTAGCCGATGCTTCATCCTTGTCACTGCGTCCGCATCGTCCGGCAGCGGTGGAGGCTCCTGGAATCGATCTCACAGTGGCTTGTTATGTTGGTCGCGGTCCACGGCAATAGACGAAGTTGCACTAAACCGCTTCGCGGTAGCTTTCTGAAGGCAGCTTTCCAGGCGGCCTTTTTATTTGGTGCGCCCGGCAGGGCGCGTGGTGCGTAAGCACCATCCTGTCAGCTATGGTGGCTGGCAGGTGACTTGGAGGTGCAAGTCCTCTATGGACCCTGATGGTGGGAACCATTGCCGAACGGCAAGGGTGTCCGGGGCGACCCGGAATCTAAAGGAAGCCGCAGGCAAAACCCCGGCCCGACGAACAGGAATCGCATACGAGGCAGTCGCATCCGGGCGAGAAGGCCAAATTTTAGAAGCCTGATAACCATCCAGGAAGGTGCGGCTGTAGATGCGGCGGGTGTATGGGGTGAAGGTCACGCGCATTACCCGGGGAGATCTGCCGTCCCGCATTGGGCGAAATCCCGGCGCAGGGTGTCCTGGAGACAGGTCGCCTGAAGTTCGGCAGAAGTCAGCAGAGGCCATACGAGCCGGCCTAACCGCCCGGCAAAGGGCCGAACATGTAGTAACGGACAGGAGCCGGAAGTTTCGATGACGCGAGCAAACACGGAAGCCATGGTTGAGAAGCCAGGGGCCGTGCCGGAGGGTAGGGACCGGAAGTCGCGAGAGTACGGTGGCGGTGTGTCGGGTGTCACGGTAACCGCACAGCTCACTAGTGAATTACTGTGATACCGGTAGCTTCGTGTAGGCCTATTCCTACGGCTTGCTACCGTGATTCCTAGCCACAAAATAGGTTCAGATTTTTGTTCATTATCTTTATATTACAAGCTGTTGAGTAACTGATTTTCCTCCATGAGCTGTTGCTTCCGCCCTGAGACAGTAAGGCGTAATCGCGTCTCAGTGTTGGTTTACCTGTTCCCTCAAGGTAATGAGGGGGCTGTGAGCCTGTCCAAGAATGCAACCAAGAGGTAACGTGCATGCCTAGCCGAGATGTCAGCACCGACACGACGGAACTTTTCGCCAGAGCGAAGAGGCCGGCCGCCCATCTCGGAAGAAGGCTCCAAGCTCCTGCATCCGGCGGCAAGCTTCGGGGAGGTGTCGCTATGAAACCGACCCCAAATCTGCTCTCGATTCTCAAGACGCCACGGTTGTCCGGCATCGCGGAGTCTCTGGAGGCCCGCCTCGATAAGGCCCGGCAGGAGACCCTCGGCTACCAGGAGTTCCTGCAGATCATCCTGCAGGACGAAGTGGAGAGGCGGCACTCCCGCCGCGTCCAGCTCCGGCTCAAACAGGCCGACTTCCAGGAACAGAAGGGACTCGAAGAGTTTGAGTTCGCGGCGCTGCCTGGGATCAACCCCAAGGAGGTCAAGGACCTCGCCACCTGCCTGTTCATCGAGCGCCACGAGCATGTGCTCCTCTATGGCCCTCCCGGCACCGGCAAGACCCACTTGGCCCAGGCTCTTGGCAACCGGGCCTGCCGCAGCGAGTACTCGGTGCTGTTCATCACCGCGGCGAAGCTGTTCCGGCGGCTCGCCGTCGCTCGCCACGAAGGGGCCTACGAGGAGACGATCCGGACGTTGCTCAAGCCGCACCTGCTCATCATCGAAGACTTGGGGCTTACCGGCTTCAACCACGAACAGGCCGAGTCGTTCTACGAGATCGTCGCCGAACGGCACCACACCGGGAACATCATCGTAACCTCGAACTGACCGCCGGGTGACTGGGTGGGGCTCTTCCCCGATCAGGTGCTAGCGAACTCGCTCATGGATCGGCTGGCCCACAAGGCACATCACCTCCCCCTCAAGGGGGAGTCATACCGCAGGAGGGGCCGCCCTCAGAAGACCACGACAACTTAACTCAGGAACTCCCGCTGACCGCTAAACTGGAAAATAACCTTGGCGACGGGGGTGGCAAATAACCTTGGCGGTTGACACCGTAATTAGTAAAATATAGTTAAATGTATAAGTAGCACATAGAGGGAGACTCTGAGAGCTTCCCCCGAATACAGGTTACATGCATTAGTTTTCTGGGTAGCTCATCCAAATCGTTAATAATATCATGTAAATTGCTTGCGTGATTTGAACATAGAGGCGTAATGGATAGTAATTAATTCATCGTTTTAAATGTGGCTTGCCATGGAAAGGCTCACACGACAGGTCCCCCTCTCGAGTCACCGAATGTTTCCTATATCTGGAGGCTCTATGCACTTTTCTCACGTTGCTTTTCCAACAAGCAATATCAAGCCGTTTTTATCCGCTCTTAACGGTCTTCTTGAGGTGGCCGGGATTTGTGAGACAGCCTGAGGGGTGAAATAAGCAATGTCCCGTCGTTGTTGTGGTTACCGGCGTCAGGCCGCCGCTCTCAGTTTCTCAAGTCCTTTGGAATAAGCCTCATCGGGGGTCTTCTTGTCAAGTGCCGTGTGGCCCCGTTTCTCGTTGTAGAAGTTGAACCAAGCCGTCAGGTCTTTAGAGAGCTCGACCGCCGACTCATATGATTTCAGGTAGATCCGTTCGTATTTCAGGCTGCGCCAGAGCCGTTCGATGAAGATGTTGTCTTTGTAGCGCCCCTTGCCGTCCATGCTGATCTTGATGTCCCAGGTCTTGAGGACGGAGGTGAACGCCTCGCTGGTAAACTGGCAGCCCTGGTCGGTGTTGAAGATCTCGGGAGCCCCGTACTTGAACAGGGCCTCTTTCAGCGCTTCGATGCAGAACCGCGTGTCCAGCGTGTTCGACAGCCGCCACGACAGGACCTTTCTGGTAGCCCAGTCCATGATGGCGATCAGGTACATGAATCCCCTTTGCATAGGGATGTAGGTGATGTCGGTTGCCCAAACCTGGTTGGGCCGGTCGATGGTCACCCCACGCAGCAGATACGGATAAACAGGATGCTTTGGTTGCCGCTTGCTGGTACCGGGCTTTGGAGCCAATGACTCGATGCCCATAATGAGCATCAGGCGCCGGACACGATCCCGGCCCACAGGCGCTTCAGGAGTCGTTAGTTGGCCGGCCAGCGACCGGCTACCCATCCAGGGATGCTCCAGATAGAGTTCGTCAATGCGGCGCATCAAATCGAGGTCGTCCGTTCTCAACCCAGTTGCGGGGCCGCGGTAGTAGCTGGCGCGGGGCACGCCTAACAGCTCACAGCGACGCTCAACAGAGACTTCGGGATGACCAGCGGCGATCACCTTTTGCTTTTGCGCCCGGTCAAGTTCAGACCGGGCAGATTGGACAAAAAATCGTTCTCAACCTTGAGCTTGCCGATTTGGCGGTGCAGTTCATCGATCTCGGCATCGTGGTTCACCTCTTTCTTCTTTCCCTTACCAAAGAGGTCAGAGGCGCTTTGAACGAGCTCTTGCTTCCAGCGGGTGATCTGAGCGGGGTGGACTCCGTATTCGGTGGCGAGTTCGGCAAGAGTCTTGGACTCAGACAGGGCGGCCAAGGCTACCTTGGCCTTAAATTCGGCGCTGTGGCGGGTGCGATGTTGTGGCATGAACCTTCTCCTCTTGAATTAGATCGGTTCATTGCTTATCACCCTGTCTCAAAAACCGCAACCACTTCAGGTCTTGAAATATAAGGCTTCGAGGTCTCAGGGCAACTTGCAACCCCTGGGTGCCAGGTCTTGAAATATAAGGCTTCGAGGTCTCAGGGCAACTTGCGCAACAAATCGCGGGCGTCCCCCTCTTCCGCGGTTTCCGATGAATAGTTATCCGATTATCAATGCCTGGCCCCTTCGCTCCCATCAGCATAAGGGGCAGACCAAATCCCGTCCCTCTTTGCAGGGCAAGGAAGAGGATCACAGCCAATGGGATTGCGGTCTTGAGATAGCCATATACTCGTGGGCAAAGAATGGAGCACCATGATTGCCGCGTGAGGCTTTTGTAGGAGTTGACTGGGCGGCTTTTCGGCCTGGGTCGGCATTATCGGTCGACATCGGCAACAATTTTGTTCAAGTAGGTCACTCCCATAGTAGCAGGATCGTACTGCCATTCACCATCGAACTCTGCATATGACTTACCCAAGGTTAATGGGCGTCCTATACTCAGGGCATGGAGCCTGCAGTTGCGATTCCTGGCATGTTGAATCTGTTGTTTAACTTCAGCTGTGAACTCTGGCATTATGAAGTCGGATATCAACAGCAAATCTGCGCGTGCATACGCTTTCTCCTCCATCTTCTTGATGGCATGATGGATGGCAGGACTCGCGTCCGTTCCACCATTAAATGACATCTGAAGGAAGTCAAGAAGCTCCTGCAAGCCTGGATGCTTGGAAAGATCCCGTTCCTCGATATTCGTGGAGAACGAATAGATGCAGCATTCCCGCTTCTGCTCGATTGACTTCATCGCCAGTGCCAAGGTTATCGCCTTGGCGACGCATTCCGGCTCGCCACTCATGGAACCGCTGGTATCGACGCAAATGATCATCGGCCCCAGCTTATCCTTCTCCTCAACCCTAGTGGCCCTCTCAACCTCACGGTTGCACTCCACCTGAATCATTTCATTATAGTCGTAGCTCATCAGCCGTCCTTCGGCATACTTGAGGTCGAATAGCAACTCTGAGTCGGGAACAGCCAGCAAAACCAACTCCTGGGGGAGTAGATGGGTCAGGTCACGCCCCTGGGTGATGCCGACGATCTCTGACCTCGCTTCGACATCGGGGATGTCAGCGTAGTACCTCTCCAACGACTTGAGCATCTCGAGCCGATCCGACATACCGGCCCGGCGCATTCTGCCGAGCAGTTCGCTGAGCCGGCGAACACCTTCGTTGTGTTTCAGGTAGTCGGCCCACCTCTTCAAAGTTTCCAGGTCGCTGTGCGCTCCGATGCCTCTGGTCCGGTCCCAGAGTAGCCCAGGATTTATCCCGAGTTCACCAGCAACATCGGCGATCTCCCGCATAGCATTTAAGCGTCCGTTCAGCTCCTTCATCAGTTCGGCACGCCGCCGGGCGATTTCAGATAGGCAGTATTCGTTGCGCTGCCGCTCCAGGGAGCGTTGCCACTCGTAATGAATATCCGCGCGGACCCCATGCAATGCGAGATTATCAAGAGGTTCGTTTATCCTCTGCTCCCAGTGCGACGTGTTTGCTTGATCCGCTTCGGAGAATCCGTTTAGGTCCCGCCTAATGTCCTCCTTGGCATAGCTTCCTGCTGCCAAGGATCGTTTAGCCTCCTCCAGTGCCGCGAAATTGTTGGCGAACCTTCGTCTCAGATCCACGGCCAATTGCTGCTGCCAGGCACGCAACTCGTCATGGAGCCTTGGGCGGACGCCGTCATGACAGGAGATTTCATGCCCTTCGATCAGTTCAAAGTCCAACTCCGCGCATTCCGCCTCCAGTAGTTCATCAAGACCATCTGGCGACCAGTCGTCATCATCCTGATAATTCCAGACCTTCCAAGTGATAGGCTTGCCTCGGTTCATCTTCCTGGATATGGTCATCTCCAGAAGAGTGAAGAGGGTGTCAACGTTGTCGCGCCTGCCGGTGATGCAGTATGAAGTAAACTTATGGCAGTTATCCAGCAGGAGGTGATACTCGTCTCCGCCACAACCTTCGGCGGCCTTTGCGCTGGATGCAATGTTCTTGCAGCCGAGAACAATCCCTGTCTTGGCGTCGCAAGCAACGTGAATGTTGAAGCCGGTCGGGATCTCGCGATGGATAAAGTCATAGGTGTCTACACTTCGTATGTTCTTCTTGCCGTCAACGTTCTCTATCTCAATGATCTGGTCACGTCCCACGAATATGCCAGAGTGCTCCACGGCGAAGGCCAAGGAGCAGTGCACGACGCTTCCCGGCCTGGGCCGCACCCGTGTGCCGAACAACCAGTTGCCTATTCGGTCAACTTGGGCTCCGGCGAATAGCCCTGACAATGGAGACAGGAATTTCATCAGCTACGCCGGGGTCCCGTCATCGAGAAGCTTGGCTGAGATGGCCAAGCGAAATCCTATATGGATTGCAAGTTGCCCGATTCGCTTTGAGCATCGGAGCTCATCCTTCTTGCTTCTAGAATTGCCACCACGAACAACCCTCCTGAAATCCTTATCAGAATTACAAGGATTGATTTGGGGACAATGCGTATAATAGGTCTCCTCATAAAAATCATTACATAATTCCGA
>Ga0364919_10288_pt1 | contig 19799 bp, 16 predicted proteins | sample SorcelJu500001C7_2_FD_206953 | JGI IMG/M metagenome (GOLD analysis project Ga0364919, IMG submission 206953) | Enriched cells from Trout Bog Lake Hypolimnion, Wisconsin, USA - BchlTB.June20.5000.01.C7 | ecosystem: Environmental > Aquatic > Freshwater > Lake > Hypolimnion/Profundal zone | place... | reverse complement strand
AAATTCTTGCGTCAATGAAATTGTAGCGTCTCTATTTTACGATTTGCAAGAAAACATCGGCGTTGCCCCAGGTATAAGCAACAGAAAAGCGCTTCATCAGCTCGAAAGACCCTACGTCAGCGTAATCCGCCAATGGGTAACTCACCGTAATAATCTTAGTCCCTTTAGGAAGCTTAGCAAGCTTCACGGCCATTTTCTTTATCGACGCATCATCCAAACAGGTGCCATACAAATAACACGCCGTGGCCCCTTTTAAATCGACCTTAAGCATATCTCCTTGAACAAATTTTATGTTCTGCATTTTCAGCTTTTTGATAATCATGTCTGCACGCTCAACGAACTCCGGAACATATTCTACCCCCGTCACGTTGCACCCTAACACTGTACTCATCCAAAAAGAAGTCCTTCCTCTCCCCGCTCCGAGTTCAAAAACGTGATCTTTATCAGTAATATGGCATTCCTTTGTGATCAGATCCATAGAGGTCAATGGCGTTTCGCCATAGGCATAGATATCTTTTTCGCCTTTATTTATGAGGAAGCGTTTGCTTATCTTATATGGATTGTGAAACAGGTACATCAGCCGCAAAGAGATATCGGCTTTCAAAAATTTCATGTTTCCGTAATAATTGACTGCGACTTTAAAGAATTCCACGAGGTTGATACAGCAGACCTTCAGGTTCACCCATAGCAATGACATACATTCTTTGGGGCTCATCTTCAACCCTTCCTTTTCGAGATATTTTTCGATAGACTGTTTTACTTTGTTTGTAGGTCCCAATACTAACTGACGGATTTTATCCATAATGTCTCTGTGAGTTTTTTGTTAGAGTTTCTTAAATGAATAACGGATAGATCACTTTTGCGATCAAGAAGAACATCAACGTGGCACACACGTCATTAAATGCTGTGACGATAGGTCCTGAGGCCACTGCAGGATCGATGCCGAAACGCGCAAAAAAGAACGGCGAAAAGGTCCCTAGCATCGTCGCTACCATGCAGGCGCCCAATAAGCCCACGCTGACAGTGGTCCCTAAGGCCATGGGGTCCGCGCCGACACTGTATACTCCAAAATGATTCAACAAAAAGACTGCGAGGCCGCAGAATATGCCAAATACGACACCGATCATCAAGCCAATGACAAGTTCTTTTTTTACAGCGTCAAAACGGGATCCGCTTGACAACGACCCCGTTGACATCCCGCGCACGAGGATCGTACTGCATTGGATGCCGACATTGCCAGACATTCCAGCGATCAAAGGGACGAAAAATGGAACGAAGACAAACCACGAACTGTTTTTGAAGTAGGCCATCGCGCTAGCGGTGAATAGTCCTGCCAGTAACGTGACAAGTAACCATGGGGCGCGCCAGAAGAAACGCTGGATGATAGGGGCAGGCTCGCTGACGTTTTCCGCCGTACCGGCGAAACTGGCGATGGTTTCGTCGGCAATATCTTCCATAGCCTCGACAACATCTTCGTAGGTGATGACTCCGAGGAGGTGGTTATCCTCATCGACGACAGGCAGAGCTGCAATTTTATAACGTTCGACCACGTCCACAACGACGTCACGGGAATCTTCGACGGTAACTTTATGCAAGACGGGCCGCATGACTTGGCGAATGGGAAGGTAATCAGGGTTGACGATCAGGTTGCGGTCGGGAACATATCCTGCCAAGGCCCCTTCGTCATTGAGGACGAAGATACTTCTAGTGAGTTCGATGCCAGGATTGTCGCGGATTTGCGTCGCGACCTCGCCGATGGAGGTGTTCATATGAAAGGCAAAGAACTCGTTAGTCATCAGACGCCCGGCGCTATGCCTGTCGTGCTTTTGTAATTCACGGATGCGTGCGGCTTTTTTTGGTTCCAGGAGATCCAACACCCTTTTGAGCCGACGATCAGACATGTCATCGAGGATCCATACAGCCTCGTCAGGGGGCATTTTTTCGATGAGGCGTTTGATCTCGTTATCGTCGATCTGACGGAAGATGGCAGTACGCGTGTTGCTGCCGGTATTGATCATGAAGATGATCTTGGCATTGAGATCGGGCAGGTTGTCATAAACGACGATACGTGCCAACGGCGGCAGGCGTGTGACGGCGTGGGCAAGGTCGATAGGATCGTGTTCGCTGGCGATTTTTGCTACGTCATGGAGGAGGATTTGAGAGGTCTGCTTGTGGAAAGCGCTCTCTAATTTTTCGTTGAGGACGTCGTCGAGCTGGCTAGTTTTGGAGTCCATGAGGTTTCCGATGGCAGGAGCATGGACTTCGGGTTCGGCATCGTCGCTGTTGCCGTTTATTTCAACGAAATCCTTTTTCAATTGGTCTCCCTCATATATGAAATTTTAACACAGGGGCACAGAGGCACAGAAAATGATGTGTTTTCATTAAAAAATCTAAAATTTAATGGAAACACATCATTCTCTGTGACTCTGTGCCTCTGTGTTAAAATTTCGTGTTATAATTTCGTGTTATAATTTCGTGTTAAAATTTCGTTTTATAATTTCGTCTTAAAATTTCGCGTTAAAATTTCGTGTTAAAATTTCGTACATGCTTTGCGTGACCTCTTTCCGTCTTCATCCTTATCTAGCTTAGCTGGCCAATCTGTATGTTATCAAGGAAAATAGTCTTTCGTTGTAAAGATCGTTTGTGATATACTTCATTCTTTTTAAACCCAAAATTAGCGACAAAATATGTATCCACCAGAAAAGATTCGTAACATTGCCATCATAGCTCACATTGACCACGGTAAAACTACCTTGCTCGATGGACTGCTTAAACAATCCAACATTTTCCGCGACAATCAAGCGACGTCTGAAAGGATGATGGACTCTTACGATCAAGAAAAAGAACGTGGCATCACGATCTTTGCAAAGCACACCTCAATTTATTTCAACGATTTCAAAATCAACATCATCGACACCCCAGGACACGCCGACTTCTCTGGCGAGGTAGAAAGGATCTTAGGGATGGTCAACTCAGTGCTACTGTTGGTGGATGCACAAGAAGGCCCGATGCCACAGACTCGATTCGTTCTCTCCAAGTCACTCAAGATGGGATTGCGTCCTATCGTCGTCCTCAACAAGATTGACCGCCCACACGCCACTCCAGACGCAGTTCTCGACTCCACTTTCGACCTCTTCACTGAACTCGGCGCCACCGACGAACAACTTGATTTCAGCTATTGCTACGCGTCAGGACTGTCAGGCTTTGCCATCCACAAGCTGGGTGATCCGCATGTCGACATGCGTCCCCTGTTTGAACTCATTGTCTCAGCTGTAGAACAGCCGAAAGGAAGCCTTGAAAATCCATTCCTGATGCAAGCGGCGACCATCGCTTACGACGACTACGTCGGCCGTCAAGCTTGTGGTAGAATCCTCGAAGGCACCGTCAAGAAGGGCCAGCAAGTCATCCATTGCGACAGCAAAGGCAACGAAAAACGGTGCGCAATCACTCGCATTGAAGGCTATCTCGGACTAGAAAAAGTAGAAATGGACGAGGCCGGCGTCGGCGATATCGTATGCCTTTCTGGCATTCCTGAAGTGACTATCGGCGATACCATATGTGATCCAAGATGTATCGTCAGATTGCCGCCCATCAAATTAGATGAGCCAACAGTTTCCGTCGACATCACTGTCAACAATAGCCCATTTGTTGGACGTAGCGGCAAGCACGTGACAATGAATAAAATCCGCGAACGCCTTGAAAAGGAAAAGCGCGCCAATATCTCGTTGAAGATCGAAGATTCTTCCAACAGCGAGCAAGACGCGATCACTGTTTCAGGCCGCGGTGAGCTTCACCTTTCAGTCCTCATTGAGGCGATGCGCCGCGATGGGTATGAATTCAGCGTCTCTAAGCCACGCGTCATCGTTAAGGAAATTGATGGTAAGAAATGCGAACCGATCGAACGTGTACACGTTGAAGTGCCTTCAGAGTATTCTGGTAACGTCATCGAAGAGCTTTCAAGACGCAAAGGCGAAATGCAGCATCTCGACACCGATGAGCACAGCATCACCTCTATGGACTTCCTCATACCTACACGTGGATTGATGGGATACCGCAACGAATTCTTGACGGTAACACGCGGTCTGGGAATTTTGACTTCCATATTCGAAGAATTTGCTCCATGGCGTGGAAATATTGTTGGACGTACTCGTGGAGTGCTCATTTCTATGTGTCCCGGGAAGACGAACGGCTACGCTTGCTTTAACCTCCAGGACAGAGGCGTGCTATTTGCTGCTCCAGGCGATGATGTGTACGAAGGGATGGTTGTCGGCGAAAACAGCCGTGATAACGATCTTTTGGTCAACGTCACCAAGGGTAAGCAGCTGACAAACGTGCGAGCCTCCGGCAGCGATGAAAACATCATCCTCACACCTCCACGCAAATTCACCTTAGAGCAATCTATCGACTACATCCAAGACGACGAGCTTATCGAGGTAACTCCTGATGCCATCCGCATGAGAAAGCGCTACCTCACAGAAAACGAGCGCAAACGACGCTAAGCGAAGGAAGTTCGACCTCAGAGAGCTGTGCAGCTCTCTGAGGTCGAGCTTCATTCTTCCGCCTTTAGCTTTCTTCTTTGTTGAGGAGGCGGCCGATGAATGACCGGTAGGCAGGTTGGTCGCGAAGGTTGTCCAACCATTCATCATGGATGACGTCATCGATTGCAGGCAAGGCATTACAGCGCTCTGATCTTTCCAGATAATGCAATGCCACTTCAATATTTTGCGTCAAAGAATATAGGCAAGCTAAGTTGTAAAACGCATGTTGACTGCCCAAAGCTACTGCTTGCAAAAGCTTGGCTTCGGCTTGCTCATAATACCCTCGGCTGAGTGTCGATTGGGTTGTAGGGTCGTTTGTAAGGACTCCAAGATTGATCAACGCCATACCATAATCGTTCCAGGCTTCCTCATCTTCAGGATCTTGTTGAATGACCTGATGGAAAAGGTCTAAGGCGTGCTGAAAGCAGTCGACATCGGAATTAAGTTCTCCCAGATGCGACAACGCCAGGGCCAAATTACACCGTGCATGGTGATATTCGGGATCAATCTTCAACACATGCGCCAGCACTTGTATGGCTTTTTCGTAATACACAGGCTCGTTGTTGAAATCGCCTAGGAAATCAAGAGCACACCCATAATTGTATAGCCACTCCAACTCGATATCATCGCCGTCCAGAATGTCTAGACGACCATTGATCGCTTGCTCGAATTTGGCTGCGGCAGCTTCGATGAGGGTGCGGTCACTTGTCATCTCGCCAAGCTTCATCAGAGCAACACCCCAATCGCTTAAAAACTGCGGCAATAGGCGTCCACCAATATCGGCGACCATAGAACAGTATTCAATGGCTTGTTCGATATAGCGTGGGTCGCCCGTGAGCTCGCCAATGGCAAAATGTGCCAAGGCTAGTCCATGGAGCAATAACGGATGTGGTCCTTTCAGGGTAATGCCGTGAGAGAATTTTTCTATAGCCTGAAGATAGTGGTCTTGAGTGGAGAAGTAGCGGCCAAGCTCGCTAAGGCACATCCCATAAATATACCACGCTTCGGGGTGCTGTGGGATAGCTTTGAGGGCCCATGTGACGCGATTTTCGGCCTGGCGCAGAAGATCCAAATTTTCTGTATATGACGCCGCCATCATTTCGGCTTCGCCCCAACGGATAAGGATGAAAGGGTTTTTCTCTTCAAGTGCTTCGGCGCGTTTGAATTTTTCGAAGCTGGCATAGATTCTGTCCACATCGTGGGTGGCTTTGCCGGATTGTGCATAGATTTCTGCCCAACGCAGCCAAATGGTGGCATCTTCTTGGTTGATGGTAGCAGCGCGTTGGAAGCATTCGTCGGATTTAGCAAAGTATTCGCGCATATTGGTAAAATCATAAAGGCGCTGGTAAGTGCAGGCGAGGTTGAGCCATCCTTCGTACTTTTCGGGTCCCATCGCCGTAGCTTTTTCGTAGTGCTCAGCGGCTTCAATGAGAAGCTCTTCCCTGCCCACCAAGCATGCCAGATCGACGAGGACGTTGCCAAAATCGTTATGGAATTCGCCAACATCAAGTCCGGCAGCTTCTGCCATTTTGAATTTCTCCATCGAAGAGAAATAGTCGACAGCTTCGCCTGAATGTTTGCCCTGGTGGTACCAGCAGACACCCCAATGCCAATAGAGCTTGTCAGAAGGGGTAAGATTTTGACATTGTGCCGCCTTCACCGCTTCGGCAAATTTTTCGTCTGCTTTCACGAAGTAGTCGGTTTCTTCGTAAAAAATGCCTGTCCTGACCAAGACATTGCCCCATGATTGCCATGCAGAGACATAAGTGGGATCGAGTTCGGTCGCTTTTTCTAAAGCTTTAGAAGCCCCAAGTAAACATCTAATGTTTTGTCCCTGGCTGGCATAAACAATGGCCTGACGGTAAAAAACAACAGCGCTATGAGGGGCGACTTTTGAGGCCAACTCAAAGCTTTCAGTGACACGCGCATCCCCTTTATTGAGCTGATGCTCGCCCTGCTTTACAAATAAAATGCCAAGCAGTTCCCTGTCGTCATGGGTCATGGAGCTCCATGCAACGGGTTCTTTGTAGGCGGTGAGTTGCTCGTAAGCACCCGTTGCAAGGATCTCTTTAAACTTCTCTTGATTTGACATATTTACTTCAGACTCTCTTAAACCTCTGGAAATGTCCAATTTTAACCTATGAAGACTTAAAACTCAAGTATTCATAATGCCGCATATTTGTGGACGGCAGTAATCATCTCTGAGAACTCGGTAATTGGCTTCTGGCAAGCCCCCTGATGACAGATATATAGGGTTGTTTTGCCGTCTATCGTCTTTTGGTTTTCAATAAATGGGATCAACTGCTCTAGCCTCTCGTCATGGGGATAGGACCACACGATAGCCCTGTGAGGGAAATAGGCATGGTAAAAGAGCTTACGTAGCTCGTCGCTGTACTGTTGTGCTTCATTCAAAACAACTATTGTCGTGACGGCGTCGCTGTCATAGTACCGGATGAGGTTCATAGCATGAAAACAGTATCCAGGAGGGTAATTTTCCATAAGATACCTTACAGCTTTCAAGATATCCTCAGCTTGATTGAGGTACCTTTGGTCAGAGGTTATCTGATAAAGGCGCAGCAAGTTCTCACAATGAATCGCATTGCCCGACGGTTCGGCACCGTCAGCAAAATGGATTTTTCGCAGGATAATGTTCGTGTCTGTCCCGTCAGTCTGGTAAAAAGCGCCGTTTTCGACCTTGAATTGATCACTCAAGACGTCCGTCATCTCCAAAGCCCATTCCAGCCATTCTGTCCCCTGCCCTATTTCAAAAAGACTGAGCGCCGCACGTATCAAAAAGGCATATTCGTCGAGACCACCAGGATACATCCCTTCTCCGTCTCGCCACCGGCGAAGGAGGTGCCCCTCATGCCAAAGATTTTCTCTAATAAAGCGTGCAGCCTTCACGGCGGCTTTCAAATATGTGTCGTCATCGAATGCCGCGCCGGCTTCTGCCATAGAATAAATCATCAGGCCGTTCCAAGAGCATAAAATTTTATCGTCTTTTAAAGGATGTTGACGCCGTTCACGGGACTTCCAAAGTATCTGTTTTTGCAGCGTAAAGAGGCTACCAAGTTCCTGGGCATCCATCCCTTTCAGCGAGGCAAATTCTTCAAGACGCCTTGGAGTATGAAGGATATTCCTTCCCTCGAAGTTCCCTTGTGGCGTCACACTATAGAATTCGCAAAAGAGCTTAGACTCCTCGTTACCCAAAATGTTGTGTATCTCTTCTGCCGACCACGTATAAAAGTAGCCTTCATGCCCCTCAGAATCGGCATCTTCGGCGGAATAAAACCCGCCGTCAGGATGGGTCATATCACGTAAGACATAATTGAGAACTTCTTCGCAGACAGTTTTATAAAAGGGGCGTTGTGTCACTTGCCATGCTTCCAAATAGCTATTTGCCAGCAAGGCGTTATCATACAACATCTTCTCGAAATGCGGCACCAGCCAGGCATCGTCAACGCTATAGCGCGAAAAACCGCCCCCAAGATGATCGTATATCCCCCCGCGGTGCATCATGTCCAAGGTGCGCTCGGTCAAAAATAGCGAACGGCTGTCATCGGCCATCGACGCATAATGCAGAAGAAAATTCCACTGATATCCTATCGGGAACTTGGGCATCCCCTTAATCCCGCCATGGGTGGGATCCGCCAACTTAAAAAGAGTGAGGGCTGTGTCCTCAATCTGCTCCTTGAAAGGCAGCTCGTCACCGCTCTCGTGGACGTTCTCGGCAAAAATCTCAACGATGCGCTCGGCTTGCTCCATAATGCGCTCGCGCTCATCGCCTTTCCACACTTCTCCAATCCTTTCAATAAGCTCAAACAAACCTGTTAGACCGTGACTCGAACGCGGAGGGAGATACGTCGCTGCAAAAAAAGGCTGTAGCTCTGGCGTTAAGATCACATTCAGTGGCCACCCCGCCGCCCCGGCCATCATGCTCTGGGCAAATTCCATATATAAGCTGTCGATTTCAGGTAGCTCTTCTCTGTCGACCTTAATATTAATGAAGGCATGGTTCATCCTGTCGGCCACAGAAGGATCCTCGAAAGATTCCTTTTCCATCACATGGCACCAGTGGCATGTGGCATAACCTATTGAAAGAAAAATCGGTTTGTCTTGATCGCGAGCAGCTTGGAAAGCTTCGGGTCCCCATGGGTACCAATCGACAGGATTGTGTGCGTGCTGCAAAAGGTAGGGAGACTTTTGATGGATCAATCTGTTGGTGTATGGGCGCTCTACCATGACAACTCCTGCAGTGATTAGAACACAAATCACGGGTTATAGCAGCAAAGCAAAAATATGCCTAGAAAGAAAATTCCCTAAAGGCAAAATGAAAAAAGAACGCTGTGGAAAGCGAAATTTTAACACAGAGGCACAGATTAAGATCGAGATAAAGGCTCTGGCAAGTCATTCTCTGTGACTCTGTGCCTCTGTGTTAAAATTTCGTCTCTCGCAGCGTTCTTCTGTCCCTTTTGCCTTTTCGGTGATAGACAATAAAGCGCCATTAAGATAAAAATAGACCTTTTGTGTAATGCATCCAACTAGACAACCACATTTGAGATATAAACGATGAAGAAAAAAACTAAATTTTCGTTCATAACAAAATCCCCAACCCCAACCCCAGCCAGGTCGGCAGTCACGATGGCTACGATGATTTGCATGGCTTTGGGTGCAGCCCCGACGGCCGCCTGGGCCGATGTTGACGCGCGATCGTTTGTAGCTCCGCAAACCTCGCAGACCTCTTCATACGCATCGCAAAGCTCTTCTCAAGAACTCGAAACCATCAAGGTTCAATTACAGCAAAAAACCAAAGAGCTTGAGGAATACAAATCAAAGCTCTTCCGTGCCTCCCATCCTGAAGACCAGTCAAAACTCATGGCACTTAGCCGACGCATTGCTGAATACGAAAATGCAAAGCAAAAGTTAAACAACGAAATCAGCCAACTTCAAACGGAACTGGCACTAGCACAGAAACAAATCCTGACGCTGGAATCGTCCTCCCTCGCCCTCACAACATTGCTTGAAGGGCAACGCACAGCAATGGAATCGGAAAAACAAGAACTCTGGTCCCAAATTCATGCCTTGCAAGACGACAGAAGCCTCGCCCACGCACAAGAGGCTAACGAGAAACTGCAAAATGAGATTGCATCTTTACGCTTAACGATCAATGGCCATAAAGACCGCCTTAGTGAACTCAACCGGATGCACGACCTAGAACGAGAAAGCCTATTAAAAGAAACACAGTCCGATCTTGCCCTGCTGAAATTGATGGTCGATGAAACCTCCAAAGAAAATCTACGGCTGAAAATGCAGAACGAATCCCTGAACGGAAAGGCGACAGCGCACCTTGCTACTTTAGAAAAATACGGCGTCGACAAGCAAGCCTTAACAGTAAAACTGTTGGAAAAAGAAGAAGAATTACGCGGCCTCCAGACGCACTATAACGATACCATCGCCGAACAGTCAAAACACATCGAAGCTCTCAAAGGCCAGCTCGCAGCAGCCATGGAAATGAAAGCCCGTCTCCAAGGCGAAAAAGAACAACTCTTGGCACAACATGATGTCGAACATCATGTGGTCTCCACGGAACTTTCAGCCAGGGAAATCGAACTGGAAAAATCCGTAGTTGCCTACCAGTCTGCTGTCAGCGACTATTTGGCAGAAATCCTCGACCTGCAGGAAAAAATCGGATCCGAAAAGGAAAATTTCAGAAGGTTGCAAGAGTCATATGAAACACTCGCACACGAACTAGAAGCGCAAAAGCAATCTTATGTTGTTGCCCAGATGGAAAGCGAAGACGCTCTCAGTGGCGCACTGCTGGGCTACCAGATGGCTGTTGGCGACTATCTGACAGAAATTCAGCAAACGAAAACCCTCTTGTCGATTGAAATTGATGCCAACGACTTGGTTGAACATCAAAAACAAATGATTGTTGCCCAACATGAGATTGAGAAAAACGTCCTCGAAAGCATGCTGAGCGAGAAAGAGGAACAACTCTCTGCCACGATCGCTAATTTGCAGATGTCAATGGGCGAAACATTGGAACAAAATCAATCTCTGCAAAAACGCCTCGTCGAAGCCGAACAAGCACGCATGAAATTGCAACAAGCTCACGATGATCTAGCTTCACAACATGAGTCCTTAAATCAGGCTCTTGCCACACATGATGAAGCCTTAAATCAAGCTCTTGCTGCACATGATGAAGCCTTAAAGCAAGCCCACTTGGAAAAAGAAAATGCACTCAACCAAGTGCTTGCTGAAAGAGAGAACTTTGCCCAAGGTCACAGCGATTATCAGATGCTGATCGATGGATTAAAAGAACACCTTTCAAAACTGCAAGCAGAACGTCAACAGCTTCTTGATGACCATGCTGAACTCAGCGCCCTCTTTGTCAATACACAGCAAACCCTTTCTCTTCACGAAGCCGCAAAAGAACAGTACGAAAAAATGCTGCGCGACAAAGAAGAAGAGTTACAACACATCATCCATATTAAAGCAACAAACGATAACGAACACTACCAAGAACAGCTTGCAATGCTTCAGCAAAAGATCACTTCGATCGAAATTGATTACACGGAATTGCAAAATGCCCATGATCAGCTGAATTCAAACGCAAACGCGCAGATGGCTGCATTAGAAGCTAGATACAAAGAACATCTCAATGATGACAAATCTACGATCGAAAGCCTGAAAACAGAAATCGAGAGACTTGCCGCCATTAACAGTCAACAGAGCCGCAAAGAAACTGATCTTGAAAGTGCCATCCAATCCCTTTCAGTCGTCGCTCAAAGGCAAGATCAAGCCCTTGCTGACGCGAACTCCACGTTCACAACAGTTCAGCAATACAGCCAAACATTGGAGTCCGAAAACTTCGCCCTTAAGCAACGCCTTAGCGAATACGAAACAGCCTTAAGAGAAGTCAAAAAGTCGACCGATGACAATAGCGAAAGCGATCATGCTATGCTCATGCCCGCCGCCATCATGAACCTCATCAAACCAAACCAATAAGGTCATTGCTGGCTTTCACTTCGAGGTGGCTGTGATTTCGCTGTAGTTTGAGAGGGATATCAATTGCTTCAACATCCCATTCACAGACGTTGCTGACAACTCCATCAACGAAGTGTTCTTGTAATCTACACGCTCAGGATTCCATCCCCATAGATAGTAATTTGTCAGCATCGACACCCAATAGAAATTGTCCTTCAACCAAAACTCTTGGCAACCAAGCTCGAGTTTTTTGATGAGATCCACTTCCCTAGGATCAACACCATCGGCTTGCAAATGCTTTAACTCTTCCAAAATCACCTTCTTGATCTCTTGCACACGCTGTTGCTCACTGCGGAAACGGATGGAAACCCATGGATTATTCAAATAAGGATAAACAGGAAATTCGTACGACACATCGACTCCATAAGAAAGAGCCATTTTCTCCCTAATGAGATTGCGCAAACGGGCTTCAATCACCTGGCAGATAAACGAAATTTCATGAATATTTTTTTCTTCGACTTTGACTTGCATTGGAAATGTCAATCTCGTCAAGGCGCCCGGATGGTTTCCCACACAAATGGATGCTTCAGTGATCCCTGTTGGAAACGGTGCTTTAATGGGTTTATTTAATCCCGAGAGACCAGACTGTGACTTAATCTCACCAAGATGCTTCTTGACGAGTCCAATCACCTTACCAACATCGAAGTTGCCGACGATGATACAGGTGAATTCCGATGGATTAGAAAAACTGCGATGAAAAATCTGCCTAGCCTTATCAAAATCGACTTTAGACAAATCCTCAACCCTCAATGGCCTCAATGGCGGCAACCCTTCTGTATTGACTTTGAGAAATTCTGCCTCATAAGCACAATCGTAATCGTTAGCCTTTTTACCCAATATTGTCTTCGCTTCCCTAATCGCTGATTCCGATCCTTCCTTGGTAAATTTCTGCTGAGTAAATAACAGGTCCACACAACACAAAAAACTGCCAATTTCAGATTTCTTGCCAACACCTTCTATAATACGGCAAAAAGGCATCAATTTCAGTTCAAATTCCAACATATGTTCATAAAGATAGACTGACACTTGGTCCGAAGACATACTCCCCATCCCCGATTCCCATGCAGCCGCCACCGAAATTTCACCCGACGCCCTGTCGTTGGCATCCAAAGCGCCATACCCTCCTAGAGCACCAAATTTAAATAAAACCTCGTCAGATTCAAAGTCCGTAGGTTTTAAACAGATTTTCATCCCGTTGGCCAACAGAAGTTCTGTGGCATTTATACTTATAAGGCGTCTTATCAAAACGTCTTCAGCAGCAATGAAGGAGACATGTAACAACACGACCAACAAGATTTGCCTAAGAAAAGGAATTCGCATAACTAAACCAAAAAAAATTAAATCATAACCGATTCCAACATTGACGAAAACTCATAAATGGGGTATTCTCACCCCTCTCATCTGCCCAGGTGGTGAAATTGGTAGACACGCCAGATTTAGGTTCTGGTGCCGTAAGGTGTGTAGGTTCGAGTCCTATCCTGGGCATTTTCCAATAAAGTGAGTTTCTCATGTCACACATATTGTGACACTTATTTTTAACTTGCAGCAATAAAAAAATATATTTGACTCTATTTCTTTCAACGGATAAAAGAAAGTTATCTCAAACAAAGGAGAGATCAAATGGATGCTTCAACAATCAACCTGATCATATCGTTAATTAGCGGACTCGTAGGCGGTAATATCGCCGGCGCAGCTACTCCAGACAAAAACCTGGGCGGAGTTGCAAACTCAGTCCTTGGTCTTCTCGGTGGTGGAGTCGGTGACTTCTTGCTAAGAGCCCTTGGAGTTATTGGCACAACAGCAGCAACAACTGCAGTTACAGGCCAACCAGCTACTGGCCATGAATTTGACATTGGTTCACTCCTCGCCAACATCGGCGTCAGCGGTGTCAGCGGTGGCGTGTTAACAGCTATCATCGCTTTTGTTAAAGACGCGATGGCAAAAAAATAAGTCTCTCTTCTCTCTCCGGGAGGACCCGGAGAGAGATTTCGAAAATCAATTTTTCCTCTTTTGTTTTACCCTATTGTCCTTTTCCTTGCCCTTGCCCCTGCCCTTGCCCTATTGTCCCTTTCCTTGCCCTTGCCCTTGCCCTTGCCCTATTGTCCCTTTCGTCCCTTTTGTCCCTTGTACAGCGACAATCACCTTGGCACCTTGACGACAATCAAGTTGGCACTTTTTGCCATCGATTTTTAAAGGTGTAACTTCATTCATACTTAGTCTAATGAGAACGAGTAGAATAAGAAAGGCCAAAAAAGAGATAAAGATAGAAAAAAAGGTGCCAACTTGATTGTCGTCAAGGTGCCATCATCATTGTCGTTGTACAAGGGACGAAAGGGACAAAAGGGACGAAAGGGACTAGGGCAAGGGCTAGGGCAAGGGCAAGGAAAGGGACTAGGGCAAGGGCAAGGGCAAGGAAAGGGACTAGGGCAAGGGCAAGGGCAAGGGCAAGGGCAAGGGAAGGGACAATAGGGCAAGGGAAGGGACAAGGGCAAGGGATACCAATCGTTTTTAGTAGCGTCATCCCCTCCTTTTATCTATACTTACAATCGGCAACAACATGAAGGCCCAAAAGATGGAAGTCCCCTCATATAACTACGACCTCACCAACGTCGCCGTGCAAGCTGCGCATAAGGCCGGAGATCTTCTCAGAAGAGGTTTTGGATCCCACTTCGACATTTCCAAAAAGTCCAATACTTTCGACATCGTCACGGAATTTGACAAGGCCGCAGAACTAGCTGTAATATCACATATCACAAAATTTTTCCCCTCACACGCCTTTCTGGCCGAAGAAAGCGGATCGATCGATAAACCTAATGCTCCTATCTGCTGGATCATAGACCCCCTCGACGGCACCCTAAACTTTGCCCATCACATCCCTACCTTCTGCATAAGCATTGCAGCAGTATCAGGAACAGAAATTTTATCTGGCGTCATCTATCAACCTCTCCTCGATGAACTCTTCGTCGCTGAAAAGGGTCATGGCGCCTTTCTAAACAATGTGCGCCTACGCGTCAGCACTGTCGAACAGTTAAACATGGCCCTTATTTCTACGCGCTTTCCTTACGATTCCCCAGAAAGCCGCCAGAAAAGCATTCAATCTTTCTCTAAAATCCTCAGCATCGGAAATCCTATACGCATCACAGGATCTGCCGCCCTTTCTCTCGCATATGTGGCATCAGGACGCTTTGACGCCTATTGGGGCCTCGATTTAAGCCCTTGGGATTTCGCCGCTGGAAAACTTCTTATCGAAGAAGCCGGCGGTACGATCACCTCGTATAACGGAGAAAATATTTTCCCATTAAAAAATTGCAATACCTTAGCCACAAATACCGCCTTGCATGCGGCGATACTATCATACATGAAATGACCCCTTTCCTTACCATCAACAACCTCCATGTCACCTTCACACGCTTTGGACAGTCCCATGAAGTTCTACACGGAACCTCCCTTGTCATCAACCGTGGCGACGCCGTCGCCCTCGTAGGGGAATCAGGTAGTGGTAAAAGCGTCACCGCTCAGGCTATCTTAAGACTGCTTGGAGACAGCGGGAGCATCACTGCCGGCGAAATTCTCTTTGATGGCATTCCTCTGCACAACGCCACCGAAAAAGAGATGGCACGTCTACGTGGAAAAAGGATAGCCATGGTATTTCAAGATCCTATGACATCGCTAAATCCAACGATGACCATAGGTCGACAGATTGCTGAAGTGCTCATAGTACATGAAAAGCTCTCGCGAGCAGAAGCCAAAGCCAAAACCATTGAGTTGCTGAAAATTGTTGGCATACAGCATCCAGAAGAACGCTACCACGCCTACCCTTTCCAATTTAGTGGTGGTATGCGTCAAAGGGTGTTGATCGCCATCGCTATTGCGTGCAAACCGGATTTACTGATCGCCGACGAACCCACCACGGCCCTCGATGTGACCGTTCAAAAGCAAATTTTGGATCTTCTGAAAGGATTACTGCAAGACTTTGGCATGACCATGTTGTTCATCACCCATGACCTTTCAATTGTTGAACGTCTGTGCAATCGCACAGCCGTGATGTATCGTGGAGCCGTTGTCGAGACCGCTGACACCCAGACATTGTTCAAGCAGCCACAACATGAATACACGCGCAGCCTCCTTGAGGCATCCCTGTCGAAGGAGACCCCCTGTGTCTAATCTGCCGATTATGCAACTCCACAACGTTTCTAAAGATTACCATCTGGGCAAACGCAAAATCCAGGCATTACAAGATATTAACCTAAAAATTCTTCCCGGAGAAACCTTAGGAGTTGTCGGTGAATCGGGCAGCGGCAAGTCAACACTTGGTAAGATCGCGCTGCGTCTCGAACACCCAACATGTGGTCGCGTATTTTTCAAAGATGCTGACATGAGTTCGCTCTCGAAATACCAAATGCAGCGTCTACGCTGCCACATGCAAATGATCTTTCAAGATCCCTATGCATCGCTTAATCCCCGCATGAGCATCGAAGCCATCGTCGGCGAAGGGATCGATATCCATGCCTTGGCTACAGGGACAGAACGGCGCGACAGGATAGAGATGCTGATTAAGGAAGTGGGATTGGAAGCAGATATGCTCTGTCGGTATCCTCACGAGTTCAGCGGCGGCCAAAGACAACGTATTGGCATTGCCCGCGCTTTGGCCGTCAATCCGCAGCTTATTGTGTGTGACGAACCTCTCTCTGCATTGGACATGCGCACGCAAAAACGCATCATGGAGCTACTGTTGCAATTAAAAGCTGAAAAAAATTTAACATATCTATTTATTTCGCACGATCTACGTGCTGTGAGAACTATCGCCGACACTGTTGCAGTGATGTACCAAGGCAAAATCGTCGAATACGGCCCTGCTGATAAAGTCTTCACAAACCCATCACACACCTACACGCAGGCATTACTAAGTTGATGAAAGCAGTGACGCTACAATTTCACAAGATATACAGGATCGCAAGCGGCAGGATATACAGGATAGTTGAGCTAATTCAAAAAAAATGAAGTTTTCCTTTTTGAATTAGCTCAACTATCCTGTATATCCTGCCGCTTGCGATCCTGTATATCCTGTGAAATTGTAGCGTCAATGTGTGCACTACTTTTTTTGTTCTAACTCTAAAGTCATTGTGGGAGCATCCATGATGGCTTCTGGACCGAAATATTGCAATGGACCGGGATCGACATAATCGTCTTCCAACGCCCACTTGTCGCGGTTCTGCTTCAACATCCCAAACGCTCCTCCCTTCAAGTCGACCAACGCCTTTTTAATCACTGGTTTGTCGCTGCCGTGCCGCTTTTCAATGTTCATCAACGACGTCAAAGGCACGCCACCCCCCTGCCATTGTTCAGCTGGCTCTACAAGCCTTGATACCGTGCACAAATACCCCGTAGCGCCAGCATCAAGCAACAATGCGGCCACACGTCCCAAAGCATAACAGTAGGCACTATCGAAATTTGATGGCATGCACGACCGCCCTTCATACCCGCAAAAATGCGGTTGCGTGTCAAACTTGCCCTTATATGTTCCCAGCTCTTGGCGCTGCTTTAAAGCACTTTTTACCATATCAATAAGCATCCGTTCCGTCTCAATTTTCGACACTTGGACGTTGCCATGCGCATCGCGCCCGATGAGGAGCTGCCCTTGAATATCTTCTGGGAGCGATCTAAAGCACTTTCGCGATCCTTCGCCAAGCAATCTGGCGGCATAGTCCATTTTGTCATTGCGTGAAGCGATCTTCTCAATGGCTGCCGCATGATCTTTTGAAGGCGACAAAATAGCATTGAGTTCTTCAATGAGGATTTTCACTTCAGGAATGAACTCAATCAGGCCTTCAGGAATGACGATCACCCCATAGTCTTTGCCCAAATCAGCACGCCGCAACACAACATCGCAAATGTCATCGACGATGGCCGCCAGCGTCTTTTTATCGGCGGCAACTTCTTCACTTATCAAAGTAATATTCGGATGTGTCTGCAAAGCGCACTCCAGTGCTAAATGCGATGCCGAACGACCCATGAGCTTAATAAAATAATAATATTTCTTTGCCGATAAAGCATCGCGCATCATGCTGCCAACAGTCGCAGCATATGTCTTGGCGGCAGTATCGAAGCCGAATGAACATTCGATCTCATCAGACTTTAAGTCGCCATCAATGGTCTTCGGAACCCCAACAACACACGTCTTACATCCTTTCGACAAAAAATACTCCGCCAGCAAGGCCGCATTCGTATTGGAATCGTCACCGCCCACAACAACCAGTCCATCCAACTCGTGCTTGCGCATCACCGCTTCTGCCTTCGAAAACTGCTCGTCAGTTTCAATTTTGGTGCGGCCAGATCCTATCATGTCAAAACCGCCCATATTGCGATATTTGTCGACAAGCTTATGAGTGATTTCTAAGGTTTTATCTCCAACGATGCCGCTAGGGCCTCCCAAAAAACCCATCAATGTACTTTTGGGATTCAAAGTCTTCAATGCATCGAATAATCCTGAAATGACATTATGCCCTCCAGGTGCTTGTCCACCGGAAAGGACAACGCCGACACGCAACGGATGATGGTCGCGCTTTGCCCCTACACCAATCACAAGGTATGGCTGATGGCACGTTCTGGGGAATATGTCTGCTATTTCCTTAGAAACAGCATCATTTCCCGAAGGCGCAACAGATGCTGTCGCAAGGGATTCAAGGATTTTAGGGATTTTTGGTTGATATTCAAGTCTGGCGTTTTGCAATTTACTTGGCATAGAAAATCTCATGAGGTAGTTAAATTTATTTTCTATGATACTTGGAACCCTTTGCAATTTCAAGTGCGCGATAAATTTGTTCGATTAAAATCAACCTGACAGCCTGATGCGTGAACGTCATCGGAGAGAGGCTGACCAATGGATACTTCTTCTTGATGGCTGCAGGAAGCCCATCGGGACCGCCAATGACGATGGCTAATTTTGCTCCGGCTGACTCCAACCCTTTCACAAGAAAATCCGAAAAATTTATGCTATCCATCAACCGCCCGGCTTCGTCCAAGGCAATTACTCCACCGCGTGCCTCCTCTTTTAGGGCGAGGACTGTCAGTTGCTCGTCATTTTTTGCCAGCACGAATTCGATGTTTGCAGCCCCTTGCAGCCTTTTTAGGTATTCTGCAATGGCATCATCCAGCCATGCTTCTTTTGTCTTACCGATAGATAAAATACGGAAATGATACATCTTTAACGATTCTGCTTCATCACTTGATCCATGTGGCGCTTTTCGTCACGCGTCTTGATCGCCTCGCGTTTGTCGAACGTCTTTTTGCCCTTAGCAGTCGCAATGCGCACTTTCACCCGTCCGTCTTTAAGATAAAAAGCCAATGGAATGACCGTCAGCCCCTTCTCTTGCGTGGCGACGGTCAACTTATCAATCTCCCGGCGATGCATCAACAGCTTGCGGTCACGCTTTTCATCGTGGTTATGCACGTTGCCGAAGCGGTAGTGCGCGATGTTACAGCCAACAAGCCAGAGTTCACCGCCCACTACTTTGACATAAGCCTCTTGTAAACTGCCGCCATTGTCTCGCAGGGATTTAATTTCTGTCCCTTGCAAAACAATGCCAGTCTCAAAGGTCTCAAGGATCTCATAATTGAATGTTGCGCGCCGATTAGATACTAGCTCGCCACTCGATTTTGCACTCATGTCTCTTCGCTAGCCTTTGTTTCCTGCGCCAGGCGGAAATACACCATGGCACCATTAATAAGCGCCGATCCGATGATGACATCGACAAACCCCCTGACGTCATTGCTAAGACCTAAAAACTTGATGGATATACCCAGACCAACCATGAGGCCGATGAGGACATAATATTTAGGTTCGTAAATATTCTTGAGAGGAGCTGGATCAGAGAACGTTCTGATACGTGCCACTCCCCTTTTCGCCGATTTTCCCAATATAAAACGCCCCTTAAAATATCCAATGTATAAAGCCGCAACGACAAGCAATAATGCCGCAACTTCTACGCCACCGATATAGTGTGAAAGAAATTTAATAACTGGCAAGTGAGATTCCTGTGTGGACTGCAAACTGCCGATCAGGAGTCCAAGTCCTAGTTGTAATAGATAAACGCCGATAGCCAGCCAAACGAGGCCGGATACGATGATAAGTTTCTTATGGCTGAGCTTCATAGTCGATCCTTGGTAATTTGTAGGAAATGAAATTATAAAGGAAACTTTGCTGTCGAGCAAGAG
>Ga0364919_10287_pt1 | contig 19836 bp, 24 predicted proteins | sample SorcelJu500001C7_2_FD_206953 | JGI IMG/M metagenome (GOLD analysis project Ga0364919, IMG submission 206953) | Enriched cells from Trout Bog Lake Hypolimnion, Wisconsin, USA - BchlTB.June20.5000.01.C7 | ecosystem: Environmental > Aquatic > Freshwater > Lake > Hypolimnion/Profundal zone | place... | reverse complement strand
AATTTCAGGACAGCTTCTGCCGGAAAGAGTATAAAAACAGATTCAGAAAAGTAAAAGTGGTTCCCGAAAAGGAAGCTAACATAACCTCGAATGGCTGCGGAATAGCAGGGAGTGAGAATGGTGACAAAAAAGCGCTGGATGTACGTGCCGCCGAAGCCCAAGGCTCCCCAAGAGAAGTCAATCTACGTGTCTTATTCTCAATTATCGATTTTTCAGGCGGATTTGGAGAATCCTTTCAACGACTGGTCTGCTGACCACGTACTACAAGGGTTTACGTGGCGCTCTCAATCGGTGTCATTCAGGACGTTGGACGAAGTTGGTGATTTACGAGTCACTGTCGAAATTAGAGAAGATTTTGAAAAAATCAATGAAAAGACCATCAGAGCAATCCGTGTTCCGTTTAATGTTATAGGAATTACGGAAATTGCCAGCATTTCCGACGGTTTCCAGGTTCACATTCCGAATGGAGACTACTCTCTTTATTTCGAGACCGGACAGGGCACAAACGGAATGTGGGCTTTGATAACATTCGTCAAGGAACACAATCCAGAGGCCAAAATTCTGATCTGCGACGATCAATTAAAACCTGGTCAAAAATTGCTGCTGGCGGCAAATCCTGTTCGATAACAAAAAAGTAAAAGAGGTGTGACCCAAACCTGCTGGAGTGAGTTTCAATCCCCCATCAAGACCCTTGAGACTCCTCGTAGTCATCTCCCCTCAGAATTCCGAACATATACCGACAAGCAGCCCTCGATTGCCTGGATGTCCTTTCTATCCAGCGCGTCCTTCTCGTTCCTCAGAAACCCGGGCAAAGCATCAGGATGGAGGACCCAGACTTCACAACCTTTCGGCTGGGGTTTCACAAACCAACCAGGGTAAACGACGACCGGACGAACGGGTAAATCTTCTGTGACCACCTCTTTTAAGAATCTTTTTATCCAGTTGGCCTGTGCCTTCGCTTGAACTATGGGGTTGCGGTCTGGGGTGAATCCGTTTACCCGTACTGTCTCCCCGTCAATCAATCTCGCATAATCCCTTTGCCGGCTTGCTGATGGTCTTTGTTTCGATAGTGTAAACGCCCGTTGGTCCGACAAGCACATGGTCGATATTGAATCCATCCCCCACGATATCGTGCAGAATGCGGTAGCCGCTCTCCCGGAGATTTTCGAGGCATTGACCGATGACTCTCTCTCCATCTCGTGCTTGTTTCAAAATTCTGAAATCCCGCCTCGTCTGGATCACTTTCCGGATTCCGTAAACACAAACCAAGATGGCGATGACAGTGAACGTGATCGGTTGGGGCGGCGTCTTGAAGATCACTCTGATCCATTCAATGACGGCGACGAAAATGGCAAGAACCATCAGGAACATCGGCTCCAGCATTTTATCGAATCGCCTGTCAATTTCCTCCTGGAGTGACTGTCCGGGCAATCTCAGAGGCTTTTCTTTCAATGGCGACCGTTTTGTCTTTTTTTTTCGGGGTGAAAAGTCCAATCTTTGCTCCATCTAAGTGCAGCCGTTAATTCTTAATATACTTCGGCACAAAATGGAGCGTTGACGAGTTTTTTGACTGCGGAGATCAATGAACTACGGTTGAGCTTGGTTTCAGCCCAGTTTTGAGGGGCGCTACGAGAATTTGGTTGCCTGGGACTCCGCTACAGTTCCAGTTTTCCTCGTTCAGATCAAAAAAATTCGATGGCTAAGACCGCTCCAGGAAATAACTCGTCGGGTCTTTTCAGGATACCTGGTTTACCCTTGAGCCGCCATTCGTCAGTGGTGATCATCTTTGCGTAATTGCTCCGGCAATGATGACAATAATAGATGTGGCTGCAGCAAGCAGGAGGAAGACGAGCAGAAGCATGGCTGATGTCTGAGCAAGTTTATTATAGTCTTCGGCTGGTTCTTTCTCCTTCTCCTTCTCCTTACTCCAGAATCCCTCAGGATTTGTTCAGTAAGATTATCACACGAGACGTCAAGGTCGTGGTTTTTGCCGCAAAAAACGCAGTAACTCATGACGAATACTTTCTCTTACATTATGATGTCACAGTCGAATCTTGAAAAACTACCTCCAGCAACTCCTCCTTTGTCCTCACAATCTTCTCACACGCCCCGGCGATCATAGAATTCACGTGCGCCCCTTCACACTCGCCGGCTCTCCTGAAATCAGTCCGGATGCCGATGATCTTCTGTCCGGGTTTCTTCCTGGCATAAAAATATCCGATCTCCCAGGCGGTACCATCATCCACTTGAGGGCCATCCAGCAAGGCGATAACCATGTCGGCATCATCGAGATGGGACTTGCAGCGAGAAAAGATTTCGTGTTTGGCGTTATTCCCGAGGGATTCAATTTCGGACTGGGTGATGAGATCGTAAGGAAAGATGATCTCAATCTGCGCCCCATGCCGAAAAGAAAAGGATTCGATCTGTTGGATGGTAGATCGTATCCAGTCTCGGTCAGCTTCGGAAAAGAGTGGTCCTGCGAAGTAGATTTTTAACCTTTCTTGCTGAGCATTCTTCAATGTAAACTGCCGTTGGGTCGGGTTACGAGGAGAGATTGTTCGTGAATCCCCATCGAATCGCCTATCAAGAACGATAATCTCACGAGAACTTAGATCAACGGCTATTATGTCCTTAGGCTCAAAGTTCTTTTGGAACCAATCACGGAGTCTCGTACGTCCAAGGATACGAGCGGTACCATTTGTATTAGCTCTGCGGTCAATCCTGGCCTGGATTGCTGGGCCGTTCACACCGAGCCTTAATATCACCGGCCCATCCGGTGCAACAAAGCGATCAAAATCTACGCTGACATTAAAGAATCCTTGATTGTAATATGTTGAATGCAAGGTCAAATTAAAGATCGGCATGTCCACTCTCCTTCATCCCAACCGCTATGATGCATAAAAGTTGTGCGCCATGCATCCGAACCTTATTTTGGGAACGGATTCTGGAGGGTGTGAATTAGGGGCTGTAAACATTTTGCAACACCGGTTTTTCTTGCAGTTCCTCAAAGTTTAATCTGTCCTGCTCCAGTGCTGCTTCCCACGTTCTCTACGACCTTTATCCCGCTTTTTGGGATTTTGGCAATCATGAATTTATCAAGGCTCTTGCTCTATCGGTGCGAATCAAACAGCCTTCTTCTTCCTCAGTCTCGTCCGTTTTGGCTTGCTGGCTTCCACATTCTCAACTGCCGTCACTTTCGTTGCCGCTTCTGCTTTGATCTTCCGTCTTTCGTCAATGAGCTTCTGCAAATTCTCCGGCAATCCCCTCTTTTTCGCTATTTTACTTCTTAGTTTGGTCACTGATTTTGCCGCCAAGGCAGTCTTCATTGTGAAACCGTATCTCTTTTTGTATGCTTTGTGATCCATGCCATGCGAGGCCAGGTGTTTTTTCGTAAGCTGTTTCATCTCGGCGCCGCATTCGAGACAGATCACCTTGTCATTTTGAATGGAATCTTCAGGTGAGAGTTTCGGCGTGGTTGATTCCTCTGCTGATGCCTCTGAGCCCGGCAGTGCGATTTCAATGTCGGTTCCTCCGGTCTCGGCTTTTTGTATCTCTTGAAGCGTGTTGAATACCTGCCGAAGTGATGCGGCGATCTCGGCGGCTGACATGTGATTTGCAGATACTTGGGTCTGTACGATTTCTGATGCGATTTCCAAGAGTTTTTTGGTCATGCAAAGGGCTCCTTCTTGGGTTATCCATCCCGGCAATGCGGGTGTGAGTCACATTATCAACGAGTTCGGGCTATTATAGGTATGGCATTGAATAACGCAATGAAAATGAAGCGGTTATTGCAGAGAATCATTGCATGGCGGTCTCTATGTTGACTGAAATGATCCCACACAACCACAAGGGCAATGTGCATTCTTCGTTAGAGTTCATGGATCTGCGTTCAATTCGAGTAGGATTCGAGTAAAGAGCAAGGCTCCCGGGAGACTTGGATTCATGAACCGGAAAAATACATTCTGCCAGAATTGAAAAATCGGATGGTGTCACGCGGATCTGGCTCAGACCTTCCATCCTGGTTACTCCGTATCTTTTGGGCAGATTTCTTCATGGAATCCGTATCCGATCATCCCGCGCCAAATGGGAGGTGCACTTTCCTTTCCACTCTCTGCGGATTTTGGGTATGTAAAATATCATAGCGATTATTCCTACGGTATACATAAGCTCTATGTCAAGCATCCAAGTGATCACCGGGCCTACTATGGGTAGGGAAAGTTCCACGCCGGACCAGTCTGGGATGAGGGCATGGGTGGGGATTGCCGTCCACTTATGCTCCTTGAGCCATAGATATCCCTGATAAGAAAAAATGGCGATGCAGGCCCCATTGAGTATGAGATAGAGCACGTAACTGATTCGATAAAAAAGACTGTTTTTCGATCCAGCGACAAGAAGACCCTTCTTCATTTTTCCTCCGCATGAAATCCTATGGCGAGCAATATTTGTACGGCAACACCGGTGCCAAATAAGCCCAATACAGGTCATGTATCGATTTCACTCCAGCACCCCACTCTGGAATCGCTCGAATATGTGAAATGAAAAAGGCAGAACCATTTCTGGACTCTGCCTTCATTGATGATGCTATTAATTCCGAGGAACTAACCGAAGTATTTTCTCCTGAGTCCGATCAGTCCGACCAGCCCGGACCCGAGCAGCCAGACAGCCCCAGGGATGGGGACTGCACTGGCATGGGGTGTCAGTAAGTACGAATCCCCATTGCTACCATTCGTCACGATCTGGCCGAAAGCGTTAATGGCAGTAGCATCTATCAGTGTGGTTCCGATTCCCTGGACTTTCGTATTGAGATTGATCATGGTGCCGTTGGTATAGACGAATGCATCGCCATCGTATAGATCGGTGTTAAAAGTATGCCCCACGATGGTGCCCGCAATGTTGATGCCATTGGCAATGGAATTATTCCACCCTGCTAGTAAGCCCAGATCGGTCATGCTGCCGTTGTGATAACTGAAGGCGTGGCTGCTTCCATTGGCAGTATTGCTGTAACCCACGATGGTGCCCGCGTCGTTGATGGCATTGGCAGATGAATAGCTCCCCCCCAGTGTACCCAGACCGGTCATGGCGCCGTTGCTGTACATGAAGGCGTGTTGGCCGCGGTTGCTGCCCGGATCGGAGTAGTACCCTACGGCAGTGCCAGCGCCGTTAATGGCTAAGCCATATGAAACCCATCCTCCCCCAAGTGTACCCATATTGGTCATGGTGCCATTGCTGTAGGTGAAAGCTCTCCAATTAAAATTACCGTAGTCAAGAGCGTAGCCCCCTACAACAGTACCGGAGTTGCTGATGCCCTGGGCAGCCGTAGTACCGCCAGATGTCGACAGAATGGTAGATGTGCCGTTGTTGTAGATGAAGGCATCGTAGGGTTGCGAGTAGGTGTTTGGGTTGACATAGCCAGCCCCTACAATAACCCCCGCGTTGTTGATGCCCATAGCTTGTGTATAACCCTGGAGCGAAGCCACGTTTAACTCAGTCATCTTACCGTTACTGTAGACGAAGGCCTCTCTGTTTCCATTGGAAGTCAAGCTTGACCCCACAACAGTGCCTGCGTCGTTGAGAGCGTTGCCCAGTGTCCCGCCCGACTGTCCAAGCGATCCAAGGTCGACCCACGAATACGAAATGGAGGCAACTGCTTCTTGGCAAGTCCAAAACCCTAATGTCAATGCACACATGTAGAATAATAGCCACTTTTTCATTATTGAGCCCTCCTACAAGTGGATAATTATTATCTATTGATAAATGGTTGATATGCAATAGCAAAAATATAGCTATCTGGATTTCTTCCTATATACAGCAAGCCCAACCAGCCCAGAGCCGAAAAGAAGCATGGTGCAGGGTTCAGGGACGGATGAAGCATTATAAAGATTTTCGACATCACTGGCCGAGAGTGCATTGTTATAAACAGCAACTTCGTCTATGGCGCCGCTAAAGGGGCAATTGAGATTATCGTCCGGACCAATGCGGAAATTGGCGCTGGAATTTATGGGGTTTTGACCGGGATTATACAGGGAGGCAACAAGGCCACCATTTAAGTATAATTTCTCATAGCTATCGTCGTACGTAGCCGTAATAAGCGTCCACTGATTTGTACTGACTGTGCCGCCTGATATCACATTAGATGGCCAACCTTGAATTGCCGTGTTAAATCCAAGCCAGACGGCGCCGGTGCCATCAATGATACTGAGCTGGTAACCACGTAGGCCCGTGGAGTTACCGATTTCAGAAACGATACCCTGGCCACCGGCAAGATGACCCGTCAGGCTGGTAGTGTATACCCATGCAGACAGCGACCATTGACTTCCCAAATTGAGAGTCGAACTGTTTGGGATCACAACAGAACTCGTTGGTGTATCGAACTGAAACGCTTGACCGAATTTCCCACTTGTGAATGAGACATTTTGCAGAGTGCCATTATTGGAACCTACACTGTCGTTTGCATTTCCATTTGCTTCCCATAGCGACACAAGATCGGCGTTGGCGCTTTGTCCACCCGGCGCCAAAACCGCCGCAGCCAGTATAACCGCCACAGCGACTAAGCACTTATTGACCAAGGAATTGGTGCTTGGCTTCGGTCTCATAAAAATTTCCTCCACGTCGTCAGATTAACCCTATCACTGCCACCTCTTGGCCATTCAGTTTCTTTTCATCATAAATTCCAATTACGCTCTGAATTTCCTCCTGTATGCAGCAAGCCCAACCAGACCAGAACCGAAAAGAAGCATGGTGCAGGGTTCGGGGACACCCGAGGTAATTGTTAGATCGAGTGGTGTAGTGCCATAGCTATAGGATCCAAGCGTACCCACGGCGAAGTCAATGGTGCCGTAAGGACCTAGGGTAAAATTAGATGAAAAAGTTTCACTATTAGGGTCATTCAGCTTGGACCATTGTACTTGGCCATCATAGTAGACATAATAGCTCATTGCCCCGAGGTCTCCGGCCCCGAACATCGCGCTTACCGTGACATTGCTCGAAGCGTTGTATGGCGAGGTCCACCGCACGACGGATAAGGACTCATCCTCTCCGGGATGCAATACCACCTCATAAGGACCGGTAATAGTATAGCCATCGGCGGGATTGATAACAAAACTGTTGGTTGCATTCTCCCACACAGCGGGGAGAATGCCCCCCGAAGTATGATTGGAATCGTACCAACGATAACTACCTAAGAACTGAAAGTCGGCTACAAACGTGTTATAAAGAGTAAGACTACCAGACGCTGGATTAGCCTCCCATCCATACGACCACTGTCCGTTGGGATTATTCGTATTGGATGGCGTGCTGAAATCAGCCGCCAGGTCCCAAGTTGCCGCCCTAACGGTAGGCGTCATGACCAGCATGCATAGGACCAGTGACAGCGACATGCGCCTGAATACCCTGAATAAGGTAACTTGAAGATGACTTGAAGGCGGCTTGCGACGATTAGTTCCCCCCATAAACATGGCCTCTCCTTTCAGTTAAGGCATCAGCATCCCTGTTTAACACGTTAAGCTACCGGATTGGGAAAGAAAAGTTTTTTAGCGAGTATTGGTAAAGCAATTTATATGCCAAATATAATGGAATACCCATCCAACTTAATACTTGCAAGCACTAACGAATAGTCCAGCTTTAATTCTTATATAAGAAATGAATTTGGTTGTAAGATAATTTTACATGATAAGATTAAATTGAGTGCATTATCTGCTGTAACCAGGCATGTAGCAAAGGATTCAGGCATAAGCTCAGAAATGTAAAGAAAGCTGACAGCAAATTGGTTTTGGCGAGTTTTTGTGGATGATCATTCCCCAGGCCACACATCTGACCTTAAAGACCAGACCGGAACCCAATAAACAATGGACAATTGGAATTACTGTCTCATGTTGAAAATCACTGTGTAGGCCTGGTGCTGGTTCACGTGCCTCTCAAGCCCCGAAACATGAGACAAAAAATGATACCGACGTGCGTCCTAAAATCAGAATTTGATCAAACGCATCAAGAGAAACTTGATCTTTGCGGCGATCATTAAGACCCCCTCGTGCTGGCGGATTCATGATATGCCTTTTGCTGCGCCATTTCGAGCTTGCCACCGTTCTTTAAATATTCCGTGGCCCCGGTTGCGGGAAAATTGTAGTAGCCGGTTTTTTTTGCGCGCGCTCTGATGTCCTTGGCGCCCCAGCGGATCATGCGGAACAGTAAGCCTTCGCTTGGTTCATGAGCTTGTCTGATGACTGATTTGTGCGGCCTCGAAAAATCAAAACCAGTACGCAAAAACGACCACAGACAATGCCAAACTACCCACCGCTGCAATGACAACCAAGCAGCCTTTACCCATCATCATACGTCCAAGTTTTCTTTCCCGACCGGACTGTGTGAGAGGAATGCCAATCTGTCGGGCAATGCGACCCTTTTCTGCTGATATCCCGAGCGCACGTTTCCAAGAGAAAGAAAACCCGTACTTGCGACCCATTGGTTTGCCCTTTATCGAATGTAATCCAAAATCGCCTTCGGCAACGACGCACTATGCCCAATCTGCGTATAGGCTTCTTCCTTCGTCAACATCCGGTTCTCTTTCTCAAGTTAGACATCGAAATTTGAGCTCCGAAATTAGTGCATGCATTTTCCCACTTTCCAGGCGGAACTCAGATCGAAGGCGATCTTTCCAGGGTATCTAATTCGCTCGATTGCACGATCCGATCACACGAGCCTCGATCAAAGCTAATCTATGCTGCAATCAACTTCATCAAGTCGGAGCACAATTCGGAACATAGGTTTTTGTTACTAGAACCCGTAGAATGGTAATATACTTTTCCTTCAATGGATCTGCTCACCGTAATTCCTGACGGTATGTGGATTAGATTGAGCTTGATGATTTTAGGGTAATTGTTTCTAAAGGTCGCAATCGTCCAGTGATCCTTTGGATACACCTCCAAGAACAGGTGCGTTGCGCTCAATTTTACAGGGATATTATTTCTGAACGTCTGAATTAACGCAAATTTGGGCATACCAAAAAAGTCTTCACCCGCAACCGTGGAGATTTCAGAACCGCACCTCGAACAATGCTGATTGCCAGATGTCAGTTGAGGATTTCCACATCCCATGCACACATCAATGTATTTATGAGTTGTTCTTGTCCCTTGCTTTGAAGGTGGTTGAAAACCTGATTTTTGCAAAAAATTTGAACTTGATTTGTACAAAGTCTACCCTCCTAATAATGATTTGAGCTTGAAACTAACCTGACGTTATCAGGGACCTTGAATCAGTGACTTTTAATCTGTGCCGGCTCCTTCACCACGATCTCCGGCTTGCCCTGGTAGCTTTGTATCATCCCAGTCACACAAATTTCCTTCCCAGAGTAAAACGTTTCCGGTGGCTTCTCAAATTCCCCCCGATCTGATCCCCAAATGAGCACAGTGAAGACTTGGTTCGGATGAGGTTTGTCGAGGTTTATAAAGGTGGGATGCCCTTTGCTGCCGTCGGCGAAGTGGTCACTGGCGACTTTCCCGCATACCGTTTTTTGTTGCCCGATGAACTTGGCGGCATCCTCCGGAGTGACTGTTTCCTGGGCAAAGGCGGTGGACAAAGATCCGAGAAAGAATACCACCAGAACCAACAAACTGAGTATTCTTTTCATTTGTGTCCTCCCTTGTCGAAAAGAAAATGTTATGAAATGTCGAGGCTGCTTGGCTCCAATTCATCGTTCATTTTTGACTGCTTCCCTCAATTTTAGATTTAATCAATTCTGATACCTCTCTGATCGAATGGCTGGTCAGGCGCATTGATAGGTAGACTATCTTATTATCTTCATCGAGTTCGTAAACCAGCACCCTTACACGCTGGCCATTCTTTAATTCTGTTAAAATGTCCTTAACAGGTCCATCATGGATTTCATTCTTGGGCATAAATCCGCAAATACCATCTATGTTAACATATGCCCCCGATTCGATCACTCCGATGATTGTACCCTCTAGAATACGAATACCGGAATATGACTTCTTTATTTTACGCCATGTCGTTGGATCAAACAAATCTTTGTTTATTGCGTGCATCCATGTCGAGGTATGGTCACCAAAATTCCGTATGACTGGACCTTTTCGTCTTAAAGATAGTGCAATACGATGTTTCTCAGAATCAATGTCTATAACAAATGATCTTACCCTCTTACCAACCGTAAGAACCTTCGAGATGTCATCGACATACTGATTACTTACTTCGCTTTTATGAAGAAGTCCATCGATTCCACCCAAATCCACAAAGGCACCGTATTCTTTTATCTCTTTTACTGTACCAATGAGACAACGGCCTTTATTAAAAGCGTCTACTGCCATTTCCCACCCCTGTTGTTCGGCAGCTCTTTTTCGGGATACAATAACGGAACGTTTTTCGACGTCCACTTTGATAATTCGGAATTGAACCTGCTTCTGAACATTTGGAGCATTTGGTACTACATCAGGATCCATTTCAGAGTGGGGACAAAATGCCTGAAAACCTTCGATATCGACAATATAGCCTCCCTTTACTTCCTCGTGAAAACACCCTCTGATTAATCCGGTAGTTCTTGCTATTCTCTTGATATGCGAAGGAATTCCATAGGTATCCTGTTTTTTATCGAGTTTTTGTGGAGGTTTTTCTTTGTCCTTCATCGTAAGGTGCTGGAGAAAGCGGGAAGCTCCCTTATACATAGAAGTATCCTCCTTGTTCCGCATTTCTTGTGTCAGTAAAGTCTACCTACTTCAAAAGTCCACTCCTTGGAGCATGTCACTCCGGGATTCGGCGGGTGGTCAACATCATGCCACACCTCTAAACTTTTCAAATCGCCATTGCAGGGCATCGCGATTGGGCCACTTCACGGTAGAGGCCGGAAGAATAAGCAGGCTTCCGTGCAACTCCTGCTAACCGTACCTGAGGACCGGACCGTCATGTTCATCCAGAACGTCACGACGGACATGGACCTCGTAATCTGGTGATACGCCAATGATGAGACTGTCGAATGCGGCATGGTGAAGTTTGCAGAGAGCAATGCCATTGCTCACATCGGGCTCGCCCTTCGGCAAAGCGTCAGGAATGATGTGTGCAGCGTCCAGGAGTTCTTGATGCCGAAGTCTGCATAACGAACACTGATCTGCAAGAGATTGCCGCCAAAGAATATTGGATCATCAGCGGGGTCTAAAACGGCACGCAATCCCGTCCTTCAGCTACTGGAACACACTAATTACCGCTTCCACGTAGCCACGATTACATTCCAACAGGAACGCATCCATTGCCGCTTCGACTGTAGCCACTATTACATTCCCAATTGTGACCCCACAAGTCGAGTTTAGCGTTTGCGGGAGGTTTCACTTCGACGCATCCATTGCCGCTTCGACTGTAGCCACTATTACATTCCCAATTGTGACCCCACAAGTCGAGTTTAGCGTTTGCGGGAGGTTTCACTTCGACGCATCCATTGCCGCTTCGACTGTAGCCACTATTACATTCCCAATTGTGACCCCACAAGTCGAGTTTAGCGTTTGCGGGAGGTTTCACTTCAACGCATCCATTGCCGCTTCGACTGTAGCCACTATTACATTCCCAATCGGTACCGGAATCGCTGAGCCTAGCGTTTGAGGGCAGGGAGAAAGCACCGATCTTGGTGAGTGCAGAGATGCTCCCTGTTAGCTGGAACTTCGTCCAATATGGACCGATCCCATCCACAGATAACAGCAGCGCAACTTTTTTTGCATCGGTTAGTCTACGGATGAACTCTGTATAACCTTCGCCGTGGAGATTATCACCGACATAATAGGGCCACTGATTAGTTGGTATGTAAATGCCATCGCCATTGGAAAATTCTTCAACTTTCATCCTGTCGGACGTAGGTCGATTATCGAATTTGGCCTCGATACTATCATGGTTCAAAACTTTAAAATCTTTGCAATAGATACTCGTGAGTTTGGTACCGTCCATACGCTGTTCAACCTGGAGTCGGCACAGGCCATCATCGGACAAGACGCCCGCATAGCGTGGCACTTTTTCACCGCTGGCCGGGTCAGTTTCAGACAATACTTTCCATTTCCGTACAACGTTAGCGGCAGTAGCTTGCGCATCAGCGATCTTCTGTTTGGCAGCTTCTATCGCTTGCCGGGCTTTTTGTGCCTCAACCTGCTGTTCCTGTGCGATTCGTTTGTTCTCTATTTGACGCTCCCGCTCGCGTTGGTTACTTTCATTTTGAAAGTAGAGAAGTAAGATCACAAGCCCTACTGCCGCAATGAGGGCAAGAGGAAGAAAGACCCGCCAGAAAACGACGACAAGGATGATGCAGATAATCACAATTAGCCAAGCCATAGCCGGAGCCTCCAGAGAAAGCCGGGCCGCAGGTAGGTCCCACGCAAGAACTGTCAGTTTCCGAGCAGATAAACATAGTTGATTTACCTTGTCGAGAATAAAGTTTTTAAAAAACAATGTTTAAATTTGTACTAAGTATTTGACTCCCGCCGCCTCCACAAATGCCAGCAACAAAAAAAGGCTTGGATCTGGGGATAACGGTCCCATTCCAAGCCTTCCTCTCTCTCAAGCCGCCATCCGAATCTTTCTCCTCGGCAAATCTTCTAATGCACCATCCACGGAGACTCGCAACCGGTCCATCTCCTCGGCTATATACCGCCTCAGATTCGAATCCTGCCTTAATTCATCCGTCGAGAGCCCGTTCACTACATCTCGGGCTTGATCCACCAGTTCAGCCAATTTATCATCCGCAAACAGATTCCGGTCGCCAAAGGACTCCAGAAACTCACCCATTTTCTCCATCATGGAATTCTTGAACTTTTTCGGACGCCCGTCTTCTTCTCCTGACAGTCTCTCGACCATGTGCCGCACGATACCTGCGAATTCTTCCCGAAGTGCGACGGTGGCCAGTTCTCTGGTTTCCTCCATCAACGTCTGGAATTTTTCTTTTTCCCTCTGATACAGTTCCGGAGTGAGTATTCCGGATTTGCCGGGTACATCCATCGTAATGAATCGCCACTCGAACCTGAATTTTCTGCGGATGTCGATGGGGTAATCAGCCCCATTGAATAGATGCCCCAAACTCTCTCTCGCTTTTTGCCTCTCATACTCATAGCTCTCGATGAACTTTTCAACCTCGGCTTCGAATTCCGACTTCATTTCGCAGAGTGCGTCATCAATGCGCCCCAGAGTTTCCTTGGGAACCAGCGTCAACCCGTGGATCGGAAAGGGGAGAGCATTTTGGGCTAAATACGTTCTGGCTTTATTGATGGCTGAGCGCGCCGGTGAGAGGCTATCGGGATCGACCAGTATCTTTGCACCTTTTAACCACTCACTGTTTCCGACTTTTTCCATCAAGTTGGGTGTCAGACTGGTCACGCCTTGCCATACTGCTGTGGACAACTGAATGAGACAAGCTTTCTGGAATATATTTTCTTCACGCATATCGGATGTTACCTCCTTTCGTTTTAGGTGGAGATTTTCAAATCGTCACTCTGGCGACTTGGTTTTGGATTGATCGACGGGCTGCGTTTAGCCACAAAGCGGCAGATGCTTTTTGACTGATTCTTTATTCTTGCCGGTATGGGTCTGGTAGTAGGCTGGTGTGAGTTGCTGAGAGAGTTCTTTTCCGAGCAGATCTTTCAGAAATCTGGATTCTTCAACACAAGTTTTTCCACTGAATCCACGGGTCTCGATCTTTACCTCTCCTTGTTCTGATACATCGATTATGATCTCTTTCACGCGCTATTCCTCCAACTCTTGATTGGTGTATGGATGCTGATTGGGATTGCCTTGAGGCACTATTAATGTGGTGTGAGGCGGGGTGTTTACGGCTACAGTGTCTGGGGCTGGGTGGTAAGGACCGGCAATGTCAGAATCTCGTACGATTCGCGCCCGTCTTTTTCCTCAAAGTAAGCTTTTATTGCCGCCCGCTGGTTTGTGGGAATATTTCCAAAGTCTTCGGGCGTTTCATACCAGTATTTTTCGACGAACGAGTAGAGGCGATCAATCGCTGTATCCTGGGATTCACAAACGTAGATATTCCGACCGCTACGGTGCTCGATTATCAAGAGGACGATTTTCTGGCGCGGCATCACACTTACATTCCCATTTACTTCCTTGAGCGTCTTGTCGAGATTTCTGACCGCCTCAGCCAGGTCTCCATTATCCCAGTTTCTGACCACTTCTCCGGCAGCTACCAAGAGATTGACGAAGTACTGGAATAGCCGAGAACCCTTTCCCATATTGAAGGATGGTCTCTTGTATCGGTTGAATTTGAATCTGCGCTTAATTCTTAATGGTTTCACACAGTCCTCCTTTATTTCATATCACTCCAGAACTTTTCAGCTCCGGCATAACTTTCTGCTACCTTTTCCGGATCAACTTCGATTTCGATCTCCCGAAATTCCGTCTTATCGGGACCATGATCCTCAACCAGAAGCTGAACATTCAGATGGGCATCACTTAGGACAGATTCAACATGACCTCTGCGGATAATGACGACGATCTTGGTCTTTGCCTGATAAGGAATTCGAGGAATCGAGTGATGAGAGTAGGGATCGATCCAAAGAGTCGTTCCGCTCTCATACTGGGTTTTATATTCGCAGTGTCCTAAACCAGCGGTGACGAGGTACCGGGCAGCCATGAAGATGTTTCGAATGTATGGGTCTTCGTCGTCACAATCTTCAAGGAACTTTTCGAGTGTGGCAGCCGTTTTATCCGGTGCGTCATTGATATCGATCATTATACCCTCCGCTCATCAGACTCTTAATACCAGCCGCAATCCCTTGTTTGTTTTCTGTTCAAGGACTTTGTAACCCTTCTGCCTTGCCTCTTTTCGGACTCTTTCTGCTGTGTATGCCTGCTTTAGCTTCCCGGCATTTTTCCCGAGTTTTTCTTCGAGCCCCCCACGATGCCAGAAATCCCAGAGCAAGATGAGCCGGCTTTCTTTTTTTACTACGCCAATCTCATACTGTGCCCCAGGTACCCGTATCGCATGATCGCATTTGCCGAGGTCTGAAACAGTTATTCCTTCCGGTAGCGGAGAATCTCCAACCAGGGTCCCGTACCATTTGTAGGTTTTTTGATTCTCGATGAACTTCAATCCGAGCCGGGAGCAGGCACTTTTCAAAGTCTCCAGGTCGTTTATTTCCAATTCAATTCTTGCTACATGGCTCATTCAGTTCCTCCCATTTGGAGCACTCTGATTTTTCTTTGGTCAGTCGGTTCTTCCTCAGGTGTATTGGCTATTCTTGCCCTTGCTGTTGCCCATTCTCTGAGAGAGTCTATTTCCGTTTTCATTGTGCGGGATAGAGGGATCAAGGCATCAAAGGCTGGGTCCAGTCCGTCGAATAGCGAGTCCTTTGCCAACTGTTCGATCTCTGAGCCGGAATAGCCGCTCATCTTGATGGAGTATTCCAGCGGGATCTCAGACCCATAACGGCGGTTCATGATCTCGATGATCTGCTCTCTTTCCTTTTTGCAGGGAAGATCGACAAACCAGATGCTATCAAAACGACCGGCGCGCAGAAATTCCGGAGGAAGCTGGGAAATATTGTTTGCCGTAGCCATGACAAGAATCGGCGTTGTTGTTTCAGAGAGCCAGGTGAGGAAGTGTCCGAACATGGATGCTGTGGTGCCGGAATCTGTCTGTCCGCTACTCTGGGTTCCTGCGAACATTTTTTCGACCTCATCGAGGAAGATGACAGACTCCCCGAAAGCATCGATCACACTGGTTGCCTGACGCATTCTCCGCTCGGATTCTCCAACCAAGCTATTTTTGAGGGCGCCGATGTCCAGTCTTATCAAAGGCCAACCAAGAATTGATGCTGTTGCTTTGCATGAGAGGCTCTTGCCGGTTCCGGGTATGCCAACAAGAAGGATGCCTTTGGGTTTTGGAAGATTCTCATTTGACGGTTTGAATGCACGAGCCCGGTTGCGGATATATGCCTTGAGATTATCCAGTCCGCCCACAGAGTCAATGTCTGCCGGCTCCCAGAATTCCATGAGACCCGACTTTCTGATCATCTGGGCTTTGGCCTCGGCTATCACTCTGGTTGAAAATCGTCCTTCTTTGACGAGACTCAGAGCAAATGCAGTCTCGGCTTCAAACTCAGTTAAACCTCTTGCCGCTCGAACGGATTCCGGATTGGGTTCAACCTTCACGCTCTTGGCCAGCTCCATTTGAATGTGGAATAGGGTTGTTTCATCCGGAAGTTCAAAATCGATAACGGTGAAGATCTTTTCCAGTTCTGCTCGCATTTGAATTACCGGCGAAATCATGACCAGACACGAGCCGATTGCCTTCCATTTTGTAACGCCGTTTTGAATTGCCTGTACGACTTCCGGAATGTCCAGGAACATGTGGAGGTTGTGGGCAATGAGCACCGAATCCTGATGAGCGCTCAACCAATTGACGGCTTCAACCGGATCACGGATTTCATCTACTACCTGGGGTCTTTTTGCCGGACGAATTCCACGCAAGCAGTCCCATGCATAAAACTGTACTCCTTCGCATGGAAGTGTCTGTTCCGCCCGATCCGGTTCCTGGGTTAGAATGCATAACGCTGGGTAGCCAGCCTTGAGATGGTCAGAAATCATAGTTTCTCCTTTGAATAAATGGTCATGGATCAATAATCTGGGTTGGCTTGGATCTGAGACCTGCTGGGGTGCTTCTTGGTGGCTGATTATCTGGGCATACTTTCTTTCAACGCGGGCTCGGTTTCAACCTTCCCGAGATCAAAGAGCGCGACCGAGATGGGCATGAATATCGTGGGCTCAAGCTGTGAGATTTCCCATTCGATGAGTTCCCGGCTGGACCCGAATTGGCTCTCGAAACTTCGGGCACTGTTTATGAGAAGGATTCCGGTATCGATCTTTTGCTTATCAAACGCTACCTGGAGCCGGAATATGCCCTCCAAGTTTTCAAAAGTGCCAATGTAGCCTTCGACGGCAATCCGATTCTTAAATCCTCTGTGCTGATACCTGCGACCTTCCAGAATGTTCAGGGTGTTCTCCTCTCTCCACCCCATGTCTTTCAAGGCTTCTTTGAGTAACTCTCCCTTATTCGTGGCCTCATAGAGAACGGTATCGAGGTATTCCAGGGTTTTTACGACATCATCCAGCATCTTCTTTTTCTTCAAGACCTTGTCGGATTCACGAAAGTGCAGCAGTTCGAAGGACATGTTTAACTCCTTTTTTATAATGTGAGTGGATTTAATACCCGCACTGGTGGCAGACTGCTTCGCCGGTTGGATAGAGAATTATTGTGTTACTTCGACCATCGCCGATGATCGCCCGGTGACCTCAATCCAGAATGAATCGTTTCCCTTTGTACGTTTGAATCAATTTCCGGATCGGCTCGGGAATGACAGCGATGTTCCCTTTGCTTGTCAGCTTCGACACTTATTCCTCCTTATTTGCATCCCAGATCGCTCGGTCTTGCAAGTCTTGCGGAACCGTGGACACATCCTTTGAGCAGACTGTGATTCTTGGCGCACTTGATTGCCCGTTCCTCTGTCCTGGCCTGAATGATGAACATGTCCTTCTGTGCTTTTTTCCCGTTTCCTTTCTGCAGGTAGACGACCCATTTTTTATATTTTCGTGTCGCCCAATATGCCTCTGCGTCGAATCCATCAATACAGCTTTGGATCATTGGAGTCTTGTACCTCCTTCATGGATGCCAGTTTCAGAATATGGTTCAGTTGATTTGCGGAGTAATGGTTTGCGATCTTGATGCAATTTCAACCCACCACACCCACCACAGAAATGGAATTATAAGTAGTTGATTTCATTATGTTGTGGAAGGTGTGGATGGTGTGGAGCGTTTTTCACAGAAAACAGAATGGGGAAATGTATATATTTGGTTATATAAAAGTCTTGGGAAATTGCCTCCAACGTTCCACACGCTCCACATATGAAATGTCTTTCTGTCCGGTTGATAAATGACACGCAGACTATTTCCCCAGTATCTCATCAAGGAAGATGGACTTTTTGGAAGGCTGTCCGAGGTAGGTGTGGGAATGTGCAAGGTAGAGTTTCTTCATGGCCCGGGAGATTCCGACAAAACATATCCTTCTTTCTTCTTCGAGGTCGCCCCTTTTGCTGGGCAGAATTCCTTCAACCATACCGATGACAAATACCACCTGAAATTCCAGTCCTTTTGATTTATGGATTGTCATGAGAGCCACGCCGTCTTTATCGTTTGCTGTGTCTCCTTGGAAAGTGTCGGTGTAGGCAAGGAAGGCGGATACATCGGAGTACTTTGTTGCGGCAAGCTGGAGTTGATTCAGATTGGCAATTTTCACATCATCCGGGGTCGGAATCTCATCTTCGGTAATGAGCCGGTCATAATCCAGAGCATTGCGGAAAAGCATGATAAGCTCGCTTGGCTCCATCTGCTGTCCGGTTAATGGTTCGATGAAATGGATCAGGTCCCGGACATTCTTCCGCACATATGGAAGATCGATTGGCATTGTCTTGAGAGCCGGATAGAGATGAAGACCTTTTTTCTCCGCAAACGCTTCCAACTCCCGGACGAATTTCTTCCCGATGTACCTGTTTGGAAAATTGATTGCGCTCTTTAATGCTTCATCTCCTTCGTCGGAATCCGGGGCGTTTAAGAGTCTGAGGTAATCCAGTAAAACCTTGATCTCCCTGCGCTGATAGAAACTCATTCCCTTTTCAATTCGGTACGGAATCTTCTGCTGGAGAAAGACTTCCTCGATCACCCTTGACTGAAAGTTTGCCCGGTACAGGATGGCGATTTCTTTGTGCTGGGTCCCTTTTGAAGTCAAGTCAATGATTTCTTCGGCGATCTGCCTGGCTTCATCCTCCTCCGAGATGCATTCAAGGACTAAAACCTCATCCCCATCCTGATTCTTTGTTTCCATACTTTTTTCAATTTTCCGGACATTGTGGCTGATAAGGTTCTGACAAGCAGAGATGATCTTTTGAGTTGAGCGGTAATTGAGGTTTAGAATGATCTCCTGGGAGGCGGGAAAGAGCTTTTTGAAATTCAGAATGTTTGCCACACTCGCGCCGGTGAAAGCATAGATTGATTGTGCATCATCCCCGCAGACCCAGAAACTTTTCCCGTTTGCGTTATCGACCAAGAGTTTTAAGATTTCCATCTGCGCGGGATTTGTGTCCTGAAACTCGTCAATCAAGAGATGACAGAAGATGCTCTGGTACTTTTCTCTTACCTCCGGATTATCTGAGAGCAGCTTGTGGGTCTGAACCAGGAGATCGTCAAAGTCCATGAGCATACGTTTTGATTTCTCCCCGTCATAGGCCTCGTAGATCCCGGCAACCTTTTGCATCGTCTTGTCGCCTTCATATAGGTCCTTGAATTCTTCCACGCTGATCAGATTGTTTTTGGCAAGGCTGATTTCTGAGAGAACCATGCCCAATGAGAGGTCTTTAATCCCAAGCTCTTTCATGACTTTCCGGATTAGTACCAGTTGCTCTTTGCCGGAAACGATCTCGAAGACAACTCCCTCACTTTTTAGAAGCCAGTAACAGAAGCTGTGGATTGTTGCGAGCATGACCCGTGATGAGAGCTCATCCAAAACCGGTGAGAGTTTCTGCCTCATTGCATCCGCCGCATTTCTTGTGAAGGTCAATCCTAGGATACTCTCCGGCGCAACTCCGAACTTCTTCACCAGGTTTCCTATTCTCGCGCTCATAACCGTCGTTTTACCAGCACCCGGCACTGCTATGACCGCACAGATTCCATCCTTAAAATTTGCCGCACGCCTTTGCTGTTCATTCAAATCGGTCATAGATATGTCTCCTCCTTTGCAAACCATTCGTTACAGGCATTCCGGTACGAGCAGCCCTTGCATTTCCAGCTCTCGTTCGGGA
>Ga0364919_10053_pt3 | contig 20368 bp, 16 predicted proteins | sample SorcelJu500001C7_2_FD_206953 | JGI IMG/M metagenome (GOLD analysis project Ga0364919, IMG submission 206953) | Enriched cells from Trout Bog Lake Hypolimnion, Wisconsin, USA - BchlTB.June20.5000.01.C7 | ecosystem: Environmental > Aquatic > Freshwater > Lake > Hypolimnion/Profundal zone | place... | reverse complement strand
TTTTTTTTTATTTTTTTTTTTGCTCCGTGGGCCCGGGCCCCACCAGCGGCTTGTTTGGGTGTGGGGCGGGGCCCCCCCCGCCCATCGTCCGGGCCTAAATGCCCCGGGGTTTGTTTCCCGTGGCGCCCGGGCGCCCCCCCACGGTTCTCCCTACTTGCGCAGGTTGAGTTTTTCGATCACGACTTTGTAACGGTCGCTGGCCGTGCTCTTGAGATAATCAAGAAGGCTGCGGCGCTTGGCGACCATTTGCAAAAGGCCGCGCCGCGAGGAGTGATCCTTGGCGTTTGTTTTGAGGTGATCGGTAAGATGGTTGATTCGTTGCGTGAGCAGGGCAATTTGCACATCGGCGCTGCCGGTGTCCTTGTCGTGCATTTGAAAACCCTGAATGTCTTTTGTCTCTACTGTTGCCATATAATTTGAATTGAGCAGTATGGCTTTAATTTTCCAGTTGGCAAGCAGATTTCCTTCGAAATTGACGACCTCCTGCGGGAAGCGGTGAAAGAAGCCGGGAGAGGAATTGTCATCCTGTTTTCGTTCTGCATCTTTTCCGTGACGCTATGGCATCCGAACTGCTATCCTTTCTGCTAATCAATAGAAAATGAAGTTATTCGCCTATCAAGCACGCGACAGTTCGGGCAAAATCCTCTCCGGAGTCCAGGAAGCCGTGAGTGAAGATAATGCCATCAACACCCTGATGACCCGAGGCCTGATGGTGCTCTCGATTCAGCAGAAGGCAGGCGGAAAGGTCACGCGCCGGCTCGGCCACATCAGCGAAACCGATCTTGTGTTGTTTACCCGGCAGCTGGCGACCATGATTGACGCCGGTCTTCCGCTCATGACCGGCCTCACCGCCCTTTTTGAACAGGCGGATCCCAAAAAGCAGGCGGGGCTGCAGCGTGTGATCGGGGAACTGATCGCCCGCGTCCAGGAAGGCGACTCATTTAACGAAGCCATTTCAAAGCACCCGAAAGTGTTCAACCGTCTTTACATCAGCATGGTCAAGGCGGGTGAATCAGGCGGCCTGCTCGCGGAGGTGCTGGACCGGCTCTCCAGCTTTCTCGAAGAAACGGCCCGTCTCCACAAAAAAGTAAAATCCGCATTAACCTACCCGATTGTGGTGGTTTGCATCGCGTTTTGTATTACGACTTTTTTGATTGTCAAAGTCGTCCCGGTCTTCGGACAAATCTTTTCCGACTTCGGCGCGAAATTGCCGGCTCCCACTCAATTCCTGATGGATCTGAGCGATTTCATCCGCTCCCAGTGGTGGGTTATGATTCTCATCATCGTCGGAATCATTTTAGGCATTCGGTATTTTCTTCATAGCGATGCCGGATCGAAATTATGGGACCGCTGGAAATTGAAGATGCCGGTATTCGGCGCATTGGTTCGCAAAATCTGCATGACCCGTTTTGCACGCACCTTTGCCCAGCTCATCCGGAGCGGTGTTCCGATTCTCGAGGTCATGGATATTGTGGGAGAAACCTCGGGAAACTACGTCATTGCCCAGGCGATTAAATCTGTCCGGGACAGCGTAGAAAAAGGCGATCACCTTACCAATGCGATGTCACGCCAGTCCATTTTCCCGCCCATGATGCTGCGCATGGTTGCAGCGGGCGAGTCCACCGGAAAAATCGATACCATGCTTGAAAAGATGGCCGATTTCTGGGACGAGGAAATTGAAGCAACCCTGAACGCCCTCACCTCGCTTATCGAACCGATCATGATCGTCGTGCTTGGAACGATTGTCGGTGGCATCGTTGTCGCGATGTTCATGCCGATCTTCAAGCTCAACGAAATCGTGAACAACGGCCACGGATAGGCGGTTGGCTACAGTTTCAGCTCCGGATCGCGCTAATCAGCACGGCCAGACCGTAAGCGATCCCCGCAAGACATCCTGCACGCCAGCGGATTCCGTTTTTCGACCACCAGGCGATCTGATCACGCAGAAGAAAAGGCATTCCCACCCAAAACATGCCAAGAATTGCCCAAGCATAGGCAAGCACCACAAGCAGCAACCGTCCAATACCAGGCTTCAGGAACGTCACCTCCAAAACCGGCTCGGCAAGCAGAAGGAGCAGAATCCCCAGGGCGCGAACCGCCAGAAATTCGTCCACAAAATTCAGGCTCAAAATACAGGCAGCCGGAACCAGGATTTTAAGCGGGAATCGATATTTTGAAAACTCGCCGAGATCCATGGTTGTCACCAGCCAGAACGCCCAGAGGGAAGCGATGATAATCAGTGCGATCCCGGCCTTGCGCGAGCGGGGAAACTGTTTCAACCACCGTTGTGTTCCAGAGGCGGTTCCCAGCGCAACGACATGGCCAGTGAGAAGAAGAACACCAATGGCAATCCCCACTAGTTTAAGGCTTAAAAATGTATAAATCATGATCAGAGCTTCCTAGATCCAAAGTATTACAGAACCGCCGGATCACCGTAAAGGCTGAACCCCCACGCGCGTGTGATGCGGACATCAAAAATTTGCCCGATGTGGCGTTCATTCCCTTCAAAAATCACAATTTTATTCGTGCGCGTGCGTCCCGTCAGCCGATCGGGATTCGTCTTGCTCGGGCCCTCGCATAAAATCTCAACCTTGCGCCCCACCAGCGCCTCATTTTTGCTCCTGGCAAATTCGTTGACCCACTCGAGCAAGTCCCGTCCCCTCTCCTCTTTCACTGCCTCGTCGATTTGTCCCTCCATTTCCGAGGCGGGCGTCTCCCGACGCTTCGAGTAGCGAAAAACAAACGCGTTGTCGAATTCCACCCGGCGCACCAGTTCTCGCGACGCGGCGTGATCCTCGTCCGTTTCGCCAGGAAAACCAACGATGAGATCTGTCGTAATCGCGATGCAGGGATGTGCCGCGCGGATTTTTTCCACCAGGGCCAGATATTTCGCCGCCGTGTAAGTGCGGTGCATGGCTTTGAGGATGCGATCTGAACCGGATTGTGCCGGGAGATGCACATGCTCCACCAATTTTGGCAGGCGGGCAAATGCCTGGATCAAGTCATCCTTGTAGCCAACGGGATGTGGCGAGGTGAACCGGATGCGATCGATGCCCGGCACCTCGTGCACCGCCTCAATGAGTTGCACAAACGGACTTTTCCCGTCTGACGTCGGAAACTCATGGCGTCCGTAAAGATTCACGATCTGGCCGAGCAGCGTCACCTCCCTGACACCACGGGCGGCAAGTCCCCTCACTTCTTCGACGATGTCATCGATCCGCCGTGAACGTTCCGCACCGCGTGTCGAGGGCACAATGCAAAACGTGCAGTGCATATTGCAGCCCTGCATGATCGAGACAAACGCGCTCGCCTGTTGTTCTGCCAGCACATGGTCGCGGATCGTTCCCTGGGATTCCGGTTCCTCGCCGACATCCACGATTGAAAAGCGCTCATCGTCCATCGCCTGCGGCATCCGCTTGCGCGCCACCAGTTCATCCACGTAATCCGCCACCCGGTGAAATTTTTGCGTACCGACCACAAGATCGACATGAGGCAGGTCGCGAACCAGTTCCCCTCCCCTGCTCTGGGCCATGCATCCCAGAAACCCGAACACCACCGGCTGCTTCCGGTCGCGGGTCTGCTTGCGGAGCATTCCCATCTTCCCAATGGCCTTCTGCTCCGCCATGTCGCGCACACTGCAGGTGTTTAACAAGATAACATCTGCGTCGTGCTCGGTCTGCGTCAACTCGTAACCCCTCAAGGAAAGCATCTGCGCGACCTGTTCCGAGTCGCGCTCGTTCATCTGGCAGCCGTAGGTTTTGATGAAGACTTTTGGCATTTTTTCGGGACTGGAAAATACCCCATTCCCGGCCATTGTCGAAATGAAAGTCGGCCGGTGTCCGTTAAACATGGCGATTGTTCCAAGGCAAATGGATACAATTGGTTGCCTGCTAAACACGCGAATGGACGCGGAAAAGAGATGGCAGGCTTGCTTTGTTTTGCGTGGTTAGCCTGCTTATATTCCTGGCGACGTCCACTCCCGTCGGCCCCAGCGTGACCAGCCACAACTGGTTGCCAATTGGCAAGCGGCGCTATCCTGATCCCGTGCGCTCCAACTCTGTCCGGTGCTTGTGCAGCGCCACTTCGATAGCCGCCTTAAGCTCAAGGCGGCCAAATGGTTTAAGCAAGTAGCCGAAAGGCCCGGCAAGCATTGCCCGTTTCATCGTGGCATCGTCCGCATGGGCCGTGAGAAAAACCACAGGCAACCCGAGGCTGCCTCGAATGGCCGTGGCGGCGGCCACACCATCCAGCTTTCCTGCAAGGGTAATATCCATCAGTACCAAATCCGGCTTCTCCTTTTCGGCGATGCGAAAGGAATCCTCCGCGTTATCGGCTATTCCGGCGACTTGATAGCCGAGGAATGTCAACTCGCGCCTGAGCGCAGCCACGGTGACAGCCTCGTCTTCAACAATAAGAATGCGTGCGGTTTTCATGCGGTTGTTGTTTTTTGATTCTCTAAATTTTTGGTTGTTTCGGTTGGGAATCGGATGGTGATACTGGTGCCTCCGGCGGGCCTGTTTCCGATGATAGTTTCGCCATTGATCTGCCGGCTCAGTGCAAAAACGAGTTCGAGGCCCGTGCTGCCTCCCTTGGTTGGCTCAAATCCCTGCGGTAAACCGTTTCCGTCATCGCATATGACAATCTCACCAAAAGGACCGTCATGCAATTCAACACTCAAAGTGCCGGTGATCCTGCCTGAGAAAGCGTGCTTAAGGGAATTGAGAATCACCTCGGTCGCGATGAAGCCAAGCGTAACCGCCATGTCGAGATCCACGATAATTGGTTTAGCCTGAATCTCCAGCGTAACCGTGCATCCGACAGGCATGTGGGATCGCACGAGAATCTCCGCCATCTCTGTCAAATGCTCGCCGAAATCAATGAAGGTAAACTGCTCGGTTGAGTAAAGTTGCTGATGCAAACGGGCCATCAAATGAATGCGATCGCGGCATTCCTTAAACACAATCGCAGCCTCCGGGTTGCTGATCTTGTCGGATTCAAGGCTTAACAGACTCGATATAACTTGAAGGTTGTTTTTTACGCGGTGGTGAACCTCCTTGAGCAGGATCTCCTTTTCAGCGAGCGAAAGCATCAGCTTCTCCTCGGCTTTGCGCCGGCTTCGCAGGGCGCGGAAGATCAGGTAAAGTGCAACGCTGACACTAAGGAACGCCAGGAGACCGCTGGCAATAATCATTTCGATCGCACGTCGGGCATCCAATTCCCGCTTGGCAATGCGATTTCCCAACAGGACCTCTTCGCGTTCGGTGAACTCGCTGAACAATGAAACCATCTTCTTCGCTTCAAGAGCGCTTAATCGCATCCGGTCGGCTTCACGAACTTTGTCATCAGGATGGGATTCATACCCCTTTCGCTGTTCCTCGAAATTAGACACGCACTTTTTGATCATCGGGGTGATCTGATCCAACCGCTTCACCTGATCCAGGTCCTCCAGCGTCAACCTCCGAATTCCAGCCAGATGGTAATCCATATCGTGGAATGCCTCCAATTGGTACTCGTCGCGCCAGGCTCCGTCGCCGGTGAGCATGTATGCGTGAAGAGCGGCTTCGGACTCCCGGATATCCAGCTCCAGTTCCTTCAGCATCTCGATGACCTCGTGGGTGTGATCAACCCACAAAACGGTTTTCTTCATCGCCATCGTATTCCGATAGGAAAGCCAACCAATGACTCCCACAAGCACCAGGATCGTGATGAACCCGATCAGGATGATCGTTTCGACCGACCAAGGCAGCCATGCCTCAAGCCGGGAAAGAGAGGACGGAGCCCTTTTTCTTTCTTTAACACTTGTGGAACTCATGATGATTGTGTGCTCCGTGCAATTCCTGGAATATTGATCAGAGCCCTTCTTTTCGACATTGGGTGCTCTGTTTTTGTTCATTCTCTGGCGACAAGATCAACCGGTTCGCACTGTTGCGCAACCACGACGAGGATGCCGGGGTGGATCGTCATTCCATGCGCGATGCGTCTCCAGCGCGCGAAGCGCCTCTTTTAAAAATGGCTCACGCTGCTCGTTTGAGTTTCGCATCGCACATGGAATGACGCGACCCACCCCGCATCTTGTCACAGCAAGTATAATCGGGAGTTCATGACCAAGCCGCAAAAAAAGCCCCGCCCGGAAAAACCGGACGGGGCTTAATTTTAATTTAGACTATTTTACCGAATTTTTACGGTAACACCGATTGCACAATACCGCTCGTGCCATCGTTGAACCCGGCTGTGTAGATCATGTCGCCAGGATTGTTGAAGTGGCGAGTTTGGCCAGTGCAGGTCTTCGGTGCAGTGAAGATCGACAGCTTGGTGATGGTCTTCGCCTTGCCATTGACCGTCAGGGAATCGCCCGTACGGATGATCTGTTTAAGAACCCCGTCCGTGTCCACTGCCCAGATGCCGATGTTGTTGCTTGAAGTCACACCACCAGGTCCCGGTTTCCCGGATACCAACTTGGCAAGGACGATCACTCCGCCCTGATCAGGCAGCGTGAATTGCGTAAACGAGGCGAACACCGGGCCGCTCGGAGAAGTTGCGCCGGTTTTATCGGGGGCGTTGTCACCGATACGTGCCACGAGGGCGAGCGTTCCGGTGGTGTTGGCCCAAATGCCGATGTTGTTGGTCGCAGTCACGATCGGTGTCGAAGCTGACAACGCCAGGGTGCCGAGGAAGGCAACACTGTCATTATTGTCAAGGACAGGATCGCTAATCGTAGCATAGGTTCCCACGGAGGATCCCGATGTATAGGAATGGGCTGCTGTTCCGGTCCGAACAATCAGGGTCCCGGTATTCGGGCCGGTATAAAACCAGATACCGGTATCGTTGACCCCCTTGGTGATCGTAGTAGCCGTACCGCTTCCGATGATGGTCGCAAGGAAGGCCGCATTATCATTGTCGTTGATTGCCGGGTTGCCCAACACGCTGAACGTTGCCGTTCCAGTAATTCCAGGCGCCACGTCTTTGGTTGAGACAATTGCCGCAGTTCCAAACATCGCAGCCGTTGCGAATGTCTGATCCGCACCGTAAACCGTTCCCAAGGCATTAACTGTAACCACACGGTAGTGGTAGGCTGTATTGGCAACCAATCCGGTGAGGACTGGATCCACTGCAGTGGCTCCCAAGGTGCCGCTGACAACAATACCAACAGTTGTGCCACTGGTATAAGCAGAGGTCAGACCGTAATTAACATACACCGTTGTATCGAACCCATTCGGATTCACCGTCAGCGACAAGGTCGCATCTGTGCCAGTCACTGATGGCGTCGCGACAGTCACCGCAGGGGACTGTGTGGAGAACGTTTGAACCGGACCGTATGCAGTTCCGGAGACGCTGGCGACGATGAGGCGATAGTAGTAAAGCGCTGCGCTCGGCTTTTTGATCGTGATGCTCGACAAGCTTCCAGACACCACAGCGGTTCCAGTCCCGATTGGGGCCGTCTTCGTCGTTGTCGTGTAGCTGCCTGAAGTCAAACCATACTGCCATGATAAAAGCACATTGGTCTTGTTGGAGGCGGGGCCTGCGGAACCGTTAGGGTTAACGGTCGCATTGAATGTCACCGAAGAACCGGTAACCACTGCAGCACCCACCGTGTATCCGGGAGCGTTGACAAGTTGATCCGCTCCGTAGAAGGTGCCGTCAGGGTTGGTCACCACAATACGGTAGTGATGAGGCGCCGTCAGAGTCACGCCGGACAGCGTGCCTGTCACCGTCACAAAACCCGTTCCGCTTGCAAGCGATTGTGTGCCTGTTGTGCTTCCATAGCTGGTGGTGGTGCCGGATTCAAACCAGAAACTGGCCGAGGTTCCGTTCAGATCCACCACTCCGCTTACGACAGGGCCGACAGCCGTATTAAAAGTGGATGCTCCGCCGGTTACCGGCTGAGACACGCCGATAGACAGGCGTTTGTTGCCACTGTCCGCAACAATAATATTTCCGGCGTCGTCCACGACAACCTCAGTAGGATTCTTAAACAAAGCTCCCATGTCCGTTCCGTCTGCGGATCCGGTAACTCCCGGAGTTCCAGCAACTGTCGTAACAACCCCGGTGGGCGTCACTACACGAATCGTGCTGTTTCCGGTATCTGCAACCCAGATATTCCCGTCTGCATCCACAGAAACTCCCGCGGGTTGATTAAACAGAGCCGCAGTCCCAGTCGCGTCGAGGCTTCCTGAAACTCCAGGGCTGCCCGCCAGCGTCGTGACCGTGCCAGTGAGCGTCACTTGGCGGATCGTGTTATTTCCCTTGTCCGCAACAAAAAGATTGCCACTGCCGTCCAGTGCGATTCCCGTAGGATTATTAAACTGTGCAGCGGTTCCTGTTCCGTCGAGGCTTCCAGAGCCTGACAGTCCGGGAGTTCCTGCCAATGTCGTAACCGTGCCACTGAGCGCCACTTTGCGGATCGTGTTGTTGCCGGCATCTGCCACATAAACGTTTCCGACAGCATCCGCAGCAACAGAGAGGGAATTGCTAAAACCTACCGCAGTCCCTGATCCATCAGCGCTTCCAGTAAGCAACCCAGCCAGTGTCGTAACGACTCCGGCCGATGTTACCTTGCGAATTCTAGCGTTACCGCTATCCGCAACATAGATATTCCCGCTGCCGTCAAGCGTGACGCCATTAGGAGTGTTAAAACTCGCTTGAATTCCTGTTTTATTGACAGTGCCAGTAACCCCAACGGTTCCTGCCAGCGTCGTAACCACCCCGGCGGGTGTCACTTTACGGATGATTTGATTCCCGGCATCAGCGACGATAAGATTTCCGCTGAGATCCACCGCGACAGCAAGGTTGTTGGCAAACAGCGCCCCGCTGCCAGTGCCGGAGGTGCTCCCGGCCACTCCCGGATTCCCCACAAAATTGCTAAAGTAGTATTGCTGCGCTTGCGCGCCCGTACAGAAGGCTAGCGTTGTAAGCGCTGCCACAAGGACAGCACGCCTAACGCCAGACAAGTAATTTATTCTGAGAGTTTTCATTGTTTGAACTTATTATATTGATGTTTAGGGTTTACTCCATCTGGCCGGGTCCCCCCAGCTTCCTTGTGGAAAGAGGAGTTAATAACAAAATTAAAAAATTGTCTATATTAATTTCTTTAAATTAAAACGACTCGACATCTATCCATATAGTAAATCGCACCGAATTTAGACATTACCTATGCTAATGCGGCTGCCTGGCGGTTTTAAGGATCCATCCCCGTAGCCAGCCAGCATACAATCATCTCTCCAAGCGCTTGCGTTCAACCATCCAAGCCAGCCAGATGCAGGCTTCGTAAAGCAGGCAGAGAGGGACGGCAAAGGCCATGAGCGTAAACGGATCGGGGGTCGGCGCAATGACGGCCGCCAGCACAAAAAGCATCGGAATCGCGTAAATTCGCGTCCGGCGCATCAGATCAACGCTCAGGAACCCCAGATAATTCAATGCCAGAACCACGATCGGCAGCTCAAACGCCAGTCCAAGCGCCAGGGACATGTTCGTGACAAAGGCGAAATAATAAGTCGCCGGCGGACGGAGCGTCCAGTCGAGTGATTTGGCGTCCTTATAGCAAAATTCAAGCGTTCGCGGCAGGACGAGAAAATACGAGATACAGACTCCAGTGGCAAACAGCAGAAACCCGATAAATATTCCGGGCAGAAGATATTTTTTTTCCTTCAAAGTCAATGCCGGCAGGACAAACTGCGCAAGGAAAAACAACAGCAACGGGAATGTGATCACGATCCCGGCGTAGAACGCGAGTTTGATCGAGATCATCAAAGAATCCATAATGCCGAAAACTTGAAGGTTGGCCACCAGTCCGGGATCGATGTCGCGAAGCGGCTGTTGGAGCACCTTCACCAACTGCTGCCGGAACCCGAAGCAAACCATCATCCCGGAAACCAGGGTCACCGCCATTTTAACCAGCATCCAGCGCAAATCCTCTAGGTGATCGAGAAACGGTTTGTTCTGATCCTGCTGCTCCCGGAATTTGAATAGTCGGTTCTGAAACATGCGTTTCTACATCAACCCCATCGCGGTCATTCGTGCAAAGGCGCACAGGGTGTTCGCGTCGCGAATTTCACCGCTGGCGATCATCCCGCGGAATTGGTCCGGTGAAAAAGCGCGGCACCCGGCAATCGCCTCATGCTCGTCGGGGGCCTGTCCTTGCGAGCTTGGAATCACCGGGCGCGCGAGAAAGAGATGACTGTGCTCGTCGGTGAACCCGCACGACGGGAAAAAGTAGCCAAGCGAAACGAGTTCCCCGCCGGGCGCAAGTTCGTATCCCGCCTCCTCGTTCAGTTCGCGCAAGGCCGTATCCCGGATAATCTGTTCCTGGGGCCCGGCGCTTTCATCGATCTGGCCGGCTGGAAACTCCCAGAGGCTGGCGCGGATCGGAATGCGTTCCTGGCGGACGAGTAAAAAATCGCCATTTTCAGTCACAGGAGCCACCACAGCAGCCCCCTTTCGATGCACTACCGACCATTCGCATCCCTGCGGACGTGAGGGCGTGCGCACCCGTGTCGCGCGCATCTGCACGTACGGGTTTTCGAATTTGATTTCCTCGTCCAGCAATTCCCAGCCTTCGCTGTCACAGATGAATTCGTGAAAGTTCATTTCGTTTACGCGTCGAGAATATCCTTCCACTTTTTCAGCTGAGCGCGGACGTTGTCAGGGGACGGCGCGCCGGCGTTGGTCCGCGCAGCCAGCGACGCTTCGGCACTGAGCATTTCAAAAACTTCCGGCCCGAACACCGGCGACAGAGCGCGGTAATCGTCGAGCGACAGGCCGCGCAAATCGGTTTTCTTTTCCGCGCAAAGCGACACCGAGCGGCCGATGATTTCGTGGGCTTTGCGGAACGGCACCCCCTTCTTCACGAGATAATCGGCAAGATCAGTCGCCATCAGGCTCGCGTCGTCCACGGCTTCCGCACATTTTTCAGGCTCTACGTCGACTCCCTCCAGCATGGCGGCGACCACTTCGAGCGCGGCCTTGATCGTATCAATCGAATCAAACACCGGCTCCTTGTCCTCCTGCATGTCGCGATTGTAGGTCATCGGAAGACCTTTCAACGTCGTGAGGAGCGAAAGGAGATTGCCGTAGAGGCGACCCGTCTTGCCGCGTGTCAGTTCGGCGACATCGGGATTTTTTTTCTGCGGCATCAACGATGAACCGGTGGTGAATGCGTCGCTGATCGTGATAAACTTGAACTCGCTCGACGCCCAAAGAATCAGGTCTTCGCTCAATCGCGAGAGATGCATCCCGGCGATGGCGATTGCCGCCAGAAGTTCGCACGCAAAATCGCGATCGCTCACCGCGTCCATACTGTTCTGTGTGAGGACGGGGAAATCGAGCAGCTTCGCGATCAGTTCGCGATTCAAATTGATGGTCGAGCCGGCGATGGCGCCCGAGCCGAGCGGCATGACATTGATTCGTTTCCGGGCGTCCACAAGGCGATCTGCATCGCGCTGAAACATTTCGACGTAAGCCAGAAGATGATGGGCAAACAATACCGGTTGCGCGCGCTGGAGATGGGTGTAGCCGGGAATGATCACCGCTGCGTTTCGTCCGCCGAGCGCCACCAGGCTGCGCTGAAGGCTGCGTACGAAAGCAATGATGGCATCCGTCTCCTCCCGCAGGTAAAGCCGAAGATCAAGCGCGACCTGATCGTTGCGGCTGCGTGCTGTGTGCAATTTCGCGCCGGCATCTCCGATGCGCTTCGTCAGCGCCGCTTCGATATTCATATGAATATCCTCCAGGTTTTCATCAAAAGAAAATTCACCCTGCTCAATATCACTGCGGATTTGAAGCAGTCCGTTCTCGATTTCTTTTTGCTCCGCGGGCCTGAGCAGCCCGGATTCAAGGAGAGCGCGGGAATGCGCAATCGAACCGGCGACGTCGTGCCGGTAGAGGCGCCAATCGAAGGAAATCGATTCGCTGTATTTTTTCAGAAGCCCGGCGGTTTCGGTTTTAAAGCGGCCTTTCCACATACTGGGCGTGAATGGTGAAGGGTGAATGGTGAATGGTCAATCACGCAGAGGCCACAGCATTCACAATTCACCAATCACGCCTTCGCTCACTCACTCGCACTTTCCCTTGTTCGTGCATTTGCCGCTGGTCTTGAGTTTGTCGCACTTTGCCTCGATCCGAATCATCTTGTTGGATGGGGAAAACCCGAGCCGCTTGGTGATGCAATCCTCCATCGTCTCGATGTTCGAATCCTCGAACTCGACAATCTTGTCGCAATCGACGCAGATCAGGTGATTGTGGTGCGGGTGTTCGGCAAAATTCGGATCGTAAAATTTGTATTCCTTGCCGAAGTCCATCTCCTTGAGCACTCCGCATTCGACCAAGAGCGGAAGGGTCCGGTAAACCGTCGCACGCGAAACCGACGGCTCGTTATTCCTGGCCATTGCAAGCAATTCCTCGGCGGTATAATGCTTGTCGGTGCTGAATGCAGCCTCGATAATAGCATCGCGCTGGACTGTTTTTCTCAGTCCTTTTTCCTCGATAAAATCGTATATGCGCTTGCGAATTGCGGCGTCCATTCCTTTGAAACTATAAGTTCAATAGTGACCGAGTCAATATCTTCGGTCCGCCCAGCCTCAGTGTATTTGATCGCGAAAAAAAACTGCCCTGCTGCGGCCCAATCCTTCTGCTCAACCTCCTGTCTGGGTTCTATATTTTCGCGCTTATTGGCGACTTTGTCGGACAACGGGCTGCGTCGTTACGGCTTAGAAACTATAAAAGACATTAAATTGAACCGAATTCTGGTAGGCGTTTGAACTCGGATTGGTTTCGGCGCTATAAAAATAACGGTAGCTCAGGCCGAGCGAAACCGAGGGAGTCAGTTGATAGCGGGTGCCAATTTCCGTCCCGTAACGATTCGTGCTCGAACTGGGGGTTCCTGCTGTTCCGTCCGTTCCAAAGGTGGCCGGCGTCGCGTAATACTGATAGATTAAACGCATATCAATCGTCAGACTCGGGGTGGCCTTCCAGTTTGCGGCGTATTCAAGATCGTAGAGATTGTAATAATTGGAATTGTATCCAGCCTCAGTGGTGTCGCTGAAAGAAAGCCGGTGCGAGAAATAGTCATTCAGCCGGTTGTCAACATTCACCCGTGCATAGATTGAGTTTGAATTGGCGGAGTTCCATCCGGCAGAGTTGCCGGCGTTGCCAAAATACTGGTAGCCGGCATCGAGTCCGATTTGGGTGTTTTTCGTCAGATCCAAACTGAGGGATGGTCCGAACATATAGCTTTGTCCATTGGTATTGGATCCTGTATAACGAACATAGCTGGCCGAAGCGTTCAGTCCAAGCGTGATCCCGGGGCCAACCTTGAATTGCGGAGAGAGGGAAACGGAGTCGATGGCTTGATCCGACACATCGTAGCCCGCCAAATTGCCGCCCAGAATCCATAAATTAAAATGATTATAGGACAAGCCGATGTCGAGCAGGGCGTTCACATACCAGTTGGTGGTAACCCCCGCCTCGTTATCAAAACGCCGGAAATTTCCAGACCCACTATTGGTTGAGAGGCCTGTCAGTGAAACCGGATCGTTGAGCAGGGCGAACTGGTCGCGGAAAGTGAATGCAAAATCACCGACATGCATGGTGAAGGCGAGTTCGGAATTCGGCGAAAGCGTCATCCCGTTTGTGTCATACTGCGAGTTCTGCAAATAATAACTGTAGCCAAGCCCCATCGAAAAATGGAGCGTGTTGATCTCCGTCATGCGCCACTTTGCGTCAATATTTAAGGATGGGGAAATGACAAAGTCAGATTGGCGGTTGGAACTTGAGAGGGCCAGATTGTCCGTCCACATAACGCCCATGCCGGCCGAGGCGCTGAAGCGGAGCGGACCCAATGCCAGATTATACCGGTCTTCACGCTCCGGTTGAAACAGGATGTGCTGCGGCTGGGCAAGATCGGTATTTCCCTCCTCTGTCACATAAGGAAGCACCTGCGACGTTTCCGTCGGTGTTCCCAGTTGACGAAAATAATCCTGTCCAAACGCGGACCCCGCGCTCATTGCAATGAAGCAAATGAAAATCCCGGTATATAAATCCAATCTATAAATGCGTTTTGCCATTTTATCGCAATCGGTCGTCGGGGGTGAATGCCAAATTATGCCCGCGAATGCAATTTTTATTTGTCATTAATATTTTTTATACTGAATTAATATTCATTTATCAGGCTTCTGCTAGGTTTGCAAGATTGCCAAATTTCAACAGGTGACGCAGGGCTGCAGAAGGCCAGTATGACCGGTCTTGGCAATTTATCCAATCCAATTATAATCACCTCAGTTGGCGGCTCTCCCGAGGTCATTGCACTGGGCTGCCAGTTGATCGGATCGCGAAACTCCGATTAATGCGTAAGCACCGTCAACGTCTCGACGCCGGGACCGGAAAGCTCAACTTCAGGTGCAGAGCCAGGGGTGAGCCGACAGACTCCCCCGGGCGAGTGGAGTTGGCAGTCGAGTGTCCACTCGCGAGGCCATGCAGGCGCGATGTGCAAGGTATTATCGGCGGCGGATTGCATGGCCATGAGTTGGAAGGCGTGCGAGGCAGACCCGCCCTGATCCTGATCCGGAATCCAATCGAACTCCGGCCCCCAAAAGGCGGGGAAACGGTCATAGGCACTCGGGGTGGTGAGGCGATGCGTGACCGATTCGCAGGCAGCGTCGGTGAGACCGAGTAGCGCGGCCTGAATGCCATCCTGCGCCCAGCCTTTGTCGTGGGTATGGCTGCGCCGCCGAAAGGTTTCCCGTCCGGTCTCAATATCCTGGGAGCCGATGACACAGTGGTGATACGAGAAGACGGCGTAGAGTTCGGGATTTTCGGAATTGCGCGGGGGGCCTTTCCAGGACTCTGCAGGGATGAAAAAGGACGCACCCTCTGCCGTGCGGGTCGGAAGCGCCAGGAGTTCCCGTAGCACGGCTTGGAGGCCGGCAATATCAGGCAGCGGATTTTCAGCAACCCACCATTGCTCGATGACCTGGGCGGGCGAGATATGCAACCTTCCCCCGTGACGCGGAAACTGGTGGGCGTAATAGTCCAGCAAGGCGTCGGCCAGTGGCAAAGCGGTGCCGCGCAGGAACTCGGTGTCGCCGGTAAATCGGTAATACACAAGCGCATGGCAGGCGACCTCCAGCCCGCTCGAATGGTGGCGGCGAATATATTGGTTTTGCGACAGGTGGACGGGGAGCGAGGGAGCGCGGGTGTCAGACCATCCGTAATTGTCTTCCAGATACGCCCCCCAAAACCACATCGTCTCGGGAAAAAATGCGCCTTCATGACTGCAGAATTTCCGACATCGCTCGCGGGCCTGCGGCAGGGCGCGCCGATACATCTCAAAATACGGACGCATGAGATCGAAGTCACCCGCCGCAAGCATCGCCCAGTAAGGCAGGCGCGTATTCTGGTGCCAGTAGCCTGGCCCCCATCGACGGAAGTCGGCACCGAATGCCTCGCCGGGGTAACGTCAATCAACCGTGAACAGCGAGCCGTTGAACTTGATTGGAAATTCCCCGCGTCCAGCACAGGCGTTGAGAAATCGCTGGAGAGCATAGCCGCGTGAAACTTTCCGCGCCGCCTCGTTGCCGTCGGCGTGCAAATGACTCCGCTCCCAGAACGCCCGCCACCATGCCCGATGCGCCTGCCACGCCTGCCCATCAAATGAGGTCGCCGACGGGGTCTACCCACGCATTAAGTGCGATGCTCCCGTTGCCAAGCGGCATTGAGCCGGAGGCATCGGCAGACGGACTGATCCAAACAATATTGTAACGATGCGGCATATACTGGAATGGCTGGGCTCGGAGATGGAAAGCGCAGCCCGTTGGTCGCCTTTATCTTGATGAATCAAGCGGCGGCAAGCGACTTGCCGCGCTGAATATTGATCTGCTGGAGCGCCTGGGTCAATTGGGTCTCAAGATTGGAAAGCATCGATTCAAGGGCATCATTTTCCCCCTGCCAGTTTGTGAGACGCTGCCGGGCCTGCGTCAGCTCAATTTTCAGCTGGTCGTTGCCTTGTCGCAATTCGTTGTTATTCAATTTCAAAGCTTCCATCTGTCCCTGCACGCGCGCCAGCACAGTGTTTACATGACTCAACTCTTTGCTGCTTTGTTCGCGCTCTTTTTTTACTTGCTCCAATGTCTGTTTGAGTTCCGCGCACTCCCTGCCGGTGGAATCAAGCTGTTTTTGAGTTTCGAGACGGGCTTTTGCTGTCTCCTCCGATTTAGCCACAAGCTTCTGGTGTTCGCCGTGCAGTTCCTTCAATTGATTTTGGGCGATGGAAATTTCGGAACGAGCCGCCTTCAGTTCCTCCTGAAGTTTGCCTAGCGCAACCGCCCCGCCTTCCGATTGCTGCTTTGATTCCTGAAGTTGCGCTCTCAATTTTGATAATTCCGCAAGTTGATCCGCCCGCTCGCCTTGAGCTGCAGACAACTGCTCGCGCACCTCTTTCAGCTCGCGCTTCATCCGCTCGTTCGCGTCAATTGTCACCTGCTGTTCGTTGCGGCTTTTGTGAAGTTGCTCGCGCTTGGCGAGCAATTCCGAGCTGCCCTTCTCGATGTTGGCCTGGAGTGTCTTGCAGTCTGCTTCGAATTTAGCCGCCTTTTTCTCGGTGGCTTGAAGCTGCGCTTTCAATTCCACAGCTGACTTCTCGCTCTCCCCGCGCAAAGCATCATTCAGTTGCCGACTCGCTGCGAGCGCCGTCTTCAAATCACCCAACTCGGCGGCCAGTCGGTTTCGTCCAGTTTCCGCCTCCCCCATCTGCGCCCGAATGGCGGCCAGTTCCTTGTTCGCCTTGTCAAGCGCCTCGGCGTAGGTTTTCTGTCCGTTATTGAGCGTGTCACGGCTTGCGTTAAGAGCGCGCTTGGTATCATCCAGCTCGCTTATCGCCTGCTTGCGTTCCGATTCTGCAATTCCGACTCGCTCACGCAGCGTTGCCAACTCCCGATGGGAAACCTGTGCGTGCGCCTCAAGTTTTTTCTTTTCTTTTTGAAACTCTTCGTGCTCCGCCTTGGCGGCCTTTTTGGCCTGCTCCAATTCGGAGGCAATCTGTCCGCGCTCCAAGCCCAGCGCTCCAAGTTGGGTGCGGATTTCCACCAGTTCCCGGTTGGCGTTTTCGAGGGCGGACTCCTTCCCGTTTTTTTCCTTTTCAGATTCCTTGCTTTTGCTATGAAGCGCAGCCTTTGCGTCTGACACTTCCTTGGCCAGTGCGTCTTTTTCCTTCTGCGCCACTGCGAGCTGGTTCCGAAGCTGGTCGAGTTGCGCCCGCTCCCCGGCAAGCTGTTTTTCAAGCGCCTCCGTTCCTGCGGTAACCTCCCCGTTCTTGCTGGATTTCAGTTCAAGCTCTGCATACTCAGCCTTGAGTTTTCGCAATTTATCCCGCGCGTCCTCCAGTTCCCGGACCAGAATCGAATCAATCACCATCCTTGACGGAATCCCCTCGGCATGCGGCTCCAAATCCACTGGAATAGTGGTTCCCGGGGAGGGCACCTGGATCCATTTGGAGCAATGGGGGCATGCGGTGGATTCGCCGACGCATGTATCGTCGGCAACGAGTGAACCTTTGCAGGAGGGGCAATCGAAAAAAAAGTCCATAGGGGGGTTATCTGCTAAACATATTTGATACTTTAGCAGCAGACATGCCATTCGGTAAATACTTTGCTTATGAAATCTTAAATTTGACTCTGCCCCGGTTTCCTTTAACCTCTCTCCACTAAATGCAGGGGAGCCGCAGCGCTGAGACCCCGGTTCACTTTTGAATCGTGGAACCCTTGGAACCTGATGCGGGTTATGCCGCCGAAGGGAGCAAGGAAAAGCCATGCAGCCGCTGCGCATGGCCATTTTTATGATCGCATCCAAAGAATCTCACGAACCACACAGCAGCGAGCAACTCCCCAATTCCACGAGGGTTTATATCCCCGGAACCATCCATCCCGACGTCCGCGTGCCGATGCGCGAAATCCAATTGACCCCCACCCGGACATTTGACGGCCGCATGGAGGACAACGCTCCGATCCATGTCTATGATTGCGCCGGACCGTGGAGCGATCCTGGTTTCAAGGGATCCGTTGAGGAAGGCCTGCCCGAACTGCGCACCAACTGGATTCTCCAACGCGGCGATGTCGAAAAAATCGAAGGCCGCGCCAACCAGCCGCAGGATAACGGCTATCTGTCCGAAATCCACGCCGAGCACGCTGCAAAGGTCAATGGAAATGAAAAATCAATCATCCAAAATCCAAAATTCCTCCGCCGCCCGCTTCGCGCAAAATCCGGAAAGGTCGTCACGCAGTTGCATTATGCGCGCTCCGGGATCATCACGCCGGAAATGGAATTCATTGCCATCCGGGAAAACATGGGGAAGGCACAAATGTCCGACCTGGCAAAGGATCCTGTCCGCAACGACCTCCATAAACAGCACGCGGGCTCCAGCCGCCAACCGAGCAATTTATATACGCCTTCGGTTTTTGGACGCTTCCCACAGCGGCTCCCAGTGGAAATTACCCCGGAATTCGTTCGGGACGAAGTCGCCGCTGGCCGCGCCATCATCCCCAATAATATCAACCACCCGGAATCCGAACCGATGATCATCGGCCGGAATTTTCTCGTAAAAATTAACGCCAACATCGGCAACTCGGCTGTTGCTTCGAGCATTGAGGAGGAGTCATGGATCTTTCCACCGGAAAAAACATCCACGCCACTCGCGAATGGATCCTCAGGAACTCACCAGTCCCGATTGGTACCGTCCCGATTTACCAAGCCCTGGAAAAGGTCAACGGCAAGGCAGAAGATCTGACCTGGGAAATATACCGCGATACGTTAGTCGAACAGGCTGAGCAAGGTGTGGACTATTTTACGGTACATGCGGGAGTATTATTGCGCTTTATTCCCCTCACCGCTTCCCGAATGACCGGGATCGTTTCCCGAGGCGGTTCCATTCTCGCGAAGTGGTGCCTTGCTCATCATCAGGAGAATTTCACTTACACGCACTGGGACGAAATTTGTGAGATCATGGCGGCTTATGATGTCGCCTTCAGCATTGGCGACGGCCTGCGGCCCGGATCCATTGCCGACGCCAACGACGAAGCCCAGTTTGGCGAACTCCAGGTTCAGGGCGAACTCACTGAGCGCGCCTGGAAGCACGGGGTTCAGGTCATGAATGAAGGCCCGGGCCATGTCCCGATGCATATGATCGAAGAAAACATGCATAAACAGCTCGAATGGTGTCACGAAGCGCCGTTCTACACCCTCGGACCGCTGACCACCGATATTGCCCCCGGATACGATCACATCACCAGCGGCATCGGCGCCGCCATGATCGGTTGGTACGGCTGTGCGATGCTCTGCTACGTCACCCCCAAGGAACATCTCGGCCTGCCAAACAAAAAAGACGTAAAAGAAGGCGTCATCACCTACAAGATCGCGGCCCATGCCGCTGACCTCGCCAAAGGCCACCCTGGCGCACAATACCGCGATAATGCCCTAAGCAAGGCCCGTTTCGAGTTCCGATGGGAAGACCAGTTCAATCTCGGGCTCGATCCGGTCACCGCCCGCGAATACCACGACGAAAACCTTCCCCAGGAAGGCGCCAAGAGCGCCCACTTCTGCTCGATGTGCGGCCCGCATTTCTGCTCGATGAAAATCACTGAGGACGTCCGGAAATATGCGGCCGAACAAGGCCTGGCAGAGGAAGAAGCCCTTAAACGCGGCATGGAAGAAAAGTCGAAAGAGTTTCTGCACCGAGGCGCAGAGGTTTACGCAAAGGCTTAGCCCGCAGTAAATTGACGTCCTGCCAATAATTTGCTTTGGTTGAGCCATGTCCTCCCACCATGCATCCATCCTACGCGACGGGCACACACTGGATGTGCTGAGCGACGAAAAAAACGGGTTGCGCATCGAGGTAACCCGGCTCGGCGCGGAGCTGGTGAGCCTCGCGCGACGCAATGCCGTGGGCGAATGGATCGGTTTCCTTTATCGGGATGGCGATGTGACTCCGGCAACAACCGGATGGAATAATCACGCCACCGTGATGGGGTATTACCTCCATCGCATTAAAAACGGTCGGACGCATTATCGCGGCAACGAGATCCAGGGAGGCGTGCACAGCTTTTTGCGCCACATCCGATTTGACGCCCCTGAAATCGGTTCAAACTCCCTGACCTACCGGGTTGATCCCACGCGGATTGCACCGGAGGCTTATCCCCTCAAGGTGGCCCTGGCCCTGACCTATGCGCTGGAAGGCGATGCCCTGCGCGTCACCTTTCATTTTGAAAACCAGGAACCGGACACCGTGGCGCATGTCAGCTTCGGGTTGCATCCCGGATTTGCAGCGGGGTCGCTTGAATCGGTGGAACTGATGATGCCGCCGGGAAACTATGTGCGCCATTTCGCACCC
>Ga0364919_10284_pt1 | contig 20374 bp, 21 predicted proteins | sample SorcelJu500001C7_2_FD_206953 | JGI IMG/M metagenome (GOLD analysis project Ga0364919, IMG submission 206953) | Enriched cells from Trout Bog Lake Hypolimnion, Wisconsin, USA - BchlTB.June20.5000.01.C7 | ecosystem: Environmental > Aquatic > Freshwater > Lake > Hypolimnion/Profundal zone | place... | reverse complement strand
CGACGCCATTCATATCAAGGACATCAAACTCCCTGCCGGCGTAAAGGCAACGCATGATCCGGAATTGACCGTATTCATCGTGGCTGCACCGAACGTCGAAGAAGCGCCTGCTGCGACTGTCGAGGCGCCTGCCGCCCCGGAAGTTCTCAAGCAAAAGAAGGAAGAACCCGCAGCGGAAGCGAAGGGCGGCGACAAGAAGTAACCCGCGAAACCGGAGAAGTCGCAAGTTTGGAGCTGTGTGGAACCTGAGAATCAACCGACGTTCCGCCTGTTTGCAGGCCTTGGCAACCCCGGTCGCGAATATGAAAAAACGCGCCACAACGTTGGATTTATGATCCTGGACCGACTCGCATCCAGAGCCGGGGCGGGATTCAGCCTCCAAAAAAACTGGCGTGCCGAAATCGCGACCGAGGGGCGCACCGTTTTTTGCAAACCGCAGGGTTACATGAACGTCAGCGGCGAATCGCTGGCAGCCGTGAGTCGGTTCTACAAGATTCCAGCGAACGAAATCCTCGTCGTCCTCGATGACACAGCCCTGCCGCTTGGCAGACTGCGTCTCCGTCCGGGCGGATCTTCCGGAGGCCACAACGGCCTGCAATCGATCCTGGATCATGTCGGCGACGTGCCGCGTCTTCGCGTGGGGATCGGGGCCGCAAACCCCGGCGGGATGACGGGCCATGTGCTCGGACGTTTTACCGCGGAAGAAACACCGGTGCTCGAGGAAAGCCTTGAGCGCGCGGTCGAAGCGGTTAATTTCGTGCGCGAAAAGGGGATTGAAGCGGCGATGAATAAATTCAACTAAAAGAAACCAACACCATGAAAAACCGATACGAAGGACTTTTGGTCCTCAACACCAAGGGCAACGAAGACAGCGCGAAGGAAATCATCGACCGTCTCGAAGGCGAATTCAAAAAAGAAGGCGCCAGAGTCGAGCAGATTCAGAAGATGGACAAGCGCGTGTTCAGCTACGCCGCCGGTCATCTCGACGCAGGCTATTTCGTCAACTTCATCTTCGAAGGCGAACCGCAACTCATCGACAAACTCCAGGCCAAGTTCAAACTGGATACCGATGTTTACCGCCAGCACTACCAGAAGCTTCGCACCAAAAGAGCCGCGAAGGTCCGGGTTAAAAAAGAAGTAAAAGCGGAGTAATCTAAATTTCAGCCACAGAGAACTCTGGATTCACGGAGCAGTCCGGGAATTCTCCAGTCGGTTCTGTGGCAAATCAAAAGCCGCTTTGAAAACAAGGCAATCCGGCAAGGTTTGGGTTGCCAGTTTTACAACCGGCTGCTACTTTTAGCGCATGGCAAGTTACAATAAAGTCCTCCTTATGGGGAATCTCACCAGAGACCCCGAAGTTAAATACACCCCAAAAGGCATGGCTGTCACGGACCTGGGCCTTGCGGTGAACCGGGAATACACGACCGACAGCGGCGAAAAACGCGAGGAAGTGGTATTTGTGGATGTCACTGTCTGGGGACGGCAGGCCGAAACCTGCGGAGAATATCTAAAGAAGGGTCGTCCTGTTTTCGTCGAAGGGCGGCTGCAACTCGATACCTGGGACGACAAGCAAAGCGGCCAGAAAAGGAGCAAACTGCGTGTTAACGCGGAACGAGTTCAATTTCTGGGCGGACGCAATGAAGGTGGGGGGGAAGGTGGAGGTTCTTCTTCACGTCCAGCCGGCGGCAGCAGTTCGCGCCCTGCGCCTGCCCAGCCAAAAAGGGAACCTGCCGATCCGGATCTCGAACCGGAAGAGGACGATATTCCCTTCTAGGGTGTAGCTGGCCACGCTGGGGCCGGCGGCGCTGGACGTCGTCAGGAGCGAGGAGTGGATTCAAGCCGCCTAAGCAACCTGCTGAAAAACTCCGTACGTCCAGCATCGAATCCCCAACTTCCAATTGGCTACAGCGTAAAAAGTTGGAAGTTCGAAGTTCAGGTTTGGATGTTGGAAGTTTTAAAAGGCTCCTAAGCAACCGAGACCGGATCCATATCGAACGATTTGATCTGGCGCATCGCCGATTTTAACTCCTCCCGGACTCTTGCCAGCATTTCCCGGCTGACCTCCATTTTTTTTGCACGGTACTGTTCGCCCTCGGCGAGCAGGCTTTGCAGGCGATCATGCATCGTGAGAAGCAGGCCGTGATGGGCATGTTCCTCGGACACGGTTGACAGCCTGGTTTGCAGGGTTCGCTGGGTTTCACGGAGTTCAGCGAAGAGAATATTCTCCGTCGGTACCCGGCGCAGCTGGCCTGTCAGTCCCAATTTGCTCAAGCACCAAATGGTCCATTTGGTGGGGTCAAACTGCCATGGCTTTACCCCGTTGCGATAGTCGTGCTGAAATTCATGGTGATAATTGTGATAGCCCTCGCCAAAGGTGACCAGTGCCATAATCCAGCTGTCGCGCGCGGTGCAACGGCTTGAATACGGACGGTTGCCAACCGTGTGGCAGGCGGAATTGATGCAAAACGTGCAGTGTTGCAAACAGACAACCCGGGCCACGCCTGCCAGGAGAAATCCGCCGAGCGCCCCCTGTGCGCCGTTCCAGATCCAACCCAGGGTCGCTGGCAGAATAAAGCAGACCGCAAATGCGATCGCGTGAATAAACCGGTGCTGGATTCGCACCAGTGGATCGTTTTGCAGATCGACGACGTTGTCGAATGGCGGCTCAACTTTGAGTTTAAAAAGCAGCCAGCCAATGTGGGCGTGGAAAAAACCTTTGGTGATGTCGTATGGATCTTCCTCATGATCCACATATTTGTGGTGCCGGCGGTGTTCCGATGACCACATGAGCGCCGAATTTTCAAACGCTGCCGCTCCGAAGATCAACGTGAACAACCGCACGCTCCAATGGGCCTTGAAGGCAAGATGCGAGAAAAGCCGGTGATACCCGAGCGTGATGCTCAGTCCCGTGAAAATAAACATTGCGAAGAACAAAGTCACCTGAAACCAATCCAGCCCATAATGCCAGAGATAAGCCGGCACTGCCGTCAGCGTGAGGATAAAAGTACCGATGAGAAAAACGCTGGTTTTCCAGTTAATACGATGGGCGGGAATACGGAATATCATGCGAATACAAATGGGTTAACGTTAGAGCTGCTTATCGAATCAGGATCAACTAAAATATCAAGTAATGAACCCTGGAGGCAGATAAGGTCGCCGCATTCCATTAAAAAGCAAATAATTTCTCACACGTAGGCGGGCACTTCCAGCCCCGCTGAGAGACGCGTGGCAGGCGGCAGGGGCAAGCGGGGCTGGAAGCGCCCGCCTACTTTGGAACGATCGTTCCCAACAACTGCCCCTCGCTCACTTCACTGCCGGTGGCGAGCTTGGTTTCAGAACCGGATTCGGTTGCCGGCCTGAAGATTCCATCCGACGGCGCGAGGACGGCAGTTTGTGTTAACTGCTCCTGTTGATGTGCGCGCGAAGCCTGAACCGCCGCGCATTGGGACTTCGCCGTGGCGAGACTCGCGTCGAGCGTGGTTTTCGAGGACTCAAAGGCTGCTTGCAAAGCCTTCAGGGCGGCTTCCGCCTGATGACAAGCCTCGGTGAGCCGGTCTGTCTGCGGTCCCTTTTCGTATTTCAGATGCGCATCGAGATTTGCATGCGCTGTTTCGGCGGCAAGTTTTGCCCGCTGAACTTTGAGACCGGCTTCCTCCCATTCATTCTTACGAATGGCGCCTTGTTTAAGCAGGTCATCACGGCCATCGCATTGTTCCTGTTCTTTGCGCAGTGCCCAGTCCGCATCCTGCACGGCCTGTTGGAGACGCTTTTCCGCGAGGGGTTGATCAACCTGCAGATAGCGCTCCAATGCGCGTGCGGCTTCCTGCTGCACGGCCTCGAGTGGTTTGCGCTTGGTGTCCTGTCCGCCGGCCAGTGCAGCCAGTTCATTCTCAATCCCGCGGATTTTATTTTCCGCCTCCTGAACTGCAGCGTCGGCGGCGTGGAGGGCCAGAATTTTTTCCTCAGGATTGAAAACTGCGAGCGCTTCGCCTTTGGTCACGGCCTTTCCGGCTTGAACCAAAAAGCAAATCCTGTTCTTTCCGTGCAAGGGGGAGTTGATGGGAACGGCTTGCTCGGCATTCCCATTGGCCTGTAAAAAAATCCCGGAAAGAAAACCGGCAAGCAGGATACGCCGGATCAAATGAAGTTTGTATGAAGCCGGGCGAAAAACTCCCGACATCCAACGGTCAACTTCCAACTTCGAAGTGGTTTTTCTGTTATTAATTGGAAGTTGAGAGTTCAATGTTGGAAGTTCGATGTTTACCAAACGGTTGTCAGGTTTCATTGGTGTGTGGTTGTTAGCAGGGGTCGGTTGATGTCGAAGGTTCCCAGATTGCGCTGCAACTGGAGCCGGGTAAGAAAGTGCCGGGTGAGGAGGTCCAGCCGCTGGTTGGAAACGGAGATCAACGAGTTGAACGCATCAATGACTTCATGGTTGGAGATGACCCCCTGATTGTAACGGTAGAGCGCTATTTCATGACGCTTTGTTTCCGATTGAATCATGGAGTCCAGAAGCCCGATCATTCCCTCAAATTGGTGGATTCTGGAGATGTCGTTTTTTATTTCGATCGCGATGATTTGGCGTGTGCAATCGAGTTCACGCTGGCTGAGCGCCGCAGCCTGGGTGGCGTTGAAAAGGCGGTAGCGTTCGGTCGTACGGTCAAAGGGAAGGCTCAGTGAAAAATAGGCCGAGCAGTTTTCCGTGGTGGCGCCGATGTTTGAAAGCAGATCGCTGCGGGTGGTAAAGGCGCTGAGATTGAGGCTGAGATCGGGCAGCATATCCTGTTTTGCCATGCCCGAATGGCGGGTGGTGTCTTCGACGATTTCCTGCGCCGTCTTCAGATCCACGCGGTTGGCGAGGGCTTCGCTGACAGCTTTGTCGGGATCGATTTCAAGTTTTTGAAAATCGGGGAGAAGTTCGGCGAGCTCGAGTTTTGACCCGGCTGGAATGTCCAGCGCCAGCTTGAATGTTTCAAGGCGGGTTTGAAATTGGGTGCGGCATTCGCTCAGTTCGTTTTCAGCCTGCAATTTCTCCTGGGTAACGCGCAGAAACTCGATCTCTGCAATCCAGTTATGGCTATAGAGCGCTTCGGCGCTGCGGCAGAGTTCTTCGTACCCCGAGACTTTTTCCACGAGATTGCGCACCTGCTGTTGAAGGTTGACGAGCGAAAGAAACTCGCTGGCGATGCCGATCGCGAAATCCTCCTGCTGGAGTTTGAAGGCGCGCAGGGAGTAGATGAGCGAGCGCTTTGCGCCGAAAAGTTTTTCATAGTTGTAGCTGAAACCCGCCCCGCGAAGCAGCGGCTGCGTGAGCGTGACGCTGGCCGTAGGAGCGTAGATCCATTGCTGGTTTTCATCCTGCGATCCCCGGCCTCCTGCATAAACGGAAAGCGCCCCGCCCAGGGGGAGACGTTGCGTGAGGCCGACCGACTGGGGCAGCGTGGCTTGTGTCGCGGAGCTTCGCTGCGAATTCTGCGTATTGATGTTTTCAGAAATCCCCGAGGAAACTACGCCGTAGAGCTGCGGCTCGTACTCATGGCGGGTCAGTCCGACCCCGAGAGCGGCCAGTCGGAGCTGCTCGCGGGCGCGGATCAGGTTCGGATTGTTGGCAAGGGCAATCCGGACCGCATCATCGAGGGTGAGCCTGGAGCCGTCATAGCTTTTCGGGGCGGGGTTGTCAGGGCGCGGCAGGCCGGGTTCCTGCCGAAGCGCGGTATCGATGGCCTGGTCGGCATCCTTGTTCGCCCGCTCCAACGGTGAGGCGGTAAGGTGGAACGGAACTGCGAGGATCGCGAAAGCGAGGAGGCTAGCTGCGAGTCGGTAGAAATTAAATAGTTTCCGTTTCATGGTCGGCTCAGGTTTTTATACGGATGTTTCACCATGGGGCTGGAGCTTGGCAAGGGACGGGTTGTTTGGCTGAAGACGGCCGGATACCATATTTTACGGGCGTCTTTGTTTCGTCGGCTTTTGACTGCATCCTCCTACCGATTATTCATTTTATTTTCAACGGTTCGAATCCGGGGGAGGTGGATCGCGACATTCCATGCGCGATGCGAAATCCAACGCGAGTCTTGCGAGCCTGAAATTTATAAGTGGCGCTTCGCGCGCCGGGAACCCATCGCGCATGGAATGCCGCGATCCACCCTTTTGATCACCCCCGATCCAGATGATTTGCAACACGGGACTTGACATCACCCGTGGGGAGCTGGTGGGCTTCCTGTTCTCAAAAGGTTATGATCCTTATCGCACTTTTCATCACACTGGTGTTTTTCCAGTGCCTGGTTTCCGGACGCCTTTCGAGAACCGTCATCACCCCTCCAATCCTGTTTGTCACGATGGGCATGATCGCTTTCCTTTTGTTTCCGAATCTTCCAAAGCGTGACGGCAGCCTGCAGGTATTCCTGCGCGTCGCGGAGGCAGGGTTGGTGTTGCTGCTTTTTACCGATGCCAGTCGAACCAACCTTCAGGTTTTAAAAAATATCCAGGCGCTGCCGGCACGCCTTTTGAGTGTCGGCATGCTGATGACCCTGTTTCTTGGAACGGTTGCCGGCCTGATTGTATTCCGGCAATTTACCCTGTGGGAGGCGGGGATTCTCTCCGCCATCCTTGCTCCGACGGACGCCGGGCTCGGTCAGGTCATTGTCAATAGCCCGCGCGTTCCGATGAAAATCCGTCAGGCACTCAATGTGGAGGCCGGTCTCAACGACGGACTGTCTGTTCCATTCCTGCTGTTTTTCATCGCGTTGGCAAGCAACGCCTCGGAGGCGCAGGATGTGCATCTGTCCCGACTCATCCTGGAACAGCTTGGCTACGGCATTGTTGTCGGGGCTTTGATTGGATTCGCCGGAGGCTGGCTGCTTGAGCGTGCGCGTCGCCTGGGGTGGATGGCGGAATCCTACATCCAGGTGGGGGTGGTGACGCTTCCGCTGTTGTGCGGGGTGGCGTCTGAGGCGGCTGCCGCGAGCATGTTTATTGCCGCGTTTGTGGCCGGCTTGACCGTGCAGGCCTGCTTCAAGGAAGCGGGCAAACATAGCGTTGAGTTTGCCGAGGATTGGGGACAGTTTTTCAACTTCTCGGTGTTCTTTCTTTTCGGCATGCTCGTGGCACGGGACTGGCGGGATTTCACCCCGGCGTGCTTTGTTTATGCCCTCCTAAGCCTGACGGTGGTGCGAATGCTCCCCGTCGCGGTCTCACTCATTGGCACGCGGCTTTCCCTGCCCACGCAGCTGTTCATGGGTTGGTTCGGCCCGCGTGGACTGGCTTCCATCGTGCTCGGACTGGTCTATCTGGAGCAGGAAACCCATCAGCCCGGCGAGTCCACCATTCGACTTGCCGTGATGGTGACCGTGCTGCTCAGTATTTTTGCCCACGGCATGAGCGCCCTGCCGGGAATCAATCTTTATGCGGCAAAAATAGCGGCATTGGATGCCGGCGCCCCGGAACATGAGGATGAAGGGGCGCTTTAAAAAATTAACCCTGCCTGCAACGCACCTCATCCCAATCAGCATATTGTGCAGGACCGTGAAGATTGAAAGTTGGGATTGCATTTTTTTCAGAATTTAGCGAAGGCTATCTCCCTGGTTCCCCACAAAATCTCACCATTCCATGAACAAAAAAGAACGCTTTTTCGCAACGATTGAACGCAAGGCGGTGGATCGGCCGGCCTGCTGGCTCGGCATCCCTGCAAATGATGCCCTGCCTGCCCTTCTGAAACATTTCGAGGTCGCTGATCTCGCCGGGCTCAAGGCTTTGATCGGGGATGATGTCTGGCCGGTGGAACTTCCCTACCATTCTCCGACCTCGGACGCCATATACATGGCATTCGATTTTGCCAAGAGGGGACATATCTCCAACGAGGAGCGCACACTCAATTCCCCGGGCTATTTCGAGGACTGCACCGATCTCTCTGCGGTGGAGGAATTCCCGTGGCCCGATCCGGCGGCCTATATTTCTCCGGAAGAGTGCCGGGCCGTAGTGGCTGCCGCGCCGAATGATTACGCGACTCTGGGCGTAGTCTGGTCGGCTCATTTCCAGGATGCCTGCGCGGCGTTTGGAATGGAAACAGCTCTGATGAATATGATGGCTGAGCCGGAGTTGTTCCGCGCGGTGATCAACCGCATCACCCGGTTCTATCTCGAAGCAAATGAAATCTTCTACCGCGCAGCCGGGGACAAGCTCGACGCCGTACTGATCGGCAATGATTTTGGGAGCCAGACCTGTCTCATGCTTTCCCGCGAGCTCATTCGCGAATTTGTTTTGCCCGGCACCAAGGCTCTGGTGCAGCAGGCCAAATCCCACGGGCTCAAGGTCATTCACCATTCCTGCGGGGCTGTCCGGGATTTGATTCCTGACTTGATCGAAATCGGAGTGGATTCCATTCATCCGATCCAGGCTCTTGCCACCGGAATGGATGCGGCCGGGCTCGCGCGCGATTTTGGAAACGCTGTTTCCTTCTGCGGCGGGGTGGATGCCCAGAACCTTCTGGTCAACGGCACTCCGGAAGCCGTCCGGGACAGCGTGCGCGAACTGCGGCGGCTTTTTCCGACGGGACTGATTATTTCTCCCAGCCACGAGGCCATTCTCCGGGATATTCCCCCGCCCAATATCCGCGCGCTGTTTGATGCCGTTCACGAGGAAACCGCCCGGTGATACTGTTCTGCACGGCATTGCCTGGAAAATCCGGCTGGAATTCTATTTGCAGTCTTCGACTCTGGCGGGGGCATCCGAAATCAATCGCATCAAAATCTGAATTATGAATCAAAATATATCGAATGTAAAACAACCGGTGGTCCGCTACGGAAGTGTTATTGGGGTTGCCCAGGAAAAAATTGAGGAATACAAGCGTCTGCATGCCGCCGTCTGGCCGGAGGTGCTGGATCGGATCGGCAACAGCAACATCCATAATTATTCGATCTATCTTCGCAAGTTCCCTGACGGAGCTCATTATCTATTCAGCTACTTTGAATATACCGGGAAGGATTTTGCCGCCGACTCGGCGAAAATAGCCGCCGATCCGAAAACGCAGGAATGGTGGGCGGTTTGCAAACCGTGCCAGATTCCGCTGGCCAACCGTTCACCCGGAGAATGGTGGGCGGACATGGAGGAGGTTTTTCACGCAGACTAGGAAGATGGGAACCTTTGAACGTCTTATGAAATTGCTCGTAGTCCCATTCCTCCTGTTAGTCTCCTGTTTTGCATCGTCTGCCGTCGCTGCGCCTGCCGAAGTTCCGCAATCGGAAAGAGAAGGGATCGAGTGGTGCGACATTTGGATCACGCATGCGAATGAAACCGGCCTGCCGCGCGTTCTCCTGATCGGCGATTCCATCACCAGAGGATATGAGCCGGAAGTCGAAAAGCGACTTGCAGGCAAGGCTTTCGTGGCACGTCTGGCGACTTCGGCCTTTTTGTCAGATCCCATGTTATTAAAAGAGATCACCCTGGTCCTCGATAGCCTGCCGTTCGATGTGGTCCATTTCAATAACGGCATGCATGGCTGGCAACATAGCGAGGACAAATACAAAAAAGCCTTTCCAGAGTTTCTGGCAACAATCCAGAAACATGCTCCTCACGCAAAATTGATCTGGGCTGCCACCACGCCGCTCAAGGAAAGCACTCCGGTTAAACCGGGTGAGGCGCGTTCATCGGATGAGCGCATCGCCGCGCGCAATGCCATCGCGCTCGAATTTATCAAAGCAAAGAGTATCCCGGTGGACGATCTTTATACCCCCATGACCGGACACCCCGAATATCACAGCGACAACGTGCATTTCAACCCTCAGGGGATCACACTTCAAGCGGATCAGGTCGCGGCTGAAATTGAGAAAATATTAAAGCCTCAATAATCAACAAGTGTGTGACGCGGAAGCTACGCCGCGTCGCTCGATGCCTGTCCTGAACCTGAACTCCAACTTAACGGAGTCGAAGGAAAAAACAGCCGGCGTAGCGCTCGGATTTGAATTTTAGGCGCTTTGCGCGTTGGTTTTTCGACAGGCGGCTGTGAGCAGACCGCCTCTACAACTTGCGTTTTCGCGCGCATTTCGGGCAGACCCCGTAGAGCGTCATTTCGTGATCCTCGACAATAAACCCGCCGGGGATGATGGTCCCGCGCGCCAAATGCAGGGGACAAACGCTCAGGTCAAAAACATTGCGGCATTCCCGGCACTGGAAGTGGTCGTGGTGTCCGAGATCGGCCGATTCATAACGGGTCTCGCCGCTCGGCAGTATCACGCTTTGGATTTGTTTCCCGTCCAGCAGCAGGTTGACCGTGCGGTAAACCGTTGCGATTCCCAGAGCCACCTTTTTTTTCTTCGCCCGCATCAGAATTTGCGAGACGGAAAGCGGGCCTTCCGATTCTGCAATGACTTCCAGGATCACCTCCCGCTGCCGGGTCTGTCTCTGGCCCAATGGTCTTGAAGAAAGCACGGTGGGATTCTACGGCAACAGGGCTGGGGAGGGAAGGGATAATCTTGATCGGCCCGCGAAACGGGTGTGATTCCGTAAGGTGGATCGCGTCATTGCATGCGCGATGCGTCCCGCTTGCGCGCAGCGCCACTTATAAAATTCAGGCTCGCTGTACTCGCGTTTGTATTGCCATCGCGCATGGAATGCCCGATCCACCTCACGTCTTTCGCGTCCTTTCGCGTGTTTAGCGGGCTCAATTTCTTGTTTCGCGGGCGTTCCAGGAATTTGATTTATGAGTTTCGGATTCCGAACTTTGGATTTCATGCTTATGCTTGCCCAGCCATTATGACCAAGAAACGCGAATCATTCACACCTGCCGCCGCCGGTTTTTCAATGCCGGCGGAGTGGGAAAAACACGAGGCCACCTGGCTCGGCTGGCCGCATAATGAACAGGATTGGCCCGGCAAGATCGATACGATCCGGTGGGTTTACGGGGAGATGATCCGCAAAATCGTCCCCGGCGAAATCGTCCGGCTTCTTGTCCGGAATAAGACGGAGGCAAAGTCTGCGCGAGGATACCTGAAACGTTCCGGGGTCGATCTGGCTCGCGTTGAATTTATCGTGCATCCGACCAATCGCGGTTGGATGCGCGACAGCGGGCCGATTTTTGTCCGCCGGAAAAAAAGGCAGGAGGCGGCCATCGTTCATTTTCATTTCAACGCCTGGGCGAAATATGACGACTGGCAGAAAGACCGGAAGGTGCCGGACCTGGCCGCCAGGTTGCTCGGCAAATCGTTGTTCAATGCGGAAGTTGATCATCGTGATTTTGTCATTGAAGGCGGCGGGATCGAGGTGAACGGACGCGGCACGCTTCTGACCACTGAGGAATGCTATCTGGATCCGAAAATCCAGGTGCGCAATCCGGGGCTTGGCCGGGCGGAATACGACGCGGCGTTCAAAAGCTGGCTTGGGGTTAAAAGGGTTCTTTGGCTGGCCGCCGGTCCGGTGGGCGACGATACGCACGGGCACATTGATGACATCTGTCGTTTCGTAAACCCGAAGACCCTGGTGCTGATCCGGGAACCCAACCGCAAGGACATGAATTATCGACCGCTCGCTGAAAACTGGGAGCGAGTCCGGGATTTCCGGCTTGAGGACGGATCGAAGCCGGAGGTGGTGCCGCTGCCGATGCCTGCCCCGCTTTTTCACGACGGATACCGGCTTCCGGCGAGCTACGCAAATTTTTACATCGCGAATTCGGCCGTGATTGTCCCGACGTTTAACGATCCGAACGATCGCGTGGCGTTGGGAACGCTGGGGGAGCTGTTTAAAGATCGGCCGGTTGTGGGGATTCACGCGGTGGATCTGGTGCTGGGGTTTGGGTCCCTGCATTGCCTCACACAGCAGCAGCCGATTGGTGGAAAAAAATGCCTGTAGAGGCGGTCTGTTCCCAGCCGCCTCCATCTTTTGCCTTTTGCTGTATTCCGCGTTTTTGAGGAGTAAACGCTATACGCAACAAGGCGTTGGTCGATGGGGAAAAAATTGGAGGCGGCTGGGAACAGACCGCCTCTACAGGGGGGGGGCTAAGGAATCACGCTCGGTCGATCAGGACGATTTCACCCTGATACGGCCAGGCGTCTGCTTGTTTTACCAACTCGGCGCGAACAGGGTTTTCACGGACATAATCCCATTTTTGCGCATAGCTTTCGTTGTGTCGGATGAGATGATCGAAAAAACCCTCCTGCCAGTGGGGAGGCGGAGATTCTATGGCATGCGACAAGTTGCGTTTGAGAAGTCGAATCCAGTTCGGCAGGATAAATTCATCTGTGCCGTGAACGAACAGGTGGATGTGAGTCGGCATAATTACATAGCGACCCACGGAGATATTCCGGGCTGCGGCCCCACGGGCAAACTCAATAAACCGTTCATGGACTGTTGACGTCGCGAGAATCGGCATGTGTTTGCGTGCATTAAACGTGACGAAAAACAGCGGCGATCCATGTCTCTGCAGGATTCTTTCGAGTCGAGGAGGGCGATTAGGCATCGTGAAAAGCATACACTGTGTAAACACAATGTCAACAATATAACCCACTCCAAAGATCGCGTTCCCTCCCCCCCCCTGTAGAGGCGGTCTGTTCCCAGCCGCCTCCATCTTTGCCTTTTGCTTTACTCCGCGTTTTTGAGGGGTAAACGCTATACGCAACAAGGCGTTGACCTATGGGAAAAAATTGGAGGCGGCTGGGAACAGACCGCCTCTACAGGGTTTGGTTTTTGAATGCTGCGAATTCTTCGCGGAGTTGCTGGAGTTCGGATTTTAGGGCGGCTACTTCCTGCTCCAGGACTTCCAGTCGCAGGGTGGATTCCGGGATGGAGGGCGGGGCGGGGATGTAGGCTGGCGACTCTTCGATGAGCGGTTCGCCGGAGAGCAACTGAACATGACGGCGTTCCTTTTGGCCGGGACGCGCGGGCAGGATGCGCGTCAGGGGAGTCTCGCCTGATCCAAGACGTTCCAGGCAGGAATCGACCTCCTCAACGCCGCCAAATTGATAGAGGCGCTCGGTGCGGGTCCGGAGTTCGCCGGGGGTTTGCGGACCTCGCAGCATGAGCACGGTGAGCAGCGCAATCTCCCGGCGTTCGAGGTTGAGGTGGTCGGCAAGGTTGTGGCGGTATTTTTGAACGCGCGAGCCGGCCCCGAACACAACGGTTGCCAGCCCTTTGTCGCGCAGGGATTGCAGGCCGGTTTCGACGATTTTTGTGTCATACGCCACGACCGGGTCGCGGCTGGTGGTTTGGTTGCAGGCGGCGACCAGGCTGTTGAGCGAGATCGGGTAGTTTTCGGGCGTGATGCGCTCTTTTTCGAGAAGCGCGCCGAGGAGGCGGGTTTCTACGGGAGTCAGTTCGATTTTCATCGGGAATGTGTTTGGCGGGGAATTCTCTCGCAAAGTTGCGGGGGAGGTAAAGGTAGTTTTAAGCTTTAAGTGTTAAGTTTTAAGTTGAATCGCGGCGTGAGGATCGGGTTGTAGAGGCGGTCCGTCGAATATACCATTTCTCAAAATAAATTTCTGATATGCCTGATCTGATATTTTGGACAGGATTAACAGGATTTTGAGGATTACAGGATTCGCTTCAGGTAAAATCCTGTGAATCCTGCCAATCTTGTAAATCCTGTCCAAAAAACTATTTGGCCTCCGGAAATTATTTTGTAAGCGTCACATCTAGCACCACTATTCATAGGGAGTCATAAGTGTCATATCAGGTGGGATATGACGGAATCGACTGGAACGGATATTGTATTGAAGGCAGATCGGCTTGGTCGGATCAAAACACCGGCAGATCGACGAGCGGCAATCCTGGAGGAATATGATCGCAGTGGGATGGGCGGACCAGCATTCGCGAAGCACTACGGGATCAAATATCAGACATTCGCCTCGTGGCTGTATAAGAGGCGGCGAGAACATGCCAGGCGAGAACCGATTGAGGCGACAAATCCTTTGCGATTAGTGGAGGCGGTGATGGATTCGGGTGATGTGGTGTGTGATCGGTCCGGGATTGGGCTGCGGGTGGAACTGCCTGGAGGAGCGGCGCTGGTGATGAGCGATGAGCGGCAGGCGGTTCTGGTGGCGCAGTTGTTGCGGGCGTTGGCAGGCGCACGGACATGCTGAGTTTTACCGGGAGTTTGAAAGTGTTCGTCGCGCTGGAGCCGTGCGATTTGCGCAAGAGCTTCAACGGGCTGCACGCGCTGGCCAGCGAACGGCTGGGAGAAGATCCCATGGGCGGGGCGCTTTTCGTGTTCACCAACCGTCAGCACACGCGGCTTAAAATCTTGTATTGGGACGGGACCGGGTTGTGGGTGATGATCAAGCGGTTGGAGCGCGGCACGTTCTCATGGCCGCGAAGTGTGGAGGCCGGGATCACAAAAATGCGACTGGCACCGGAGGCTCTGGCGATGCTGACTGACGGGATCGAACTGCGTGGGGCGCGGATGCGTCCGTGGTATGATCGTGAGTAACAACTATTTTACAAAAGTTGCTTTATTTTTCGAAAACCGCCGGGGGTTGGAACGCGGGTTGCTTAATAAAATCGCACCGATGCAACCCACTCCACGCGAAGCCCAACTGCTTGAACGCATAGAGCAACAGGACAAGGAAATCCGGTTGTTGAGGCAGAAGCTGGACAAGGTGTTGAGGATGCTTTTTGGAGCGAAAAGCGAGAAGCTTGATCCGGATCAACTGCTGCTTTTATTGCAAGAGGAACCTGAGCCGGGAAAATCCCCCGAGCCCGTGGAAGCGGAGGCACCACGGCGCTCGAAGGTCCCATCATCTCCGCGTGAGCGAAAACCCCGGTTGCCCGAGCATCTGCCCGTGGAGGAAACGGTGCTTGATCCCGAGCCGGTCAAAGCCGATCCAGAGGCATGGCGTTACATTGGCGAGGAAGTGAGCGAGCAGCTTGATTACGAGCCTGCAAAATTTATTCGTCGCCGGTTGATCCGTCGCAAGTATGTGTCCCGGTCCGATGTGGACGGAGTGCCGGTCATCGCGCCGCTGCCGCCCTGCTTGCAGGAGCGTTGCATTGCCGCACCAGGACTGATCGCCCAAATCGTGGTGGGAAAATACTGCGATCATCTGCCTCTCTTCCGGCAGGAACAGATCTTCGCAACGCGGCATGGGGTAAGTTTGCCCCGCCAGAGCCTGACCCGGTGGGTGGGGTTGGCGGCAGACTGGCTCAAACCCATTTACGACCAAATCCGAACCGGGGTGATGGGCGGCGGCTATGTGCAGGTGGATGAAACGCCCATTGAATATCTCGATCCCGGTCATGGGCGAACGCGACTGGGTTACCTTTGGACCTGCAGCCGCCCAGGCGAGGATGTGTTCTTTGACTGGCAAACCAGCCGTGCCGCATCGTGCCTGGATGAAGTGATCCATGCGGACTTTGCCGGCACGTTACAGAGCGACGGCTACGGAGCCTATCCGGCCTTTGCAAAAACTCGTGGCGGAGCGATCATGCTGGCGGGATGCTGGGCGCACGTTCGGCGCAAGTTCCATGAGGCGCTCGAACAATCGCCAGGCACCGCGGGTTGGTTCCTGCTACAGATCGCTCATCTTTACCAGGTTGAAGAGCAACTTCGAAAGCGCCATGCAGGCCCGCGCCTGCGCGCAGCCGAACGTGCATGGAAAAGCACTCCGGTGCAGGAACGCATCCACCGCGCCCTGATCCGACTTAAAACCTCGCGTCGCCATCTGCCGCAAAGCCTGATGGGCCGTGCCATTGATTACGCGCTGGCCCAATGGCCAACGCTGGGGGTCTGGCTGGAGGACGGGCGGATCGAGATCGACAACAACCTTGTGGAAAACTCGATTAGGCCGACTGCCATCGGAAAGAAAAACTGGCTGTTCATAGGCGAAGCGCAAGCCGGTCAGCGCGGAGCCATCATTTATACGATCATCGAAAGTTGCCGCCGTCGCGGAATCGATCCTTATGCCTACCTGCGTGACGTGCTCACCCGTCTGCCGTCGATGACCAACTGGCAGATCAAAGACGTGACGCCCGAAGCCTGGGCCAGGTCAAAACAACGCTCTCCGCTGCAAGCCGCAGCATAGACGTCATAGCAGATCTGCTATGACGCAGATGACTCTGTCAGTCAGAAATATGACCAGACTATGTCAATAGGTGCTTGGCGCACCGCTTACATTATTTTTGAGAACCGCTCTAAACCTGTAGAGTGCGGTCTGTTCCCAGCCGCCTCCATCTTTGTCATTTGGACGCAGTGCGGGATGGTTTTGAATGGTCGGATTGGCGGGGCTGGCTGGCAGTTGTTTTCCTTGTAATTTCCGGATGGATGCTGGAAAGAAAGGCGAAAATTGGAGGCGGCTGGGAACAGACCGCGCTCTACAGGTTGGGGGGTAAAAAAAGCGCCGGGTTTCCCCGGCGCTTTTCAAACACAACCTTGTGAAAAAATTGCTATTTGCGACGACGAATCATCGAGCCAACCATCAGCAACCCGCTGCCAAGAAGGGCGAGGGAGGTCGGTTCGGGAACTGATTGCAAATGCACATCCCCTGTGGCACCATTAACAGTCCCTTTAGCGCCAGTTGGGACAACACAGCCTGTAGGAGATGATGTATCAATCGCTATTGGAGTGTAGTTTGTATTTGATGGGTCAGCTGCTACAGCCCAAGCTGCATTTAAATTGGTGATGATTGCCCAAGAAGAATGATCGGGACTAATTATCCATAGGTATAGCTGAACGGGAGAACTGCCAGTAAATCCGGCAATTTGGTCAAATTGCCCTCCAGTCAGTGTGGTGCTGTTTAGAGCAAAACCAGTAGATGCTGAGTTCCATGCGGACAGGAGAGATGAATAGGTAGTATTCGCCGTAAAATCAAAGGAACTACCAAATGTTCCCAGCATAGCTATATCAGAGTTCGATGCTACGCTGCCACTTGCATCATAAACGGTACCAACCGCGCATGAATACTCAATACTGGCTGCATAGGCACAATTTGCTAACACTATCGTCGCTGCCATTGAAAAAAATACTGGGAGTTTTTTTATACTGATCATATCTATTCTTTCTTGTTACTTTTTACTGCTTAATGAATTTAAGGTTACTGTGCAATAGTGGGCTGTGGAACATACCAAGTAAATGGCTGACCATTTTTCCTAATAATCAAGATCGCAGCCCCGTCTGGAATTTGATACGATCCCGCAGGGTTCAAACCCTGCTGCCATCGGCTATTAGTTGTGTTGTAGTAATAACTCAAGAATGTCTGGCTGCCAGGCTGCCAGATGTTCACAGTGTCTGCATTTACAGCCAATGTTCCACCGAGTAAACCTAGGCTAGGATTCGATACATTGTATAACCCACTGTTATCTAAAGTTACGGAACTAAGCGGATAAGGTTGAGAGACGAAATTGCCCATTTGCTTCCCGCTACTACCTGATATATAGATGCCAGTTGTTCCGAGTTTTACACCACCCTGTAGAACAAAGCTTGCAGCATTTGAATGTCTTAGATACATCAACATTCCATGATCGGGAGGAATTATGGCATCATTAGCGGGAGTCAGACCTTGCTGCCATTGATTATGGGTTGTGTTGAAATAATAAGTTACAAAAATCTGCTTAGTCTGATCCCATATACTAATATCGTCTGCATTTCCAGGTAATGTTCCCCCCTGAAATCCAGCAGGCAAATCATTGGTGCCGGTAACGTATGTGTCTGTCCCGGTTACAAATGCAGTGCCAAAAGTCCAATAGGGTCTGGTTTTGAATGTTGTTGTGCCGCCCGCATTGTCGATTACAGCGCTAATATTATCTGCAACTGTTATGGAGGAGCTATCACTTGCAACGATCATCGAGATGGCACCAGCACCAGCGCCATTGGTGATTTCAATGTAGTGCCAGTTTAAAGACCCGGAAAGGACAAGCCCTGAAAGAGTTCCGGTAGGAAAAGTCAGAAGTGTACCTGCTGTTGAACTGGCTGAAACAGCGCCCGCAGGAATTATCCCCGCGTAATCGGGATTACGTTGCAGGTCAAAGCTAATAAAGGAACTTGCACCGGTCGCCGAAAGCGTCGTAAAACCGACCGGATCGGTGGTCACCGTAGTCTGCGCCTGGCCGAGGGACGCGGCTGCGAGTGAAATAGCCGCGGCGATGAGAAAATGAGGGGGTCGAAATTTCATACAGGTATTTGATTAGAAGGTTTTATACGGGATTCAAGTGGTTTTCGATATTTGAGGTGATAAATAATTTACTCAGGTGTCAGGGGTCGGGTTGGATTTGACAACGTAGAGTAGCATCCTACATGCCAGAAATCAAATTTAAAAACCAAGTTTTTTGAAACGGGTGTAGCGGCGGTCTGTTCCCAGCCGCCTCCATCTTTGTCTTTTGGCAATAAGCAAACTGGATGGTTTTTGAAATACAAAATTGGAGGCGGCTGGGAACAGACCGCCTCTACAAGGTTGTGGGTAAAGATCAGCTCGTAGAGCGACGTTACAGCCCGATTTGGCCTTTGAAGATCCAGCCGAGGGCTTTGGTGCCGAGTTCGAATAGATTAAATGGTTTGCCGATGAAATCATTGCCGCCGCTCAGGGTGGAAAGGGCGCGGTTCTGGAAGGTGGTCATGCCGGTCAGGAAGACGATCGGGGTCTTCACGTGCCTTGGGATTTCTCGGGTTTTTTTGCAAAGCTCAAATCCGTTGACTCCCGGAAGTCCGATATCGACAAAGACCAGTTTAAAATCGACGTCACGCAGCAGACCGAGCGCGTCTTCGGCGGTTGGCGCGCAGGAGGTCTGGATTCCGGCCAGTTCCATGGCGCAGGTAATGGTCGCAAGGGCGTCCGGTTCGTCATCCACAGCGAGAATGGCTGTGCCGGTGGGATCGGTGAGGCGGACCATGACAGAAGGATCAAGGAGCGAGCCGAGAAAATCGACGGCCTGGACGGCGGTGCGGACGGTGGAATCGTTGATTTGCTCGGGCATTTCGTACAGGTCGTAAACGAGCATTTCGATGGAACGCGCCATTTTCTGGAGGGCGCTAAGTCCGACCACGGCGAGGCGACCCGCGAGGTGATGGGTTTCCCGGAACAGCGTGTAAAGCAGAGACTGATTGCTTCGCGTTTTTGCGAAAGTGTAGGCGGCGAGGCGCATGCTTTTAAGGGATTCCTGGGCGGAATTCAGACAGGAGGCGAGCCAGAATTCATCGGGGTTCTGGATGTTCATATCGTAGCCCTTGACGTCCACGGAGAAGATCGTTTCGATTTCAGCGATGAGCGGGTCGAGGGGGCTGCCGCCCGGGACTATGAGCGGGGTGGCTCCGGCCTTTTCGACCGCGCGAAGCAGCGTGCGAGGCAGGTTGTCAATCAGGATGATCGGGGTCTTTGGAGAGAGGGTGTGGATGGACTGGATGGCGGCGTCTCCGTCAAGGGTTGAGAAAACCGGATCGACCACGACGAGGTCGGCGGCCTGTTCCCTGAACGAATCGACGCCGACGTAGCTGGTGTCGGCCAGCTTTACGATGAACCCGCAGGCTTCGAACTTGTCACGGAAGAAATGCGCAAGGAGCTGATCTTCGAAGAGCAGGAGTACGCGTTTTTTCATGATTTTTCAATGAGCGCGTAAGCATTGTGGTTGTGGATCGACTCGAGATTCTCAGCCTCAACGCGGTACCAGGTGATGTTCGGTTCGGCGTTGGAGCGGGCGGCGACGGCGCGGACCAGGTCCTCGACAAAGACCGGATTTTCGTAAGCGCGCTCGGTGACCGCTTTTTCGTCGGGTCGCTTGAGGAGGCTGTAGAGTTCGGAGCTGGCGCAGCTTTCGACCATCTGGACGACATCCTCGATCCAGATCGGTTTTTTCGAGCGGTGGGAAAAAGTGACCCAGCCGCGCTGGTTGTGGGCGCCGTGGCTGCTGATGGCTTTGGAGCAGGGGCAGAGTGTCGTGACGGGCACGATGACGGTGAGGACGAAGTCGAAGACATCGCCTTCCAGGGTGGCGCTGAAGCGGACAGTATAATCCATGAGGCCGGCGGCTCCTGTAACGGGCGCTTTTTTTTCCAGGAAAAACGGGAATTCGAATTCGACATGGGCCTTTTGGGCGTCGAGCCGGGCGAGCAGTTCGCGGGCGAGGGTCCTGATTTTATCGACGTGAAGGACGGGGCCCTGCTGGTTGAGCACTTCGATGAAACGGCTCATGTGGGTGCCCTTGTAGTGATGCGGAAGATCTACGGTGAGCGACACGTGGGCAATGGTGCTCTGGGTGGTGTGAGCTTTGTCGAGCACCTGGATCGGATAGCGCAGGGCTTTCACGCCGACACGATCGATGGGGAGCTTGCGCGGGTCGTGCTCGTTTTGGGTGTCTTTCAGTTCGGTGATAAACTCGGAATGCATCATGAGAGATGTGGATGATGCACGATAGAACGAAGAGTTAGAAATTAAAAATTAAGAGTTAAGAATTTTGATCCCGAATTCCG